>ERZ773241.3626-NODE-3626-length-10391-cov-4.706850_pt1 | contig 10391 bp, 9 predicted proteins | sample MGYA00580989_ERZ773241 | MGnify/ENA primary metagenome ERZ773241 (study PRJEB29015, sample SAMEA2737804) | human gut metagenome | biome: human gut; feature: human-associated habitat; material: faeces | place: China | collected 2012 ...
ACGCATAGTAATCGTTCCCTTTCCAACCATAATGATTATATTATATGCAAAAATGCGCAAAAAATCAATCGTATTTTTTTACGATTGATTTTTTAATTGATTTTGAGTGTAGTATTATTTTTTGACCAACTAAATTATGACAACTTTTTTAATTATTCCGATTCGGTCTTCCAAAGGTATAAATAAGGTGTAAATTATTTGTTTCTATCTAGAAAATCTTACAAAATCAAGTCTTTCTCGCCATACTTTAAACGTTGCCGTGGCAGATGAAAAGTATTTTTATCATTGTTTTATTTCTCCTTGAATTGCCCCGGAATGCCCTTGTTTGCAAGGGATTTCGGGGATTTGTGAAATGTGTGATTTAGGTGGCATCTTGGCAAAATGGTGCAAGATGGAGCATGTTGTTACTACCTGTTAGTAGTAAAGTTAGTAGTAAAACGGAATGGGTTACTACTAAGGATTATATATTATAATCTGCATATACTGAAAGCATACTCTCAACACTCTTCACAAAGTTCTTAGAATTATCATCAAACTCGTACTCTCCAAGTATGGTATGATACACATTTCCCGTATATTCTGTAACAAAAATTGCATCGTATAACTGTTGGATTTTTTGTTCAACAGTAACTACACTCTTACCTTCTTCCACTTCAAAGGCTTCATTTCTATTCAGCAATCGTGTAGCCAACCATTCTCCCTTATCAGAATCTTTATAAATATCCATAAGTGGTTTCGAACTTTTTCCGCATACAAATTGGTTATATAACGATATATCAACAATTTTTAGTCCTACAAGAATTGGAACCACATACATCAATAAAAGTTGTCTTCCTTTTTCATCTGAAAAAGAAAAATCAAATTTTCTACTCTCATGTGTAGGCTCATATGCTGCTGTTTTCACTTGTCGATAAAAACGAGTGGCTTCACGCAACTCCATATTATATGTATCTATTACTTTTCGACATATTTTTTCTAAGACATAACTAGATTCCAACCCCATTTCCCTATAAAATGCAGTTTTATCTGCTGGTGGCAAGGATATTCTCATATCAAAAAATCTGTCTAAATATCTGCACGCATCAAATGTATTACCATAATAATGCTTTATTGTATGTTGTAGCTCACCTAAATTAACAGAAAAAACAAACGTAATTCTGTCATCATATAAATAATGTTTTATTCTTTCTAATAATTGAACAGCATAGCTTGGCTTACATCTATCCAATTCATCTATGAAAACCACTAACCGATTTCCTCTTTCAACTAACAACTCCGTAAAGAAATTTTTAATATTCTCGTGTAAATCTTTTTCTTCTTTAATCTTTGTAAGCGGATTATCGCTTTTTAAGTTTTCAATAATACCGTTTATATTTCTACCAGTAAGTGCCTCTAACACAGACCCCGCCAACTTGAATGCATTGCTATTATCATCAAAAGCATAATTTATTCCTAACTGCTTTATTATTTCGTACACCAAAGACAATACCGGGTCTGTACCATTATCATTTTCCCATGCGTCATAATAAACTGCCACATCATAATTCTCTGGCATGTCTTCTGCTTTTTTCGGAAATGGAAGTGCGTATACAATACTTGCTTTCTTTTCATCATCCATATCGCTCATCGGATTTTTTGCATTTATTAGCAACATAGATTGTTTCACAAAAAAAGTCTTTCCACTCCCCCATCTGCCATCAATAGCAATAGAAGAAGCTCCTTCTTGTACTAATATCAAATCATAAAAACGCACTAAATCTTTGTTTCGTTTCAATAAATCTTTGTCCAATGTATGTATCAAATTTTCTTCTGTAGGAATCAATTCAAAACTATTCATGCCCATTTTCCTCCTGTAAAATATCTTGTAACTGTTTATTTCGATTAATAATTACATCCACAATATATTCTAGAAACTTAACATACTGTTCTGGTTTCAACTTTAATAACTTTTCAACAGTATCATATTTATCGTTTTCTAAAATTTCCTCTATGAATACACTTCTATAAATACTACCATAAACTAGTTTCGTAAATTTAGCATGCCGTTTATAATACACATTGGGTATATCATAGCAATGTGCCATTCCTCTATTTATATTCGCCCCTGGCCATGTTGGAATTATGTTTCCTATATCATAGTAGTGTTCTAAAAATCCTTTTATTTCCGGTAAATCGTTTACGTCACTAAATTGTGGATAATTCTCACTTAAAAACTTATCGGAATAAAGGCGCTGTCTCGTAGCCCCCTTTTCATCTTTCACCTTAATATCCGTCTTCACATTATCTCCAAATAATTGTCGATAATAAATAAAAACCCCAATAGCATATACTCCTCTAAAAGAGAATAATACATCCGGACATTCCCAATTCAGTTTTATGATTTTATCAACATTATATTTTTCAACAGTTTCTCTCTTATGAAAAAATTCTTCTACAGATTGTAATTTCATCTTTAGCACTTCCTCTTTAAAAGATAGCATTTATATTATACTATTTCTTTTGATAATCCGCCACAAATTCAATTTCAGCAACATTGTAAAAAACGCCCCAGCCAAGCCGGAGCGTTATCCATCTTCTGTATCAAATTACCTTAAACATCTTCTGTGACATCGGTTTCTCCTTCTTCTGTTCAACCTCCGCCTGTGCCTTTCCGAAGTCTTCCATTCGCTTCAGTTCTTCCTCAGCATCGTCAAATCCGATATGTGTATAAATGGGGTATAGATAAAGATGCAGAATATTGGGATGTGTCTACCAATATTCTTGGAAGTTTTACTTTCGCTGTAAAAGAGATGAGAGATGATTTAGAAAAACTGTACCGTGACACTCTTGTTGTCCTTATGTTCAAAAAATGTCTGGAACAGCTTGATGTTTCTGCAGAACTTGCACAGATCACATGGACAAATAAATTTGCAGATTTTAATTCATTTCCTATGCAGAAACATCTCGGTAAAATATCTGCTTACCTGAATGAAATGAGTGGAGTAACCATGAAGCTCGGATTAGATGAGAATGGAGAATTGAAGGTCATGCCGGATTTTCACTCTGTATTCGATGCTGCCCGATTCGCCCTGTCGCAATATGTATCTATCCCTACGGATTATCCGATTGCTTATGCGGACCGGGTTGGTGTTGCCACCTGTGAGTGCTGTGGCCGCCTATTCATCAAGAACGGAAACCGTCAGAAATACTGTGACAATCCAGAATGTAAAAAGGAACGAAACAGCAGAAAATCCCGCACAGCTTATCACAGAAAAATACAGGAAGAAAATGACAACCTCTGGGCGTGACCACGGCTGTTTTCACACTGGGGCAAGATGTGGCAAGTAATATAGGTTATTTTCTATATAGGCTCTATAAGAATAAGCTAAATCATCTGCCACAAGTTGCCCCAACTGATTTTTCATAGAAAAAGGGCATTGGTCCGCACCGACACCCCAGTGTGATTTTATCCTTATTTCTCATAACGAAATGCTGAATTTCCAGTCAGATTTCTAAGCAAAATCTTCCTTGCTGTCTTATATTCATTTCCGATAAAGCCAAGCCTGAGCAAAAAACATCGGAAAGCATATTTGTCATTGTCTGTTTCGGTCGGCTTTGATGATACTCTTTTTGCATCTTTTGCCATATCACACAGTCCTGTGATAAATTGCGTGTATGCTGCTATCTCGTCACCATCTTCCGTATATGGAAACCATGCAAAGTTAATTTTCTCCTCTGTGATTTCAACCTCGGTGCTGTCCGTCTGAAATGCCTTTTGGAAAAGCGTCTGCTTATTTGTTATGATCTTCTGTAGATTTTCCAATGCCGTATCCGTAAGGCATGCTCTCGGAACTGCTATTGTGAGCTTGTCCTGCTGCATTGGGACTTCTTCAGTAAATTCCGCATCATCCTGAAAACCACACTCTCGTAATTGCCGAATTAAGTGTTCTACCATTTCTACCGCTACTCCCTCTGGGATGTGCAGCACGCCCTCTTTGTCCAGTCGGTATCCTGCAATATCGTATGCACAGCTTGGCACCCGCTCATAATTCGGTGCTGTTCCAAGTATTTTGCCAATCTTCTGTGCCAGCTTCGGTCTTTGCTTTGGTTTCAGTGTAAATCTGATTCCATTTTTCATAATATGTACCTGCCTTTCTTTTTCGGTAGTACATATATCACTCTGACGGCACAGAATAGCAGTAAACGCTCCATAGCAAGTACCTGTTCCTCCACTCCTTTTTCTGCCATAATAGTCTCACACTATACAGAGTCAAAAAAGTTAAGTACTCAACTTTTTTGACCGCCTATGGAGGTCTATCTATGAGCAGTCAAACAAGTTTAGTTGCTGAACAGGTTCGGTTGCAGCAATGGGCGGCACAGATCCAGGATTGTAAAAACCGCCCTGCAGATATGAAAGTAGAAACCTGGTGCAGTGAGCATGGCATCACAAAAGCGAATTATTATTATCGTCTGAAAAGAGTCCGCAAAGCATGTTTGGAGGTCTACAATCCAGAACCGGCGTTTGTGGAGCTTCCTCAGCCGACAGAGAAAGCTCTGCCCCGGGAAGACAGCAGCTTAAAACCGACAGCTATTCTGCGAAATTCCAGAGGATTAGCACTTGAAATTTATAATCCTGTCTCTAAAGATATGCTTCAGTGTATCCTGGAGGTGCTGTCTAATGCTGAATGACGCCACAGGTCTGAAAAAGATCTATCTTGCAGCTGGTTATACCGATCTGCGGAGAGGAATGGATGGTCTCGCAACGATCATCCGGTTCCGGTTTCAGCTCGATCCGTATGATAAAAATACGCTCTTTCTTTTCTGCGGGAAGAAGACGGACCGAATCAAGGGACTCTTATGGGAAGGGGATGGGTTCCTGCTTCTTTACAAGAGACTGAGCAACGGTGCCTTCAACTGGCCACGTTCCGTAGAAGAGGCGTTGGAAATATCCCCGGAACAGTATACGATGCTGATGCAAGGGCTTGAAATTCTCCCCAAACATCCGATCAGGCCAAATGATCCGCCTAAAAGATTGATGTAACATTTGTGCATTATGGAGAAAAAAATTTCTATATTTCACAGAAGAAAAGAGAATCTCTTCCGTTTCATAAAGCTTATCCACAGAATTCAGTCCGCAGGAATCAAACCACACGGTTTCGGGCAGAAAAATCGTTCTGAATCTGTGGATAGCAGTACAGAACATCTGGAATCCTGAAAAGCTATCCCAGGTGCTCTGTACTGTTATCCACCGTCATTATGCCGAAAGGAAAACAGGCGCCAAGTGGCAGAAAACGTACAGATCTGGTACAATGGACTCATTGAGAAAAGGAGTTCCTGCCATGGCGATGAAGTTCACAGAAGAACAGTTAAACAGCTTTGATAAATCTATGCTGATCCAGTTATTTTTGAATCAACAGGAACAGTTAGAAAAGGTCAGTGCCGACCTGCATTCCCTGGATACGAAGATGCAGGCAATGATGGAACAGCTGATCCTGGCTAATAAGAACAGGTTTGGACGTTCCTCTGAAAAAATGGAGGATGCCCAGCAACTCCGTTTTGTTGAAGTGGATGGAACCATTGTGTTTTTTAATGAAGCCGAAGCTGTCTGTGATCTGGAGGCACCGGAACCAGAGACTCTGGAGCCGGCACTGGAACGCAGAAAAAAAGCAACCGGTAAGAAAGCTCAGGATATGTCCGGGCTTCCTACAAATCGGATCGACCACTACATGACCGAAGAAGAATTAACAGCAGAATTCGGTGAAAACGGCTGGAAACAGCTTCCAGATGCTATTACACGCAGATATCGTTTCATTCCGGCAAAAGTCGAGGTGGATGAGCACCATGTTGGTGTATATGCCAGCAAAACAGACGGGCACATGATAAAAGCAAAGCATCCCAAAAGCCTGCTTCATGGAAGCCCCGTATCCGCTTCGCTCGCTGCTGCGGTCATGAATGGAAAATACGTAAACGCGGTCCCTCTTTATCGCCTTGAACAGGAATTCCTTCGATATGGCCTTGCCATAACCAGGCAGAACATGGCGAACTGGATGATCCGGCTGGGAGAAGAATATCTCGCCGTTTTGTATGATCACCTTCATTCGCTGCTTTACAGCTATCATGTCATCCAGGCTGATGAGACACCGGTATTGGTAAACCGGGATGGCCGCAGTGCCGGTTCCAAGAGTTATATGTGGGTGTACCGTTCTGGCCACATGTATCCGGAAAAACAGATCATCCTTTATGAGTATCAGCGGACAAGAAATGCCTCTCATCCCCGGGAATTCCTAAAGAATTATTCCGGCATTTGCGTGACGGATGGCTATCAGGTCTACCATACACTGGAAAAAGAACGTGAAGACCTGACGATAGCCGGGTGCTGGGTCCATGCCCGCAGGCGCTTTGATGAAGCGCTTGCAGTAGTACCGAAAGAACGCCAAAAAGAATCCGCATCCTATCTGATCTTAAAGCAGATCCAGACGATCTACAGAAAAGAAGGAAAGCTAAAGGATCTCTCATCGGAAGAACGGCTTTCCCAGCGTCAGGTGGCTATAAAGCCACTGGTAGACGCTTTGTTTGCGTACCTAAAGCAGCATGAAAGCGAGGTCGGAACAGAAAAGCTAAAGGATGCCTTCAGTTACGCTCTGAATCAGGAAAAATATCTCCGGGTTTTCCTGACAGATGGGGATGTCCCTATGGATAATAACGCCTCTGAGCGCGCGATCCGCGGATTCTGTGTTGGAAAGAAGAACTGGCAGATGATCGATACGATCAATGGTGCGAAAGCATCCGCGATTATTTACAGCATCGCAGAGACGGCAAAAGCGAATAACCTAAAACCATACGAATACTTTGAACACCTTCTGACAGAGATCCCCAAGCGCATGGATGACAGCGACCGGTCATTCTTAGATGACCTGCTTCCATGGTCGAAAAAGTTGCCGGACGTTGTCAGAAAACTGAAAAAGCAATGAAGTAGCGCCGCGGAAGCGGCTTTTAGCTTATAGGGTACTTGGTATGGAGCGTTTACGAATAGCAAGGTATTTCTGATTATATTTCTGCAAAAAAATACGCATAAAAACTGTGTTTTTTCTATTGTTTTACACACGGTTTTTATGCGTATTTCGGTACTATCCGGCAAAACAAAATCGGCTAAAGAAGCGGTATTCTATGGGAATTTTCATATAATATGGATTCTGTGGGTATCCCCCTGTTTAATTCTGCGAAAATTCGCACGTAGGGGACCATCGGTCTTCAGGCAGAAATACTGTAGAGATTTGGATACCCCACTATTTTTTAAAATATTCCTCACATTCTTCTTGGCTTAAATAACTGACAAATTTTATTTACAGTTGTTCCAATCAAACTATATTATTCTTGTATACTGGATGCGATATTAGATTCTTTTATTCTATTTCCATCTCCAATATTTACGCTATTGTCGTTAAATATTATTACTTGTAATTGCTTAACTATTTCTATTCTCTCATCTTTAGATTTTGAGTCTATATCTATGTCTAAATCATCTAATACTCCAAACTCTTTTTCCAAAAGAATCAAAGCATCAAGTAATCTATTTTCTATGGTAGATAAAATATTATGAATACATTGACTTGAGATTTCAACCATTGCCGATGTAATCATCATATATGGATCTTTATTATAGTGTACTATTACTGGAAAAAAATCTGCATTAATCTGTTTTCCTAATTGTATACTTGATGAATCACATTTTTCCACAAGTTGTCTTAATGCTTCTACTCCCTCTCGAAAACTAACATTTAGCAAAGAATCCTGTAAATCTTCCGGCATCTTTCCTAATGGAATTGAAACATGATTCCATGTCATATGTGATGCCATTGAACCTTTAAAATATGACCCCATAAGACTTCCACGTACTATTCTATATGTAGGTATCTTTGCATCCTTAGGATATCCTGTTATCTCATTATTAATCCAAGTATTTAATTCAACATTATCAAACCCAGTTAATAACACCTTTGTTCTTTTAAGTGCTATAAGCGTATCCACAGTCCCGTTTGCAAGTTCCTTGATAATTTTACTTTTTGGCATTAAAACACCCCCTCTATCAAATTTACAATTCTATCCCAGAATGAAAATAATAATACAATCCCCGCCACTAAAGAAATCAGGAATCCACATATTACAGGATGCTTTTCATAAAATGATTTCTTAACAGATTGATCATCATTAATCTCAAGTCTTTCCGCAATATTAGCATTTTTAATTTTATTATTATCACCAATGTTAATCGACATATCACATTCTCCTATTTATAATTAATGAACACAAATCTGCTCAGATGCAATTCTATTAAAGCTATGTATCAAATGCACTTTTTGTATTTTTATATGTTTATTAATATATTCCAATAATTCCGTCCCATCCAAATACATGTACATCTGCGGTGCAACAAATCCCGGAACGGCATGTCTTAAATCATCAAGTGAAATCTCTGTGGTTTCTTGAAATTCATCAATTTCCATAGCGTATCGATATGATTCTTGATATTTTTCAATACGTGCAACAGCATCTTTATCATTTTTAAACTCTTCTCTCCAGTCAGATAATAGATGTCGCTTACCTAAATATACTATACCTGCCTTAACGGGCGAACTAACATACATATATGCCATAATTGGCTCATCCGGGAAATTTCTTCTATGTTCAAATATTTTCTTCCCAGACTTTATTTTCTCGTATACCTCCGGCTTGAAGCTTAAAAGCATTTTTCTCATTTACGCTACCGCCTTAATTCCACTTACATTCTATATTAAGAACTTCTATTGGCATACTAATAAACTGAACATCAAACTTAAGACTTGGTTCAACTTTTGTACTTGCATTGTGAATTCTGAAACTAAGCTGCCAACCATTATCGAGATACATTTCTACTGTATTATCACTGTTAGGCTTAAATTCAAGTGCTACAAGTCTTGTAGGTAATTTCACAATAGGTACTGTGATTGCAGATACCTTGTTCTTTGCAGGCTTATTCAACGTATCGTGCATATTAAATGTATGAATCATTGTAAGTCTCTTGCTATCCTTACTCACAACTTTATAATAATCTTCAATTCCAATTAAATATTCAATCATTTTTCTTGGCATTGTATTGTCTTTCTCATTTGCTCGATTCACTTCATCAATAAAAGCCTGCAACAATGGGATATACACATTCTGACTCTTGTTCCCAATTTCAGACCACTTTGTGCCATTATCTTTTTCCTGTTTTAAAAAGTTAAATATTGGTTCAACTGCATTCCAATATTCATCAGAACAAGGCATATCAAACCATTCATTTCCAAAATCTAATTTATAGCTTAATCTGCTATGCTTAACCGCATCATGATTGTGCTTAATACTTAAGCCAATCTCCCATTCAATATCTTTTCTCTTTATTACAATATCTCTAACATCACCTTTTATGCCTTGACCATCCTTTTGGAATTCAAGAGTAAGCTCATCATTATCCATTTCAGCCATTCTTGGCTCAAGTTCTAATACTGTATTAACTGCAGCTCCAGCAGATATCATAAATGTTTCTTGCATATCTTCATCCATTAAAGACCATGCTTTTTCATTTGCTATCAAACTTGAATTTTCAACAATTCTTGTTTTCCTTAACTCAGCTATTGCCTTATATAAAGTTTGAATCCATGCATATTCATATGCTCTACCCTGATCATTACTCTTTGTACTCACTTTTTTCTCATTAACCTCCTTAGCATCAATAGCATCTCTATCAATTTCAACAGCCGTACCCTTTCCCTCAAGATACAATTTTATTGCTGTAGCAATCTCATATGCTAAATTCACTGGAACAGCATTACCAATCATTTTATATGCAGTATTTGTATCATTGTATATAAATTTAAAATCATCCGGAAATCCCTGTACTCTTGCAACTTCACGAATTGTCATTCTTCTGTAAAGATGTTCTTTTCCTTCTACAAATCTACAATCGTTAGTTCCAACTTTTACCATCTTAGGAGCCTGTGGATGTAACTGACATTGACGTCCAGATGCCTGAACTGTAAACGCTTGTTCATCCCAGCCTTTAACACGATTACGACTCATAATTATAGGTGAATAAGCACCTGTGAAATATTCGTTATTATTTATCGCTTTTGGATTATGTCGATTCTTTTCTCCTGAAGGAACTGCCATATCCTGCAAATCCCAAATTATATCACGTAAGGTAATCTTCTTAGAATCATCTTTAGTGGACCCCTTCGGAAAACCAAAGTCTATATTCAAATCTTTTCTAAACCCTATGTAAAATACTCTTTTCCTTTCTTCTGCAACACCATAATCTTTAGCATTAACCAATGTAAAAGAAACATCATATCCTGCCTCATCAAATAATTCTAAAATATTCTGAACCGCAATTG
>ERZ773241.3643-NODE-3643-length-10348-cov-43.015059_pt1 | contig 10348 bp, 10 predicted proteins | sample MGYA00580989_ERZ773241 | MGnify/ENA primary metagenome ERZ773241 (study PRJEB29015, sample SAMEA2737804) | human gut metagenome | biome: human gut; feature: human-associated habitat; material: faeces | place: China | collected 2012 ...
TCAAGCACCTGAAGGTGGTCTACTCCAAGGAGCCTGCCATGACCCCCATCGAGGACGACTCCATCAGCTGCAAGGATCACTGCATCTGTCCCCCGGGCACCCAGCGCAAGTGCACCGCACGGCGCACTGTGCCGGGATCCAACGCCTTTGTACCCTCGGTGGCCGGTCTGATCATCGGCGGCGAGGTGGTCAAGGACCTCGTGGGCTTTGTACCGCTGAAGGGGTAAAACAGACCACAGCTTCCTTGCTGCGTGGGACGATTTGGAATGCGCTCCGCATTGCTCTGCGCATCATCAGCGGAAGAACGATTTGAAATTTTGAGGTTCTGAAAAGCCCGCGGGCTTTTCAGAACTTCTTTTTCACGCTTTTTTACGCGCTGCAATGTTCCATAACATAAAATTGCAACCAATTTGCAATTTGGTATTGCAATTGGGAAGGATATCGTGTATAATCTTCCCTGCACGAAAATGCAAACTGATTGCAAATTGTTGAGAGACGACCCCCTGCGGGTCTTTGGAGCGATTATTTATGGAACTGTTTTTGGATGTTCTGGGCGAAACCTTGGTGGATACCGCCAAGATGCTGCCCTTTCTGTTTCTGGCCTACCTGCTGATCGAATATATCGAGCACCGCCACGGCGAGCGCATTGAGGCGCTGCTTGCGGGCGGCGGGCGCTGGGGCGCTGTGCCGGGCGCGGTACTGGGCTGTGTGCCGCAGTGCGGCTTCTCCGCCATTGCGTCCAACTTCTACGCCTCCCGGGTCATCACGCTGGGCACGCTGATGGCGGTGTACCTTGCTACCAGCGACGAAGCTATCCCACTGCTGGTCTCCATGCCCGCCTACTGGGATAAGCTGGCCGTCCTGATGGTCATCAAGGTGGTGTACGCCATCGCGGTGGGCTTTGTGCTGGATTTTGTGCTGCGGGGCGTGCTGCCCAAAGGGCTGCGGGGCGGCTACACCGGCCATGCGGACGAGGTGGACTGCCACGAGGAGCACAGCGATGCCGAGGGCAACGAAAAGCCCATCTGGCAGGCGGCGCTGCGCCACACGCTGGAGATCTTTGTGTTCATCTTCGCTTTCAGTCTGGTGTTCGGCATGATCGTGGAAGGCGTGGGCGAGGACGTATTCGCCGAAATGCTGGGCGGCATGGGCTTCTTCCAGCCGGTGGTAGCGGCTTTGGTGGGCTTGATCCCCAACTGCGCCGCCAGCGTGCTGCTGACCCAGCTGTATGTGGAAGGTGCACTGCGCTTTTCCAGCCTTGTGGCGGGCCTGTGCACCGGTGCGGGTGTGGGCTTGGCTGTGCTGTGGCGCGCCAACCCCTCGTGGAAGCAGAACCTCTTCATCACCGGCCTGACATGGGCTGCCGGTGCCTTTGTGGGCGTGGCCATGCAGGTGGTCGTGGCGGTGTTTGCCTGATTTCCCGTGAGGAAAACGATTTGAAATGCGCGCCGCGTTTGCTTTGCGCATAAGCTAAGGAAATATTATTTTTAATTTTGGGGTTCAGAAACGCCTGCGGGCGTTTCTGAACCCCATTTTCACGGGTAGGGTCGTAACGGCAAACAGCAGTTGCAGCGCCGCTTTCTGCGAAAGCGCGGCGCTGCGGGAAAGGCTGCATCTTGTCTTTACGACCCTTTCTGTGAAAAATGCGTTTGGAGCGCTCCGCAGAGCGCGACAAACGCCCTATATCAAAAGAAGTTTCCGCTATATTTGCCCAGAGCGCAAGCGGAGGGCATTTTTGATATTCCCCCTCTCCCGCTGGACTTTGAAATGTGTTATACTGGGAGAAAACGATGCACACAGGAGAGATGACCATGCAATATAAGATTCTGGCAAGCGATTACGACAACACGCTGATGCCCTTTGGGGAAGCAAAGCCCCGCCCGGCGGTGGTAAAGGCGGTAAAAAAGCTGCAAGCCGCCGGGGGTAAGTTTGTGCTCAGCACCGGCCGCTCCTACCCGGGCATCCGGGATAAAAACCAGCTGGGCGGCATCCGGTACGACTACGCCATTACCTGCAACGGCGCCTGCGTGGTGGACAGGCAGGGCAACGTAATAGCCGAGCATCCGCTTACCAGCGAGGAGATGTATGTGCTGGTGGATTTTTGTGAGGATTATAACTACCCGCTGCAATTCAACTTCCGGGATGCCTATTACGCCTACTGCGAGTACGAGTATCTGCACACCGGCTATCAGATGATGAACAGCCCCGGGCTGGACTGCGTGGACGGCGAGGATCAGGACAGGCATCTGGTGGATATGCCCCACGCCGCCTTTGCCGCCATGCCGCCGCAGGAAGTGGAGCGCTTCCACGAAAAATACGGCTACCTTGGCCTGCACTGGATGCAGACGGGCGCGCAGAACGCGGACGGCTACTGCTACTACGATATCGTGCGCGGTGGCATGGATAAGGGCGTAGGGCTTGCCGACCTGTGTGCACAGATGGGGCTTACGCTGGCGGATGCCGTGGCTGTGGGCGATTCTGCCAACGATGTGGGGATGCTGAAAGTCGCGGGCCTGAGTGCCTGCATGGCAAACGGCACCCCGGACGCCAAGGCCGCTGCCGACCGGATCATCGGGGACGTGCGGGAGGACGGCGTGGCGGCGCTGATCGAGGAGCTGTGGTTCGACGGCCCCCGCGCGGAGCCCTCCGGCAAGGACTTTGGCTCTGCATGGGGCAATATTGAAAGTGCAGGCGGCAGCTTATGAGCTTTGCACCGGTGTACGATGACCGCAGCCGGGCGCTGATCTTGGGCACATGGCCCAGCCCCAAAAGCCGGGAGATGGCCTTTTATTACGGCCACCCGCAAAACCGGTTCTGGCCGCTGCTGGCGGCGCTGACCGGAGAGCCGCTGCCCGTGCGGGAGGATATCGCCGCCAAAAAGCAGCTGCTTTTGCGCCACGGGCTGGCGCTGTGGGATACGCTGGAAAGCTGTACGATCACCGGCGCATCGGATGCCTCCATCCGGGATGTGGTGCCCAACGATATCGCCGGGCTGCTGCGCAAAGCACCCATCCGGGCGGTGTTCTGCAACGGTGCCACAGCTTACCGTATCTATACAAAATATCAGCAGCCGCTTACCGGCATCCCGGCTGTCCGTCTGCCCAGTACAAGCCCCGCCAACGCCGCCTGCAGCCCCGCCCGGCTGGAGGAGCTTTGGGGCGCTGCGCTGGCGGACTGGATCGTAAAATGATGACAAGGCTGTAAATTCTTTTGCGGGATACTTGCGTTTTTTTGCGGACGTTGTATTATGGATATCATAAGGGGCGCACTGCCCCGGACAAGGAGAAATGACCATGAGCAAGATCATCCGCACCCAAAAGCCCAGCGTGCTGCCCTTTTATGCGGCGGCGCTGGTGTTCGTGGTGCTGTGCGCGGTGTTGCCGGTGTATAAATTATGGGCGCTGCTGGTGGCGCTGGGCGGTGCCGCCGTGGCCTTTGGCGTGGCAAAAAAGACCTGCCCGCCCCGGGTGGTGGAGCACGAGGTACCCTTCCACACCGGTGTGGAGGATGTGGACCAGATGCTGACCGATATCCAGCAGAAGCTGGACACCCTGCACGCACTGAACGAGGCTTTACCCGACCCGCAGCTGTCCGCCGCCATGACCCGTATGGAAAAGGCGGGACGCTCCATCGTGGAAGCCGTGGAAGCAAACCCCGCCAAGGCAAAGCAGGTGCGCCGGTTTGCCAACTACTATCTGCCGGACGCCGTAAACGTTCTGCAGCAGTACGCAAGGCTTGCAAAGCAGGGTGTGCGGGGCGAGAACGCCGCCGCCATCCGCGCCGAGGTGGAGCACAACGCCGCCTCCATTGCCACGGCTTTTGAAAACCAGCTGGATGCCCTGTACGCGGCAGAGAGCATGGACCTGTCCGCAGACCTGACCGTTTTGCAGAATATGCTGAAAGGGCAGGGTCTGAGCAAGTAAAAACGGAACATTCCCTCGGGATTTTGAAAGGAAGGAATCACTTATGGCTGACAATACTCTGAACTTTGATCTGGATGCCCCCGCAGTGCCCACCCTGACGCTGGACCCCACCCCCGCTGCTGTGCCGCAGGAGGAAAAGCCCGCCGCAACTCCCGCCCCGGAGGCGCAGGTGACCCTGAGCCCCGAGGAGCAGGCCATGGTGGATCAGTTTGCCCAGAAGATCGATATCACCAACAGCCAGCAGGTGCTGCAGTACGGCTCTGCCTGCCAGAAGAAGATCGGCGATTTCTCCGAAGCAGCCCTCTCCAAGGTGTCCACCAAGGATCTGGGCGAGGTGGGCGATATGATCACCGACCTCATTGGCGAGCTGAAGAGCTTTGACGCCAATGAGGAGCAGCAAAAGGGCATTATGGGCTTCTTCAAGAAAAAGACCAGCCAGCTGGATGCCCTCAAGACCAAGTACGACAAGACCGAGACCAACGTGGAAAAGATCCAGTCCATGCTGGAAGCCCATCAGGTGCAGCTGCTCAAGGATATCGCCATGCTGGACAAGATGTATGAGCTGAACATGGCCTACTTCAAGGAGCTGAGCATGTATATCCTTGCCGGCAAGAAAAAGCTGGCCGATGTGCGTGCCAACGAACTGCAGCAGGCTATGGATAAGGCCAAGGTCTCCGGTCTGCCGGAGGATGCACAGGCCGCCCGTGACCTTGCCGACCAGTGCGAGCGCTTTGAGAAAAAGCTGTATGATCTGGAACTGACCCGCAACATCAGCTTGCAGATGGGCCCCCAGATCCGTCTGCTGCAGAACAACAATACCATGATGGCAGAAAAGATCCAGTCCACTATCGTGAACACCATCCCTCTGTGGAAGAACCAAATGGTGCTGGCACTGGGTCTGGCACACAGCCAGCAGGCCATGCAGGCAGAGCGCGCCGTGACCAACATGACCAACGACCTGCTGAAGAAGAACGCCGAGGCACTGAAGCTGGGCACCATCGAGACCGCCAAGGAGAGCCAGCGCGGCATCGTGGATATCGAGACGCTGCAGCAGACCAACAAGAGCCTGATCGAGACGCTGGACGAACTGAACAAGATCCAGAGCGAGGGCCGCGCAAAGCGCGCCGCCGCCGAGCAGGAGCTGACCCGCATCGAGGACGAACTGAAAACCAAAATGATGGAGATCCGGAGCTGAAATGGCAAACGCTGATTTTTCTCAGAACAAACAAACCGCTCCCGGCGGCTTTGACGCGGGCAGCTACCGCGAAAAAGCAAAGCCGGAGCAGGCCGTAACGCTGACCCCGCGCCAGCAGAAGCTGGCCGCACTGGAAGCAAAGCTGCCCGCAGCGTTTTCCACCCGGGCGGCGGCGCTGGCCTTGAGCGTGGTGGTGATGCTGGCCGCTTTTTTCGGCTTTGGCAGCGCCAAGCTGCGCGGCAAGTACAACACTGCCCGTCAGTGGTTCACCGCAGGGGTCGCCGCCGACAACGGTTATAACCTGAGCGAGGAGCTGACCACCCGGGAGAATACGGCGGCGAATATTCTGACCACTGCCTCCAACACCCTTGGCGCAGACAGCGCCGAGGTGCTGGCTGCACAGACGGCGCTGAACGATTTCTCCGCTTGTCTGCAGGCGGTGCAGAACGGCGGTAAAAGCCAGTCGCTGACCTCGCTGCCCTATTATCAGGGCAGCGCGATGCACGCGCTGTATCAGGCCGACCAGGCACTGGACGCCGCCATCGACCAGCTGTATGCAAAGTTGCAGGAGCAGGCCGCTGACCCCATGAAGATGGGTGCGGTGCAGGGACAGTACGGCCAGTTCAACAGCGCAGCCACCATCATTGGTACCTTGCAGTACAATACGGCGGTGTATGAATATCAGAACGAAGTCGGCGGCTTCCCGGCCAGTGTGCTGGGCGCTTTGTCCGGCGTGAAGGAGGTTGAGCCCTTCGCATGAAAAACTTTGCAAAACGCATCAGCGCACTGGTGCTGGCCGTGGTGGTCAGTGCGGCAGTGCTGTGCCCGGCGGCCTTTGCCGCCCAGCTGCCCAACCTGCCCAAGGATCAGTGCGTGGTGGATGGTGCCGGTGTGCTGAGCAGCAGCACCGTGCAGACCATCACCGAACTGAACGCCCAGTTGGAATCCAGCTGCAGCGGCGCGCAGATCGGTGTACTGACAGTAGAATACACAGGCAATGATTCCACGGAGGATTACGCCACACAGGCTTTCAACGCGTGGGGCATCGGTTCGTCCTCCAACAATAATGGCGTGCTGATTCTGCTGGTGATGGAGTCGGCGCAGTACGCGGACGGCGACTACTACCTGACCTACGGCGACGGCTTCCGCAACACCACGCTGGCAAAGCAGTCCAGCGCCATCGCCCAGACCATGGAGGATCAGTTTGCCGCAAAGGATTATGACGGCGCAGTGACCACCTGTGCCCGGAACGTGGCAAACACCATCGCGGATATTTACGGGGTCAGCCTTTCCGGCGGCACCGGTAATGGCGGCACCGTGCAGCCCGGCTATCAGGGCGGGCAGAGCAGCGGCGGCAGCACTCTGACCGACATCCTGACCCTTGTGGTCAGCGTTGTGCTGCTTATCGTCATCATCCGGTCAGTGGCCTATGTTTTTGCCAGCCCCTGCGGCTGGCTGTGGTGCTTCGGCGGCCCGCGGCCTCCTCGCAGACGTCGCGGCCCGCCGCCGCCCCCGCCGGGCGGCTTCTACGGCGGCTTTGGCGGCATGGGCGGCGGCTCCTTCGGGGGCGGTGCCGGGCGCGGCGGTTTCGGCGGCGGCAGCTTTGGCGGCGGCTTCGGTGGCATGGGCGGTGGTTCCAGCCATGGCGGCGGCGGTGGCCGTGGGCGATAATGAGAATAAAAAGAGAAAGGCAGTGGTTTTACCATTGTCTTTCTCTTTTTTACGTCTTTTGTCGTGAATGAAATTCATTTGACAAAACAATTTTTGTAACTTATACTGGATGACATCACGAAAAAATAAAGGAAGTATCTGTCATGCTGACTCTGGATAAGATCTACCACGCCGCCTTTGTGCTGAAGGATGTAGCGCGCAAGACCGACCTCATCGAAGCCCCCAAGCTGTCCAAGGACTGCCAGCTGTACCTCAAGACCGAGAACCTGCAGGCCACCGGCAGCTTTAAGGTGCGGGGCGCTTACTATAAAATCAGCCAGCTTTCTGAGGAGGAGAGCGCCAAGGGCGTCATTGCCTGCTCTGCGGGCAACCACGCGCAGGGCGTGGCGCTGGCGGCTACCCGGCGCGGTATCCGCAGCATCGTCTGTATGCCGGACGGCGCACCCCTGATGAAGGTGGAAAACACCAAAAATCTGGGCGCGGAGGTCTGCCTTGTGCCCGGCACCTACGACGAAGCCCACGACAAGGCCGTGCAGCTGCAAAAGGAGTACGACATGACCTTTATCCACCCCTACGATGACGAGCAGGTCATCGCCGGGCAGGGTACCATCGGCTTGGAGATCCTTGACCAGCTGCCGGATGTGGATGCTGTGGTGGTGCCGGTGGGCGGCGGCGGACTGATTTCCGGTATTGCCTTTGCCATCAAGAACCTGCGCCCGGAGGTCAAGGTGTACGGCGTACAGGCCGAGGGTGCCCCCAGTATGTACCGCAGCCTGCACGAGCACAAGTACCAGACCCTGAAATCTGCTTCCACCTTTGCGGACGGTATTCAGGTCAAGACCCCGGGCGAGCTGACCTATCAGCTGTGCGAGCAGTATGTGGACGATATCGTTACCGTGACCGAGGACGAGACGGCAGCGGCCATTCTCTCCCTGATGGAGAACCAGAAGCTGGTGGCTGAGGGTGCAGGTGCTGTGCCGGTGGCGGCAGTGCTGTTCCACAAGCTGCCGGTGGAGGGCAAAAAGGTGGCCTGCGTCATCTCCGGCGGCAACATTGATGTGAACATCCTGAACCGCGTCATCACCCGCGGTCTTGTGATGAGCGGCCGCAAGGCAAACCTGACCATCGCGCTGGAGGACAAGCCCGGCCAGTTGAAAAAGGTGGCCGAGGTGGTATCCCGCTGCGGCAGCAATGTGGTGTCGGTGCAGCATGACGGCTCCGACCCCAATATGCCCATCTCCAGCTGCTTCCTCAAGCTGACGCTGGAGACCCGCGATGCCGCCCAGATCGAGCAGATCCGCACCGAGCTGACCAAGGCCGGCTTCCAGCTGGTCAGCGAAAGAGTATAATAAAGATAATTGGACGATTTGGAATAGCCGACGCGTTCGCTCTGGCTATATTCAGCGGAAATTTTATTTTTATATTTGCAATCCAGAAAAGCCTGCGGGCTTTTCTGGATTGCCTTTTCACGAGAAAGGCCATGGTCGAAACGGCAGCGATTGAGATGCCGCTTCATGTCGACCCCTTCGGTGAAAAATGCGTTTGTCGTGCCCCGCAGGGCACGACAAACGCAAAATAAAAAAGAATGATTCCGCTATTTATGGCCAGAGCGAAGCGGAGGCCATTCTAAATTGTGATTTTATAACAAAGGAGAACTGCTACTATGAAAGTCGTATCTACCACCAACGCACCTGCCGCCATCGGCCCTTACAGTCAGGCACTGGATCTGGGCAATATGGTGTTTGTGTCCGGGCAGCTCCCGGTAGACCCAGCCACCGGCACCATGGCTGATACCGTGGAGCAGCAGGCCGCCCAGAGCCTTGCTAACCTGAAGGCGATTCTGGCCGAGGCGGGGCTTTCCATGAACAACGTGGTCAAGACGGTGATTTTTCTGGCCGACATCAACGATTTTGCCGCAGTGAACGCAGAGTACGCCAAGGCCTTTGCCGAGCCGTTCCCCGCCCGCAGCTGTGTGCAGGTGGCAGCCATCCCCAAGGGCGCAAAACTGGAGATCGAGTGCATCGCCGTGCGGGACTGAGCGAAAAATAAGACAAGAAAAGCGGGACACCGGAGCATCTGCGGATGCTTTGGTGTCCCGTTTTTGATAACGTTTAAAACTGGTGCATTTACTTCTGCACACCGGCCTCGCATTGCTCGATGAATTGCTTGGCCACCCGGGGGCTGCGGCCACCGGCACGCAGGGCAAAGGCCTCGGCCTTGAGCAGCAGCTGCTCGGTGGGCATCTGGATGTTGTGCTGCTTGGCAAGCTGCTCCAGAATGGTCTCGAACCGGGCCTTCTCCGGCCGCTGGAAGGTGACCGTCAGGCCAAACCGGGCAGAAAGGCTCATCAACTCCTGCCGGGTGTCGGCCTCGTGGATGTCATCGCCGGTGCGGTCCGAGAGGGTTTCCTTGATCAGGTGGCGGCGGTTGGAGGTGGCATACACCGCAATGTTCTGGGCGCGTCCGCCTACGCTGCCCTCCAAGATGGCCTTCAAGGCGGCAAAGTTGTCGTCGTTGGCGGTAAAGCTCAGATCGTCGATGAACAAAATGAACTTGAGCGGGTTTGCCGCCAGCTTGTCCATCAGGTCGGGGATCTGGTACAGCTGGTTCTTTTTTACCTCTACCAGCCGCAGTCCCTCGGGCGCAAACTCGTTGGCAATGGCCTTTACCGCGCTGGATTTGCCGGTACCGGCATCGCCGTACAGCAGCACATTGTTGGCGGGCATCCCGGCCAGCAGCGCCTTTGTGTTGGCAATCACCTTTTCCCGCTCCTTCTCGTAGCCTGGCAGCTCGGAAAGGCGCTGCGGGTCGGGGTATTTTACCGGCACAAGCTGGCCGTTCTCCACCGTGAATACATGGTGCTTTGCAAACATACCGTAGCCCTTTTTGCCCACCTCGCTCATGCGCTGGGCGTAGGCGGCGGCAAGGTCAAGCTCACAGGTCTGCCACCGGGGCAGGAAAGCCAGTTCCGGCCGCTGCGCCTGCTCCGAGTAGGCGGTCTGAAACAGATCGTCCAGCGTCAGCCCGCACAGCTGCTGCAAAAACTGCAGCTCGCTGTCCAAGGCGCTTTGCAGCAGCGCGTCCAGCTGCCCGGCAGCGGCCTGCCGCACGCAGATGGTCTCGGCCTCCAGCACAGCATTGCTCAGGTAGCTGCCCCAGTTGGTGGTGTACTCGAACAAAGCGGCCTCAAAGGCGGCTACGGCATCGCACACCGGGCCGTAGGAGGAGCAGCCCGCCTCCATGCGGTCGGTCAGGTCTAAAAGCTTTGCCACAACAGGGTCGTTCAGCAGGGCGCGGAACACAACAAGCCCATGCAGATGGGCATTCCATTCTCTCAGTTTCATAGGTCGATCCCTTTTCCTCTCCATTGGCACATACCCTACAAAACGCAGGTACGCGGATATCAAAAGTATACAGCGGTTCGGGCGGGGATGCAAGGGGTGTTAAAAATGCTTCATCTTTGGGGTGATTCAGGTTACAAATTGTCGATTGACAAAAGCCCGGTTTATAGTATAATTTACATCAACAAATGCGCAGATGGGAAAAAGTACCACACGAT
>ERZ773241.3646-NODE-3646-length-10343-cov-2.963161_pt1 | contig 10343 bp, 9 predicted proteins | sample MGYA00580989_ERZ773241 | MGnify/ENA primary metagenome ERZ773241 (study PRJEB29015, sample SAMEA2737804) | human gut metagenome | biome: human gut; feature: human-associated habitat; material: faeces | place: China | collected 2012 ...
TGGCGATCATCTTTAACGTTGGCACCATAATACTGGCCAGAAAGATCACCGCAGCGACGGGATAAGAGCCTTCGCTCCATAACAGAATGACCCCAGCGAGAATCGTCGACGGCATCTTCGAGCCTAATAAATCCGTCACCATGATGGGCAAAATATTAGCCGGAAGATACAGCATGATGGACGTTACAAGCAGCGCGAGTGTCCACTGCAGGCTGTTTCTACGCCGAACGTACCCTTTGGTACTACAACGCGGGCACACGGGTTCATCAGCAGGAAGGATTGCCGTACAACAGGAGCACGAACGCAGCCCCTGACGTATCCCCGTGACGCCTGGTTTTAGCGGCTGGCGCAGTTCTGGCATCGGGGCGATGTCGTCCCATAACCAGCGACGATCAACGCACTGAAAAGCGCGCAGTTGCAGGACACAAAATAAACACCAAGGGAGAAAGCTGCTGCCTACCCCAATGCTGCCGTAAGCCATCAGTTTAACGAAACTGACCAGCACACCCGCGAGGAAAATCTCCGCCATTCCCCAGGTTTTGAGTTGAAAAAGCACCCGTGCCAGTTGCTCTTTTAAACGGACCGGTAATTCCGCGCGATTCACCAGTAACAGAATGGTTATCAGACAAAACGCGGGAACCAGTTGCACAAACAACAGGAAAAAGGTGCCGAGGCTGGCGTAGTCCTCAGAAAAAAGCACGCCGGGAATTTCCAGTAATGTAATTTCACTGGTAACTCCTGCAACGTTCATATTCACAAAAGGAAACAAGTTGGACAGCAACAGCATGAACAGTGCAGCCAACGCATAGGCGGTGGGACGCTGCCGAGGGGCATCCCACGCCACGGTTAACGTTGTGCCACACCGGGGACATGCCGCTTTCTGACCATGCTCAAGGCGCGGTAACGCCACCAGCATGTCACACTGCGAGCACAGGATGTGCTTCGCGGCATGATGATGTTCGCACATTGGTACTCCTTAATGATGCGCTATTTTACAGATGACTAACAAAGTGTTGGTTTTCATGCCTGATAAACCCAGTTCATCAGGCAATTTTACCGTTGTCAGCTGTCTCTGTTTAAATCGACTATTTTGCGATCAGCCACCATTTTTTAACGCTTCAAGATACTCCCAGCGTTCAAAGGCTTGCTCCAGCTCCTGCTCTGCAGCAGCCATATCAGCAAGCACTTTTTGCGTCTGCTCATGCGGCTGACTGAAGAAGGAAGCATCCGCCACTTGCGTCTGTAGGGCTTCCAGCTTCGCCTCCAGATCTTCGAGCAATTGCGGTAGCTGCTCCAGTTCGCGCTGCAATTTATAGCTTAGTTTGCTACTGCTGCGTTTTACAGTTTCTGCTTTTGCCGCGGCGGCTTCTTCGGTTTTTTTCACCGCAGGCTGTTTGAGCGCCACATACTGCTCTTGCTGACCACGGGCATCATGATAACCGCCGACATAACGACCAATTTTACCGCCGCCTTCGAAGATCCAACATTCTGTAACGGTGTTATCGACAAACTGACGATCGTGGCTAACCAGCAATACCGTGCCCTGATAGCTGTCGATCAGTTCTTCCAGCAGTTCCAGCGTTTCGACATCAAGATCGTTGGTCGGTTCGTCAAGAATCAATAAGTTGCTTGGTTTGAGGAACAAACGCGCCAGCAGCAAGCGGTTCCGCTCACCGCCAGAAAGCGCACGTACCGGCGTCATCGCCCGTTTCGGATGGAACAGAAAGTCCTGCAAATAGCCCAATACGTGGCGTGGCTTGCCGTTAACCATCACCTCTTGCTTACCTTCGGCAAGGTTATCCATCACCGTTTTATCGGGATCCAGTTCCGCGCGGTGCTGATCGAAATAAGCCACTTCCAGTTTGGTGCCAACGTGAATACGCCCGCTGTCCGCTTGAAGCTGACCGAGCATCAGTTTTAGCAGCGTGGTTTTGCCGCACCCATTCGGACCAATCAGGGCAATTTTGTCGCCACGTAGAACCTGGGCAGAAAAATCTTTCACCAGTTGCTTACCGTTAACCTGGTAGCAAACGTCTTCCATTTCGAAAACGATTTTACCGGAGCGGCTGGCCTCTTCCACCTGCATCTTTGCGGTACCCATCACTTCGCGACGTTCACCACGTTCGCGACGCATCGCTTTCAGGGCGCGTACGCGGCCTTCATTACGGGTACGGCGTGCTTTGATCCCCTGGCGGATCCACACCTCTTCCTGCGCCAGTTTGCGATCGAACTCGGCATTTTGTAATTCTTCCACGCGCAGGGCTTCTTCTTTTTCCAGCAGGTACTGGTCGTAATTCCCAGGATAGGTCACCAACTTGCCGCGATCGAGATCAACAATGCGCGTCGCCATATTGCGGATAAACGAACGGTCGTGGGAGATGAAAATAATCGTCCCGTTGAAAGTTTTCAAAAACCCTTCCAGCCAGTCGATGGTTTCAATATCCAGGTGGTTTGTCGGTTCATCAAGCAACAGCACGCGCGGATTACTCACCAGCGCGCGTCCTAATGCCGCTTTACGCAACCAGCCGCCGGAAAGCGACGACAGCGCAACGTTAGGATCTAACCCCAGTTGCGCCAGCACTTCGTTGATGCGGTTTTCCAGCTGCCACAGGTTGTGGTGATCCAGCTGTTCCTGAACCTTCGCCAGTTCGTTGAGATTTTTCTCGCTCGGGTCGTTCATCACCAGGCGCGAAATATCGTGATAGCGTTTCAGATATTCCGCTTGTTCTTCAATGCCTTCGGCAACGAAATCATAAACGCTACCCTCAACGTTACGCGGCGGATCCTGTTGCAGACGCGCTACAATCAAATCTTGCTCGTAAATAATGCGACCGTCATCCAGCCCTTGTTCACGGTTGAGGATTTTCATTAACGTCGATTTGCCTGCGCCGTTGCGGCCCACCAGACAAACACGTTCGTTATCTTCGATATGCAGTTCTGCGTTATCGAGAAGCGGCGCGTCGCTGAACGACAGCCATGCGCCATGCATACTGATTAATGACATTACTATTCCTTTCAGGCTGCGGTAATCAGCCAGCAGTTGTGGATCTGGCGGTTACGGGCGAAATCCTGGGAGAGCGTTTTTTGCGTAATTTCTTGTGCTTTCAGTCCCAGTTTTGCCAGGCCGTCGAGATCCATACGGAAGCCACGTTTGTTGTTCGAGAACATGATCGTCCCACCAGCACGCAGCAGACGTTTCAAATCTTTCATCAGCGCCAGATGATCGCGCTGAACATCAAACGCATCTTCCATTCGTTTTGAGTTAGAGAAGGTTGGCGGATCGATAAAGATCAGATCGAACTGTTCATTTGCCTCACGCAGCCACGCCAGGCAATCGGCCTGAATCAGGCGATGCGCACGCCCGGTCAGGCCATTCAGACGCAGGTTGCGTTCTGCCCATTCCAGATAAGTACGCGACATATCCACGGTGGTAGTGCTGCGTGCACCGCCTAATCCCGCATGCACGGTGGCGCTGCCGGTATATGAGAACAGGTTGAGGAAATCTTTGCCTTTGCTCATCTGACCGAGCATACGACGGGCGATACGGTGATCGAGGAACAGACCGGTATCGAGGTAATCCGTCAGGTTCACCCACAAGTGAGCGTTATATTCGGTAACTTCAAGAAACTCGCCCTTCTCGCCCAGTTTCTGGTATTGGTTTTTGCCCTTCTGGCGTTCACGGGTTTTCAGCACCAGTTTGTTTGGCGCAATCCCCAGTACCGAAATGGTTGCAGCGATAATATCGAACAGACGCTGACGCGCTTTGTGAGCATCAATAGTTTTTGGCGGCGCATACTCCTGCACTACCACCCAGTCGGCATAACGGTCAACGGCAACGTTATATTCTGGCAGATCGGCGTCATACAGGCGGTAACATTCAATCCCTTCCTGGCGAGCCCACTTCTCGAATTTTTTGAGGTTCTTACGCAGGCGGTTGGTGTAGTCTTCCGCTACCATCGCCGGTTTGCTGTCTGGAGTGCTTTCGGCAACGTGGTAATTTTTCTGTACGCAGTCCAGCGGGCCGTTTTTCGCCTTGTACTGTTTGTCTGCACGCAGCTGCAAGCAGCTTAGCAGATCCGGCGAGGCACTAAACAAAGAGAGATTCCAGCCACCAAACTGGTTTTTCATGATCCGACCCAGCAGGCTATGCAGCGCAATCAGCGCCGGTTCGCTGTCCAGACGTTCCCCGTATGGCGGGTTGCTCAACACTGTGCCGTACGGCCCTTTCGGCAGCGGATTGGTCAGTTGCGCGACATCTTTCACCTCAAAGGTGATCAGTTCACCAATCCCCGCAAGACGGGCGTTAGTGCGTGCACGTTGAATCACCCGTGCGTCGCTGTCCGAACCGTAAAAATGAGAGCTATACTCAGCCAGGCCTTTACGGGCGCGAGTTTGCGCTTCCGCTTTCACTTCCTGCCAGATAGCTTCATCATGCTGCGCCCAGCCGCTAAAGCCCCAACGCCCACGGTGCAAACCTGGTGCGCGATCGGTCGCCAGCATCGCAGCTTCAATCAGCAACGTACCAGAACCACACATTGGATCAAGCAGCGGTGTTCCCGGCTGCCAGCCGGATCGCATCACAATAGCGGCTGCCAGGGTTTCTTTGATCGGCGCAATACCAGCACGATCGCGATAGCCACGCAGATGTAAACCATCACCACTCAGATCAAGAGCGATACTGGCGGTTTCTTTATGCAGCCAGACGTTAACGCGGATATCCGGCGCATCGCGATCAACATTTGGACGCGGCAGATTTTTCCGCGTGAAAGCATCGACGATCGCGTCTTTCACTTTCATCGCGCCGTACTGACTGTTGCGGATGGTGTCATTCAAACCACTGAAGTGGACAGCGAAGGTCGCGCCAGGATTAAACATCTCTGTCCAGTTGATCGCCTGAACACCGAGATAGAGGTCTAAATCGCTGTAAACCTTACACTCGCCCAGCGGCAACATAATACGCGAGGCCAGGCGGCTCCACATCAGGCTCTGGTAAACAAGCCGTGTGTCGCCCTTGAAATGGACCCCACCCTGAACCACCTGGCATTCAACGGCCCCCAGGTTTTCCAGTTCAGTTTTTAACAGCTCTTCCAGCCCACGGGCCGTACTGGCAAACAGAGAATTCATATCGTCACTTTTACTCTAAGAGCCTACCGCAGTAGGCGTAATTGTTGCAGTCAGTCTGGACATGGACAGCGCGGAGAAACCGGAGCGTACACAAGTACGTGAGGATTTCGAGCATAACCCAGGGCCAAACTGACAAATAAAATAGCCTAATGGGACAGGCGCTAAGAAAATTGTTGCGCATTATAGCTAATAAGCGCGTCATGTCATAAAGTTGAGGGCTTATTTTCATTTGAGGACCGCACCGTGGCGACATTAATCCGGCTTTTTATTCATCCTGTTAAATCGATGCGCGGCATTGGTCTTACACATGCTCTGGCAGATGTCAGTGGTCTGGCCTTCGATCGCATCTTTATGATCACGGAACCTGACGGTACGTTTATTACCGCTCGCCAGTTTCCCCAGATGGTACGGTTTACTCCTTCACCTGTGCATGATGGCTTGCATCTCACCGCACCAGATGGCAGTAGCGCATATGTTCGTTTTGCTGATTTCGCCACACAAGACGCACCAACCGAAGTTTGGGGCACACATTTTACCGCGCGAATTGCGCCAGACGCGATCAACAAATGGCTAAGTGGATTTTTCTCCCGCGAAGTGCAATTACGCTGGGTGGGGCCACAAATGACCCGGCGCGTGAAACGCCACAACACTGTACCTCTGTCATTTGCTGATGGCTATCCTTACCTTCTTGCTAACGAAGCCTCGTTACGTGATCTCCAACAACGTTGTCCGGCCAGTGTAAAAATGGAGCAATTCCGCCCCAATCTGGTGGTTTCCGGCGCGTCAGCCTGGGAAGAAGATCGCTGGAAAGTGATTCGCATTGGTGATGTGGTGTTTGATGTGGTTAAACCTTGTAGCCGCTGTATTTTCACCACCGTCAGCCCAGAAAAAGGGCAAAAACATCCGGCAGGCGAACCATTAAAAACATTGCAATCTTTCCGCACTGCCCAGGATAACGGCGATGTCGATTTTGGTCAGAATTTAATTGCCCGTAATAGCGGCGTGATTCGCGTTGGCGATGAGGTGGAAATTCTGGCAACGGCTCCGGCAAAAATTTACGGCGCAGCTGCCGCTGATGATACCGCCAACATCACGCAACAACCGGACGCAAATGTAGATATTGACTGGCAGGGACAGGCATTTCGTGGAAATAACCAACAGGTGTTGCTGGAGCAATTAGAAAATCAGGGAATTCGTATCCCTTATTCTTGCCGCGCGGGCATTTGTGGAAGTTGCCGTGTTCAGCTTTTAGAAGGCGAAGTCACGCCGCTGAAAAAATCAGCAATGGGCGATGATGGCACCATTCTTTGCTGTAGCTGTGTACCGAAGACTGCACTTAAGTTGGCGCGTTAGACTGCCTGTTCGAGGCTGAAGCTGTCAACATTAACCTGCGGTTTCAGCCTGTCGTTCATGATTTTAATGGCGTCGCCCAACTGCATCGCGCGACCCGCAATAACAACGCAGGGTTGTGCCAGCAGGCATAGTGCGGCATTTTCGCCAGATTCAACGACCAGCAAATTGACCTGCTCGTGAGTATCGCTCAACCAAACGCAGGCCGCATCGCCCGGCATGGGCACCCACATTTCACCATGGGAAACAAAATGCCAGCTTTTCGGCATTTGCGGTTTGAGATAGCGAATTGCTACCAGTGCATTCAGCACCAGTTCGGCTTTTTGTTCTTTAGATAAATTAAAATCGCGGCACTTTTCTTCAAAAGAGAAATAGAGCGCGGCGTCGTCAACGCAAAAGCCTGCGGGAGAAAAGGCATCTGGAGTCAACATCTTGCGCGCAAAACGTGAGCGAAATAGCATACCATTGGCTAAATCGAGCATCATTCGATCGTGCTCTTCATCGTAATACCAACGCCAGTTATCGTCTGGTTTAATTCGCATCTGCCTCTCCCCTACCCTATAAAACCGCAGCAACACAATCCATTGTCGCTTCGCTTAATAACCTCAACAATAAAAGTACAAAATGTCTAAATAAGCAACAGCGATGAATATAAAACAACCAGGGCTGAAAATAAAGCCCTGATTATCTTATAAAGAGGAATTCGAAGAAATAATTAGATATGGGTAACGATTTCTTTAATCAGCGGCGGACCTTTAAAAATAAAACCAGAATAAATTTGCACCAGTGAGGCACCCGCAGCAATCTTTTCACGCGCAGCGATAACCGAGTCGATGCCGCCAACACCGATGATCGGTAAGCGACCGTTTAATTCCAGTGACAAGCGGCGAATAATTTCGGTGCTTTTTAACTGAAGCGGACGACCACTTAAGCCACCGGTTTGATCACAATTTTTCATTCCCTGAACCAGAGAACGATCGAGCGTGGTATTGGTTGCAATAACGCCATCAATATTATGGCGAACTAAACTATCGGCAACCTGGATCAATTCTTCTTCAGAAAGATCCGGCGCGATCTTCACTGCGATCGGCACATATTTATGGTGCATCGCTTGCAAATCATTTTGCTTATTTTTAATCGCGGTTAAGAGATCATCCAGCGCTTCGCCATATTGCAGTGTGCGTAGTCCTGGGGTATTCGGCGATGAAATATTGATGGCGATATATCCCGCATAGGCATAGATTTTTTCCATACAAATCAGATAGTCATCTTTGCCCTGCTCCACTGGCGTATCTTTATTTTTGCCGATGTTAATACCCAGGACGCCGTCATAATGGGCCTTTTTTACGTTCTCTACGAGGTTATCAACGCCAAGATTATTAAAGCCCATACGGTTGATCAAACCTTCGGCATCTACCAGACGAAAGAGACGCGGCTTGTCATTACCTGGCTGTGGACGTGGCGTGACGGTACCGATCTCGATCGATCCAAATCCCATCGCGCCTAACGCGTCAATGCACTCCCCGTCTTTATCAAGACCGGCTGCCAGACCAAGCGGATTTTTAAACGTCAGGCCCATGCAGTTAACAGGTTTCGCAGGCACTTTCTGCCGCACCAGTGCTTCAAACGGCGTTCCTGTAATACGGCGTAATTGCTGAAAAGTAAACTCATGAGCGCGCTCTGGATCGAGCTGGAAAAGGGCTTTACGAACGAAGGGGTAGTACATGAACTCTCCTGGATTCCCGGTGTGCAAACCGGGGGCGTATTATGTGCGAGTTCGGACCAAAAGGGAATTGACCTGCGGCAAAAAAAACGCAAACGTTTTCCGAACCTGTTTCAGGGCAGATTTTGCTCCTTCTTTGCACTCAACCCGCCGTAATCATTTATCGCCCGCCAGGCGACATGACACGGTGCGATTGCCTGACACCAGCTTGTCTGACGCTGGCTTTTAGGCGGCACAACTCCCACATTACTTAACGCTTTACCATTTACACTCACCTGAATCAGGTTAATGTAATAAGGCGTTGGGTTAGTGAGTTGTACACCCTGCGAATTCCGTGTCCAGCGTAATTGTTGATAAGCTTCCAGCGGGTCGCCCGGCAAACCTTCGGGTCGCCAGAACAGTTTAAATACCGAGCGCATCGCCACTTTTACGCTCTGATTTTCAACTTTGCCGGATGGCACGCTGGCAATGCTTAACTCAAATAGCGTTTCGCGATCCACAGGCAAGATGTCGCTTTCCGTTCTCAGCAAGCGCAACGTGCCTGTCGTACCGGGCTTCAGGAGAATAAGTGGCGGAGCGGCCAGTAATGGTGCTGGCACTGTCGACGCTTCCCCCCCGGCCCAACGCGTTGGGCGGTTGATTTTACTGTTAATAAGCCAGGATTCCTGACTGGTATTAGTCAGTAAAATAGATATCGATTCTCTGTCTGCCGGAAAGATAAATCGCGTTCCGCCGACCACCACTCCTGCCTGCAATTCACCCGCCACCAGCAGCGATAAAACGGCGAAAATCAAGAGCGCCAATCTGTTCCACGTATTAGTCATAATGAAGTACAAATGTCGCGCTGGCATTCACTTTACCCGACTGCACATCGCTATTGACAGGTCGCAATTGCGCATAAAAAGTTAATGGCACCTTACCGCTATGTAGGCTGTAGTCTTTACTCGCCTGGTTAAGCGGAATCAATATCTTCGCATCATCCAGAATCGCAATTGCCAGCCCGCTGGCTGCATCCGTACCACTTTCAATGGACAACATTTCGCTCTGCACTCCGTCGGGGGTTCCTGAAAAGGTGACGTCAACCGTGCTGACATCTGTTCCGCAATCCTGCAAATTAATGATGAAAGATTTCTCCGGGCCATAATTCCCATGAGAAAAACGTGTCAGCGCCTAACTGCACATTGATTTGCTTGCTATCCTGTGCCAGCACGCATGTATTACGGCGAAACGATCCGCTAATGTTGACCGTGCCATCATGGGCAAATAGCTCACAGCCCCACGTTAATCCCAATAAGAACAGAATCCAGATTATCCGTTTCAACATCACTCCTTCACTGGTAAACCAGATCAAAATAGAGAACCGCCGTCGCATTACCGCCCGTTGCTCCCGCCTTTGTGGACTTATAACGAAGTTGATATTTGAGTGTGTTATCCCCGGCTTTTAAGGGCGTAAGAGGCTGGACCTGATTGAGCGGGATTTCTTGCTGACTTTGCGCATCAAGAATTTGCACGGCAATCCCCGTTGCCATACCACCGCTTCCGCCTGTGTCAGTTAGTTTGAGCAGTGTCGGCGCAAGGGTGTCAGCCTCGCCGCTAAAAAGGACGTCCGCGCCAGTAATACCAGCGGCACAACCGATGATATCGATATTCAAATCAGCAGCAGTGCTTACGGTATTCGCGGCCTGAAAATCACTGATATTAAAATCACCAATATGAATATTTTGTAATGCACTTTTGGTGGCGACATCACAGCCCTGATCGACCACATTCCCATAAATATGCATACTAACTTGTTCAGGCCCAGCCATCCCGACATGGATGTTAAGAATGCTAAAGAACAAGATAACGCACTGAAATATCGTTTTTTTCTTCATACGTTCACGCGTTAATCAAAATTTATTCTCACCGTTGCCGTGGCTTCAAATCGCCCGGTTTCTGGTGGTACACCTGTCGTGCTGACTGGATAGACATTCATTCGCGCGATACTGTCTGCATCATCAGGAATAGAGAGCGGTAATGTTCCACCAGCAGGGGAAATAATGTTGTTCTGGCTATCGGTCACCACCACGCCCACGCCAGGACGTGACGTCTTAATCGCCTGGGGATAGCTGGGGTCTGTGGTTGCCGTCAGACTCAGGTTGACATT
>ERZ773241.3649-NODE-3649-length-10338-cov-2.656131_pt1 | contig 10338 bp, 9 predicted proteins | sample MGYA00580989_ERZ773241 | MGnify/ENA primary metagenome ERZ773241 (study PRJEB29015, sample SAMEA2737804) | human gut metagenome | biome: human gut; feature: human-associated habitat; material: faeces | place: China | collected 2012 ...
TTGTGGTATCTGTATGCTTTAATTGTCTATTTCGTGATATGTAAACTTTTTAGCCGTCTGGCGCTGCCACTATTCGCCTTGTTTGTGCTGCTGAGTGTCTCTGTTAATTTCGTTCCCACGCCGTGGTGGGGAATGAACAGTGTGATCCGCAATTTGCCTTATTACAGCCTTGGCGCATGGTTTGGCGCAACAATAATGACCTGTGTTAAAGAGGTGCCGTTGCGCCGCCATCTGCTGATGGCTTCTTTGCTTACCGTTCTGGCGGTCGGTGCCTGGTTGTTTAATATCTCGCTGCTGTTGTCGCTGGTATCGATTGTGGTGATCATGAAGCTGTTTTATCAATACGAGCAACGATTCGGTATGCGCTCCACCAGCCTGCTGAATGTGATTGGCTCCAACACCATTGCTATCTATACCACCCATCGCATACTGGTAGAAATATTCAGCTTAAGCCTGATTCCGCAAATGAACGCGGCACGCTGGTCGCCGCAAGTCGAACTGACACTCCTGCTGGTTTATCCCTTTGTCAGTTTGTTCATCTGTACTGTTGCGGGCTTGCTGGTAAGAAAACTTTCACAGCGTGCATTCAGCGATCTGTTGTTCTCCCCGCCTTCACTGCCCGCTGCCGTCAGTTACTCCCGCTAAGCCATCGCCCCAGCCGGGGCGATTCAATTTGCTAAACCATGTCGATTACGGATAATGAACAGCATTGCTTATCAGAGATATGCCCCCATATGTTGAGGCATATCCTAACGAGAATCTGACAACCGTTATGCCTGAACAATATCGTTATACGCTGCCCGTCAAAGCGGGTGAGCAGCGTCTGCTGGGCGAGTTAACCGGCGCAGCCTGTGCAACGCTGGTAGCGGAAATTGCCGAACGTCACGCCGGTCCGGTGGTACTCATTGCACCAGATATGCAAAATGCTCTGCGTTTGCATGATGAAATCAGCCAGTTTACCGATCAAATGGTGATGAATCTGGCGGACTGGGAAACTCTTCCCTACGACAGTTTTTCGCCTCATCAGGACATTATCTCCTCGCGCCTTTCCACCCTTTACCAGCTACCGACGATGCAGCGTGGCGTACTGATTGTTCCGGTGAATACGCTTATGCAGCGCGTTTGCCCACACAGTTTTCTCCACGGTCATGCGCTGGTGATGAAAAAAGGTCAGCGCCTGTCACGAGATGCATTACGAACCCAACTGGACAGCGCCGGTTATCGCCATGTTGACCAGGTGATGGAGCACGGCGAATACGCCACGCGCGGCGCGTTGCTGGATCTCTTCCCGATGGGGAGTGAGCTGCCTTATCGTCTTGATTTCTTTGATGATGAAATCGACAGCCTGCGGGTGTTTGACGTCGACAGCCAGCGCACGCTGGAGGAAGTAGAAGCGATCAATCTGCTGCCCGCGCACGAATTTCCGACCGATAAAGCGGCAATTGAACTGTTCCGCAGCCAGTGGCGCGATACCTTCGAAGTGAAGCGCGATCCAGAACATATTTACCAGCAAGTGAGTAAAGGCACATTACCTGCCGGGATCGAGTACTGGCAGCCATTGTTCTTCAGCGAACCACTGCCGCCGCTGTTCAGTTATTTCCCTGCCAATACCTTGCTCGTGAATACTGGCGATCTGGAAACCAGTGCCGAACGTTTCCAGGCTGACACGCTGGCGCGTTTTGAGAATCGCGGCGTCGATCCGATGCGCCCGCTGTTGCCACCACAATCGCTCTGGCTGCGGGTGGACGAGCTCTTCTCAGAGCTGAAAAACTGGCCCCGGGTGCAGCTAAAAACTGAACATTTACCGACAAAAGCCGCGAATGCCAATTTAGGTTTCCAGAAACTGCCAGACCTGGCCGTTCAGGCACAACAAAAAGCGCCGCTGGATGCGCTGCGTAAGTTCCTCGAGACTTTCGACGGTCCGGTGGTGTTCTCGGTAGAAAGTGAAGGTCGCCGTGAAGCGCTGGGTGAACTGCTCGCACGAATTAAAATTGCTCCGCAACGCATTATGCGTCTTGATGAAGCCAGCGACCGTGGGCGTTATCTGATGATTGGCGCTGCCGAACATGGTTTTGTCGATACGGTGCGTAATCTGGCGCTGATTTGCGAAAGCGATCTGCTCGGTGAACGCGTTGCCCGTCGTCGTCAGGATTCTCGCCGCACCATCAACCCCGATACACTGATCCGTAACCTTGCGGAACTGCATATTGGTCAGCCGGTGGTCCATCTGGAGCACGGCGTCGGTCGTTATGCCGGAATGACCACGCTGGAAGCGGGTGGCATTACTGGCGAGTATCTGATGCTCACCTATGCCAACGACGCCAAACTGTATGTTCCGGTGTCGTCACTGCATCTGATTAGCCGTTACGCAGGTGGCGCGGAAGAAAACGCCCCGCTGCATAAACTTGGCGGCGATGCGTGGTCACGCGCGCGGCAGAAAGCGGCGGAAAAAGTGCGTGATGTGGCGGCAGAATTGCTGGATATCTACGCACAACGCGCCGCCAAAGAGGCTTCGCGTTTAAACACGATCGTGAGCAGTATCAGTTGTTCTGCGACAGCTTCCCGTTTGAAACCACGCCGGATCAGGCGCAGGCCATTAATGCGGTACTTAGCGACATGTGTCAGCCGCTGGCAATGGATCGTCTGGTGTGCGGCGATGTTGGCTTTGGTAAAACAGAAGTGGCGATGCGCGCAGCTTTCCTGGCAGTAGATAACCACAAGCAGGTGGCGGTGCTGGTGCCTACCACCCTTCTCGCGCAGCAGCATTACGACAACTTCCGCGACCGTTTCGCCAACTGGCCGGTACGTATCGAAATGATCTCCCGTTTCCGCAGCGCCAAAGAGCAGACGCAAATCCTTGCGGAAGTGGCGGAAGGGAAAATCGATATTCTGATCGGTACGCACAAACTGCTGCAAAGTGACGTCAAGTTTAAAGATTTAGGCCTGCTGATTGTCGATGAAGAACACCGCTTCGGGGTGCGTCATAAAGAGCGCATTAAAGCGATGCGCGCGAACGTGGATATTCTGACGCTTACTGCAACGCCGATCCCACGTACGCTGAATATGGCAATGAGCGGAATGCGTGACCTGTCGATTATCGCCACGCCGCCCGCCCGTCGTCTGGCAGTTAAAACCTTTGTCCGTGAGTATGACAGCATGGTGGTCCGGGAGGCGATCCTGCGTGAAATTTTGCGCGGAGGACAGGTTTATTATCTCTACAATGATGTGGAAAACATTCAGAAAGCCGCCGAACGGCTGGCAGAACTGGTGCCAGAAGCGCGGATCGCCATCGGTCACGGGCAGATGCGCGAGCGCGAACTGGAACGGGTGATGAATGATTTCCATCATCAACGTTTCAACGTGCTGGTTTGTACAACCATTATCGAAACCGGGATCGACATCCCGACAGCCAACACTATTATCATTGAACGCGCGGATCACTTCGGTCTGGCGCAGCTGCACCAGTTACGCGGTCGCGTCGGACGTTCGCATCATCAGGCATATGCATGGTTGCTGACACCGCATCCAAAAGCGATGACTACCGATGCACAAAAACGTCTTGAAGCAATTGCCTCGCTGGAAGATCTCGGGGCAGGTTTTGCGCTGGCAACGCACGATCTGGAGATTCGCGGCGCGGGTGAACTGCTTGGCGAAGAACAAAGCGGCTCAATGGAAACCATCGGTTTCTCGCTGTATATGGAGTTGCTGGAAAACGCCGTCGATGCACTGAAAGCCGGACGCGAGCCGTCGCTGGAAGATCTCACCAGCCAGCAAACAGAAGTCGAGCTGCGGATGCCGTCGCTATTGCCAGATGATTTCATTCCTGACGTGAATACGCGTTTGTCGTTCTATAAACGTATTGCCAGCGCCAAAACGGAAAACGAACTGGAAGAGATCAAAGTCGAGCTTATCGATCGCTTCGGCCTGCTGCCAGATCCGGCGCGTACCCTGCTGGATATTGCCCGTCTGCGCCAGCAAGCGCAGAAACTGGGGATCAGGAAGCTGGAAGGTAATGAGAAAGGCGGGGTGATCGAATTTGCCGAGAAGAATCACGTTAATCCGGCCTGGTTGATTGGTTTGCTGCAAAAACAGCCACAGCATTACCGCCTTGATGGTCCGACGCGCCTGAAGTTTATTCAGGATTTGAGCGAGCGGAAAACGCGTATCGAATGGATTCGCCAGTTTATGCGTGAACTGGAAGAGAACGCGATCGCTTAATGGTAAATCGGGGGCGTTTCTGCGCCCCCATCTGCAACATTTACAAATTCTTTGCACTTCCCTGCACTATCCGACACTGTCACCATCCATAATTCAGGCTTATCTGTTTATTACAATAACCTTATATTTATTATGGATTTTTGGTGATGATCAAAACGCGTTTTTCTCGCTGGCTAACGTTTTTTACGTTCGCCGCTGCCGTGGCGCTGGCGCTACCGGCAAAAGCCAACACCTGGCCGCTGCCGCCAGCGGGCAGTCGTCTGGTTGGCGAAAACAAATTTCATGTGGTGGAAAATGACGGTGGTTCTCTGGAAGCCATCGCCAAAAAATACAACGTCGGCTTTCTCGCTCTGTTACAGGCTAACCCCGGCGTTGATCCTTACGTACCGCGCGCGGGCAGCGTGTTAACGATCCCGTTGCAAACCCTACTTCCAGATGCGCCGCGCGAAGGCATTGTGATCAACATTGCGGAGCTGCGTCTCTATTACTACCCGCCGGGTAAAAATTCGGTAACCGTGTATCCAATAGGTATTGGTCAGTTAGGTGGTGACACGCTGACACCGACAATGGTGACCACCGTTTCAGACAAACGTGCAAACCCAACCTGGACGCCAACGGCAAACATCCGCGCCCGTTATAAAGCACAGGGAATTGAGTTGCCTGCGGTAGTGCCGGCTGGACCGGATAACCCAATGGCCATCATGCGATTCGTCTGGCGGCCTATGGCGGCGTTTATTTGCTTCATGGTACGAACGCCGATTTCGGCATTGGCATGCGGGTAAGTTCTGGCTGTATTCGTCTGCGGGATGACGATATCAAAACACTCTTTAGCCAGGTCACCCCAGGCACCAAAGTGAATATCATCAACACTCCGATAAAAGTCTCTGCCGAACCAAACGGTGCGCGTCTGGTTGAAGTACATCAGCCGCTGTCAGAGAAGATTGATGACGATCCGCAGCTGCTGCCAATTACGCTGAATAGCGCAATGCAATCATTTAAAGATGCAGCACAAACTGACGCTGAAGTGATGCAACATGTGATGGATGTCCGTTCCGGGATGCCGGTGGATGTCCGCCGTCATCAAGTGAGCCCACAAACGCTGTAAAGCCCGGATAAAAAAATCCCCGCGACACGGCATGTCGCGGGGAAAAAATCAGCAGTAGCAGGCATTAATGAGGGTTAATGCTTATTTATAAATTACTGCTGTTCCATGGAGGGTATTCGGACCGGTTACAGAAGTAATACGGAAAGATTTTGCGCCCATCTCATCCGCTTTTTGCGCCAGCTGCTCTTCCAGCGATCCCAGATTTGTCCCCGCGTTAGCACTGATTGTACCGACTTTTTGTTGGCCTTCTGGCGTTGACTGAACTTCGACAGCCGCAAAGCTGGCAAATGACATGGAGCTTAAAATCGCCGCAGCGATGAGGGTTTTTACGTTTTTCATAATAGTGGCCTTATGCAGATGAATGACGTCGCAAGCAATTACTTAACGATCGATAACTAAATGATAGATGTGATCTGGATCACATGCAAGATATTTTTTATAACAATCATTAATTAATTTAAAAATCTTTAAATTTCAGTTAAATAGAAAGCAATTATTTTTATGGGATCTGGACTGGTGAACGGAGGTGATTATTTTTATAATAACCTTTCATTCACAGTCACCAGGTACAACGGCATCATGGCAACTGACTCAACACAATGTGTAAAAAAAAGCCGTGGCCGCCCAAAAGTGTTCGACAGGGATGCCGCGCTTGATAAGGCCATGAAATTGTTCTGGCAACACGGTTATGAAGCGACTTCTCTTGCGGACCTCGTCGAAGCGACCGGAGCCAAAGCGCCCACGCTATACGCGGAATTTACCAACAAAGAGGGGTTATTTCGTGCCGTTCTCGACCGCTATATCGATCGTTTTGCCGCTAAGCATGAAGCACAGCTGTTTTGTGAAGAGAAAAGCGTGGAGTCTGCGCTGGCTGACTATTTTGCTGCCATCGCCAACTGCTTTACCAGCAAAGACACCCCGGCAGGCTGCTTCATGATCAACAACTGCACCACCCTCTCCCCAGATTCAGGAGATATCGCCAATACGTTGAAATCACGCCATGCGATGCAAGAGCGCACTTTGCAGCAGTTTTTATGTCAACGACAAGCGCGCGGGGAAATCCCGCCCCACTGTGACGTGACACATCTGGCAGAATTCCTTAATTGTATTATTCAGGGGATGTCGATCAGCGCACGCGAAGGTGCATCGCTGGAAAAACTGATGCAGATTGCCGGAACGACTTTGCGTTTATGGCCCGAACTGGTGAAATAAGTCGCAAAAAAAGCCCCTCAGCCTGAGCGAATGAGGGGCCAAATTGCAGAGTACAGCCTTGTTATACTTTGTTATTCAAAATCAGTTGCCCGTTGCCATCTAACGGGATCTGCGTACCCGGATCGCGGTCCATGCGGATTTTGCCCTGCTGATCGCCAATCTTATAGGTCACATCATAACCGAGCATTTTTTCTGACTTGTCATACACCGTTTTACAACGCTGTTGCGTAGTCGTGTAAGTATCGCTTTCCTGGAGAGAGCCCTGGATCTGGTTACCGGCATATCCACCACCCAGCGCCCCCACAACAGTGGCGACATCTTTACCGCGACCACCACCAAACTGATGCCCTATCACGCCGCCAGCAACAGCGCCGAGCACCGACCCGGTAATGCGATTTTCATCCTGCACCGGTCGACGATGGGTCACTGTGACGTTGCGACACTCCTGACGCGGTGTTTTAACCGTTTCCTTGATTGGGGTTGCAGAAACAACCTGAGCGTATTGCGGGCCCCGTTCAAACACGTTCAGACTGGCCACTGCCGCTACGCCCAGCGCAGCTGCGACACCAATCCCGATACCCGCCAACATTGATTTATTCACGGGAACACCTCCTTCTTTGCTGTTATGCCAATCATGCAAGTGAAGGAGAAAAGCAGCTATCAGACAGAAGATGAAAAGCGCGGGAATGGCTGGAAATACTTAAGGATTCGGAGGAGTCTGAAAGGATGCCTGATACAACGCGGCTGCCGATCGCGCTGTTCCTCAAGGGCGGATGAGGCGTTTATGCCACATCCGCCAGTGTACGTCGATTAATGCAACTTCAAACGCGGACGGATAACGCGGTTAATACTCCCCACCAGCATCATTAATCCGGTTTTAAAGTAACCATGCAGCGCAATCTGATGCATTCGGTATAGCGAGATATATACAAAGCGCGCAATTCGTCCTTCAATCATCATTGAGCCGCGCGTCAGGTTACCCATCAGGCTACCGACGGTGGAGAAGTTCGACAGCGATACCAGCGAACCATGATCTTTATACTGATAATTTTTCAGCGGCTTACCGTTCATCTGCGCCAGAATGTTGTTCATTGCGCAAGTCGCCATCTGGTGTGCAGCCTGAGCACGCGGCGGAACAAAGCCCCCTTCCGGACGCGGGCATGACGCGCAGTCGCCAATAGCGTAAATGTCTGGATCGCGGGTGGTTTGCAGCGTCGGTTCCACCACCAGCTGGTTGATACGGTTAGTTTCAAGACCACCGATATCTTTCAGGAAGTCTGGCGCTTTGATCCCGGCTGCCCATACCATCAGATCAGCCTCAATATATTCGCCATCTTTAGTGTGCAGGCCGCCTTCATCAGCACTGGTGACCATGGTTTGCGTCAGCACGCGAACGCCAAGTTTCGTTAGCTCGTTGTGGGCCGCAGCAGAGATACGTGGCGGTAACGCAGGCAAAATACGTTCTCCCGCTTCTACCAGCGTTACGTTCAGGGCTTCGTTGGTCAGGCCTTTGTAACCGTAGCTGTGCAGTTGCTTGACCGCGTTGTGCAATTCAGCGGAGAGTTCTACACCCGTCGCGCCGCCGCCGACAATCGCAATGTTCACTTTACCATTCGCGCCCAGGTTGGCGGAGTATTTCAGGAACAAATTCAGCATCTCCTGGTGGAAGCGACGCGCCTGGTGCGGGTTATCGAGGAAAATGCAGTTCTCTTTGACACCTGGCGTATTGAAATCGTTAGAGGTGCTACCCAGCGCCATTACCAGGGTGTCATAGGCGATTTTACGTTCCGGAACCAGCAGTTCACCTTTCTCGTCGCGCAGTTCTGCAATAGTGATTGTTTTCGCTTCACGATCGATATCAATGACGGAACCCAGCTGGAACTGGAAACCATGATTGCGCGCATGGGCCAGATAGCTCAACGCATCGACGCCTTCATCAAGCGAGCCAGTCGCCACTTCGTGCAGCAGCGGTTTCCACAGGTGGCTGTGGTTACGATCGACCAGCGTAATTTTGGCTTTTTTCTTGCGTCCCAGCTTATGCCCCAGCTGTGTTGCCATTTCCAGCCCACCAGCACCGCCGCCGACAATCACAATCTTTTTCAATGGCGTAGTCAACGTGACCCCCTTAAATTTATTAACCAATTGTTAATTAATGGTTATTAACATAGCTCTTAATTAACAACAGGTTACAGCAATGAAAATGTTCTTCGCTATTGAGAATAACATGAATGGTGCATTGGTCATACCAAAATTGATGTTAATCAAGTTTTGTTGCTGAAAAGATAGGCGACTTTACCGGGTGAGATCAAAAAACAGAGTTTATTGTTTATTATTTGAGCGAATTTGTGAGAGTGATATAGAGTGAGGGGTGTATGCAGGGCGTTCGGTAGGCCTGATAAGAAGCGCATCAGGCATTGATGCTCGACTGTCGGATGCGGCGTGGACGCCTTATCCGACCCACAGAATTCGGAGCGCATCAGGTACCGGCAAGGTTACCTGATGCGACGAGGGCATTTACCCGAGGGTTTTGAACGCTTTAATGCGCTGTAAATGCGGGGAGATATTCTTGAATTTGTGCGTCTGCTCTTCGTCCCAGACAATCTCGTAATAATGATGCAACTCTTCAGATGTCCGCTGGCTGTTAAGCGCTTCATCATTACGCGACAAAATCACCAGGCAACGATCGCGATTCTTCTCACGGAAGTTGGTCACACACTTAGTGGCAATATCGGCATACTCTTCCGGGCGATCAATCTTGCCTTCCATGTTCTCATAAGGGAACAAATTAGGGTTGAAGATCACCTGGCGGATGTCGCAAAGAAAACCAATCCGTTCCGCCCAGTATCCGCCCAAGCCAACGCCGCAAATTAGCGGACGCTCGTCAACGTTCAGTTGCAACATTTTGTCCACTTCTTTAAGCAGATGCTGCATATCATGTTTCGGATGCCGCGTACTGTAGCTTATCAAGCGTACATCCGGGTCAATAAACTGCAATTGTAAGACTTTCTCGTGGTTACCCGGACTGTTAGAGTCAAAACCGTGTAAATAGATAATCATCGCTTCCTCACATAAGCCAGGGTTAGTGACCTGCTTTCTCTTCCTGCCAGCGTTCATGTAACTGATTCAGACGGGTGCTGATCGCTTTCCAGCGAGCCGAGTCCATCAGTTCCTGTCGCGAAAATGAACCTTTATGATACAAACGTGTAACACGTTCTGCCTTGATCGGTGACAGATTATCTAACACGCTGACGGCCCCTTTACGATTATTGCAGACCAGGATCATATCGCAACCCGCATCCAGTGAAGCCTGCCCGCGTTCGGCATAACTGCCCATAATCGCGGCACCTTCCATCGATAAATCGTCAGAGAAAATCACGCCGTCAAAACCCAGTTCCTGACGCAAAACGGTTTTCAGCCAGTAGGGAGAACCGCTCGCCGGACGCGGATCAACATCACTGTAGATCACATGCGCAGGCATAATGGCGTCGAGTTTATTTTCGCGGATTAAGGAACTGAAGACCGACATATCTTTAGCGCGAATCTCCGCTTGTGGACGTGGATCGCACGGTGTTTCTTTGTGTGAGTCTGCCGTTACTGCACCGTGTCCTGGGAAGTGTTTCCCGGTCGTTTTCATTCCGGCTTCATGCATACCATCAATAAACCGGCTGGCAATTGCCAGGGCTTTTTGTGGATCGGAATGTAGGTTGCCGCGGCGCAGATCATCTCTGTCCGGTATGCTCCCTCCCACTCAAAATCCAGGATCACCTTCCGGGTCAGAAACGTATCTCTCACCCCCGCCTGTC
>ERZ773241.3650-NODE-3650-length-10335-cov-10.020623_pt1 | contig 10335 bp, 7 predicted proteins | sample MGYA00580989_ERZ773241 | MGnify/ENA primary metagenome ERZ773241 (study PRJEB29015, sample SAMEA2737804) | human gut metagenome | biome: human gut; feature: human-associated habitat; material: faeces | place: China | collected 2012 ...
TAGTAACGGCAACCTTCTTAGTGAGGTCCTCACCGCGGGCAGCACGGGTCTTGCAGATATAGTCGAGCAGCAGAACGCCCATCTCATTGCCGGTCAGCAGCAGATAGTCATCGCCATTCTTAACGGCAACGCCAACACGGTCGGCGTCGGGATCGGTTGCAAGCAGCAGATCGGGGTGAACCTGCTCGCAGAGATCGATGCCCTTCTGCATGGCCTGACGGATCTCGGGGTTAGGATACGGGCAGGTCGGGAAATCGCCGTTAGGCTCCTTCTGCTCGGGAACAACCGTGACATCGGTGATGCCAGCGCGCTCGAGCACCGTGGTAACGGGAATGAGGCCGGTACCATTCAGCGGCGTATAGACAAGCTTGAGCGGTGCGCCGGCGATCTCCTCGGCAGAAAGATTCGTAACGCCGCGAGCGAGAACGGCGTCGTAATAACGCTCGAGGCACGAGTCATCGATCCATTTGACCAGACCCTGCTCAAGAGCCTCATCGAAGTCCATGGACTTCACGCCGGTGAACGTATCGGTCTCGGCGATAGCCTTAGAAATTGCATCGGCGGCCTCGCTGGTGATCTGGCAGCCGTCGGGGCCATAGGCCTTATAGCCGTTATAAGGCGCTGGGTTATGGCTAGCGGTCATGCAAATGCCACCGGAGCACTTAAGGTCGCGGACGGCCCAGGAGAGCGTCGGCACAGGAGAAATCTTGGAATACACGAGGGCAGTCACGCCGTTTGCTGCAAGAATGGCAGCCGTCGTCTTGACGAACAGCTCACCTTTATTGCGGCTATCGCGAGCAATGGCGACCGTCGGATGCTCGAAGGTCGCATTGAGGTAGTCAGCGAATCCCTGGGTCGCACGACCGACCGTATAGATATTCATACGGTTAGTGCCCGCACCGATAGTGCCGCGAAGGCCGGCAGTACCGAAGGCGAGATCCTGGAAGAAAGCGTCGGTGATGGCATCCTCATCACCCTGCTCCTTCATCGTGTTAAGCTCAGCGAGGAGCTCCTCGTCCTTGACATTGGCAATCCAAGTATCAAGCAGCTCATGAACATCTGCCATGTGAGTCCTTCCGTCACAATCAATAAAACGACCCGTGTAAAAACAGGACAAGCGCAGCAGTGCGCTAAAGCAAATATTAGTCCATTGAGAACAAAGAACCGACCAAAGAACGGTGAACGTCTATATTCAGCGGTGGATGATTAAATTGATTTAATTGCATAAGGAATGTTTCCCGTTAACGCAAAAAAGGGGGAGGCCGCGAGGCCTCCCCCTTCTTCAAGTCATCAGACGGCTCGGTGCCGTCCACCGGTCAGCGGCGCCCTGGCCTCCCACGGGCTGGCCCCGCAGTACTCTCGGCGCGATGGGGCTTAGCTTCCGGGTTCGGAACGGGACCGGGCGTGCCCCCCATGCTCTGGCCGCTGACCGGTGGGCGGCGCCCACCGTTACGGTGTCCGGTATCGCATACACGTGCCCTGGGGGCCGCATGGCGCATAGGAAAGGGAACTGACTCGGGGGCATCCTCGTGCCCGGACCGCGCGCATGAGCGCGAAGTCCCGCGGGCCGCGAGGTGCGGTTCCGGAAGAGCTCGGGCGATTAGTGCGGCTCGGCTGAGGCTGTCGCCAGCCTTGCACCTGCCGTCTATCGACCAGGTAGTCTACCTGGGCCCTTACCGGAAGGAGAACTAATCCCTGGAACGGCTTCCCGCTTAGATGCCTTCAGCGGTTATCCGCGCCGCACGCGGCTACCCGGCCGTGCCGTTGGTCGACAACCGGTTCACCGGAGGTGCGTCCACCCCGGTCCTCTCGTACTGGGGGCAGCCTCCATCGATTCTCCTGCGCCCACGGAGGATAGGGACCGAACTGTCTCACGACGTTCTGAACCCAGCTCGCGTACCGCTTTAAACGGCGAACAGCCGTACCCTTGGGACCTGCTCCAGCCCCAGGATGCGATGAGCCGACATCGAGGTGCCAAACCTTGCCGTCGATGTGGACTCTTGGGCAAGATCAGCCTGTTATCCCCGGAGTACCTTTTATCCGTTGAGCGACGGCCCACCCACTCGGGGCCGCCGGATCACTAGAGCCTGCTTTCGCACCTGCTCGGCTTGTGGGCCTCGCAGTCAAGCCCGCTTGTACTCTTGCATTCAAAAGGACGGTTGCCGACCGTCCCGAGCGGACCTTCGCGCGCCTCCGTTACCCTTTAGGAGGCGACCGCCCCAGTCAAACTGCCCGCCTGGCACGGTCCCCGAGCCGGTTGACGGCCTCGGGTTAGGACGCCGGTCGCGCGAGGGCAGTATTCCAAGGGCGGCTCCCCGGGGGCTGGCGCCTCCGGATCTTCGCCTCCTGCCTATCCTCTACACGCGGGACCAGCGGCCAATGCCAAGCTGCAGTGAAGGTTCACGGGGTCTTTCCGTCCTTCCGCGGGTAAGTCGCATCTTCACGACCAGTGCAATTTCACCGGGTCCATGGTCGAGACAGCGCCCAAGTCGTTGCGCCTTTCGTGCAGGTCGGAACTTACCCGACAAGGAATTTCGCTACCTTAGGACCGTTATAGTTACGGCCGCCGTTTACCGGGGCTTGGCTTCGGGGCTTCGCCTTGCGGCTAACTCCTCCGCGTGACCTTCCGGCACCGGGCAGGCGTCAGACCCTATACGTCGCCTTGCGGCTTCTGCAGAGTCCTGTGTTTTTGGTAAACAGTCGCTTGGGCCTCTCCACTGCGGCCCGCCTCCGCTCCCGGAGCAAGTCCGTTCACGTACGCGCGGGCACCCCTTCTCCCGAAGTTACGGGGCCATTGTGCCGAGTTCCTTGACCATGGTTGACCCGATCGCCTCGGTATGTTCTACCCACCCACCTGTGTCGGTTTGCGGTACGGGCGCGCACGCGCCTGCCTAGGGGTTTTTCTAGGGACCTCGGGCTCACTCGCTTCGCTCAATCGCTTCGTCCGGAGCCTCGCCCTTCTGCGGACCGGATTTCCCTGGTCCGCGGGCCGCGCTCCATCACGGGGACGTCCAGAACCCCGCCGAGCCACCCCCATCCGTCGCCCCGTCGGTCGTAGCGCCGCGTGCGCGGTGCAGGAATGTCTGCCTGCTGCGCGTCGGCTACGCCTTCCGGCCTCGCCTTAGCCCCCGACTGACCCTGGGAGGATTAGCCTTGCCCAGGAAACCTCGGGTTCACGGCGGACGAGTTACTCTCTCGTCTCTCGCTACTCATGCCAGCATTCTCACTCCCATGCGCTCCACCGCCGGTCGCCCGGCGGCTTCACCGCCCATGGGAAGCTCCCCTACCGATTCTGAAAATCAAAATCCCGCCGCTTCGGTGTCCAGCTTAGCCCCGTGTATTGTCGGCGCATGTCCACTCGACCAGTGAGCTGTTACGCACTCTTTGAATGCATGGCTGCTTCTAAGCCAACATCCTGGTTGTCTGGGCGGACGCACATCCTTTGCCACTCGGCTGGAACTTGGGGACCTTAGCGGGCGGTCCGGGCTGTTTCCCTCTCGAGCACACAGCTTAGCCCACATGCTCTGACTGCCGCGCTCTGGGCCGCCGGCATTCGGAGTTCGGTTGGATTCGGTAGGCGGCGAAGCCCCCTCGTCCATCCGGTGCTCTACCTCCGGCGGTGAACGCGCGACGCTAGCCCTAAAGCTATTTCGGGGAGAACGAGATATCTCCGGGTTTGATTGGCCTTTCACCCCTATCCGCAGGTCATCGCCGCCGTTTTCAACCGACGTGCGTTCGGCCCTCCACGGGGTCTTACCCCCGCTTCAGCCTGCCCACGGATAGCTCACCCGGCTTCGCGTCCGCGGCGCGGGACTCAAGTCGCCCTGTTAAGGCTCGCTTTCGCTCCGGCTCCCTTTCGGTTAACCTCGCCCCGCGCCAGCGACTCGCTGGCTCATTCTACAAAAGGCACGCCGTCACACCGTATAGGTGCTCCGACTGCTCGTGGGCGCACGGTTTCAGGTACTGTTTCACTCCCCTCCCGGGGTGCTTTTCACCTTTCCCTCACGGTACTGGTGCGCTATCGGTCACAGGGTAGTACTCAGGCTTGGATGGTGGTCCACCCAGGTTCGGACCGGGTTTCACGTGCCCGGCCCTACTCAGGGACCGCGTCGCGCCGTCCGGTCTGGGTTCGCGTACGGGGCTGTCACCCGCTGCGGCCGGCCCTCCCATGCCGTTCCGCTCCCCAGCCGGACCTGCGCCCGGGGGCGGCAGCCCCCGGATGCGCGGCCCTGCAACCCCGCCGGCGGAACCCCTGCCGGGTATGCCCGCTCGACGGTTTGGCCATCGGTCCCCTTTCGCTCGCCGCTACTCGGGGAGTCTCGAGATTGATTTCCTCTCCTCCGGGTACTTAGATGTTTCAGTTCCCCGGGTTGTCCTCCCCGCCCCTATGTGTTCGGGGCGGGGATATCCACACTGCTGTGGATGGGTTCGCCCATTCGGAGACCCCCGGGTCGAAGGATGTGTGCTCCTCGCCGGGGATTATCGCAGCTTGCCGCGTCCTTCATCGGCTCCCTGTGCCAAGGCATCCGCCGTGCGCCCGTGGTATCTTGCGGGACCGCATCGGGCCCGCGGGATATCCACGTGTCGCTAATTAAGTTAAATTAATCGATATCATGAATAGCGCTCGTATGTCGCAATTCGGGTATCTCATACCGCGGCACAGTGTGTTGTACTGTGCTCGCGATCAGATGCTCCTCACTCATATATAAGTGAATTCTTCTTGTTTGGATCGGATGAATGATTGCTATCATTCTGTCTGATAAATCGCAGAAAAGAATCGAGTCTGGAAGATTCGGATCTTCCATCTCTCTCCTATCGCTATGCGGCTCTCAAGGTACGCGGGTGCGACCCCGGGGACCGGGTGCTGCGGGGAATCATCCTGGCGGACATCAACCGGACGGGCTCCTGCCCTCTATTCGAGTTAAGTTGATCTCTCTAGAAGATTTATCTCCCTAGAAAGGAGGTGATCCAGCCGCACCTTCCGGTACGGCTACCTTGTTACGACTTCACCCCCCTCACCCTCCACACCTTCGGCGCCTCCCCCCTTGCGGTTGGGCCGGCGACTTCGGGTGCAGACGACTCGGGTGGTGTGACGGGCGGTGTGTACAAGGCCCGGGAACGCATTCACCGCGGCATGCTGATCCGCGATTACTAGCAACTCCGACTTCATGGGGGCGGGTTGCAGCCCCCAATCCGAACTGGGGCCGGCTTTCCGGGATCCGCTCCCCCTCGCGGGGTGGCATCCCTCTGTACCGGCCATTGTAGCACGTGTGCAGCCCAGGGCATAAGGGGCATGATGACTTGACGTCGTCCCCGCCCTCCTCCGCCTTGACGGCGGCGGTCCCGCGTGGGTTCCCGGCATCACCCGATGGCAACACGCGGCGGGGGTTGCGCTCGTTGCGGGACTTAACCCAACATCTCACGACACGAGCTGACGACAGCCATGCACCACCTGTATGGGCTCCTCTCGGCCACGGGGTCTCCCCCGCTTCACCCATATGTCAAGCCCTGGTAAGGTTCTTCGCGTTGCTTCGAATTAAGCCACATGCTCCGCTGCTTGTGCGGGCCCCCGTCAATTCCTTTGAGTTTTAGCCTTGCGGCCGTACTCCCCAGGCGGGACGCTTAATGCGTTGGCTGCGGCACGGGGGGATCGTCCCCCCACACCTAGCGTCCATCGTTTACGGCTGGGACTACCAGGGTATCTAATCCTGTTCGCTCCCCCAGCTTTCGCGCCTCAGCGTCGGTCTCGGCCCAGAGGGCCGCCTTCGCCACCGGTGTTCCACCCGATATCTGCGCATTCCACCGCTACACCGGGTGTTCCACCCTCCCCTACCGGACCCAAGCCGCGGAGGTTCCGGGGGCTTCGGGGGGTTGAGCCCCCCGCTTCGACCCCCGGCCTGCCGGGCCGCCTACGCGCGCTTTACGCCCAATGAATCCGGATAACGCTCGCCCCCTACGTATTACCGCGGCTGCTGGCACGTAGTTAGCCGGGGCTTCCTCCTATGGTACCGTCACTTCCTTCGTCCCATAGGACAGAGGTTTACGAGCCGAAACCCTTCTTCCCTCACGCGGCGTTGCTGGGTCAGGCTTTCGCCCATTGCCCAATATTCCCCACTGCTGCCTCCCGTAGGAGTCTGGACCGTCTCTCAGTTCCAATGTGGCCGATCACCCTCTCAGGTCGGCTACCGATCGTCGCCTTGGTGGGCTGTTATCTCACCAACTAGCTAATCGGACGCGAGCCCATCTTTATCCGGATTCCTCCTTTGACCCCTGCCCCATGTGAGGCTGTGGTCTTACGCGGTATTAGCACATCTTTCGATGCGTTATCCCCCTGATAAAGGCAGGTTGCTCACGCGTTACTCACCCGTCCGCCGCTAGAAACAGGAGTTAGCAAGCTATCTCCTCTTCCTCGCTCGACTTGCATGTGTTAGGCACGCCGCCAGCGTTCGTCCTGAGCCAGGATCAAACTCTCGTGTTTAATCCTTTTGAATCCTAGAAGCTATCGCTCCCAAGTTCAAAACTCATTCTCGAATTGACTGTCTTTTCTTAACTGCGACTCGTGAAAATCGCAGTTCGCGTTCTTCTTGATTCTGTATCGTTTTCAAGGATCATCGCTGTCCGCTCGGCGTTTCGCTCGCGCTGACAGCTCGGTTATTATATCGCAGTCCCGTCCTTCTGTCAATACCTTTTTCGAACTTTTTTGACACTTTTTGAAGCTTTTTCATCTGCATTACATTTAAAAATTCCGCCATGTCGTTTAAAATATTATAAATCTGATTTTCCATTTTTCTGCACTCCTGTTTTTGCAGAAAGTATAGCAGATTTTTCCTAAAGAATCTTATTTTCCTCGTAACATTCGAAAAGATATGATGGATTTTCATAATAAACACTACTGTTATAATCATCTATTTTCTCACTCAGAAAAGAATTATAAACTCTAATCAATGCGTCAATTACTTCTATTTTCTCTTTTTTTGAAACCTGCTTAATAAGGCGTTTATAGACTTTTCCGATGTCCCAGTGTGTAGGAATTGCATACTGACATTCTCCTACATTATCAAAATTTCCCTGTTTAATCTGAGCTTCTTTGATAAAATCTTCGCTTACCCGATCAATGTTATCACTATGGTAAATATCCGCCAGATCGTAAATCTTATCCAGACGCTTTTTTCCTAATGCATTAACGACATCTGCCCTGGTATTTTTCGTTTTTCTTGCAATATAATCAATCAACGCACAGGTAAAAAATAAGTCATTATCCTTTCTGGCTTCTCTTCCATTCTCCATTATTTAACCACCTCAAATCCCCTGTATTCCAGACATTTCAGTGCTTCTTTAGAGCAAAAGTTTATCTGATGTGTCGGATATTTAAACTTTGCCAGTTCCCAAAATGCGGCTCTCGAAATTTTGCCATCCAGATAGTTCTGGATATAATTGTAAATCGTATCATCTGCCATCGGTCCTTCCACAATATCATATTTGTGTGGAATTCCTCTACGACATGCCACAATAAAATCCAGCCATTCTTCCGTCATCTCTTCAAAATACAAACAATTCAAAGTACTGCTTGGTACATATTCATATTTATTGATGTACCCATCACCGTATCTGGTTGCCCAACGCTTCGCCTGCTCTGCATATAGTGTGCAGTAAAATCCAAAATAGAAATCTTTTTGAAATCGTGCTTTTCGAATTTCGGGATATTCCACGATTTCTTTACTCCCATGATATAAAACCATCTCTGTTCCCCTTTTTATAAAAACTATCGTTTTTCTCACTGTCCTTTTCTTTATATTTCCACTATACTATACTGTTTTATATAATGCAACAATGTTTTCATTAGTTGTGAGAAAATATATTGAAGTTTCTATAAAAATATTTACACTGGATTATATGGAATAACTATTATATAATAAACATCGTCTTTTCCTGCCATTTACAATGACACGGAATTGGGGATTGAAAAAATATTTTTTCACACCATGTGAACCAAGCGATGCGGAACAGAAGTTGATGATTTTTCTTCTGTTCCGTATGCTTTTATCCTCTAACCTCCCGCCTACAGCACTTGCTAAAACAATTACCAGAACACTCCGATGCCTTCTTCAATATCCATTTTTAATCCCATTTCTTCTGTGTACAGTTCCTCCGAAACTAATTCATAGAAATCTTCTATATCACCGGACACCGGACGCAGCGCTCCCTGTCCGTTTAATTTTTCAAAATCCCTGTCATAAATATTGATACAATACTGTCCTGCCTGTCGCATCAAAGTGCGGGAATACCCCTGGTTTCGAATCTGTCCCAATAACTTCGCCGCTTCCTGCTCTCTTTTTACAAACACTGTTACGGTATTCTCTTCAATCAGATGAAACTTTTTAGCAGCTGACGCAAACTGATAATTCTGATTTTCGAAGCAGCGCATCACACCGTCCTTATCCATTTCATCCTGTTTTAATTGATACAACATCTGGAAATACTGATCTACTGTCGCAAGGTCTTCCGGCTGATATCCATCCAGTAAAAGCGCTTTGGACGTATCAATCTGCATCTGCTGACCGGGAACAAACTCTTTTCCTTCCATTCCGAAAATATATACCGGACTCTCCTCTATGGAACGATCTCCATTTCGATTTCCGCGTCCTGCCGCCTGAATCATAGAATCCATTCCCGCAAGCTGTCTATATACAGATCGAAAATCCAGATCCACTCCAGCTTCCACCAGACTCGTTGCAATTAAAATACACTTTTTACCATCTTCCAATCTTTTCCTAATCTGCTCTAACACCCGTTTCCGATGCTTTGGATACATTGTTGTCGACAGATGAAAGACTCCGTCCCCTTTGATCGCATTATAAATTCTCTGTGCTCGTTTCTTCGTATTGACAATACACAATGCCTGTGTTTCTTTTAAAAGTTTTTCCTCCAGCTCTTCTTCTGTCACCGTTCCGATATCTTCAAATCTCGTCCTCTTGAAAAAGCGAAATTGCTCTTCCATACATGGACAAAGCTCAACCGGCTCCCAATTTCTCTGGAAAAAATTCTGAAAAGTTGGCTGCGTTGCTGTACAAAGCACAACAGATGAACCATATTGCGCTGCCAGTTCCTCTATAACCGCAAGACAAGGCTTCAGATGCTCCGGCGGAATCATCTGCGCTTCGTCGAAAATGATCACACTGTTTGCAATATTATGAAGCTTCCTACATTTTGATGATTTCGATGCAAAGAGAGATTCAAAAAACTGTACATTGGTCGTAACAACCACCGGCTTGTCCCAGTTTTCCGAAGCAAGCTGCATCGGTCTGAGCTCTTCTGAACTGGTATAATCAATGTTGCAATGGCTTTCCAACACATTTTCCTCTCCCAGGATCTCCCGAAATACCTGCGCATTCTGTTCGATAATATTGGTATATGGAATGACATAAATAATCCGCTTCATCTGATGCGCTGCCGCATGCCGAAGTGCAAACGCCAGCGAGGCAATTGTTTTTCCTCCACCGGTCGGAACAGTCAGACGAAACATTCCCTTTTCCTGAGTTCCCATGTCCATACAATGCCGCAAAATCTCACTTCGTCTGCCGTTGATCGTATCGGGTTTTTTATTTTCCAGCCATCTTTTATTCTCAAGATATTTATCTAACTTTCTGTACAGTTCTTCTATTCTCATGCCGGGATCTCGTTCTGTCTTTCCCTGCTTCATAAAAGCTTCCGTATCCAGAAAATCTGCGTCTACCAGACAGGAATAAATCATTCGCATAAAAAAACTTAACGAAAAATATGGGTTCGGCACAGCTTTTGGATCAATGGGCGCCGAATGAAGTAGCGGAACCTCAATCTCAGACTGATAAGCCTGATAATCTTCTATTTTTTTCTTTAGGCGGCCGCTCAACGTAGACTCTCCGCCATTGTCCGTATTACTTCCGCAATCTGGCAAGCCCGCATGATGCCCTGCAATGCAATAATTTAGAAACGAGTAGTATCCTCCTTTCGCCGCACAAAGTTGTGCTCCGGCCGTCGAATGGTCCACCTGAACATCTCCTTTTTGAAGTCTTCTCTGGAACCTGAGACTGTACTTTCCAATATCATGCAGCATACCACTGCAATATCCCCATTCATACTTTCCAAATTCTCCGGCAAACATTCCAGCAAGTCTTGCGACCCCCTCCGAATGCTCCAAAACACTCTGTTTTCGTTCCCCATCAATATGCGCAAAATAATCCATATGCCTCTCCCCCATTTTCTTCGACATTTTTTCTGTTACGATCCTTTTTCTGACATGCTCCCGCGAAGGGAACGACTCTGAGGATTTGAAAGTTACTGTTGGCTTTTCACCAT
>ERZ773241.3656-NODE-3656-length-10302-cov-3.176832_pt1 | contig 10302 bp, 9 predicted proteins | sample MGYA00580989_ERZ773241 | MGnify/ENA primary metagenome ERZ773241 (study PRJEB29015, sample SAMEA2737804) | human gut metagenome | biome: human gut; feature: human-associated habitat; material: faeces | place: China | collected 2012 ...
GCAGTTCTGCGTCAGGCAGTTCTGGCATTACCGCAACGGTACAAGCAGAAGTATGAATACGACCCTGCGATTCCGTAGCAGGCACACGCTGCACGCGATGACCGCCAGATTCGAATTTCAAACGACCATATACACCATCACCGCTAATTTTGGCGATGATCTCTTTATAGCCACCATGTTCACCCTCGCTGGCGCTCATGATTTCTACCCGCCAGCGGCGGGCTTCGGCATAACGGCTGTACATACGGAACAGATCGCCCGCGAACAGCGCCGCTTCGTCGCCGCCGGTTCCGGCTCGGACTTCGAGGAAGGCGTTACGTTCGTCATCAGGATCTTTTGGCAGTAACAGAACCTGTAATTGCTGTTCCAGTTGCTCGCTTTTTTCTTTAGCTTCGCGCAGTTCATCCTGCGCCATCTCACGCATTTCAGGATCATCGAGCATCATCTGTGCGGTTTCGATATCTTCCTGAACCTGTTGCCAGTCGGTAAAACAGCGCGAAACATCACTTAACTGCGCATATTCGCGTGATAATGCGCGAAAACGTTCCTGGTCGGCGATAGTTTGCGCGTCACCCAGCAACGCCTGAACTTCTTCATGGCGTTCATGCAGGGCTTCCAGTTTGGCAACGATAGAAGGCTTCATAGGCGTAAATGCACCCTGTAAAAAAAGAAAATGATGTACTGCTACTCCAGCCCGAGGCTGTCGCGCAGAATATTCAGGCGTTCGTTATCCCCGTCACGGGCGGCCTGTTGAAGTGATTTCGTTGGCGCATGGATCAAGCGGTTAGTCAGTTTCCATGCCAGATCCTGCATAATGGCTTGCGCGTCGCCGCCCTGCTCAAGGGCCGCTAACGCTTTGGCGGTTAACTCATCGCGAACTTGCTCTGCCTGGCTGCGATACTCGCGAATGGTTTCGCTGGCGCTTTGTGCTCGCAGCCACGCCATAAATTCGCTGGTTTCCTGGGCGACAATAGTTTCCGCCTCAATTGCTGCGGCTTTACGCTGCGCCAGGTTATGCGAAATAATGCTTTGCAGATCGTCAACGCTATAAAGATAAGCATTCGCCAGTTTGCCAACTTCCGGCTCAACATCGCGCGGAACGGCAATATCCACCAACAGCATTGGTTGGTTGCGACGGCTTTTTAATGCGCGCTCCACCATGCCTTTCCCGATAATCGGTAACGGGCTGGCGGTGGAACTGATGATGATATCGGCTTCGCGCAGACGTTCGTCGATATCACTCAGGGCAATCACTTCCGCGCCGACTTCATCTGCCAGAATTTGGGCACGTTCGCGAGTGCGGTTGGCGATAATCATCTTCTGTACTTTGTGTTCGCGCAGATGACGCGCCACCAGCTCGATAGTTTCGCCCGCGCCTACCAGCAACACTGTGACCGTAGAGAGCGATTCAAAGATCTGCCGCGCCAGCGTACAAGCCGCAAAAGCGACAGACACAGCGCTGGCACCGATATCTGTTTCAGTGCGAACGCGTTTCGCGACAGAGAAAGATTTCTGGAACATGCGTTCCAGTTCGCTGGCCTTCATATGACCTTTTTGCGAATCGGCAAACGCTTTTTTAACCTGACCGAGGATCTGCGGCTCCCCCAGAACCAGTGAATCCAGGCCGCTGGCAACACGCATTAAATGGCTAACCGCGTCGTTATCCTGATGCCAGTAGAGGCTTTTACGCAGATCTTCTTCATTAAGATTGTGATAATCGCAAAGCCAGCGGATTAACGCCTCTTGCAGGTTGTCCTGCTCTTCAACGCTAAGATAAAGTTCCGTGCGGTTGCACGTCGACAGCACCACGCCGCCCTGCACCATCGGCTGCGCAAGCAGGCTGTCAAGCGCCTGATCGAGCTTATCCGGCGAAAACGATACACGTTCTCGCAGCGATACAGGTGCCGTTTTATGGTTGATACCGAGTGCTAAAAGGGTCATGTCTGCGGGAAATAATACCAACGTTGATAGGGTTAGTCTGCTTGCATCATACAGGATGCGTAAGATCAATAAAAGAGAGCGCCCCCTTTTGGAGTAATTGCCGAAAGCCGTTAGATTCTGGCAATTAAGACAACTTGAACATAGACGATAGCGGACGGTAACGCTAGCATTAAGGGTTATAACTGCAACGTATCTCAAGGACTTGTCATCACTATGCCCCTGCCCGATTTTCGTCTTATCCGCCTGCTACCGCTGGCTGCTCTTGTGCTCACTGCCTGTTCCGTTACCACGCCCAAAGGTCCTGGCAAAAGCCCGGATTCGCCACAATGGCGTCAGCATCAGCAAGACGTGCGCAATCTTAATCAGTATCAGACTCGCGGCGCGTTCGCTTATATTTCTGACCAACAAAAAGTGTACGCCCGCTTTTTCTGGCAGCAAACCGGCCAGGATCGCTACCGTCTGCTGCTCACTAACCCATTGGGCAGCACGGAACTGGAGCTGAATGCTCAACCGGGTAACGTACAGTTAGTCGACAATAAAGGTCAGCGTTATACCGCCGATGACGCCGAAGAGATGATTGGCAAATTGACCGGAATGCCAATTCCGCTCAACAGCTTGCGCCAGTGGATTTTAGGTTTACCGGGTGATGCAACCGACTACAAACTGGACGACCAGTACCGCCTGAGCGAAATTACCTACAGCCAGAATGGCAAAAACTGGAAGGTTGTTTATGGTGGTTATGACACCAAAACGCAACCTGCGATGCCAGCCAATATGGAACTCACCGACGGTGGTCAACGCATCAAGTTAAAAATGGATAACTGGATAGTGAAATAATGCGGACACAGTGGCCCTCTCCGGCAAAACTTAATCTGTTTTTATACATTACCGGTCAGCGTGCGGATGGTTACCACACGCTGCAAACGCTGTTTCAGTTTCTTGATTACGGCGACACCATCAGCATTGAGCTTCGTGACGATGGGGATATTCGTCTGTTAACGCCCGTTGAAGGCGTGGAACATGAAGATAACCTGATCGTTCGCGCAGCGCGATTGTTGATGAAAACTGCGGCAGACAGCGGGCGTCTTCCGACGGGAAGCGGTGCGAATATCAGCATTGACAAGCGTTTGCCGATGGGCGGCGGTCTCGGCGGTGGTTCATCCAATGCCGCGACGGTCCTGGTGGCATTAAATCATCTCTGGCAATGCGGGCTAAGCATGGATGAGCTGGCGGAAATGGGGCTGACGCTGGGCGCAGATGTTCCTGTCTTTGTTCGGGGGCATGCCGCGTTTGCCGAAGGCGTTGGTGAAATACTAACGCCGGTGGATCCGCCAGAGAAGTGGTATCTGGTGGCGCACCCTGGTGTAAGTATTCCGACTCCGGTGATTTTTAAAGATCCTGAACTCCCGCGCAATACGCCAAAAAGGTCAATAGAAACGTTGCTAAAATGTGAATTCAGCAATGATTGCGAGGTTATCGCAAGAAAACGTTTTCGCGAGGTTGATGCGGTGCTTTCCTGGCTGTTAGAATACGCCCCGTCGCGCCTGACTGGGACAGGGGCCTGTGTCTTTGCTGAATTTGATACAGAGTCTGAAGCCCGCCAGGTGCTAGAGCAAGCCCCGGAATGGCTCAATGGCTTTGTGGCGAAAGGCGCTAATCTTTCCCCATTGCACAGAGCCATGCTTTAAGCCGGGCAAGCTGAGTTTCGGTGACAACGTCACCTTGTTCCAGACGTTGCATCGCGCTCTTTAATACACCGCCTGGAAAGGATCATGCCTGGCCCGCACAGTTTTCGGCAGATTCTTTCCACCAATGGACGCATGCCTGAGGTTCTTCTCGTGCCTGATATGAAGCTTTTTGCTGGTAACGCCACCCCGGAACTAGCACAACGTATTGCCAACCGCCTGTACACTTCACTCGGCGACGCCGCTGTAGGTCGCTTTAGCGATGGCGAAGTCAGCGTACAAATTAATGAAAATGTACGCGGTGGTGATATTTTCATCATCCAGTCCACTTGTGCCCCTACTAACGACAACCTGATGGAATTAGTCGTTATGGTTGATGCCCTGCGTCGTGCTTCCGCAGGTCGTATCACCGCTGTTATCCCCTACTTTGGCTATGCGCGCCAGGACCGTCGCGTCCGTTCCGCTCGTGTACCAATCACTGCGAAAGTGGTTGCAGACTTCCTCTCCAGCGTCGGTGTTGACCGTGTGCTGACAGTGGATCTGCACGCTGAACAGATTCAGGGTTTCTTCGACGTTCCGGTTGATAACGTATTTGGTAGCCCGATCCTGCTGGAAGACATGCTGCAGCTGAATCTGGATAACCCAATTGTGGTTTCTCCGGACATCGGCGGCGTTGTGCGTGCCCGCGCTATCGCTAAGCTGCTGAACGATACCGATATGGCAATCATCGACAAACGTCGTCCGCGTGCGAACGTTTCACAGGTGATGCATATCATCGGTGACGTTGCAGGTCGTGACTGCGTACTGGTCGATGATATGATCGACACTGGCGGTACGCTGTGTAAAGCTGCTGAAGCTCTGAAAGAACGTGGTGCTAAACGTGTATTTGCGTACGCGACTCACCCGATCTTCTCTGGCAACGCGGCGAACAACCTGCGTAACTCTGTAATTGATGAAGTCGTTGTCTGCGATACCATTCCGCTGAGCGATGAAATCAAATCACTGCCGAACGTGCGTACTCTGACCCTGTCAGGTATGCTGGCCGAAGCGATTCGTCGTATCAGCAACGAAGAATCGATCTCTGCCATGTTCGAACACTAATCGAACCCGGCTCAAAGACCCGCTGCGGCGGGTTTTTTTGTCTGTAATATCCATTTGTATGACCTATGCCTCCTTCACCTGCCATTTAGTTGACAGATGATGCGCTCACGGATGAAACATTATTGTGAACAAAATATTTTCCTCACATGTGATGCCTTTCCGCGCTCTGATCGACGCTTGCTGGAAAGAAAAATATACTGCCGCACGGTTTACCCGTGACCTGATTGCCGGGATAACCGTCGGGATTATTGCTATCCCGCTGGCGATGGCGTTGGCTATTGGTAGTGGTGTGGCACCCCAGTACGGTTTATATACCGCAGCTGTTGCGGGGATTGTCATTGCTCTGACGGGTGGGTCACGCTTTAGCGTTTCCGGTCCGACTGCGGCATTTGTGGTAATTCTCTATCCCGTTTCGCAACAGTTTGGACTGGCAGGACTGCTGGTCTTTTTGATCCTGATGGGGCTGGCACGTTTTGGACGCTTGATTGAATATATTCCGGTTTCCGTGACCTTAGGTTTCACCTCGGGTATCGGGATCACCATCGGTACCATGCAGATTAAAGATTTTCTCGGTCTGCAAATGGCCCATGTCCCGGAGCATTATCTACAAAAAGTCGGCGCATTATTTATGGCGTTGCCCACCATTAATGTGGGTGATGCTGCCATTGGCATTGTGACGCTAGGTATTCTTGTTTTTTGGCCGCGTCTGGGCATTCGTTTACCCGGTCACCTTCCGGCCTTGCTGGCTGGTTGCGCGGTGATGGGGATTGTTAACCTGCTCGGCGGACATGTTGCTACCATCGGTTCGCAATTCCACTACGTCCTGGCCGATGGTTCTCAGGGTAACGGTATTCCGCAACTGCTGCCGCAACTGGTGCTGCCGTGGGATCTGCCTAATTCAGAATTCACGCTAACCTGGGATTCTATTCGCACACTGCTGCCTGCGGCATTCTCAATGGCAATGCTCGGCGCAATCGAATCTCTGCTCTGCGCCGTGGTGCTGGATGGTATGACCGGGACGAAACACAAGGCGAACAGCGAACTGGTTGGACAGGGACTGGGGAATATTATCGCTCCGTTCTTTGGTGGTATTACCGCTACAGCTGCCATCGCGCGTTCTGCCGCTAACGTCCGTGCCGGGGCAACGTCCCCTATCTCGGCGGTGATCCACTCTATTCTGGTTATTCTTGCCCTGCTGGTACTGGCACCGCTGCTCTCCTGGCTGCCGCTTTCCGCCATGGCAGCCCTGCTGTTGATGGTGGCGTGGAACATGAGTGAAGCGCACAAAGTGGTCGACTTGCTGCGTCATGCGCCGAAAGATGACATCATCGTCATGCTGCTGTGCATGTCGCTGACCGTGTTGTTTGATATGGTTATTGCCATCAGCGTGGGGATCGTGCTGGCATCGCTGCTGTTTATGCGTCGTATCGCACGTATGACTCGCCTGGCACCGGTAGTCGTAGATGTTCCAGACGATGTCCTGGTTCTGCGCGTTATTGGCCCGCTGTTTTTTGCTGCTGCTGAAGGCTTATTCACGGACCTGGAGTCACGTCTTGAAGGCAAACGGATTGTGATTCTGAAGTGGGATGCCGTTCCGGTACTTGATGCTGGTGGTCTTGATGCGTTCCAGCGTTTTGTGAAGCGTCTGCCCGAGGGATGTGAACTGCGCGTGTGCAACGTGGAATTCCAGCCACTGCGCACTATGGCTCGCGCTGGCATTCAACCGATCCCGGGACGCCTGGCGTTCTTCCCGAATCGTCGCGCGGCGATGGCGGATTTATAAGTACGAGATTGACCAGTCAGCGCAAACTGACTGGTCAGCAAACTGCATTATTTGTTAGCTATGACGGCGATTATCGCTACGGCGGCAACGTTTGTCATAGTGGCGAACCCACCAGTAACGGTCGCACACCTGTTCATGCCCGCCAACACGGGCACCCGCCAGCCAGAGAATGGCACCGACGAAAATACTTAGCACTGCACCATGTGCGAAATACTGGGGCATATTAAACTGTGGTAACTGGTTGAGGATTGAATACCCCACACCAACTACCATCACCACCAGACCCAACCCCATGAGCACGTTACCGAGTAACGAAGCGTTTTTGCGTTTCATATGTCACCTCCGGAACTTTCTGGGTTGTAACAGGGAATACCCCTCTTCCTTATGTGTAAAGTATAGACAACACCCAGTGGGTTATGTGCGGGCGTGATCACAATTACAACCCTTATTTCAACAAAACTTTACAAATAAACGCCTGAACACCTTGACTTTCTAATAGTCCACTCAGGCAATTATTACGTTATCTGCATTTGATACGCAGTTTTTTGTCAAGCGGGGCCGCAACCAGTAAACTACGCGCCAGTTATGTACACACTCAGGACAAAAAAACGTGACGATTAAATTGATTGTCGGCCTGGCGAACCCCGGTGCTGAATACGCCGCAACGCGACATAATGCTGGTGCCTGGTTCGTTGACTTACTGGCAGAGCGTTTGCGCGCTCCGCTGCGCGAAGAGGCTAAATTCTTTGGTTATACTTCGCGAGTCACTCTTGGAGGCGAAGATGTCCGCCTGTTAGTCCCGACTACATTTATGAATCTCAGCGGCAAAGCCGTTGCGGCGATGGCCAGTTTTTTCCGCATTAATCCGGACGAAATTCTGGTGGCCCACGACGAACTGGATCTGCCTCCTGGCGTCGCCAAATTTAAATTGGGCGGTGGCCATGGTGGTCACAATGGACTGAAAGACATCATCAGTAAATTGGGTAATAACCCTAACTTTCACCGTTTACGCATCGGAATCGGTCATCCGGGCGATAAAAATAAAGTTGTCGGTTTTGTGTTAGGCAAACCGCCTGTTAGTGAACAGAAGTTAATTGATGAAGCCATTGACGAAGCGGCGCGTTGTACTGAAATGTGGTTTACAGATGGCTTGACCAAAGCAACGAACCGATTGCACGCCTTTAAAGCGCAATAAGTCGTTGTCTGCGGCATTTTTGCCGAGTGCCGTGTATAATAGGCAAAGTTATTTCCATTTCTGCAATCTGTTAGCAATAACAGGTTGATTATTAAGATATTAAGGTGATTTAAATCATGGGATTCAAATGCGGTATCGTCGGTTTGCCCAACGTCGGGAAATCTACCCTGTTCAACGCGCTGACCAAAGCCGGTATTGAAGCGGCCAACTTTCCATTCTGCACCATTGAGCCGAACACAGGCGTCGTACCAATGCCTGATCCTCGCCTGGATCAACTGGCTGAAATCGTAAAACCGCAGCGTACGCTTCCCACGACCATGGAATTTGTCGATATCGCCGGTCTGGTAAAAGGCGCATCGAAAGGCGAAGGTCTGGGTAACCAGTTCCTGACCAACATCCGTGAAACCGAAGCGATCGGTCACGTTGTTCGCTGCTTTGAAAATGACAACATCATTCACGTTTCCGGCAAAGTTAACCCGGCTGACGATATTGAAGTTATCAACACCGAACTGGCGCTGGCAGACCTCGACACCTGCGAACGTGCGATTCATCGCGTACAGAAGAAAGCCAAAGGTGGCGATAAAGACGCGAAAGCTGAGCTGGCGGTCCTGGAAAAATGCCTGCCCCAGTTGGAAAATGCAGGTATGCTGCGCGCGCTGGATTTAAGCGCTGAAGAGAAAGCGGCTATTCGTTACCTGAGCTTCCTGACGCTGAAACCAACAATGTACATCGCCAACGTCAACGAAGACGGTTTTGAAAACAACCCATATCTTGACCAGGTGCGTGAAATCGCGGCGAAAGAAGGTTCTGTTGTGGTTCCGGTTTGTGCTGCTGTTGAAGCAGACATTGCCGAACTGGACGACGAAGAACGTGACGAGTTTATGCAGGAGCTTGGGCTGGAAGAGCCGGGCCTGAACCGTGTGATCCGTGCCGGTTATAAACTGCTGAACCTGCAAACTTACTTCACCGCTGGGGTGAAAGAAGTGCGTGCATGGACCATTCCGGTTGGAGCAACCGCGCCGCAGGCAGCGGGCAAAATCCATACTGATTTTGAAAAAGGCTTTATCCGTGCACAAACCATCTCGTTTGAAGATTTCATCACTTACAAAGGTGAACAAGGCGCGAAAGAAGCAGGCAAAATGCGTGCAGAAGGTAAAGATTACATCGTGAAAGATGGCGATGTGATGAACTTCCTTTTCAACGTCTAATTAATTTATTGTCTCATGAGGTTTCGCTAAATCTCATGAAGAGCGCAAAAGTATATAAAATCCACGCAATTGCGTGGATTTTTCATTTCACCGAGTCCTAATCATTCTTGTAACATCCTACACTTTTGTGCTTATTGCCTATAGTGAACCACGAGAATAATTAAAGACATAAGTGTTCAGATGACGGATATCTCATTAGCAGTGATATAACGTAAGTTTTTGTATCACTACACATCAGCCCCCTTCACAGCTGATCAAAATTGATCACGCTCCAATATGCTGGCAAGATGAAAATGATAACCAGTAGCACAATAACAACGATAGGCCAGAAAACCCATTGACCAAAAATGAATATCGATGTTTTTTGCTTTTTCTTATTAGTAATGCAAAAATGGCGCATATTGTTTTTGTTATGCAGATACATCAAGCGAAATTCCCATAACTAATTAGGATTATTACAAAAAATCTTCACCAAATTTTTTAACCGCTGTTTGTTGTAATATTTTTGCCATATTTATAGTAACGAATTGGAATAAGTAACGACAACTTAGGGAATAACTCGATATAAACTCACCTTTGTAAGGGGGATGTTAAATATATATTAATTCCTGTGTTCCTGATTTTGCCCGGTAATAGAGAATTATTCTCTGAGAAGCTCATCATGATTGCACCATACAAATATCATGATGATAAGAGGATATTATTCATTGATTTAAACAAAATGACAAAATCCATAGACCCATAGTCTGGGTACTATATAGGAGTGGTATGGGCATCAAACAACACAATGGGAATACCAAAGCAGATCGTCTCGCTGAATTAAAAATCCGTTCGCCCTCAATTCAACTGATAAAATTTGGCGCTATTGGTTTGAATGCAATTATCTTTTCCCCCCTGCTGATAGCTGCTGATTTAGGAAGTCAAAATGGCACCAATATTACTATTAATGATGGTGACAGAATTACAGGAGATACCGCCGATCCATCAGGAAACCTCTATGGTGTAATGACCCCAGCAGGAAACACGCCTGGCAATATCAACCTGGGTAATGATGTCACCGTCAATGTCAACGACGCCTCTGGATATGCAAAAGGAATCATTATTCAGGGCAAAAACAGCTCCCTGACAGCTAACCGACTCACAGTAGATGTTGTTGGTCAAACCTCTGCCATCGGCATTAACTTAATTGGTGACTATACCCATGCTGACTTAGGCACAGGCAGCACCATTAAGAGTAACGATGACGGCATCATTATTGGGCATAGCTCAACACTAACAGCCACTCAATTCACCATTGAAAACTCGAACGGTATAGGCCTAACCATCAATGACTATGGCACCAGTGTCGATCTTGGAAGCGGTAGTAAAATCAAGACCGATGGAAGTACA
>ERZ773241.3658-NODE-3658-length-10298-cov-10.176511_pt1 | contig 10298 bp, 10 predicted proteins | sample MGYA00580989_ERZ773241 | MGnify/ENA primary metagenome ERZ773241 (study PRJEB29015, sample SAMEA2737804) | human gut metagenome | biome: human gut; feature: human-associated habitat; material: faeces | place: China | collected 2012 ...
TTTTAATAAAACGCTTAAAAGCGTTTTATTAGGCCGCAGGATTGCGGCCAGCGGCGTAGCCGCAAAAAACGTAAGTCCATACATTTCTCGCTGCCACCGGCGGCCTGCGAAGAATTCGCAGGATAAAATGATGTTAACCATTTTATCGAGAAATAGTATGAAATCGGAATTTACGGAGAGAAATGACGGAGAAGATATGGAGACCGGAATGAAAACACTGACGCCTGATCTTGCGGAAAGGAAACGGATTCTAAAAGATATCTGCCGAAACCACCCGCAATGGAAGATACGGATCGCTCTCGCTACCGTACTGTTCATCGTTGCAGTCGGAGTCTTAGGCGGGACCATAGGCCTGCTGATTAGGCATCCTACTTCGGTGGATGGAATCATGGCTTTTATTGGAAGCGCCATATGCATTGGGTGTGTGCCTTTTTTCTGTGGATTGTCCGTCAAGAATACGGCAAAATATTGGTGTGCGTTTCCGTATACCAGCTATGCAAACGCATCATTGCTACTGGGCGAAGATACCTTGGAGTATGCTTTTTGGAGGGTAGGCCCCCAGGAGCCAGCGGCCTACAGCAGCAAACGTGCGGTTTATAGGGAGGAAGATAAATTCGTTTATGGAATCCGTAAAACCGATATCCATTCCATTGATGTCAAGGGAGATATCTGTAGAATCGAAGGAAGCGGAATCGTTCATATGCCGGAATGGGCAGAAGAAGATGCAACGGTAAAAAGAGAAAGCAAGACGTTTTCTTTTATAATGGCGTTTGAGCAGCGAAATGCAGAGCAAATCCTTGCAGAATGGATGAAGTAAAATGGCCAGCCGTTCCGGCTGGCCTTGTTTCTTGTTGACAATCCATGATATAGTAGTAGGCGAAAGGTCGTGATTCCTATGAAAAAGAAGAAATGGCTGCTTTTGCTCATTCCGGCGGTTCTCATTCTGGCGGCGCTGGTTTGGTTTTTGTATTTGTCGCCCAGAATGACGCTGTCCAACGCCGCCGATGACGCGCTGTCCAAGCTGGAACAGCGGCTGGCGGAAAGCCCCGTCCCGATTCTTGCCAAGGGGTATGATGAAAGCGGGAGGAACACAACGTCTTTGGCACTGACCGTTTCAGACAGCGTTCAGTACGACATGCAGGTTCAGACCGATCTGACCTCCAATCAGATCCTCGCCGATGGTACGATCCGGATAGACGGAAAGGCGCTGAATCTGTCGGCCTATCTGGACAAAGAGTTCGCCGCCATCACCTCCGAAGATCTCTTCAAGGGCGGCTATTACGGCATCACCTACGACACGTTTTCCTCAGACGTCCGCTCGTTTCCGCTGCTTTCCCGGCTGATTCCCAGTGCGACCCTCAGCAAGCTGGATTCCTCCGTGGAGAAGCTGCAGGTGTATATGAACCGTACCCGGCAGGTTCCCCAGCTTCCGGAGGTGCAGGAAGAGGACATTCACAAGCTGATACTGGGGTTGCTGGTGCTGAAAAGCGACGTCCACAAGGAGACGCTGACGGTGGACGGCCAGAGCTTAGAATGCCTTCGCTTTGACTACAGCGCCACCGGCGAACAGGCGGGGACGCTCCTTGGCTATCTGATGGACACCGGCGGACTTTCTCAGGGGGACATTAACGCTTCGTTCTATCTCTATGGCAAGACGTTGGTCGCCGTCCGCTGTGACGGCAGGGCAGGGGAGAACCGGGCAGCCCTCAGACTGGATTTAGGGCTGGACGCGGCGCAGGGCGATGTGTCCATTGCGGTCGAAAAGTTGGAAAACGGGGAAAAGTCCGCGTTTTCCTATAAGATCGGCGCACGGGGAGCAGACGGTGCGCACACCGAAACCGCCTCATTCGGCACTCAGTCTATTTCCTGCGACTGGCAGCCGATGACCGGGGACATGGTGCTGACGCTTCCGGGGAAATCGCCCATTTCCCTGAATCTTTCTCAGGCGCAGGATAGTTTCCAAATCCAGACAAAGGATTTTGCGGCCCTGATTGGTATTAACAGCCAGAAGGGATTCGACAGCACCATGACCGTCCGCAAAGGTTCTGCCATCACCACGCCGAAGTACAAGAATCTGGACGAATGGTCGCTGGACGATCTGCTGGTTTTGCTGGGCAGCATCGGCGGCCTGCTCGGATTCAAATAATTGTCACGAAAAAAATCCGCACCCCATCAAAAACGGGGTGCGGATTTATGTATTTTGGTGAAGCTTAGATTCCGGTCATAGCCGCCAGAACATCCACTTCCATCTTCTGGATGCTCTTCTTCATAGCCAAGCCCTCGCTGATATCCACATCGGTAAAATCGCCCATGTGGGTGCAGACGATGCGGTTGGTCTTGCCCTGAAGCAGCAGCTCTACGGCGAGATAGCCCATCTTGGTGGCGTTGACGCGGTCGCGTCCGGTGGGGGAGCCGCCGCGCTGAATGTGACCCAGAACGGTCACGCGGGGGTCGAGGTCGATGGCGTCCTTGATCTTCGCCGCAATGTCGGCGGCAGAGCCAGCACCCTCGGCAACGACGATCATGTAATGGGTGAAGCCGTTGAACCGTGCCTGACGGATCTTCTCGATCACGTCCCGCTCGAAATCGATAGGCTCCTCGGGAACCAGAACAGCAGTTGCGCCCACGGCCAGACCGACGTACATGGCCAGATATCCGGCGTTGCGGCCCATGACCTCCACGACGGAGCAGCGCTCGTGGGACTGCATGGTGTCCCGCAGCTTATCGATGCACTCAATGGCGGTATTGGCGGCGGTATCGAAGCCAATGCAGTAGTTGGTGCAGGAGATATCGTTGTCGATCGTGCCGGGAATGCCGATGACGTTGATGCCATACTTGCTCAGCGCCTGCGCGCCCCGGAAAGTGCCGTCGCCGCCGATGGCGATGATGCTGTCCAGCCCCAGGAACTTGCAGGTGGACACTGCCCGGCGCTGGCCTTCCTCGGTCATGAATTCCTGACTGCGGGCAGTGTACAAAATGGTGCCGCCCCGATTGATCGTATGGGAAACGCTTTTTTCATCCAGACGAACGATATCGCCGGTGATGAGACCGTTCCAGCCCCGGCGGATACCGTAGCATTCCAATCCACGATACAGCGCAGTACGGACGACCGCACGGACACAAGGGTTCATACCGGGCGCGTCTCCGCCGGAAGTCAGCACACCGATTCTCTTTACGCTCATAATGATTCCTCCTGATTGGATTAAATACACGACCATATTTTACAGAGTTTTTCTGGAAAAGTAAAGAGACTTTTTTGTAAATTTTCGGGACTGGGAGGATACGTGAGGGTCGGCGAGTGCGGGAGTGTGCAGATGTGAAGACTGCGTCATTTGAGCACGAGATTTTCCGACTATAAATATTTTAGCTCCTATATTGACGGGTAGATTTTTCTAGTGTATATTTTAAACAGAAGGGGTTCCGATGCAGATAAACAAGTAATCATACTGAACTCCAATTAAAATCTTTAAAAAAGATTTTAATTGCCTGAAGGGCATGGAGTTCATATGAGACTTGTTTTGTGATTTCTTTCCTTATAAATCACAAAACAGGCAGCGCCTTCAGGCGATGCCTTCCTGATTAAAATTAAGATTTTAATCAGGAAATAGTATCAGACAAGTCATGCGAGATAAAAGTGTTACGCTTCTTTCTATGGCAAAAGCAATCGGGAAGCAGTAGGCCAACGAAGTCAGTTCCAGACTGACGAACCCTAATATGTCTTTCGACAAGGCGGTTGAAATGCTGAGCGTTCTAGGCTATGAGGTAGTCATTCAGGAGCGTAGACCGGGTGCCAGAAGGGCAGAGCAGAGCGTGATTGACCAGAAGGAGGGCTGAAATATGTGGGTGATTTTGATTATTCTTTTCCCCGTTTTTGTGCTAATGGAGCTTCTGAAACATAAATAGATCTCCTGCAATAGCGGGAGCCAAACCAGAGAACTGCCTGCGCATTTCTGCGCAGGCAGATCTTTGTATCAAGGTAATATCGTGCATTTTTCCTTTGTATTCTGCCTAAATCCACGCGGCCGGAACAGGCAAATTTCATTTCCTTTACCAAAATCACCCAAAAACAGAAAAACCGTATTGACAATCCCAAAGAAAGTGGTACTATACACCTAACATTTCGTCAAATGCTTTGAGCAGGACACGACTTCCCCGGATCACCGCTTTCAGAGAGCCGTTGGCTGGTGCAAAACGGCAGCAAGGAACGGGCAGGCCATCCCCTGTGAGCAGCCGCGGTGAAAGGCACTTGCGCCGAGTAGTTGCAGCCGGTATCCCTCCGTTAACGGGGAACGCTCTCCGATTTTCGGGCAGCGGTTGAGAGGCCGGTTTTCCGGCAAGCAAAGTGGTAACGCGGAAGTTGAAATTCCAGGCGGGCATTTGTCCCCGGATCAGCCTTCGTCTTTGCATCGGGACTCCCATCAGGGAGACCTGCGGCAAGGACGAGGGCTTCTTTTTTGCTCCCGGCATTGGCGAATGGCAAAGCTTTTAGGAAAGAAAGGGAAATCACATGAACACACTTGTAATCGTGCTGATCGCGGCGGTCGCTCTTGTCGCCGCCTATGAGCTCTATGGCCGCTGGCTGGCTAAGAAATGGGGCATTGACCCCAAAGCGCAGACACCCGCCGTTAAGTACAACGACGGCAAGGATTACGTCCCCACCAACGGCTGGACGGTCTTCAGCCATCAGTTTTCCTCCATCGCGGGCGCAGGCCCTGTCACCGGCGCCATTCAGGCCGCCGCGTTCGGCTGGCTGCCGGTGCTGCTGTGGGTGCTGATCGGCGGCGTGTTCTTCGGCGCTGTGACGGACTTTGGCGCACTGTACGCCTCCGTCAAGAACGAAGGCAAGTCCATGGGTATGCTCATTGAAAAATACATCGGCAAGCTGGGCCGGAAGCTGTTTCTGCTGTTCTGCTGGCTGTTCTGCCTGATCGTCATTGCGGCATTTGCCGACATGGTCGCGGGCACGTTCAACGCCTACACCGTGGCCGATGGCGTGACGCAGCTCGCCGACACCGCCAAGACCAACGGCGCTGCCGGTATGGTGTCCATCATGTTCATGGTGTTCGCCGTCGTCTTCGGCCTTGTGCAGAAGAAGCTGAATCTCTCCGGCTGGAAGGAAGCCGTCGTCGGCATCCTCTGCATCGCCGCTTCCTTCGCCGTCGGCATGAACTGCCCCCTCGTCCTCGACAAGACCGCATGGAGCTACATCACCTTTGTGTATATCTTCTTCGCCGCCGTGCTGCCCATGTGGCTTCTGAAGCAGCCCCGGGACTACATGACCACCTTCATGTTCATCGGAATGATCGCAGGCGCGGTCATTGGCCTGTTTGTCGCGCACCCGACGATGAACCTGCCCGTTTTCACAGGCTTCAACAACGAAAAGCTCGGCACCATGTTCCCGATTCTGTTCGTCACCGTCGCCTGCGGTGCGGTGTCCGGCTTCCACAGCCTTGTTTCCTCCGGCACATCCTCCAAGACCGTTGAAAACGAGAAGGACATGCTCAAGGTCGGCTACGGCGCCATGATTCTGGAGAGCCTGCTTGCCGTCCTCGCCCTCTGCGTGGCCGGTGCAGCCGCTGCTGCGGATGGCACCCCCGCCGCCGGCACTCCGTTCCAGATCTTCAGCCGCGGTGTCGCGGGCTTCTTTCAGATGTTCGGCGTTCCCAGCTACGCCGCCACGGTCTTTATGACCATGTGCGTCTCCGCTCTTGCCCTCACGAGCCTTGATGCCGTTGCCCGTATTGCGCGGATGAGCTTTCAGGAGCTGTTCAGCGTGGACGATATGGCGCATGCCGAGCCATGGCGCAAGCTTCTGTGCAATACCTACTTCTCCACGGTCCTGACGCTTGTACTGGGCTATGTGCTCACGCAGATCGGCTACTCCAACATCTGGCCGCTGTTCGGCTCGGCCAATCAGCTGCTTTCCGCGCTGGTTCTCATCACGCTGTGCGTTTTCCTCAAGGTCACGGGCCGCAGCAACAAGATGCTGTTCCCGCCGCTGATCATCATGCTCTGCGTCACCTTCACGGCGCTGGTGCAGCGGCTGATGGCCATGGTGCGTGCCATCCAGAATGCAGCAGCGGTTACCATTCCCGCCGGTGAAACGACCTGGGGCGCGGTGTTCGTTGCCAACGGTCTGCAGCTTATTATCGCGGTACTTCTCATCGTGCTCGGCGCGACCATCGTGGTCAACTCCATGAGAAGCTACGTTGCCAGCAAGCACAACAGCGAGGCCAAAGCCTGAATTCAGGAAAATAAATAGGGAAGCCCCGGAACGGCCGTGCAGCAGTTCCGGGGCTTCGTGCTGTATATGCGGGAAGGGGAGAAGCGCAAAGGGGAATTGTCAGCCAAGCCTTGGTAGCATCATCACGGGAGAAACCCATAAAGGAGGTATCACAGCCTATGGGCGTGAAGTACCAGACACCCCGGTGGAAATCACAGTTGCCGAGCTTCCGGAAACTACCGTCATGCACAAGAAAATGTCTGCGCCAGAAGTCGGACGGCACAATTTGCAGACTGTCAAAGTCAGGAATCCCAGCATCAGGCCGAGGGGAGGATAGAAACACATTTGTAAATGCAGTTGAAACCATAATAATCCTTTATCAAAACGAACGCAACAAAATAATGTTTTTGTGTGCGTTGGGATATAGAGAGCGGAGAAGGGGAGGGAAGTCAGAGCAGCTTATCCATTTCCCGAACTTTTTCGCATAGTTCGGTGTACTGCGACCGGAGCGCTACAAGCTGTTCGTTTGTCCGGGAAAGACACTTTTCATAGCGTTCCAAATTCTTCGCCACTTCTACGATTTTGACCAAATCCCGGTAGGGAATCAGCACCGGGAAATTCTCAGCGCAACAAAAATCTGCGTTACTCAACGGTCATCACCTCCAAACGTGTTTTGACTGACCCAGAACTGAAAGGCTTCACGGGGAATTATGTACCGACATCCAACTTTTACGTGGGGAATCGTCCCGGCATTTACCAGCTTGTACGCAGATGGTAGACTGATTCTGAGGAACTTTGCAATTTCTCTGACTGTAATCATTTCGTTATCCATGTTATTCTCCTTTAATCCGTTTTATCGGACAGTTAATACGTTGCCTTGATGGTGTTCAGGTATTTCTGGACGTAGCTGTCAATCTGCCGCGCCTGATCGTCTGGCAACTCAAGGTATGTCTGTCCGTATTCCCTGATCTGCCGGTCATACTTGCGGAATGTGTTGGGGCTGGTAGAGGCTTTTAGGAAGTCGTAGAGATCCGGGTGGAGGATCACGGACTGAACCGGATATGGGAGGTTCGAGAAGCCTATGGACAGCTCCACAGGGGTGGTACGAAGTATTTTCGGAAAAACGTCCTTGATGGATTCATACTTGCCGGGAACAAGCGTCAGTTCGCAGCGGGTGCAGGGGAAACCGGCTAGGCCGAGATCGGCAGCCTTGTCATAGAGCTTGATTGCATTGTGCTGCTGACGTTTCCCCGTGTACTCCGTCTTAACGCCTTTGGTGTCAATGAAGCACTGATAGCCGGAGCCGGGACGCTGCACAAGCTGGAGATCGTCACGGGCAATAGGAAAGTCAAGCGCCAGATCGAACCGCTGAACGGATGAGGTGATAGCGTAGGCTGACAGAATGCCGATGGTGTCGCGGAGGACAGTACCGGAAACTTTGTTCGGATTAAAGTCTATGACAGCGTCGTAAACGTAGCGGTTGACCTTGTCGTAGGCGTAGCCGGTTGCGCTTTCGGGAGTTGCATAGCGACCGACCAAGACCATAAAGGACACGTCGTTTCTCAGTTCAAAATTGACGGAATAGGCGTAGTTTCCGATTTTGAATCGGCTTTCTGCAACCTTTACGTCGTACTGTCCCAGCAGCCACCGGGAGTTATCCGTGAGACGGTCAAGCAGGAAAACGAGCGTGTCGTGGCGCTCATGCATGGCGAGATCGGTATAGCACTTTGGATAGGTGAACTTGATTCTGAGGGAATCAACGGAGGCAATGACGCCGTCGAGAAGCAGGGGATTTGAGTAGGGTACAATGCTCAAAAATTGAGCGTTAAACCCCTGTTAGAATAGGGGGTTAGAGGCTGGTTTTCCATCGGGTCATGACCTCCTTTCCGGGGATGATTTTGAGAGCGTTTCCGGGCGCAGCGTCACGGTTGCCCGAGGTCATCCCGTGACCGCTTGCGTCCGTAGAAGCTGCAAAAGTCTACCACTGAATCGTCGGGTGCAACCCTCACGAAAAGCCGTGACTGGTGCAGCCATGCGTTACCGCAGGGGCAAGGAATCCCATGCCCCTGTCCCTGCGTCAACACGAGGTGCAGCAAGTACCGGACGTTTGCGCCGGGGGCGCATATGTGGTCAAGCGGGAATGCAGCCGTTCAGAGACATGAGGGCAGGTCGCCCGACCGGGACGCTGGTGGTAGTCGGGAGCTGGGCAGGGGTGCATGGAACCCCTATAGGTGCAGCAGGAACGCGCAGGGGAGTGCAAAGCCCCTGACGAGCCGTGTACCGTGCGCTTCCAGCTTCGCTATTGTCATCGGGGGCTGGGGGAGCATCTGACGGACGTTGTGCCGTTCTGGGGGCGCTGTGGGGCTGAGAGAGGGCAACTACGAGGAACTAGTACAAGTATAAATCCGAGATTTTAGTATTTCAATAGTTTTCTACATTTAAGTCTTAGATTTTCGGATTTGCACAAAGACGGAGCGGTATTCCTCTGGTAAAATCGTGAACTTTAGTACGATTTGCTTGAATTTGTGGGGGAAAGATGATATACTGAACCGAAAAGGGGAGGGGCAGCGAATGAAAAAGAGGTTCAAGTATCTGGCATTGCGGGAAGCGAAAAACACCGGGGCGTTTGGGCATTACTTGACCATGCCTGTGACAGACAAGACAAGAACGCTGATTATCGGGGAACGGCTGGGGTATCTGAGAGAAACGGCTGGTTTATCACAGCAAGACGTTTGCGAGATTATCGGAGTTGCCAAGACCACATACAGTGGCTACGAGCTGGGACAGCACGAGCCGACCTGTGAGACGATTTGCCGTCTTGCAGAGCTGTACCAGATTGAGACAGACTTCATCATTGGCAAGGGCTTTGTAGATCCGTACAGCGACGATATTACCGAACACTATTTCCAGTGCAAGGGATTCAATGATTTGGGCATGGAGAACATTACCAAGACCATGAATGCGATTGCTGCTGAGGCTGATAAAGTCGAAAAAAGCGAATAAGAAACCCCCCAGTCATGGCGAAAGTGTCCACGACCGGGGGATATCATTTTGCGTCAAAAAGTTGGAAGTGGGGGAAGGGCAAAAACAGCGTTTTGGGGCTGTCTCTAAGCCTGTACAAAATGAACGCAACAAAATAACTAAGCTTTTGTTGCGTTAGGCGGTGTTTTGTCCTTGTATCTGGTATTTTCTGGGGGCGGGCGCGGCTGCTTGTGGGTATGAAAATAGCCGCCCCTGCCTGTATGGCTGGGCGGCTATTTCCGTGTCCTGGACGCCTTGCGGCGGCTCTCGCTGAGAGCGACACGGTGTCACTGCGGGGTGACTTTGCAATAATAACCCGGATTCTGCGCCGATGCTGTCGGCAATTGTCGCCGCCTACACATTTTGTGGGGGGCGGTTGACAATTTTCGGATTGTAAATCATGCCAGATAATCCGGGCTTCCCCGCTCCTTCCACGCCATCAGGCAGCACGCGAGGTATGCGGTTTTTGCAAGCCCGAGGGACTTCGGTTCCTCTGCGAAAATTTCCGCCATAGCTGCGCGGATGGCGCGGTCAGACCCGGGTCCGGTTAGTTCGCTCCGGGCAAAGGTGATGCCGTCTTCTATCGCCTGTATCATGTTCAACTGTCTCTGTGTCATGGTGTTTCGACCCCCTTCGAGCTGATTATACAGCAGCGTGTTGAAAGTTTCAATAGCGAAGCTGGGAGCGCACGGGGCGGGGTTGGTCGGGTGCTGCTGGCTTCCCTGCGCGGTCATTGACCGGCTGCGAGGGGGGCTACCAGACCTTTCCTTCTGTTCACATCATGGTGGCCGACTGGCCGCCGCGCCCGACAGGGCGCAGGCGAAACGCTCGTCGTTTCGCCCCTGTACGGCGCGAGATGCACAGAGCGCCCCAGAGCAGCGCAGACAGGCCGGAGAGCGGAGGCGGGGGGCGGGGAAGTAGCCGGGGCGGGGGAGCCGCCCCAGCCCCGCAGAGCGCCCCAGAGCGGGCAGCCCCCGCCCCCCACCGGAGCGCAACAAGCCCCGCCCCGGCCTTCCGACCATAGAGCCGAAGCGGCGGCGGGGGGAGCGGAACC
>ERZ773241.3672-NODE-3672-length-10260-cov-2.295247_pt1 | contig 10260 bp, 9 predicted proteins | sample MGYA00580989_ERZ773241 | MGnify/ENA primary metagenome ERZ773241 (study PRJEB29015, sample SAMEA2737804) | human gut metagenome | biome: human gut; feature: human-associated habitat; material: faeces | place: China | collected 2012 ...
GTAAAATTAACGGCCATATAGCTCCATAATTCTTTCATACGGAACAGGATATTTCTGTCTCCGGACAGGTCTTCACAATATTCATTGTACATCATATCATGAAATCTGCGGATTTCTTCCTTTGACGCAGGTGCACCGCCACGGATCTCTCTGGCAAGTGCAGGATTCTTCAGTGTTCCTCTGCCTGTCATAATGCAGTCCAGGGTCGGAAACATGTCCTGTAATCTGGTACAGTCCTCTGCTGTGACGATATCTCCGTTATAGCAAACCGGGCTCTTGGCCCGCTCCACCGCCTCCCCAAATGTTTCCAGACGTGGCGTATTTTTGTAATAGTCTTTCTGCACTCTTGCGTGAACAATTAACTCTTCCAGTGGATATTTATTATAAATCGTCAGCAGATCTTCAAATTCTTCCGGATCATCCATACCCAATCGAGTCTTGATGGAAATCTTCATATCACATTTACGGAAAATCTCATCCAGGAATTTGTCCAGTTCATCCGGTCTGTCCAGAAATCCCGCACCTCTGCCTTTTGTCACAACAGTCTTTGACGGACAGCCAAGGTTCAGATTCACTTCATTATAACCGTATTCCTGCAGTGTTTCCGCTGTCTGGATAAAATCCTCTGCATTCTTTGTCAAAATCTGGGGAACAGCATACATCCCCTCATTATTCTCAGGCATAATGTCTTTCTTTTCTCTGGTGCTGAGATGTCCTTTCTGGTTTGGAAGGATAAAGGGAATAAAGTACTTGTCAAAACCTCCAAAGCAATTATAAAGTGCTCTTCTGTACGTATATCCTGTGATTCCCTCAAGCGGGGCTAAATATATTTTCATGTGCTTCTCCTGTTATATTGTATTTAAGCAGATAAAATCATCCACTTCACTGCGTAGTTCTACACCTGATAACTGCTGAGCAGTTTATTCGGTTAAATTCTTCATCCATTATACTGTAGTTATTCTGATTTCTCAATGCAGATTTGAAACATCCACTGCAAAAATCAACACAAAAAGAGATACCCTTTTTTGCAAGCATCTCTTTCAATAAATTTCTCTATCTTTTTCATTTATTCTATAAAACCTTACGGCCATTTACTGTCAGCTTAAAAGTTGTTCCAAGTATTTCCGCAGCTTTCCTGCAAAGCATCATACGCTCAAGGAAAATCTCAAAATAATCATACATGGAACAGATTTTTTCATCAATCTGTAGGTTCAGTGCAATTACTGATCTGTCTTCCGCAATCTTCAGCTTGGCATCTGTAACTGCATAATTTACCCTGTCATGGATATCGTAAGCGGATTGTTCTTTCTGGCGCACACGGCTTCTTCTTACATCTGTTTTATCTGCAATAATAAGTGCCGCTGAAACCACATCCTCAGGGCTTCCTGTTGATTCGTCATGATTACCGATGGCTGCTATTACAGTTATCCTGTCTTCCAGAGACATATCTGTTTCTTTCAGTAAATCATTTGCAAGCAGTGCACCATATTCTGCATGATGGGTTCTGTTAATGGCATTTCCAATATCATGCATATAGCCGGCAATCTTTGCAAGTTCAATTTCATGTTCTGAATATCCCAGCCGTTTCAGTATCTTTCCAGCCTGATGTGCAACCTGCACGCAGTGTGCCTTTGAATGATCTGTAAAACCCAGCTGTCCCAGATTTGCATTACCTTTCTGCAGATATGCATTAATTTCTTTGTTATTTGCTATTTCCTTGTATTTCAAATATTTCACTCCCTTTGGCTCAAAGCCTTTTTATTGCATACGGTGCCTGAATCAGTACATTTGTATCTATTACATAGGTTTTTATCATATATCTGACTGCTCCTTTTCTCTGATCTTTCAATTCGGTCTGTGCAGCCTATCCATCAGCATCGAAAATCATATCCTTGTTCATCACCAGCTTTATTAAGCATATCAGAGAAAAAAACACTCTGCCATCACATAATTGTACAGAACAGGTAAAATAATTGTAAAAAGGCTCAAAATTTTCTGGAAAAGCACCAACACCCTGTCCCGGACATAAACTATATAGAAATCCCCCTTCGAGGTAGCGATTTGAAGGCCTTTCAAAAACCTTTGTCCATATCCCAGGAAAAATATTATCTTCAAAAATATCAGGAGGGTGATTCTCAGGCAAAGAATATCCTGATCGAGCATAATCTCCGGCTGGTAGCACATGTGGTCAAAAAATATCAGGGAACCGGTGAGGATACAGATGATCTGATCTCTATTGGAACCATCGGACTGATCAAGGCTGTCACAACCTTTAATCCCCAGAAGGCTTCCCGGTTATCCACCTATGCTGCCAGATGTATAGAAAATGAACTGCTGATGTATTTTCGTGCTAAGAAAAAGCATTCAAAAGAAGTGTCCCTATATGAACCCATAGGAACAGATAAAGAAGGAAATGAGATTAATCTGTTAGATGTGATCGAGAGTGCACCTGTAGATATTGTAGAAGACTGCTATATCCGCGAAAATACCAACTATCTTCTACGCTCTCTGAAAAAAGTCCTGTCAGATAAGGAATATCAGGTGATCTGCTGCAGATATGGGCTCTTTGGCATGGAGGAAGAAACTCAGCGGGAAATTGCCCGAAAACTGTGTATCAGCCGCTCTTATGTCTCCAGGATCGAAAAAACTGCTCTGCAAAAGCTTCGAGGCCTTTTCCCGCAAATGCAGTAAACGCAGCCAACAAATTTAACGTTGGCTGCGTTTATCAATCACTCTGCTCTTCTTAACAGATCGTAAACCTGGATTTCGGTTCCCAGGTCGATAAACAGCTTCTGCTGTGCATGAGGCGCACTCTCCATGGAATTGCCTTCCTCATCATAAATTCCCTTCACAGTGACAGCTACATTCTGTCCGTCCGGTTTCATAATTTCAATTGTCTCACCTACAGAGAATTTATTTCTCTGAGTGATCTGCGCATAACCCCGTTCATCCACTGCCTCAGCAAATCCCAGATACGTATATTCCTTCTGATAAGTATTATTATCATAAATCTGTGTATTCTCATCCGGTTTTCCATAGAAGAATCCGGTTGTAAACTGTCTGTAGGTACAGTTGGAAATCTGTTCCTGGTACCATGGCATATTTGCCTGATATTTCTCAGGGCTCTCCATATAGTCGTCTATTGCCTTGCGGTAAGTTCTGGCAACTGTTGCGACATAGAGAGCGGTTTTCATACGGCCTTCTATCTTCAGACTGTCGATTCCGCTGTTAATGATATCGTCCATATGCCCGATCATACAAAGATCCTTGGAATTAAAGATATAGGTTCCTCTTTCATTTTCAAATACCGGCATATATTCTCCCGGACGTTTCTCCTCAACAATGGAATATTTCCAACGGCAGGGATGGGTACAGGCTCCCTGGTTGGCATCTCTTCCGGTAAAGAAATTGCTCAGCAGACATCTGCCGGAATAAGAGATACACATTGCCCCGTGGACAAAACTCTCAATCTCCATTTCCGCAGGAATCTTCTCCCGGATTCCCTTGATCTCTACCAGTGACAGTTCTCTGGCAGACACCACTCTTTTGGCTCCCAGCTTCCACCAGAACAGATATGTCTCATAATTAGTATTGTTGGCCTGCGTGGAAATATGCACCTCCACCTGGGGCCAGACTTCTTTGGCGATCATGAACATTCCCGGATCGGAAATGATCAGCGCATCCGGCTGCTCCGGCTTCATATCCCGCATCTCGGCAAAATATTTTCTGGCTCCCTCGAGATCATAATTGTGCGCCAGAATATTGGCCGTCACATAAACCTTCACTCCATGTGCATGGGCGAATGCAACTCCTTCCGCCATTTCTTCACTGCTGAAATTTTTTGCCTTGGCCCGCAGTCCAAAAGCTTCTCCGCCGATATAAACAGCATCCGCGCCAAAAATAACAGCCGTTTTTAATACTTCCAGGCTGCTGGCCGGGATTAAAAGTTCCGGTTTTTTATATGTCATTTTATTTCTCCTCTTTTTCTGCAACAGATTCTCTTTCCTGATAAGCACACCATGTCAGATTTAGCGGAAGCATTATCATCACCGGCAGCATATAGCGCAGTTCTCCGTTGACCGGGGAAAGAATGCATACCGCAAACACCAGCAGTGTGGGTACTATCAGCAAAATCCGCTTTCCCTTTTTCGATCCCAGCAGATACACCACATATCCCAGCAGCAGGTATCCGTGAAATCCCGCATTATACAACAGGGAGATCAGCGGGAAAAGTGGGATGATAATCCCACGATATGCGAATATTGGGTAGGATTGTGGGAGTGCGTAGCACGAAGCAATGGCAGGAAGGAAACAGCTTTTTCAGTTGTATTTGTCTGCGAAAGCTGGAGGAACCTATTTGGGCAGTTATATTTTCAAAGTGCTGCATTTGGGGTAACACCAATACGTCCCTGGGGTCGCCTCGTTTTGGAAGTGCGGTAATGGGAAAGTCAGGGTTTTCTTCCATAGGCATATCTTTCAGGCTGTGGACACAGCAGTCAATGCGACCTTCAGCTAATGCTATATCAAGTTCTTTCACAAACAGACCTTTGCCGCCGATTTTATCCAGTGTTTGATTTAAAATGATATCACCTGTTGTTTTCATGGTAACCAGTTCAAACTGAATTTCAGGATGATATTTTGTAACCGCATGTATCATCAGTTCTGTTTGCATAACGGCAAGTTTGCTGTCACGACTGCCGATACGGACAATACGTTTATTCATGATAACTGCCTCCTTCCTCTAAAAGTTGTGTTTTTATATGGTCAATACGCTGGGCAATACGACCGGCTTGTTTGTGTTGAACGCCGCTGGATGTAACGCCAATGACGACATTGTCCTGTTGCACGACAGCGGGAAAGTAAAAATCACATAATTCTTTGCAATGGCACGCATTGACAGGAATATGGTGTGTTTTACATTCCATTACAATCGCTTCATTGACAGTGTGGTCGCTGGTAGCGGCCAGGACGATATCAAAAGAAGCACAATCGTCTGCTTGATATGTACGGAAACAAGCTGTAATACGTTTTTGTTCCGCATGTTGTCTTAATATATCTGTACATTCAGGGGTTATCATGGTAATTTGACATCCAAAACGCAACAGTGTTTGAATACGGCGCTGTGCAATGACACCGCCGCCCACAACCAAAATTTGTTTGTTTTTTATATTGCAGAAAAAAGGAAAATAGGGAATCACATCTTTTTCTTTTTTCTGCAAGGTAAAATCCTGCACCAATGTTTGAATCAACTGTTCAAGGGAATAACCTGTCTCTTGCGTTGGACGACCAATCACAATGGGAATGGCATTTGCTTTTTTTGCCGCCTCCAGTTTTTCGTCCAAACCGCCGTTGCTGCCGGAATCTTTTGTGACCATATATTTAGCGTTAATTTGCTTTAAAAGAGCCTGATTTAACTCAACCGTAAACGGTCCTTGCATACAAATCAAATGTTTGCCTTGAAATCCCAATGCAATGCATTGTTCTACAACAGACGTCATAGGAAGAACGCGAGCGTATAAGCGTTCCTTAAAATGTTCAACATTCGTGTAAGCTGCCAATTCTTTACTGCCTGTCGTAAGCAGTACAGCTCCGCTTGTTTGGTTTAAGTAAGAAATACATTCCTGCGTATTGGATACAAACACGCAGTTTCCATATTCACTGTTTTCTCTCAGCAAGCGTAAATAGGGAACAGATTTATTTGTACAGGCAGATTGAATATTTTGTGTGACTTCCACTGCATAAGGGTGGGTCGCATCAACGACGCAGTCGAATGCATGTGCAGATAAGAAATCTTCCATTTGTGCAGAATCCATACGCTGTGCGTGAATGGTAATCTGTTTGCTTTGAGGTAATACTTCTTTTCCGTATTCTGTGGCGACACATGCGTGAATTTGAATGTGATATTGGCATAACCGTTCAATCAATTGACGACCTTCCGTGGTACCTGCAAAGATTAAAATCTGTTTCACAGTTACGCTCCTTTCTAATAGTTTCATTCAGTGTATTTTATACAAAATACATATATTAATTGTACTATGATTTTGCTAAGAGTGATGATAGGGAAGAAATCGTGTTTCTGAAGTTTCGATGAATATGATTTGTGAAGAGCAGAGATAAAAAACGCGATTTTTCATCTTCTCCATGCGTTTGATTTTGTAAATTAAGAAAGTGATAGAAGGAATAATGGTATTGCCTACTTTCAGTACACCTTATTTTGTAAGGTTAGAAAAGAGATAAAAGAAATGCGATTTTGTCGTCTTTTTCATGGTGCTTAACTTTGTAAGACAAGAAAAATGATAAAAGGAATATAGCTTTGATATATTTTCAATGAACTTAATTTTGTAAAGCAAGAAAAATAATAAGAGAAATATGGCCTTGCCATATTTCCAATGAACTTAATTTTGCTTTGCAAAATTAAGTTCTATAACCGCGGGGAGTAACCATTTTTCCATTGATAATTTTAGTTTGAGAATTGCCGATGTAAACAGTGGTAAACATATCTACTTTGGTAACGGCCAATTCTTTTAAAGTGAATAGTTGAGATGTTTGTCCCTCTCTGCCAATGTTTTTTACATATCCGCATACGGTGTCGGGGGATTGATGTTCCATAATGATATTACATGCTTTTTCTAAATAATCACTTCGTTTTTTACTGGAGGGATTGTATAAACATAGGACAAAATCTGATTTTGCTGCGCTGTGAAGTCTTGTTTCGATTAACTCCCAAGGGGTAAGTAAGTCGCTGAGTGAGATGACGGCAAAATCGTGAATCAATGGTGCGCCAAGAACTGCCGCCCCACTGCAAGCAGCTGTAATGCCAGGAATGATTTCAATTTCAATGGGGGGATAGTCTGTGCTTAATTCATAGATAAGCCCTGCCATTCCGTAAACACCTGCATCTCCGCTGCATACCATGGAAACAGTTTTTCCCTTTACCGCTGCTTCGATTGCCATACGGCATCGGTCAACTTCCTGTTTCATGGGAGTGGTAAGAATTTCTTTCTCTTCCGTTAAGTGTTTGATTAAGTCGATATAAACCGTATACCCTGCAATCACATCACTGTCTGCAATGGCAGCCATTGCTTTTGGTGTCATTTGTGTTTGTTCTCCCGGACCCAGTCCTATTACATATAATTTCATCACAATCTCCTTATGATTTGGTATCCTCAGCTGATTTTACTAATGCTTCCATACAAACTTGAAAATAGTCCTGTGTCAAATGTTCTCGCAGTCCATAAAGCAATTTTGCAACCGCTTTGTTTGCGGCAGTATCAATGGTATCCTGCATGGCAATGGATTGTTCCTTCTTTAAATGGCAGTCTTTCAAAGATTTTGCTGTGCGAATGTGTACATCCTGCGCAACTGTTTTGCTGATAGATTGAATCGTAGGTACCCACTCACGGAACGCATACCAGTGTTCAAATTCTGTTTGGTGTTCCAATAAAATCTCTTTTGCATACTGTATTTGTTCGATTGTTACAACGGACGGAGGCAAGGAAAGGTCATCCATATCAAACAGTGAAACGTTTGGAAGCTGTGTCACGCGGCTGTCTATGTCTCTTGGCATGGCAAGGTCAATAAAGATATGCGGCTGATGATCCAACACAGGAACCAAATCCTGTTTTTTTATGGTTTGATGGGGACTAAGCGTTGCACTGATTACAACACCAAACTGATTGATTTTTTCAATGCGCTCATCATAGTTCAGTACGCGGCAATTGGCGGGAATCACAGCTTCCCGACTGTGATGATTGCGGAGTGTCATGGTCACCTTACATCCTTCTTTTTGCAATGCCGCAACAGCCAAGCGTCCCATTTCGCCATTGCCGATTACCAGGCATGGCAGCTGCTGCATGGGTACATGGAGTTTATCCTTTAGTAAAGCGACAGCTCCCAGCGCAACCGTGTGGTCGGCAGTTGTTAATCTTACTTTTGTTTTTACTTCTTTTGCCGCAGTGATTGCAGTGCGAAACAATACTTCCAATACGGTGTTTGTAGTACCGTTGATTCGTGCTGTGGAAAGTGCATCTTTTACTTGTGATAATATTTGATCTTCACCAAATATTTGAGAATGCAGTCCGCAGGTCAATTCCAATAAATAAGAAACAGCATCTTTCTCGGAACGCTCTATAAAAAATGACAGATATTGTTCTACAGGTACTTGCAACGCATCGCATAAAATGGCAGTTGGAGATAGGGAAAAAAGCACTGCTTCGGGAGCAGAAATCCAAAGTTCGGTTCGATTGCAGGTAGAAAGAATGATACAGCCGTCCAATTGATAGGTTTGCAGAATGGATTGTTCCAATTCCTGAATTTTGGAGGGAACAAGAGAGAAAGCTTCACGTTCTTCCACAGAAGCTTTTGTATAGTCAATACACGTGGTTTTAATATTCAAAGGTAACCCTCCAGTCTTGCAGTGCCGCTGCAAATGTAACTCCGTTTTTTGATAATTTCGGCACAATCAATGCTCCCTGTTGAGAACCCAGAACACAGGCGCGTTCACAAACATTGTCCACACCTGTGGTTTGTTTCACAAATGCAGAGGAAGCAAATGTTCCTTTTGCACAGGTAAGCTGTTCGGAAGAATAAAATTGCATTGGCAGTTGGTGCCGTTTGCAAAATTCTAACAGTCCGGGTTCGTCTTGTTTTAAGTCAATAGAACACACCTGTTTTATGCTGTGTAGAGAAATTCCTTCCTGGTGCAAACAGTCCAATACAAATGTTTCAATGGTGTCTGCACAAGTACCGCGCTTGCAGCCAATGCCGATTGATACCAGTTTGGGAATCAAGTGCAGGGTTTGCTGAAATGGAGAGGAATCTTCATATACGGAAATCATCGCTCCCACAGATGCAGAATCTGCTGTAAATCCTTTGGGCAACTGCGGCAAAACAAACCAATCTGCAGTCATGCCCACAGGTTCCCCTCGCAGCAGCCGTGCGGAAATTTCTTTTGCAGTTTTCATGTTGCTGATGAAAAGGTGATGGCGGGAAGCCCAACTGTCAATGGAAAACAAGCCGTTTACGTCTGTAGCAGTAGTAATAACAGGAGTGGCTTGTATTGCGTGAGCTACGGACAAGGTTAATTCGTTGGCCTGACCAATATGACCCGAAACCAGTGAAATAGCAAACTGTCCTTTTTCATCTGCTACGACAACGGCAGGGTCGGTGGTTTTACTTTTTAAATGGGGTGCAATGGCACGTACGGCAATGCCGCAGGCACTGATAAAAACAATGCCGTCATAGTTTGAAAATGCATTGCCTGTCCAGGTGTTTAGGTCAGTTCCATAAGAGGGGACAGTTTCATCTGCCAGCTTATTTGTGGTAAAAAGTATGCAGGAATCTTGAGCAAGCGCATTGGATAAGCGAATGCTCAAATCTTTTCCTGCTGCGGTAAAACTGATGATTGCCAGCTTCATAAAATATCACCTCTTGTTTGTTAAGATTCAGAAGTTCCTTTGCGGAATTCATGGGTAAATGACGGATGATACAGCAAAGAACGGTCATATTCGTTTCCCAAACAGTTTCCTACAATAATTAAAGCTGTTTTTGTAATGTTATGCTCTTTTGCTGTTTGTGCTAACGTTGCAACGGTACAATGGCAAACTTTTTCATCATTCCAAGTTGCTTTATATACAATTGCCGCAGGGGTATCGGTCTGATAACCACCTGCTAAAAGGCGCTGGCTTAATTGTTCCAGCATACCTGTGCTCAAAAAGATGACCATGGTTGCCTGATGAGCTGCAAGCAATGCAATTTCTTCTTTTTCGGGCACAGGAGTTTTTCCTGCCATGCGTGTAATAATAACAGACTGGGATACATTCGGCAAAGTATATTCTGCCTTTAGCGCCGCCGCCGCACCGCAGAACGAACTGACGCCGGGTACAACGTCATATGAAATGTTATCTTTGTCCAGTTGGTCCATTTGCTCCCTGATAGCACCGTATAAACTTGGGTCTCCTGTATGAAGGCGTACGGTCATTTGATTTTTTGCTTCCGCCTGTTTCATTACGTCTATGACTTCTTCCAGTGTCATGGACGCGCTGTTATAGATACTGCATGATGCTTTGGCGTACTGTAATAATTCAGGATTGACCAAAGAGCCTGCATAGATAATCACATCAGCCTCTGTTAACAGCTGATGACCGCGCATGGTAATTAAATCTGCCGCGCCGGGTCCTGCACCAACAAAGTGAATCATTGATTGTCCTCCTCTTTGCAGACAATAATAGAAAAATAACTTGCATCATTTGTGGCCTCATC
>ERZ773241.3676-NODE-3676-length-10251-cov-5.991860_pt1 | contig 10251 bp, 7 predicted proteins | sample MGYA00580989_ERZ773241 | MGnify/ENA primary metagenome ERZ773241 (study PRJEB29015, sample SAMEA2737804) | human gut metagenome | biome: human gut; feature: human-associated habitat; material: faeces | place: China | collected 2012 ...
CGGACGCAGTGCGCTGGGTGCTGGGCGAGACCAGCTCCCGCCAGCTGCGTGCGGCAGGCAAGATGGAGGACGTGATCTTCGGCGGCACCCGGCGGCGCGGAGCCATGGGCTTTGCGCAGGTGCGGCTGACGCTGGATAACGCAGACCACACCTTTGATGTGGATGCGGACGAAGTGACCATTGGCCGCAAATATTATCGCTCCGGCGACAGCGAGTATACCATCAACGGGCAGGTGTGCCGGTTGAAGGATGTGTACGAACTTTTGCTGGATACCGGCATTGGCCGCGACGGCTACTCGGTGATCGGGCAGGGCCGCATTGCGGAGATCGTGGCCGCAAAAAGCAGTGAGCGCCGCGAGATCTTTGAGGAAGCCTGCGGCATTGCCAAGTACCGCTACCGCAAGACCGAGGCGGAACGCCGCCTTGCTGCGGCGGGCGAAAACCTTGAACGCCTGCGGGACATCCTTGGCGAGCTGGAAAGCCGGGTAGGCCCGCTGGAAAAAGAGAGCGCCAAGGCAGAAAAGTTCCTCGAGCTGGCCGCACAGCGCAAAACGCTGGAAGTGACCCTGTGGACCGACGGTGTGCACCGCGCGCGCGAAGCCGTGCGCCAGCAGGTGCGGGACTACGAGACAGCACAGGCCGACTACGAGCGCTTTGACCGGGAGACGAAAGCCGCCGAGCAGGAGGCTGAGGAGATCCGGATGCAGGCACAGCAGCTTACGGTTGCTGTTGAGCGCCTGAATGGGGATATCCGCAGCATCACCGAGCAGATCAGCGGGTCGGAAAGCCGTATCGCTGTGCTGGAAAACGACATTCTCCGCAACGAGGAGAGCGCCGCATCCCTGAAGGAAGAGATCAGCGCCGGGGAACAGGACAGCACCGAGGCACAGGCCGCCTTGCAGCGCCACCGTGCCGTGGCAAAGACCATGGAAGCGGAGGGCGAAAAGCTGGCGGCAGAGATCGAGGCGCTGAACGCGGAGATCGCACGTTTGACCGATGCCAGCAGTGCCAGCGGTGCCCGCAAGGATACCCTGAAAGCAGAACTTGCCGGCCTGACAGCCCGGCGCACCGAAGCGCAGGTGGCGCAGGCCGCTGCCGAAGCTGCCGGGGAAACAGCCCGCCAGCGCCTGCCTGCCCTTGAGCAGAGCGTGCAGGAAAGCACCGCCCAGCGGGACGAAGCAAAGCAGGATCTGGACGACACCATCAAGTATCGCCGGATGCTGGAAGAAAACGAGAAGCAGCTGGCAAATGTCCGTTCCGGCATGGAACTCAAGCTGAAAGGCCGCAAGGCTGCGCTGGACGATGCCGACGCAGCAGAGCAGTGCCTTGGCCGGGAGCTGGATGCGGCCCGCCAGCGCCTTTCCGTGCTGCGGGAACTGGAAAAGAACATGGACGGCTACCAAAACTCGGTCAAGGCCGTCATGCGTGCTGCCGGTGCACGCCGCCTGCGGGGCATCATCGGGCCGGTGTCCGCCATCTTAAAGGTGGAGCCGGGCTGTGAAGTGGCTGTGGAAACGGCTCTGGGCGGTGCGCTGCAGAACATCGTGGTAGAGAACGAAGCCGCTGCCAAAGCGGCCATTGCCCTGCTGCGCAATGACAATGCAGGCCGCGCAACCTTCCTGCCGCTGGATACCGTCCAGCCCGGCGTGTTCCGCGGCCGACTCTCCGGTACGGCACGGCTTGCCTCCAGTCTGGTGCAGGCCGACCGCCGGTATGACAACATCGTATCGAACCTGCTGGGCCGCATCATCGTGGTGGACGACATCAACGAAGCTTCTCGCGTGGCGCGGGACAACGGCTTTCGCAGCAAGATCGTGACCATGGATGGTCAGGTGATCAATGCAGGCGGCAGCTTTACCGGCGGCAGCGTCCAGCGCAGCGCAGGCCTGTTCACCCGCAAGCAGGAGATGGAAGAGCTGCGGGTAAAGGCTGCAAAACTGCAGAAGGACTGCCTTGCCGCGCAGGAAAAGACCGACCGCTGCAAAGAGCAGGTAGATGCCCTTCAGGCAGAGCTGACCGCCACGGCCAGTGAACAGATCACCGCCGCCAACGACAAAGTGCGTGCCGAGGCAGAGCAGAAGCGGCTGGAAGCTGCTGCCGCCCAGCTGGAAACGGCCCGCAGCAACGGCCAGCAGCAGATCGACGCTTTGCAGGCGGCCTTGACAGAGAGCCGTGGCAAAGCAGAGGAAGCTGCCAGCCTGCAGGCCCGGCTGACGGCAAAGATCGACCTGCTGACGGCGGAGATGAACCGAATTGCCGAAGGTGACGACAACTTTGTGGCCCAGCAGACCGAACTGAGCCAAAAGCTCAGCGCAAAGCGGCTGGAACAGGTGACCCGCCAGAAGGATGCAGAACTGGCCTACAGCCAGATCGCGGCACTGCAACAGCGGGCACAGGATGCCGCTGCCCGCCGCGCCACGCTGGAAGAAAGCCTTGCGGCACTGGCACAGCGCAGCGAGAGCTGCCGGGCAGAAATTGCAGCCATCCGGCAGGCAAAGTCCGACAGCCAGACCGAGATCGCCCAAAAAGAAAAGGCAATCCGGGAAGCCACGGAACAGCGGCTGGAACGCCAGCAGGCTGAAACAGCGGCACTGAGCCGGGCGCGTACATCCTCCGACAGCCGCGAGGAAATGGGGCGCGAGATGGCCCGCCTTGCAGAGCGCAAGGCCGCTGCCGAGACCGAGTACGACCAGACCGTGGCAAAGCTGTGGGATGAATACCAGCTCTCGGTCAGTCAGGCAGAGAACCTTTGCGTGGAGTTTGAAAGCCTGACGGCCCTGCGCGCACAGGTGGCCGACCTGCGCGGCAAAATTCGCGCCCTTGGCAGCGTGAATGTGAGCGCCATCGAGGAATACAAGGAGGTCAAGGCCCGCTACGATGCCCTGATGCATCAGGTGACCGATGTGGAAGAAAGCCGCAATGAGCTGACCCGCATGATCTCCAAGCTTTCGGCACAGATGCGGGAGATCTTCTCCGACAGCTTCCGCGCCATCAACGAAAACTTTGGCCGCGTATTTACCGAGCTGTTCGGCGGCGGCGAAGCCAGCCTTGTGCTGGAGGATGAAAGCGATGTGCTGTCCTGCGGCATCGGCATCCGGGTGGCACCGCCGGGCAAGGTGATCAAGAATCTGGAAGCGCTTTCCGGCGGCGAGCAGGCGCTGGTGGCCATCAGCATCTACTTTGCCATTCTGGCGGTCAACCCGGCCCCGTTCTGTATTCTGGACGAGATCGAAGCCGCTCTGGACGATGCCAATGTGGTGCGTTTTGCCCAGTACTTACGCCGGGTGAGCGACAAGACCCAGTTCATCGTCATCACCCACCGCCGCGGCACAATGGAAGCCGCGAATGTGCTTTACGGCGTTACCATGCAGGAGGACGGCGTGTCCAAGCTGCTCAAGCTTGATCTGGAACAGGTTGACGCAACGCTGGTTTCCTGATATATATTAAAGAAAAAGATAGGAGGACACCATGGGGTTCTTCGGATTTGGCAAGAAAAACAAAGAAAAAGAACAGGAAAAAATGAAAACGGGTCTGGAAAAGACCCGCACCGGTTTCTGGGGCAATATCCTCAACACCCTCACCGGCAGCGTCATCGACGATGATATGTACGATGATCTGGAAGAGCAGCTCATCCTTGCGGATGTGGGCGGCGAGGTGGCCGTGCGTCTGGTGGACAAGCTGCGCGACCGTGTGCACGAAAAGGGCCTGAAGACCGGCGAAGAGGCGGCGGATGCCCTGCGCGACATCATTGCCGAGGAAATGACACCGGATGCCGAGATGGATCTTTCCGGCAAGCCGGCCGTCATTCTGGTCATTGGCGTGAACGGCGTGGGCAAGACCACCAGCATTGCAAAGCTGGCCGATCACTACACCCGCGAGGGCAAAAAGGTGATGCTGGCCGCAGGCGATACCTTCCGTGCCGCAGCCAGCGAACAGCTGGAGATCTGGGCCGACCGCGCCGGTGTGCCCATTGTGAGCGCAGGCGAGGGCGCAGACCCGGCGGCTGTCATTTTCGACACCGTAAAGTCTGCCACCGCACGCGGTTATGACATGGTCATTGCCGACACCGCAGGCCGTTTGCACAACAAGGCAAACCTGATGGCAGAGCTTTCCAAGATCAGCCGCAGCGTCAAGAAGGCCAGCCCGGAAGCCAGCCTTGAAACGCTGCTGGTGCTGGATGCCATCACCGGCCAGAATGCCATCAGTCAGGCCGAGGAGTTCTGCCGCGCCGCCGGTGCCACCGGTATCGTGCTGACCAAGCTGGACGGCACCCCCCGCGGCGGCTGTGCGGTCTCTGTGTGGGAGAACCTGGGTCTGCCCATCCGCTTTATCGGTGTGGGCGAAAAGATCGATGATCTGATGGAATTCGACGCCCAGACCTTCGTGGAGACCCTGCTGCCCGAGGAAGCACTGCAGAAAGAGGAAGAAGAAAAAGAGGAAACTTCCGGGGAGGAACAGGCATGATCGTATGTGCCGCCAGCAACAACGCCGGCAAACTGAAAGAACTGCGCCGCATTTTGGAGCAGATGGGCCACGAGGTCAAGAGCCTGCGTGACTTATGTATAGACCTCGACCCCGAGGAGACCGGCACTACCTTTGCCGAGAATGCCCGCATCAAGGCCGAAGCGTTCTGTAAGGCCAGCGGCCTGCCCACCGTGGCGGATGACTCCGGCCTGTGTGTCGACGCCCTGCACGGTGCCCCCGGTGTGTACAGCGCCCGCTATGCCGGGCACCACGGCGATGACGACGCCAACAACGCAAAGCTGCTGCAAGAAATGGCCGATGTGCCCGCCGAACAGCGCGGCGCAAAGTTTGTCTCGGCGGTCTGCTTTATGCTGCCCGATGGCCGCGCACTGGAAGTGGCAGGGGAATGCCCCGGCTCCATCAGCTTCGCCGAGACCGGCTCCAACGGCTTTGGCTACGACCCGCTGTTTGTGCCCGCCCGTGTGGGCCTGCCCGACGGCACCACCACCGAGAACACCGCCTGCCGCAGCTATGCCGAACTGACCGACGCCGAGAAGGACGCTATCAGCCACCGCGGCCGCGCCATGGAAAAATTGGCCCGGGAGCTTCCGGTGTTTTTAAAATGAATGTCTGCGTTTTTACAGTAACCTATTTATAAAAAGGAGACCATTATGGCTTTAACCAGCAAACAGCGCGCCGCCCTGCGCAGCGCCGCCAATACCATTGACCCCGTTTTCCAGATCGGCAAGGGCGAGATCGACGATACCCTGATCCAGGGCCTGGCCGATTGCATCGCCGCCCGCGAACTGATCAAAATCAAGGTGCTGGAAAACAGCGAGTATTCCGCCCGCGAAGCTGCCGACACCCTCTGCGAAGCGCTGGACTGCGAGTGCGTGCAGGTCATCGGCCGTAAGTTCGTGCTGTTCAAGAAAAAGAAGAAAGAAAGCGCCTTCGACGCTGTTTTTGCAAAATAATGGGCATGGTGCAAAAGGTTTTGTTGTACGGCGGCACGTTTGACCCGCCCCACAACGGCCACATGAACAACCTGCGGGCCGCGCTGGAACTGGTGCGGCCGGATAAGGCCATCGTGATGCCTGCGGGCATCCCGCCCCACAAAAAGGCCAGCACCACCCCCGGCAAAGTGCGGCTGGCCATGTGCCAATGCTTTACGGCGCTTAGCCCGGCGGTGGAAGTCAGCGATTGGGAGATCGCCCAGGGCGGGCGCAGCTACACGGTACACACGCTGGAAATGCTGCGTGATGCCTACCCCGGTGCAGAGTTGTACCTTTGTGTTGGCAGCGACATGCTGCTGACCTTTACCCAGTGGTACCGCTGGCAGGATATGCTGGCCATGGCCGCGCTGGTGGTGGAAAGCCGCGAAGCGGGGGACGAACCCGCTTTGCAGGCGGCCGCTGCCGACCTGACCGCCCAGGGCGGCAGGGTGCTGTTTGCCAGGGCCGAGGCTTACCCCTGTGCCTCCAGCGACATCCGCAGCGGCAAGATCCCGCCGGAACAATGGCCGGAGGTTTTGCCGCCGGAGACATTGCGCGTGGTGCAGGAAAACCACTTATACAGCGCAGAAAAAGAGGTTTGATACCATGACCTGCGAAGAAGCCAAGAAGATCGTGAAGCCGCGTCTGAGCGAAAAACGCTGGACACACACCAAAAATGTAAAAAAAATGGCGGTAAAACTGGCAAAACAGTGGGGTGCAGACCCGGAAAAAGCCGCTGTGGCGGCAATTTTGCATGATTCTGCCAAAGAAATGCCCAAAGCGGAGTTGTTGCAGATTTTTGCCGATAATGCTATAATAGCAGAAAATGCCCCTGCGCGCCCATCGCCCGTGTGGCATGGCATCGCCGCGGCCATCCTGGCCGAGACCCAATGGGGCGTTACCGATCCTGAGATCTTGTCCGCCATCCGCTGCCACACTACCGGCAAGCTGAACATGACCAAACTGGACAAGATCATCTACTTGGCCGATATGACCAGCGCTGAGCGTGACTGGCCCGGTGTGGAAGACCTGCGCAAATTGGAGATGCAGGACCTGGATCGGGCATTGTGCGACGCTTTGAAGCGCAGCATTGATTTTGTAGAAGAAAAGGGCGGCACGCTGGACCCTGAAAGCGTGGCCGCATACGAGTATGCAAAAGAGCATTTGCAAGAGCCGTAAGGGAAGCCAAAGTGCTGCTGCCGTATCCGCGGTATGTTGTTTTGTGGCTGTTCCCGCCAACTCCAAAAACAGGGAGGAAACATAATGAGCGAACCGCGTAAGCTCAATACCGGCAGTGCGTCCGGCGGATTTGACCAGTCCCAGTACGAGGCTGCCCGCCGCCGCGCCCAGGAGCAGGCCAACCAGAATGCCCGCCGCCGTATCATCCAGCAGCCCATGCGCACCCAGCAGCAGGCCCGGCAGATCCGCCAGCAGGCCCCCGTACAGGAACCGGTGCAGGAAGCCCCGCAGCCGGTCCAGCAGGCCTCCGTGCAGGAGACACCCCGTGAGCTGACCCACGCCCAGCGCCAGGCCATGGCCTACCGCGCTGCAGCCGAACGCAAGTACGGCAACACCGTGCAGTTCCCCACGCGGGAGATCCAGACCCGCCGCCCCAGCCAGCCCGCGCAGCCGTCCCAGCAGCGCACCATCCACCGTGATGGTGCCGCCCAGACCGGCCGCCCGCGTGCGCAGGTGCAGCAGCTGGATGTGAACAAGGTGCAGGGCAGCCGCCCCGCCTTTAATTATGACGAGGCAGCCCCCGCCGCCGGAGGCATCCAGATGGAAGAAACGCCCCGCACCCACAAGGCCCACCATAAGGACGAAGCCGCCCCCCGCACCCATCGCGCCAACGGCGGCGGCCGCAAGCCCCCGCGTGACGGTGCCCCCGCCGACCCCAAGCCTCACGGCAAAAAGAGCGGCAAGGGCAACGGCGGCAAAAAGAAGAAAAAGAAAGGCACCTGGTGGAAGATCCTGCTCATCACCCTGCTGGTGATCGTGCTGATCTTCGGTGGCGCGTATGCGCTCATCATGGGTGCCATTGCCCCCAAGGGCGGCAGCATCAAGCTGAACCAGCTGGTCAACACCCCCAAGGAATTCCAGGATAAAGAGCTGAATGTCCTTGTCACCGGCGTGGATCGTTCCTCCACCGGCGACCTGTCCGCCGGTGCCGCCAACGACTCCAACGTCAACGACGGCATGACCGATATGATCCTCTACGTCCATTTCAACAACGAAACGGGCGAATTGAAGATGCTGCAGATCCCCCGTGACACGATGGTCACCACCGACACCAGCGTCTCCGGCAACTACCGCATCAATGGCGTGGCCAAGACCCAGGGCAGCGATAACAACAACAATATGGCCGCCCTGTGCGAGCTGGTCGCCGACCAGTACAAGATCCACATCGATGGTTATATCACCATCCGCCTGGAAATGCTGACTGAACTCGTCGACCTGTTCGGCGGTGTCGAGATCGACGTCCCTGTGGACGTGGATTACTCGGCCATCGGCCAGGGCTCCAGCGTTATCCACGCCGGTTACCAGACATTGGACGGCGCGGCTATGGAGTTCCTGCTGCGTGCCCGTAAGGTCTACCCGGATGGCGACATCGGCCGTCTGAACATGCAGCGCCAGTTCTACGCCGCTCTGTTCCGCAGGCTCAAGAGCATCGGCAACATCTGGGACGTTGCTAGGCTGACCCCCGCCGTGCTGAACTATATGGAGACCGACCTCAACGCCTCCACCCTCATCAGCTTTGCGGTCAGCATGCTCAAGATCGATTCCAACAAGATCATGATCGCCCAGATGCCGGTCATCAGCGGTCCGCAGTATCAGGGCCAGGCGCTGCTTTACCCGGCACGGCAGGAGGACGCCGACCTGCTGAACCAGTATTTCCGCGAGAATACCGGCCCTGTGGACGCCAGCCAGCTGAACCTGTGCGATAACGTCGTTGACCTGTCCGGCTACTCGGCCACCGACCCCAACATCCAGATCATGGGCGGCCTGATGAGCGAGGCCGACGATGCCCAGAAGAACAATAACCGCGACGGTTCCAACCAGGTTACGGATGTTATGGAAAATGATTCGGCGACTACGACATCGGAATCCGAATCCACCAGCGAACCGGCCGCCTAAATAAAAGGAGAACCTATGGAAAGCAGAGAACTTGCCATCCGTCTGGCCCGTGCGCTGGACGCCAAAAAGGCTTTCAACATCCATATCCTGGAGGTTGAGGACCTGACCACCGTTACCGAGTATTTCGTCATCGCCACCGGTAACTCCACCACCCATGTAGGTGCCCTGGCTGATGAGGCCGAGTTCCAGCTGGGCCGCGAGGGCGTCCAGGTGCTGCGCACCGAGGGCCACGACGGCAAGCGCTGGGTGCTGCTGGATTACGGCAGCGTCATCGTCCACGTCTTTACCCAGGAAGCCCATGACTACTACGACCTGGAGCACCTGTGGGCCGATGCCAAGCCCGTGCCCGCCAGCGAGTGGATGCCGGAAGAAGCCGAGACCCCGGCCGAATAACCTTACAGCAAAACCCATTTAAATTATCAACATGGGGAGAAAAGATAGAGTATGAAGTACGATTTCAAAACCGTTGAGGCCAAATGGCAGAAGGTCTGGGAGGATGAAGATACCTTCCACGCTGGCATCGACCATTCCAAGCCCAAATTCTACGCCCTGGTCGAGTTCCCGTATCCCTCGGCCGCTGGCCTGCACGTCGGCCATCCGCGCAGCTACACTGCGCTGGACATCGTAGCCCGCAAAAAGCGCCAGTGCGGCTACAACGTCCTGTACCCCATGGGCTGGGACGCTTTCGGCCTGCCCACCGAGAACTACGCCCTGAAGAATCACATCAACCCCGAAATCGTCACCGCCCAGAACGTGGCCCGCTTCAAGAGCCAGCTGAAAGCCTTGGGCCTGTCCTTCGATTGGGATCGTGAGATCAACACTACTGACCCCGAGTACTACAAGTGGACCCAGTGGATCTTCATCCAGCTCTTCAAAAAGGGCCTGGCTTATAAGAAAGAGACCACCGTCAACTACTGCACCGGCTGCAAGGTCGTGCTGGCCAACGAGGAAGTCGTCAACGGTGTTTGCGAGCGCTGCGGCAGCCCCGTTGTGCAGAAGAACAAGAGCCAGTGGATGCTCAAGATCACCGCTTACGCGGACCGCTTGATCGACGACCTGGACGATGTGGACTACATCGACCGCGTCAAGACCCAGCAGCGTAACTGGATCGGCCGCAGCCATGGTGCCGAGATCAACTTCGACACCACCGCCGGCGACACCCTGACCGTCTACACCACCCGCGCCGATACGCTCTTCGGCTGCACCTACATGGTCATCAGCCCCGAGCATGCCTTCATCAAAAAGTGGACCGACGCCGGCCTCATCAAGAATGCCGACGCTGTCTCCGCTTATCAGGAGGAAGCCGCCCGCAAGTCTGACTTCGAGCGCACCGAGCTGAACAAGGAAAAGACCGGTGTTGTCATCGAGGGTGTGCAGGCCATCAACCCCGTCAACGGCAAGCAGGTGCCTATCTTCGTGTCTGACTACGTTCTGGCTACCTACGGCACCGGCGCCATCATGGCTGTCCCGGCCCACGATACCCGCGACTGGGAGTTTGCGAAGAAGTTCGGCATGCCCATCATCGAGGTCGTTAAGGGCACCACCGAGAGCGACCTGGACAAGGAAGCTTTCACCGATGTTGCTACCGGCACGCTGGTCAACTCCGGCTTCCTGGACGGCCTGTCTGTCGAGGATGCCAAGAACAAGATGTACGCCTGGC
>ERZ773241.3680-NODE-3680-length-10236-cov-2.681171_pt1 | contig 10236 bp, 12 predicted proteins | sample MGYA00580989_ERZ773241 | MGnify/ENA primary metagenome ERZ773241 (study PRJEB29015, sample SAMEA2737804) | human gut metagenome | biome: human gut; feature: human-associated habitat; material: faeces | place: China | collected 2012 ...
AAAAAACCGCTGCCCGGACGCGCGAGCAGAGCGCTCCATCCACATTGTGCGCCGCCAGCTTCGCAAGGTCCAGCACGCTGCCGCCGCCAACACCGACGACCGCGTCATAGCGCGCGCCCTTCATTGCCTCCGCCATCTGCAGGGCGTCCTCCAGGTGGGGTTCGGCCGGAATTTCGGAATAGACGTCCCAGGTGATCCCGGATGCCCGCAGGCTATTGAGGATTACCGCCTTCGTGTCTGTTCTCGCGGCGTGCCGGCCGATGACCAGAAATATGTGCCGCGCACCGAGCGCCTGAAGCTCCGCGCCAAGTGTCTGCGCTGCGCCGCAGAACAGCGCCGTCTTTCCGCCGCCGCACCCCGGCAGACGCCAGACGACCGGCGTGCGCAGCGCCTGCGGCGTCTGGGAAAGCATCACATCGTACGCCATGTCAGTCAACACCCAGATAGGATTTCTGCACCATTTCGTTGTTGAGTAGGTTCTCCGATGTGTCCTCCAGAACGATCTCTCCCGTTTCCAGAACGTATCCGCGGTTGGAGACCTCGAGCGCCAGATACACGTTTTGCTCGACGAGAAGGACCGGCATACCCTCAGTGCGGTTGAGTTCCTTGACGACCTCGAAGATCGACTCAATGACCTGCGGCGCAAGGCCGAGCGACGGCTCATCAAGCAACAGGATCTTTGGTGCCTGCATGATCGCACGGCCAACAGCCAGCATCTGCTGCTCGCCGCCGGAGAGGCTTCCGCCCTTTTGCTTGCGGCGCTCGGCAAGAACCGGGAAGAGCTGGTAGACCTTTTCAAAGTCGTTTTTCACGCCGTCCTTGTCCTTGCGGTTGTAAGCGCCCATTTCGAGGTTTTCTTCCACGGTCATGCGCGTATAGATGCCGCGCCCTTCCGGGCACATGGCCATGCCCATGTTGCAGATCTTATGTGCCTTCGTCTGCGCGATCTCCTGATCGAACAGGCGGATCGAGCCGCTTGCAGGCTTGACAATGCCGGTCAGGGCGCGCAGCGTAGAGGATTTTCCCGCACCGTTGTTGCCGATGATCGAAACAATCTCGCCCTTTTCCACATGGAACGAAACATTGCGGACGGCCTTGATCGCACCGTAATTGACGCAGAGATTTTCAACGTTCAGCATCTGTTTCGCCTCCATTCTTTTTCGTGCCGAGATAGGCCTCTATGACGACCGGGTCCTTGCTGACGACATCCGGCGTACCCTCGGAGATCTTTGTGCCGTGATCGAGCACGTAGATATAATCCGAAACGTTCATGACAACACGCATATTGTGTTCGATGAAGATGATCGTCTTATGCAGTTCCTCGTTGATCCAGCGGATCAGCTCCAGAAGGTCTGCTGACTCCTTAATGTTCATACCAGCCGCCGGCTCGTCGAGCAGCAGCAGCTTCGGCTCGCTGACGAGTGCGCGTGCAATTTCCAGACGGCGCTGCTGGCCATAGGAAAGGGAGGTGCCGAATTCCTTATACTTGTCGTCCAAGCCGACAATTTTCAACGCCTCCATGCTCTTTTCCACGATCTCGCGCTCGATTTGCTGCGATCGCCAGGGCAGGAACGACTCGATGCTGGCATGATGAATCCGGCTGTGCATGCCCGTCATGACGTTCTCCAGAACCGTCATCTGCTTGAACAGGCGGATGTTCTGGAAGGTTCGGGCGATGCCGGCACGCACGACCTGATAGGTCTTCTTGCCGTTCATCCGGGTTCCGTCCAGCCAGAACTCGCCTTCGGTGGGCTTGTACACGCCGGTCAGCAGGTTGAACACCGTGGTCTTGCCGGCGCCGTTGGGGCCGATCAGGCCAATGAGTTCGCCCTTGTTGATGGTCATGTTGAAGTTGGACACGGCTTTCAGACCACCGAAGGTGATGCCGAGATGTTCGGCTTTGAGGATGGGCTGGGTTGCGTCGCTCATCGTGAGGCCTCCTTCACGGTCTTGTCGTCGGACTGGTCATGCTGCTTGGCGCTGGCCGCGGGTTTCGCGCCCTTGCCGGCGGCGCCGCGGAACAGCATGCGGTTGACCAGACGCGGCAGTGAGAACTCCCAGGATCCGAAGATGCCCTGCGGGCGGAAGATCATGACGAGCACCAGCACCACCGAGTAGGCGAGCATACGGTAGTCGGCGAAGGCGCGTAGCAGCTCGGGCAGGATGGTCAGCAGCGTCGCGGAGATGATCGAGCCGCGGATGTTGCCGATGCCGCCGAGCACGACGAACACCAGCACGAGGATCGACGTATCAAACTTGAACTTCGACGCGGCGACGGTGGAGAAATTCAGGCCGTAAAGCGCGCCTGCCATGCCCGCCAGTACGGCGGAGGTGACAAACGCCATCATCTTGTATTTGGTCACGTTCAGCCCCATCGCCTCCGCCGCGATGCGGTTGTCGCGGATGGCCATGATTGCCCGGCCGGATCGGCTGTCGATCAGGTTGAGCACCACGAACAGGGTAAAGAGCGTGAGTGCAAAGCCCATGCCGAACGTCGCCATCTTGTTCACGCCGGTGGCGCCCGCCGGGCCGTTCACCAGCAGCTTGCCCGCCACGTTCGGGTTGTTGAAGGCGATATGCAGGCGCTGGCCGTCCAGCGAAATATACAGGCAGTTGATGACGTTGCGGATGATTTCGCCGAACGCCAGCGTGACGATCGCCAGATAGTCGCCGCGCAGGCGCAGCACCGGAATACCGATGACCACGCCCGCGATACCGGCCACCGCGCCGCCGGTCAGAATCGCCAGCAGCAGGCAGAGCGTTTCGTTCGTCACGCCCATGCCCTTGCTCAGCCACATGGCCATCACAATGCCGGAAAACGCGCCGACGCTCATAAAGCCCGCGTGGCCGAGGCTCAGCTCGCCGGAAATGCCGACCGTCAGGTTGAGGGAGACGGCCATGACGACATACGCGCAGATCGGCACAAGCTGCCCCTTGAGCGAGCGGGTCATCGCGCCGGTGGAGATCATCACCTGACAGGCGATGAACGCCGCGATCACAATGCCGAAGGTTATCAGGGTGCTGCGGAATTTTTTGCTTCTCATGGTTTTCACCTCACACTTTCTCGCGCACGGGCTTGCCCAGCAGGCCGGTCGGCTTGACCAGCAGCACGAGGATCAGCACGGCGAACACCAGCGCGTCGCCCAGCTCGGTGGAGACATACGCCTTGCCGAGAATCTCGATCACGCCCAGCAGCACGCCGCCGATCATCGCGCCCGGAATGGAGCCGATTCCGCCGAAGACGGCGGCGGTGAACGCCTTGATGCCGGGCATGGAGCCGGTGGTCGGCTGGAGCGTGGGGTAGGCGGAGCAGAGCAGCACGCCCGCAATCGCCGCCAGCGCAGAACCGATGGCGAACGTCATGGAGATGGTCATGTTGACGTTGATGCCCATCAGCTCCGCCGCGCCCTTGTCTTCGGACACGGCGCGCATCGCCTTGCCGAACTTGGTGCGCCCGGTGAACGCCGTCAGCGCGACCATGATGACGATATTGGCCAGCACCGTGACGATCGTGCCGCCGGAGATGACGAGCTGGCCGTCCATCAGCGTGAGCGAGCCGAGGGAAATGACGGAGGGATAGCTCTTCGGCGCGGAGCCCCAGATCAGCAGCGCGCTGTTTTGGAGGAAGTAGCTCACGCCGATGGCCGTAATCAGCACGGCGAGCGACGGCGCTTTCCGCAGCGGCTTATAGGCCAGCCCCTCGATGACAATGCCCAGCGCGGTGCACACCACCATCGCCAGCACAACGGAAACCAGCTTCGGCAGACCGAGGTACTGCATGGCGCAGAAGGAGACATACGCGCCGACCATGATGACGTCGCCGTGGGCGAAGTTCAGCATTTTGGCAATGCCGTAAACCATCGTATAGCCGAGCGCGATGATGGCGTAGACGCTTCCCAGACTGATTCCGTTAATCAGGTAGGAAAGAAACAATGTCATTTCATTCACCTCATTTGCGTAAGTGCGTCAGAAAAGGGGGGATAGACGAACGCGGCAGATACAACAAAAGTACATGGCTCCGGCTGACCGAAGCCATGTACGCTGAGATTGATGTTTACTCCGCGCTGACGTAAGCGCCATCCTTGATGACAACGGCAGTCGGGGTCTTGGTGACAGAGCCGGTGGCGTCCCAAGTCATGGTACCGGTCAGGCCCTCCACCTGAATCTCCTGCATGGCGGCGATAATCATGTCGCAGGCGTCCTCCACGGAGGTATCGGCGGTCACGCCCGCCTTCTCGCAGGCGGCAGCCAGCGCGTAAATGCCGTCATAAGCATCCGCAGCGAACTGGTTCGGCACGCCGCCGAACTTCTCCTGATACTTGGTGACAAAGGAGACCGTCTTCTCGTCCTTCGCGTCCGCGGCGAACGGGGTCAGCATCATCAGACCCTCGGCCAGGCTGGTGTCAAAGCCCTCGATGGCGAGAATGCCGTCCATGCCGTCGCAGCCGAAGAAGGTCGGCGCGTAGCCCATGGCGTTGGCCTGCATGAGGATCATGGAAGCCGGGGTGTAATAGATCGGCAGGAACACGAGGTCAGCGCCCGCTTCCTTCGCGGCAGTCACCTGCACGGAGAAATCGGTGGTATCGTCGGTGAAGGTGGAAACGGCGACAATCTCCAGACCCAGCTTCTTGGCCTCCGCGTCGAAGGTCTGGTAGATGCCGGTGGAATATGCGTCGGCGTTGTTGTAGATCACGGCGACCTTCTCGGCCAGCTTGTGCTCGGCGATGTACTGCGCGGAAGCGGTGCCCTGCGCCGGGTCGGTGAAGCAGACCTGATACACGTTATCCTTATCGGCGGTAACGTCCGAAGAAGAGGCGGACGGCGTGAGCATGAAGACGCGATCCTCATGCGCCTGCGCGCCGACGGCGATGCAGGGGTTGGTGGTGACGGTCGCGAGCATCATCTGCGCGCCCCAGTCGAGCAGGTTGTTGTAGGCGTTGACGGATTTCTCCGCGTCCGCCTCGTCGTCCTGCGCATTCAGCTCATACTGCTGGCCGCCCAGCGCGTTCAGCTCGTCGATAGCGATCTGCGCGCCGTTGGCAACAGCCGTGCCATAAATCGCGGCCGCGCCGGTCAGCGGGCCGATTTCGCCAATCTTGATCGCGCCATCCGCCATCGCGAAGGTCGCGGTCATCGTCATCGCGGCGGCAACGGCCGCAGCAAGCAACTTCTTCATGTCAATTCCCCCTATACAGGATTGATGAAATTCGCCGGGGGCTTTTTGTCCCCGCCGTTGATAGGTGGTATTATACCGCAATCATCCCGTCAAAACAAGCGAATTCTTTCAGTTTTCTTCACTTTTACGATGAATGTTTTTCACTTTACGACTTCTATTTTGCAGTCAGTTGCAATTCATTGCCCAATTTCACCAAAAAACCGTTCTTTTTGATGGCGCTTGCAAATTTCGATCTTTCCGTCCTCCTTCGCGCATTTTGAACTATGCAACGCCGCCCGCTTCAATTATAATAGGAAGAAAGACGCGGATTCCGAAAAGGCGCGCGCTCAACGCTGCGCGGCGGGATTCGCTTATCGAAGTGAGGCTTTCATATGAACAAGCGCCGCCTGATTCCCCTGTTCACCGCTTTTATCCTCTGGGGCAGCCAATACGTCGTCTCCAAGGTCGCGCTGCGCACCATCCCTCCGGTGACGCTGCTCGCGCTGCGCTATCTGGTTTCGATCCCGGCGCTCCTGCTCGTCCTGCGCCTGCGCAGGGCGCTGAAGCCCGTGGACAGGCGCGACTGGCCGATTCTCTTTGCCATCGGCTTCACCGGGTATTTCGCCAGCTTCTGCCTGCAAATGCTGGGGATTGACCGGCTGACCGGCTCGCTCTCCTCGCTGCTGGGCGCGATGAACCCCATCTTCATCCCGATTCTCGCCGCGCTCTTTCTGCACGAGCGCATCACCCTGTCCAAAATCGCCTGCGTCGCGTTCTCCATGCTCGGCGTGGTGGTCATCGTCGGCGTGGGCGGCACGGCGGACGCCGCCGGCGTGCTGATGATGCTGGTCAGCGTCTTCCTCTGGTCCACCGCCTCGATCATCATCCGCCGCATCAGCGGCCGTTACGACCCGATGCAGATCGCGCTGATTGCGATTTGCTGCGCCCTGCCCCTGACCGGCGCATGGTCTTTGATCGAGCTGCAAAACGCCGCCTGCTCCTTTTCGGTGCAAAGCGTCCTCGCCGTGCTGTACATGGGCATTTTCGGCACCGCCGTGACCCATTCGCTCTGGAATTACAGCCTGCGGGTGATGGACGCGAGCTTTTGCTCCATGTTTTACCCGATGCAGCCGCTCGTCTCCGCGATTCTGGGCGTGCTGTTTCTGCATGAAACCGTCACCCCCAGCTTTATTCTCGGCGCGCTGATGATCTGCGGAGGCATTGTCGCGGCGGTAAAGTCCGCCCCAAAATAATACTTTGCAAATAAAACAAGGCTGTCATACTTAAACCAAGCATTTCAAAAAGTAAATCTCTAAGCGTTGTTTGAATATGGGGCTTTGCCCCATTGCCCCACCAAAGGGCTTTCCGAGCGTTTACGGCGCCTGTCGGCGCATCGCCCTTTGGAAACCTTCGGGCAAAAACACTTAGTTTTTTGAAATATCAGGTTTATTTGCTTGACAGCCTTGCTTTATTGATTTGGTTCTTTTTTCCTTACGGAAGCACGATCTTCGGGTCTTTTTCCCGCGCGCGGTAGATCACGAAGCGGCTGCCGATGCACTGCACCGGCTCGGCGTTCGTGCCCTCGCAGAGGGCGGCAATCGCGTCGCGGGCGCTCATCGGGCTGTTCTGCAAAACCGTGCCCTTAATCAGCTCCCGCGCTTCGAGCGCGTCGGAAGCCTGCTTGATCATGTTTTCGTTCACGCCATCCTTGCCGACATGGATGATCGGCTCCATGGTGTTGGCCAAACTGCGCAGATACGCGCGCTGTTTACTCGTCATAGATGTCCCCCATTATTCCACAAAGTCGAATTCCATATCGCCGATGACGACGCTGTCGCCTTCCTTCGCGCCCGCCGCGCGCAGCGCGTCGATCACGCCGCGGCTGCGCAGGGTGCGATGGAAATAGTTGAGCGATTCCTGATCGGTGAAGTTGACCGAGTCGATGAGCTGCTCCATCGCCGGGCCGGAAACGACGTAATAGCCGCCGTCCTTTTCGATGGTAAACGGCGCCTGCTCGGCGGTCTCCACCGGCAGCTCTTCCTCAAAGACGCGGCGATCCGGCAGGGTCGGCAGGATGCGCACAATCGCGCCCATCAGCGCGTCAAAGCCCTGCTGCGTCGCGGCGGAAACCGGATAAACCTCGATGTCCGTGCCCTTGAGGTGCTTTTTGAGGCGTTCAAGGTTCTCCTCCGCACCCGGCAGATCCATCTTGTTGGCGGCGACGATCTGCGGTCGCTCGGCCAAATCGCCGTAGGCCACCAGCTCGTCGCAGATGTGCTCGAAATCCTCGACCGGGTCGCGCCCCTCGCTGCCCGCGATATCCACCACATGCACCAGCAGGCGCGTGCGCTCCACATGGCGCAGGAAGCGGATGCCCAGCCCCACGCCGTCGCTCGCGCCCTCCACCAGACCGGGGATATCCGCCATGACGAAATCCGTGCCGTACTGGCGGCAGATGCCCAGATTCGGCGCCAGCGTGGTGAAATGGTAATTCGCAATCTTCGGGCGCGCCGCCGTCACGACGGAGAGAATCGTGCTCTTGCCGACGTTCGGATAGCCGACAAGGCCGACGTCCGCGATGCTCTTGAGCTCCAGCTCGAACTCGGTGATCTCGCATTTCTGACCCGGCTTGGCGAAGTTCGGCGCCTGACGGGTCGGCGTGGCGAAGTGCGCGTTGCCCCAGCCGCCGCGGCCGCCCTTGAGCAGGATGTGCTCCTGCCCCGCCTCGTGCATATCGGCCACCAGACGGCCGTCGGAAACCAGACGCACCGTCGTGCCCACCGGCACTTTGATGATGAGATCCTTGGCGCTCTTGCCGCGGCAGAGCGCCGCCGCGCCGTTTTCGCCGTTGTCGGCGGTGTATTTGCGCTTATAGCGGAAATCCATCAGCGTGTGCATATTCGGGTCGGCGAGCAGCACAATGTCGCCGCCGTTGCCGCCGTCGCCGCCGTCCGGGCCGCCGTTCTGCACAAATTTTTCGCGATGGAAGGAGACCGCGCCGTTGCCGCCGTTGCCGGCCTTCGCGGTGATTTTAACCTGATCGACAAACATAACTTCTTTTACTTTCCTCTACTTAAAACCCACGGGGATCAGTTGAAACAGACTATCCGGGCAATTATACCCTTAATCGCTTGGTTCGTCAAGGGTTTTGGCCGCTTTCTTCGCCCCGCCCAAAGGATTCCCCGATTTCGGCCGGTTGGGCGCGTTTTGCGCAAATTTCCGCATTTTCGGAAAAAATCCGCGGAAACCGCTTGCTTTTTCGCGATTCCTGTGCTATCATACATAACTGGCACATCCTTGTTCTGCATGCAAAATTGCAGAGCCAGAGTCCAAAAGGAGGTGAAAGGATCATGAATAAGTACGAACTGATCTACATCATTGATACCACCGTCGAGGAGGCTGCCCGCAAGGAGCTGATCGAGAAGTTCAACGGTATCATCGCTGCCAACGGCGGCGAGGTTGTCAAGGTTGAGGAGTGGGGCAAGCGCCGCCTGGCCTACGCCATCGACTACAAGACCGAAGGTTATTACGTGTATGTCGCTTTCAACGGCGCTTCCGAGCTGCCCAAGGAGCTCTCCCGTAATCTCGGCATCAACGAGAACGTCATCCGTTCTCAGATCGTCAAGCTGCTTGAGAAGAAGAGCAGCGTGAAGCCGCGCCCGGTTCGCGTCGCTCCCGTGAGCGAGGAGACCCAGGCTGAGGCCGCTCCCGCCGAGCAGGCGTAAGCGAAACATCGCCAACTGAACGAAGGCAACTTCGTGAAGCAGTAGAGGAAACAGAGTCATATGAATAAGGTTTTTCTGATCGGCAATCTGACCCGCGACCCTGAAATGAGATCTACCCAGTCCGGCGTTCCGGTTTGCAACTTCAGCATCGCGGTCAATCGCCGCTTTCGCAACGCGCAGACCGGCCAGCAGGAAACGGATTTTCTCAACATCGTCGCCTGGCGCCAGCTTGCCGAGCTCTGCGGCCGCTATCTGACCAAGGGAAGAAAGGTGGCCGTAACCGGCTCCATCCAGACCCGCACCTACGAGGCGCAGGACGGCAGCAAGCGCAGCGCGTTTGATATCGTCGCCGACGAGGTCGAGTTCCTTTCCGCCAACCAGAGCAGCGGCGCCCCTTCCGGCGATTATCACCAAGCCCCTGCCGCTCCCGCCGCGCCGCGCGCGCAGGCTCCGGCCTACGCCCCCGCAGACGCCGGGTTCACGCAGGTGGATGACGATGAACTGCCCTTTTAAGTCCGAGATCAATTTGCAAAGCCAGCCCTGCTGGTGAAGAAAGGAGAACTTCCATGTCTGAAGATCGTGGAGCACGCCGTCCGCGCGGCCGTAAGCCGCGCCGCAAGGTTTGTGCGTTCTGTGTCGATAAGATTGAATACATCGACTACAAGGAGTTCCGTGATGTGAACTCCCGTATGCGCCGCAACATCAACGAGCGCGGCAAGATCATGCCCCGCCGTATGAGCGGCAACTGCGCCAAGCATCAGCGTCAGCTTTCCGAGGCCATCAAGCGCGCCCGTGCCATCGCGCTGCTGCCCTACACCGCTGAGTAAGAAGCAAAGCGAAATCAAGCGTTCCTCGCAAGAGGGGCGCTTTTTTGTTGCTTTACTTTCTTTTCATTTTCATGTAAAATAAAAGGGTCGACGTTTTCGTCGGCGGCACGACGGCAAGGGTTTACCTCGGATCAATCCGTTTGACCACGGAGAAGAAAGGAGGGAAAGCCCATGCCAAAGCTAAAAGTGATTTTCACTCAAGAAACGATTATTTCCCGAAAAGAAATCATCCAGATTGAGTACTCGCCTGAAAGCCGGATCACTTCTTCTCGTCCATCCAAAAAGGCCGACGAGAAAGAAAAAAGCGGGACAATGATTGCCGTCATCGTCTCGCAGGTCCGCAAGGGCTAACCAATACAAAAACCCTTCCGTCGTGCCTTTATCTTAACATGTTTAATCGGAAAAGTCAATGTTTCCGCCAATAAAAACAGCCATGCGGGGTTCATTTGAACTGCCCGCATGGCTGTTTTTATGCGCTTATACTAATTCGCAGTTAAAATGCTTAACAGAGCGCATCAGATTTTTTGTT
>ERZ773241.3682-NODE-3682-length-10234-cov-12.233029_pt1 | contig 10234 bp, 8 predicted proteins | sample MGYA00580989_ERZ773241 | MGnify/ENA primary metagenome ERZ773241 (study PRJEB29015, sample SAMEA2737804) | human gut metagenome | biome: human gut; feature: human-associated habitat; material: faeces | place: China | collected 2012 ...
TTATGTAATGGATTAGTTGTTGGTGAACACTGCCTTGGGCTTCGGTTTCTCACGGGACAGGAAGCAGGCCATGCCCTCCTGCTGGTCGTGGGTCTCGAAGCAATCGCCGAACAGCTTCTCCTCGACCTCAACAGCCTTCTCGATGGGCAGGCTGATGCCGTCGTTCATTGCCTTCTTGCAGTTGCGCACAGCAATGGGAGCGTTCTTTGCGATCTTGCCGGCCAGCTTCAGGACATTCTCCATCAGCTCAGCCTGCGGATACACGGCGTTGACCAGACCGATGCGGTAAGCCTCGTCAGCCTTGATGTTCAGAGCAGAGTAGACCAGCTGCTTTGCCATGCCCATGCCAACCAGACGAGCCAGACGCTGGGTGCCGCCGAAGCCCGGGGTGATGCCCAGACCGACTTCCGGCTGACCGAACACAGCGTTGTCAGAGCAGATGCGGATATCGCAGCTCATAGCCAGCTCGTTGCCGCCGCCCAGTGCAAAGCCGTTGACGGCTGCGATGACGGGGATGGGGAAATGCTCGATCATCAGGAACACATCATTGCCCAGCTTGCCGAAGGCCTCGCCTTCTGCCTTAGTCATGGTGCTCATAGAACCGATATCAGCACCAGCAACGAAGCTCTTGTCGCCTTCGCCGGTCAGAACGATGCAGCGGACAGTCTCCTGATCGACTGCCTCAAAAGCAGCCTTCAGGTCAGCCAGAACCTCGGGGTTCAGGGCGTTCAGTGCCTTGGGACGGTCGATAGTAATGATCTCAACAGCGCCCTGCACCTCGGTTTTTACAAATGCCATTGTGAAAACCTCCATTTCATACAGTTCAGTTTTTTCAAAACAGCCCCCGGAACGCGGGAGAGCTCTCCGGTTCCCTCCGGCGCTCCGGGTCTGTGGTTCAGTCAGGATTCAGAGAAAGAGTGCTTAGTCCATCTCAACGATGGTAGCGCAGCCCATGCCGCCGCCGATGCACAGAGTAGCCAGACCCTTGTGAGCACCACGGTGCTTCATAGCGTACAGCAGGGTGACCAGGATACGAGCGCCGGAAGCGCCGACCGGGTGACCCAAAGCGATTGCGCCGCCGTTGACGTTCAGCTTGTCCTTATCGAAGCCCAGAGCCTCGCCGACAGCGATGGACTGTGCTGCGAATGCCTCGTTGGCCTCGACCAGATCCATATCAGCAACGGTCATGCCGGTCTTAGCCATGACCTTCTTGGTAGCAGCGATGGGGCCCAGACCCATGACCTCGGGCTCAACGCCTGCCAGAGCACCGGCGACCCAGGTTGCCAGAGGCTTCACGCCCAGCTCCTTAGCCTTCTCCTCGCTCATAACGACCAGAGCAGCAGCGCCGTCGTTGATGGCGGAAGAGTTACCAGCGGTGACGATGCCGTCTTTGGTGAAGGCGGGCTTCAGCTTTGCCAGAACCTCGGGAGCGCTCAGACGGGGGCCCTCATCGGTATCGAACACGGTGTCGCCCTTCTTGCCCTTGATGACAACAGGAACGATCTCGTCCTTGAAGGCGCCGTCCTTGATGGCCTTGTCAGCCTTCAGCTGGCTGTTGTATGAGAACTCGTCCAGCATCTCGCGGGTGATGGGGCTGTAGCCGTACTTCTTCTGGTAGGTCTCGTTGGTGCAAACGTTCTCAGCGGTCATGCCCATGTGCTTGTTGAAGCCGCAGGCATCCCACAGTGCGTCGTTGACCATGGTATCCACGATCTCGCTCTTGCCCATGGGTGCGCCCATGCGGTAGCCGTAGCGGGCCTTCATCATAGCAAAGGGAGCCATGTCCATGTTCTCCATACCGCCTGCGACCACGATGTCGGCATCACCAGCCTCGATCATCTGAGCAGCCATGTTCACGCAGTTCAGACCGGAGCCGCACACCACGTTGACGGTGACAGCGGGGGTCTCGATGGGCAGGCCAGCCTTCAGGGAAGCCTGACGAGCGACGTTCTGGCCCAGACCAGCCTGGATGACGCAGCCCATGTAAACATGATCGACCTGCTCGGGTTTCACGTTAGCACGGTTCAGGGCCTCCTTGATGACGATGGAGCCCAGCTCTGCAGCAGGGACGTTTGCCAGGGTGCCGCCAAACTTACCAATAGCGGTACGGCAAGCAGATGCGATAACAATTTTCTTCATGTTAATAGCCTCCTGAATTTATATGTTTCGGGGTTTCGTAAAACTATTTATCAAAAAGCCCGAGGGCCTTTCTGCATTATAAAAGGTATCAGAACATCTTTCCTTCCGCCCGGAGCTGCTCCACTTTGGCGTGGATGGCATCCTCTACGTTGGGCGTCACGAACTTGGAGATGTTGCTGCCGTAGCGGGCAGCCTCCTTGACGATGGTGGAGGAAAGGTAGCTCCATTTGATGCTGGTGGCAAGGAACATTGTTTCAATGCCAGGCATCAGCGCGTGGTTCGTCTGGGCCAGCTGGATCTCGTTTTCAAAATCCGTCACCGCCCGCAGGCCCCGCACCATCACCGAAGCGTGCCGTTTCTTGGCGAACTCCACGGTCAGGCCGTCGAAGCTCTCCACCGAAACATTCTGGATGCCCTTGCAGCACTCCTTGAGCAGCTCTACGCGCTCCTCCACGGTGAAGAGCGGATTCTTTGCGCTGTTGTTGAGCACCGCCACGATCAGATGATCGTTGATCTTTGCTGCGCGCTTGATGATATCGAGATGCCCTTTTGTGACCGGATCGAACGAACCGGGATAAACTGCTGTTGCCATCGTCTGGTGTCCTCCTTGAGCGCTGTGAAAAGCGCGTTTTGGTTCTGCCATGATAGCACTTTCCAGTCTTGGGTGCAAGATTTTTGTGCAAGCTGTACGTTTTATCGTTAAAATTTAAACAATCAATGTCATGCTACATCGCAGCTGCCTGCTACGCTATAAGTAAACCATATCGTCAAAATTTTATCAAGTCCTTTTGCAAAGATTTTGGTTTTTCAGCACCAAACAATCGTCCAAAAACTCCGCGAATTTTGTCCATATTGCCAGTCGGTCAAAATTTTCTCGATAAACTATTGATTCTACACATTGTTAATGTTATAACTAAGTTGTGCAGATCTGCTGCCCTGTCCGACAGCTGCCTTCTGCTGGTTATCAGGATATCATCCGCCTGTGTCAGAGCTGTGTTCAAATTGCCAACAGGCGGTAAACATCCTGCAAAGATTTGTCCGTGCAGGAAGAGTAAATGATAAATTTACAATTCCTTTATGTTATTATAGGAGAGGATGGTTTATAATGGATTTTACGGAACTGTATGCTCAGAAGAAAATGACCGCCGCTCAGGCTGCCGCACTGGTCAAAAGCGGTGACTGGGTGGATTACGGCTGGGCTGTGAACACCCCTGTGGCGGTGGATGCCGAGATCGCAAAGCGTCTGCCTGAGCTGGAAGGTGTCAACTTCCGCGGCGGCATCCTGATGTGGGTGCCCGCGATCTTCCAGATCGACGATCCCGCTGCACACATGACATGGAACAGCTGGCATATGGGCGGCATCGAGCGCAAGGCCATTGCACAGGGCTTCTCCTTCTACTCCCCCATCCGTTATTCCGAGCTGCCCCGCTACTACCGCGAAAGCCAGGATCCGCTGGATGTGGCGGTGTTCCAGGTGACCCCCATGGACGAGCATGGCTACTTCAACTTCGGCCCCAGTGCATCTCATCTGGGTGCTGTGTGCGAAAAGGCCAAGAAGATCATCGTTGAGGTCAACAAGAACATGCCCCGCTGCCTTGGCGGCATGGAGAACTGCATCCACATTTCTCAGGTCACCGGCATCGTGGAAGGCGAGAACCCGCCCATCGGCCAGATGGCCGCTCCCGGTGCTGCTACCGAAGTGGATCTGAAGGTTGCCAACCTGATCGTTCCGCAGATCCCCAACGGTGCCTGCCTGCAGCTGGGCATCGGCGGTATGCCCAATGCCATCGGCAGCCTGATCGCACAGAGCGATTTGAAGGATCTGGGCGTGCACACCGAAATGTATGTGGATGCCTTTGTGGATATCGCCAAGGCCGGCAAGATCACCGGTGCATGCAAGCAGCTGGACAAGGGCCGTCAGGTCTACGCCTTCGGTGCCGGCACCCAGAAAATGTACGATTACCTGAACGATAACCCGGAGTGCATGTCTGCACCCGTGGACTACACCAACGATATCCGCAGCATCTCCGCACTGGATAACTTTATTTCCATCAACAACGCTGTGGACATCGACCTGTTCGGTCAGGTGAACGCCGAGACTGCAGGCCTCAAGCACATCTCCGGTGCCGGCGGTCAGCTGGACTTCGTTCTGGGCGCATACCTTTCCAAGGGCGGCAAGAGCTTTATCTGCCTGTCCTCTACCTTCTTTAATAAGAAGACCGGCCAGCTGGAGAGCCGCATCCGTCCCACTCTGGAAAACGGCAGCATCGTCACCGATACCCGTGCCAACATCCACTACCTGTGCACCGAGTACGGCTGCGTGAACCTGAAGGGCCTGACCACCTGGGAAAAGGCCGAAGCTCTGATCAGCGTAGCACATCCCGACTTCCGTGAAGACCTGATCAAGGAAGCCGAAAAAATGCACATCTGGCGCAGGAGCAACAAAATCTGATAAGTGCCGCGGGGATTCCTGCTGTCCGCGGCTGAAATGGAGTCTAACATGATGGACAAAAAGCCGCACATCAAGCCCTATCTCTACGGGATGTTGGCAGGATTTGGAGCGATCTCCCTGAGCATCATCTTCTTTTTCCTGATCTACCGCTTCGATGGTTTTGGCGATGCCATCTCCACGCTGACCGGCATTCTGATGCCGTTCATCTACGGTGCCGTCATCGCCTACCTGCTCAAGCCTGTGTGCAACACCATCGAGAGCTTTCTGCGCCGGTTCATCCCGGAAAAGATGCATGGTCTGGTCAATGTGCTGTCCGTTACGCTGACCATCCTGTTCGGCCTGCTCCTCATCTACGCTTTGTGCATGATGATCATTCCGCAGCTCATTACCAGCGTGACCACCCTGTACTACACTGCGCAGCGCAACCTTGCAAAGTTCGTGCAGTGGGCGAATCATGTGGAGTTCATTGAGAACAACCAGCAGATCATGGACATGCTCAACTCTGCTTATGCCACCATCAGCACCAATATCGATGATCTGATCAAGACCCGGCTCCTGCCCTCCATGCAGAACATCGTCAGCGGTGCCGCAGTGGGTGTGCTGAACGTAGTGACCATGGCCAAGAACCTGATCATCGGCATCATCGTGGCCGTGTATATGCTGGCCAGCCGCAAGCGCTTTGTGCAGCAGGCCAAGCTGGTGCTCTACAGCATCTTCAAGCCCCGCTGGGCAGAGCTGATCAAGGAAGAAGTGAAGTACGCCGATAAGATGTTCGGCGGCTTCATCAACGGCAAGATCATGGATTCCGCCATCATCGGCGTGCTGTGCTATATCGGCTGCCTGATCTTCAAGTTCCCCAGTGCCCTTCTGGTTTCCGTGATCATCGGCGTGACCAATGTGATCCCCTTCTTCGGCCCGTTCATCGGTGCCGTGCCCGCCACCCTGCTGATCCTCATTCAGAGCCCCATCAAGGCGCTGTGGTTCGTCCTGTTCGTTCTGGTGCTGCAGCAGCTGGACGGAAACGTGATCGGCCCCAAGATCCTGGGCAACACCACCGGTCTTTCCAGTTTCTGGGTACTGTTCGCCATCCTGCTGTTCGGCGGTCTGTGGGGTTTTGTGGGCATGATCGTGGGTGTGCCGCTGTTTGCAGTCATCTATGATGTGATCAAAAAGCTGGTCATCCACGGCCTGAAGCGCAACAAGGAGATCGACCTGCTGCAGACTTACCACGACAACTTCGGTGACCCGGAGGACGATGTTCCGGTAGAAACGTCTGCATCGGAAGCACCTCCTGCCGAAACAAATAATCTATAAATCACAATGCCCCGGCATTCCATGTGATACGCTACCCCTAGAGTAGACAGAGACAAAAACTCTGAGTACTCTGGGGGTATTTTCATGTCAAGAAAGAACAATCACTATTCACTGTTGACTGCTGCAACAACCGCCGTTACCAGCACCGTCTGTTCATCCAGATGCCGATGCAGGCTCATGTCGGTGCCATGAACCGAGCTGCCTGATACCGATTTTGCACAAAAAATTCGCCGTCTCCTTGTGGAAACGGCGAACAAAAACCTTATATTATTTTTTTCTACTTGACAGAATGCACTTCAGTGATTCAGCGCAGGTCCTGTTTTTTTATTTCTGTTTCGTGCAGGGCTTTCTGGCTGCGTTTTATGCCATCACTCCACGGTCACGCTCTTGGCCAGATTACGCGGCTTATCCACGTCACAGCCGCGCAGAACAGCCATATAATAGGCAAACAGCTGCAGCGGCACAATGAGCTGCAGCGGCATCAGAATGTCCTCATACTCATCCAGCCGGATCACGGCATCTGCCACGCCTTCCGGCACCACAGCATCCTTTGTGGTAAACAGCAGCACCCTTGCTCCGCGGCTGCGGGTCTCCTTGGCATTGGAAATGGTCTTTTCGTACACCTGTTTCTGGGTGGCCAGCGCGATCACCGGCACACCGTCGGTGATCAGGCTGATGGTTCCATGCTTCAGCTCACCGGCGGCATAGGCATCCGAGTGCACATAGCTGATCTCCTTGAGTTTCAGGCTGCCCTCCAGCGAGAGCGCATAGTCGAACCCGCGTCCAATGAAGAAGCAGCTCTGGGTGTTCACATAGCGGCTGGCAAGGTACTTGATCTGCTCACAATCTGCAAGGCGCGGCTTGATGACCTCCGGTGCGCGCAGCAGCTGGGCCGTATAGCGGCGGGTCTCTGCCTCGCTCAGCCGTCCGCGCGCATAGGCCAGCCGCAGTGCAAACAGATACAGCACGCACATCTGCACCATATACGCCTTGGTGGATGCTACCGCGATCTCCGGCCCGGCGTAGGTGTACATTACATAATCTGCGGCACGTGCAATGGAGCTGCCCACCACATTCACGATGGCCAGCACCGGCACGCCGCGGCTCTTGGCCAGCTTGAGCGCTGCCAACGTGTCGCTGGTCTCGCCGGACTGGCTGATGATGATGACCAGATCGTTCTTTTCCAGAATGGGGTCCCGGTAACGGAACTCGCTGGCAATGTCCACCTCGGCGGGCACACGGGCCAACGTTTCGATGGCAGATTTGCCCACCATACCGGCATGCATAGCCGTACCGCAGCCCACCAGATGCACCCGGCCAATACCGCGCAGCACTTCATCGGTCAGCTCCGGGATGCGCAGCACCGGCAGTCCGTCCTCTACACGGGGGCTGACCGTGGCCATAATGGCCGCAGGCTGCTCGTTGATCTCCTTGAGCATAAAGTGGGGATAGCCGCCCTTTTCGGCAGCTTCCATATCCCAGTCCGCCGTCAGCTGCTGGCGCTCCACTGGCTCACCAAATTCGTTGTAAAAGCGGATGCCCTCTGTGGTGCAGACGGCCATATCCCCTTCTTCCAGCACGCTGTATTTCCGGGTATACTTGAGCAGTGCCGGAATATCCGAAGCCACAAAGTTTTCGCCCTCGCCCCAGCCGACGATCAGCGGGCTTTCCCGCTTGACTGCAAAAATGGTGTCCGGGTAATCCCGGAACAGCACGGCCAGCGCATAGCTGCCGCGCACCTTGGCAAGCGCCTGCTGCAGTGCACGCAGCGGGTCACCGGTATAGCAGCTGTCGATCAACTTTACCAGCACTTCGGTGTCCGTCTCACTCTGGAAGGTATAGCCTTTTGCGGCCAAGCGCTCCTTGAGCAGGCCGTAATTTTCAATGATGCCATTGTGCACAATGCTCACACGCGGGGTCGAATGCGGGTGGCTGTTCACATCGCTGGGCTCACCATGGGTAGCCCAGCGGGTGTGGCCGATGCCGCAGAAGCTTTGTGCCAGCTGCTGCGCCGCCAGCTTTTCCCGCAGGGCGGTGAGCCGTCCTTTGCTTTTTACCACGCGGATGCCGCCGTCCAGCGCAAGCGCCACACCGGCGGAGTCGTACCCGCGATACTCCAGCTTTTCCAGACCATCCAGCAGCACGTCCTGCGCACTGCGCTTACCGACATAACCAACAATGCCGCACATACAAAACACCTCCATACCGACCGTTCCCGCGCAAAAAGGCGCAGTGATATCCAGTCAGCTTCCTAGTACAGTTTATGTTCTTGTATGGCTTTCTTTGAAGGGATCTGTTGCGGTATTGCTGCCGTTTTTTGCCCTTCTCTGCGGCTGGTATAAGCCCCGGAAGCTTTTGCTCCCGTTTCAACCGGAGGAACACCCGCCGAAACTTTCGATGATCCCTCTCCTCGTCACCCTCACGGCTGTCACCCGCGTGGCCCGGCGCTTTTTCGTCAACTGAAGTGGTCTATCCCCTCTTTCTGCTCTTTCCGCTGCTTTTCTGAAAACAAAAACAGCTCCTTTCGGAGCTGTCAGACGCCGACGGAAAAGGTCAGCGGTATTGTATCATAAAGTCCCACATCCGTCAATGGACGCCCAGCATTTTGTGGAGCCTCGGCTGCCAGACCACTTTATAGAGCATCAGCATATTGTGGAGCGCCCGGTCATAGAGCAGGAAGGCTGCATTGCCCATGGCCAGCGTCACCAGCGAGACGGCCAGCGCCGTAGTGCGCAGCTCTTCGGCGATGCTGCCCGCCGGGACCAGCAGCAGCACCAGCCCGTACATCGCCAGGATCCCGCCGTTGCAGAGCAGCAGCTTGCAGACAGCCCGCAGCAGGGCCGGGCGTATCCGCTCGAAATAAGGCTTTGCCAACGGATAGTACCCCAGCAGGAACACAAAGGTGAGGGCCACTTCCTTGTCCGGCACGAAGAGCAGACTCAACAGGCTCACCGCGCCATAGGCCGTCAGAGCCATGGTCTTCCCGCACTCCACGCAGACTGTGGCGATGAGGAAGCTAGCCACCGCCGGAGCGATGAACATCGCAATGGGAAACACAGCCCCCAACAGCATCAGGGCCACGCTGAGCGCTGCGGCCATGCCGCAGTAGGCCATGGCCCAGCTTTTACTTTTGCGTCCCTTCATGGCAGCTCCCATTGTACCGGCTGGCTCTCAGCGTCCAGCGGCTCGATGGCGTGGCGGAGGCCCAGGATCATGATGTTGTCCAGCAGGGTGCGGTTCAGCTTGACGTCCAGCATCCCGTAGGCGCGGACGAGGTCGTTGACCGCAGCGAGGGCCTGTCGCCGGGCGTTTTCCCGGGCGGCGTTCCTGTCGTTGATGCCGTTGAGGAGGAAGACGTTGTAGCGGCCCTTATCTTTGTCCCGGGAAAAGCTCTCCGCTTTGTCCAGCAGATAAGCGGCCCGGCCGATGCAGCTGCCGATGTAGTGCATACTTTTGCGCTGATTGGGGTCGTCGGTGGCCAGCACCGAGTAGAGCGCGCCGTAGAGGTTGCCCTTCGGCTCTGCAGCCAGCAGATAGTTCTTGGCGTTCAGGGTCATCTGGACGTTGGCCTGGTCCCGCTCCTGCACGAAGATGCGCTCCAGTGCCGGGTTCTCGGCGGCAGCCTTCCGGTAGGCTTGCCGCAGCAGGACGGTGTCCACCACCCGCCGTACCTTTTTATAGAAGGGCAGGTCGGCCCACTGGGCATCCTGGATGCGGTGCCAGCTCAGCAGGACTTCCACCTGTGCAGCCAGCCGGATGCCCTGGGTCTGACACATCATCTGCCGCCAGACCAGCGTACCCGGCTCCCGCATCCGCTTACAGGTGGCCGGACGGCCCGCCAGACTGTCGGCCAGCACCGCGAACAGGACGCCGTTGTAGCGCAGACCATAGCAGGAATACAGCCCATAGGTGGTGTAGAGCTGGCGGCGGACGCCGCGCTGATACCACTGATAGGTGTTGTAATCCCGGATGGTCAGCTCCGGCAGATAGGGCCGCATACGTCCCTTCATTCTGTTCATTCCTTTCGCGGGCCGCGCCGGGCGCAGCCTTTCTTGCAGGGGAAGACCGCTTCCCCACAGCTATAGACTAGTATAATCTATTTTTCGTCAGCGTTCAACCGTTCTTTTGTAAATTCTTATAGAAAAGGCCGCACTGGAATCGATTTCAGTGCGGTCTTCTAGTGCATCTTATTTCTTTTCGAAACGACCCGTGTGGCCGGGCTGGGTGCGCTTGCCGTCAAAGCCGCTCTTGGGCATGGGCTTTGCGGGGCGGTTCTCGAACTTGGGGGCGTTGTAGTACATATACAGCTGGCAGGGGATCATGCCGTTG
>ERZ773241.3686-NODE-3686-length-10226-cov-4.212467_pt1 | contig 10226 bp, 10 predicted proteins | sample MGYA00580989_ERZ773241 | MGnify/ENA primary metagenome ERZ773241 (study PRJEB29015, sample SAMEA2737804) | human gut metagenome | biome: human gut; feature: human-associated habitat; material: faeces | place: China | collected 2012 ...
CAACATCCACCGCATCTGGCAGGACGGACAGGCGGAGAAGCTGGCGGAAGCGGTAAGAACGGCGCTGGCGGAGGGGATCGGACAGCTTGGCCGAAAGCTGGGAAAAGCTCCGCAGGGTATTTGGGCAGCGGGGAATACCGCTATGGAGCATCTGTTGATGAGGCTGGATACGGCTTCCCTGGGAAGATATCCATTTACGCCCGTGAGCCTGGAGGAAATGGAACTGCTGCCGGAACCGGAATATAAGGGGCCGCGGATTGGGCTTCTGCCCGGAATATCCGCCTTTGTGGGGGCAGATATTGCAGCAGGGCTGCTTGCCTGCGGTTTCGGAGAACGGCGGGAGGAAAGCTGCAGGCTGTTTATCGATTTGGGAACCAACGGAGAAATGGCGGCTGTAGGAAAAGGGCGTCTGATCTGCACAGCGACAGCCGCCGGTCCGGCCTTTGAAGGAGGAGCGGCTGCTAACGTCCCGGGAACGGATATGATTGCCCTGCTGGCAGAAATGCTGGAAACAGGTATCATAGATGAAAGCGGCCTGCTGGAGGATGCGTATTTTGAAAAAGGCTGGCAGAAGGGAGCTTTGCGGATCACCCAGCAGGATATCCGGGCGCTGCAGATGGCGAAGGCAGCCGTCTGTGCGGGTGTGGAGCTGCTGATGGAGGCGCTGGAAATCGGTGCGTCTGATGTGGAACAGGTATTTCTTGCCGGAGGCTTCGGGTATTATCTGGATGTGGAAAAAGCGGCCCGGATAGGGCTGTTCCCGGCAGAACTGGCAGATAAAGTGACCGCAGTGGGCAATACCTCCCTTCTGGGCACGTGCCTGTACGGAGGGGATCCCTCCCTACGGGAAAAAACAAAGGATCTGTGCCGGAGATCGGAAGTGATGAATCTGGCGGAGCAGCCGGGATTTGAAGAACGTTACCTGGCACGGCTGAATTTTTGAAAAGGAGAAATGAAGGATGAAACTGGTTATTATTGAGCCACTTGGCGTGGAAAAAGAAAAGCTTCTGGGGCTTGCGCAGGAAAAACTGGGAGGAAAGGTGGAAATTGTCTATTATGACACTCGTGTCACAGATACGAAGACCCTTGTGGAACGTGCGAAGGATGCGGATATCCTCGCTTTTTCCAATCTGCCCTTTAAGAAAGAGGTGCTGGAGAACTGTCCTGACCTGAAAATGATATCCGTTGCCTTTACCGGTGTGGATCATGTGGCGATGGATTACTGCAGGGAGAGAGGGATCCTGGTGAGCAACTGCGCCGGTTATTCCAATACGGCGGTGCCGGAGCTGGTTTTCGGCATGGTGCTGAGTCTTTACCGCAGCATTGTAGCCTGCAATCAGGCCGTGCGGGAGGGAAAAGATAAAACAGGCCTTATCGGGCTGGAGCTGGAAGGAAAGAAGTTCGGCATTATCGGCATGGGAGCCATCGGAACGCGCACCGCACAGCTGGCCGCCGCTTTCGGCTGTCAGGTTTATGGTTATAACCGGAGTCCCAAAAGCCCGGATGGCGTTATTATGACGGATATGGAAACTCTGTTAAAGGAATGTGATATTGTTTCCCTTCATGTTCCGCTGACGGAACAGACGAAGGGACTGATCGGAGAAGAACAGCTGCGCCTTATGAAACCGGGAGCCGTGCTGATCAATACGGCGAGAGGACCCGTGGTGGACAGCAATGCGCTGGCAGCAGCCCTGGAGGAAGGCAGGCTTGCAGGAGCTGCGGTGGATGTGTTCGAAACCGAGCCGCCCGTCAGCCCGGAGCATCCCCTTTTACAGGCACCCAATCTGCTGGCTACGCCTCATGTGGCTTTTGCCACGAAGGAAGCTCTTTATAAGAGAGCCGTTATTGTATTTGAAAATATTTCAGGGTATCTGGAGGGCAGGCCGCAGAACGTTATGTAAAGTGGATTGATAATTTCCGGGAATGCTGCATATAGTAACTAAGAGAACAAAAAACAAAGAGGCAGCGTCATGCTGAAGGGAAAGAAATGGATAGCCTTTCTGACCATGTTTCTTTTTGTGGCGGCACTTACCTTCCTGTCCCGGGAGAATGGAAGCGCAAAAAGGCAGGAGGTCTGGTCGAATACGATGGTGGACTCCGGTTATGAGGATGAGGCGCCCTATAAGGGAAAGATCGCCCTTACCTTTGACGACGGCCCCAGTCCGGTATGCACTCCCCAGCTTCTGGACGGCCTGAAAAAAAGGGATGTGAAGGTGACGTTTTTCGTTACGGGACAGAATGTGGAAAGCTATCCGGATATAGTGAAAAGAGCCAGTGATGAAGGGCATCTGATTGGAAACCATACCTTCCATCATGTACAGCTGACGGCAGCCAATACCGAAGAATTCAAAACAGAAATTGTTTCCACCAACGAAATCATCCAGGAGGTGACGGGGAAGGAAACCTCTTTTATCCGGCCTCCTTATGGCTCCTGGGATAAAAAATATGAAAAGGAACTGAATATGTTTCCCGTATTATGGGATGTGGATCCCCTGGACTGGTGCTCTACCAATGTGGATAAAATAGTCCGGAACGTACTGTCCCATACAAAGGAAAACAGCATTATCCTCATGCATGATTCCTATGATTCCACAGTGACGGCCGCTCTGCAGATTGTGGATATCCTCCAGGCGGAAGGGTATGAATTCGTGACGGTGGATGAAATCCTGTTTGACTGAAAAACCTGTAAGGCCCGGAAGGCTGTGTGCATTCCGGGCTTTTTCCCTTTTACTACTTCGCTGTATCGGAAGCATCCTTTTTGTTCTTTTCTCTCATTTGTGCGATCTCCTGGCTGCTCATGTCAGGTGCGCCGAAGGGATAAAGCTCCTTATAAGCCTCCAGCTCTTTTTCATGTACGGTGCCGGCAGGGATCAGACCGGTACAGTCATAGGCTGACACGGCGCTGGTATAGTCCTGATCCTCAGGAATATTGTAATCTTCATCTTTCATGCTGTTGCTCCTCCTTTTGCCCTTTAGTATATGGATGTGGCATAAAAATATGCGGAGTGAATTCAGGCAATGGAGAACCGCAGAATGTTTGACTTGTCTATAGGGGTTCGTTATAATAAAGGAAGCCGTGAAAGGAAAAAGGAATGCGGCTGCGGGAGAAGAAATAATGGATTTATTTGATTATATGAGAGAAAACAACATGGAAAAGGAAGCCCCGCTGGCGGCCAGGCTTCGTCCCACGACTTTGGACGAGGTGGTGGGGCAGCAGCATATTATCGGCAAGGACAAGCTGCTTTACCGGGCGATCCAGGCGGATAAGATCAGCTCCATCATTTTTTACGGGCCGCCGGGAACGGGGAAAACGACACTGGCAAAGGTCATTGCCAATACGACGAGTGCGGAGTTTACCCAGATCAATGCCACAGTTTCCGGGAAAAAGGACATGGAGGAAGTGGTGGCGAAGGCCAAAAACACCCAGGGGATGTATGGAAAAAAAACGATTCTGTTTATTGATGAAATTCACCGGTTCAATAAAGGCCAGCAGGATTATCTTCTGCCTTTCGTGGAGGACGGCACTATCGTCCTTATCGGCGCAACCACGGAAAATCCCTATTTTGAGGTAAACGGCGCGCTGATATCCCGTTCCATTATTTTTGAACTGAAGCCCTTGTCTAGAGAGGATGTAAAGGAACTCATCCGCAGGGCTGTGTATGATGAGCAAAAAGGAATGGGCGCTTATAATGCCGTGATAGAAGAGGATGCCATGGATTTTCTGGCGGATTTGGCAGGAGGGGATGCCAGGCACGCCCTCAATGCTGTGGAGCTGGGAATTATGACGACGCCTCGCGGAGAGGACGGGAAGATACATATAACGCTGGATGTAGCGGGAGAATGCATTCAGAAACGTGTGGTAAAATACGATAAAACAGGGGACAACCATTACGATACGATTTCCGCATTTATCAAGAGCATGAGAGGTTCGGATCCGGATGCGGCCGTTTATTATCTCGCTAAAATGCTCTATGCGGGAGAGAGTGTTACTTTTATCGCAAGAAGGATTATGATCTGCGCTTCGGAGGATGTGGGAAACGCGGATCCTCAGGCGCTTCAGGTGGCGGTTACGGCGTCCCTTGCCGTGGAACGGGTGGGTATGCCGGAGGCCCAGATCATTCTTGCCAATGCGGTGACATATGTGGCCTGCGCCCCTAAAAGCAATTCTTCGGTATGCGCGATTGATGAGGCCATGCGCTGTGTACAGGAAACCGGAAACCTGCCGATTCCCTCTCATCTGCAGGATGCACATTATAAAGGAGCGGCAAAATTGGGACACGGACTGGATTATAAATATGCCCATAATTATCCGAATAATTATGTGAGGCAGCAGTATCTGCCGTATGAATTGAGCGGAAGGGAATTTTACAGGCCTTCCGGGAATGGCTATGAGGTAAAAATCAGGGAACATATGAAGCGCATCAGGCAGGAGGCAGCCGGTCAGGAGGAAGAAAAGGATAACGGAAATGACGTGCCGAAGAGAGGCTGAGAGCCTATCAGCAGTACGTTTCGTAATCTGCATCCGGATGTGGAAAAAAATCTAACGTATTTTTACGTAAAAGTAAAAAAAGTATACTTGTATGAAGACGCAGGACAAGGTATAATACCACTGATACCAAGAAAAAACTTGGAAAACCAGAAATGGGGGTACTGAAAATTATGAAGAGATCAGAAATCAATGCGGCATTGAAAGAAATGGAAGCCATGGTAAAAGAGCATCGTTTCGAGCTGCCGCCCTTCTGCGATTTCACTCCGGAGGAATGGCAGAATAAGAGCCATGAATATGATGAAATCCGGGACAACATGCTTGGCTGGGATATTACAGATTACGGCCTGGGCAAATTCGACGAGGTTGGTTTTTCACTGATTACCATCCGTAACGGCAACCTGAAGAATCCCAAATATACCAAAACCTATGCGGAAAAGCTTCTGTACATAAAGGAAGGACAGATGGCGCCCATGCATTTCCACTGGAACAAGATGGAAGACATCATCAACAGAGGCGGCGGAAATGTACTGATTCGTGTATACAATTCCACAAAGGACGAACAGTTCGCGGATACGGATGTTACCGTTAACTGTGACGGACGGGAATTCACGGTTCCGGCAGGAACACAGGTGAAGCTGAAACCCGGCGAATCCATTACTATCTATCCTTATATGTATCATGATTTTGAACTGGAACCCGGAACCGGCCCTGTACTGCTGGGTGAAGTGTCCATGTGCAATGATGATAATACGGATAACCGTTTCTACGAGCCTATCGGCCGTTTCCCTGAAATCGAAGAGGATGAACCTCCTTACAGACTTCTGTGCAACGAATATCCTGCTGCAAAGGATTGAGAAAAAAATCAAAGCCCTGCGTCAGCCGCCAAACCGGCACGCGGGAATAAATAAAACAGCCCCGCGGCCGTAAGAATTCACATTACAGTGAAGCTTACCGGCCGGGGGCTGTTTTTTATAATAATTCAGAAAAGCTGCTCAGTCAGATACTGGTATATTTCTTTGTTTTTTTTCTGCCAGTTATCACAGATGGAAGCGGCCAGTTCCTGGGTGGGAACGGAAATCCGTATATTTACAAGATCCACGTCCTTATCCTTTGCCACGAGCTGTGCCTCGAATTCGCCGTTTACCAGTTTGTAAAAATTGCTCTGAATAGAGGACTCATTGCGCAGTTCCAGCTTATGGTTTTTGAAATAGTCGATAATGTCCCTTTTAATGGCATCGCTGATCCTGTTTTCAAAAAAATGCAGGGTATTCCGGCCTTCCTCCGTAATCTGGAGCTGGGTACGGTTGAGAAGGGTCCGGGATTCTGCCAGGCCTGTTTCCGTCAATTCGGAAATGGCCGTCTGGAGAGTGAGAAAATTGGTATACTCCTTTTCCAGGATAAATTCACTGATCTGGGCTGTGGTCAGGGGAAAAGTGACCCTGTCCAACATATAAAGCACAATCAATTTGTAGAGAGTCAAAGGTTCCTGATTCATAGCATTGTCCTTGTCTGATAGAGGAAAGCTTCATGCGCTGATGAAGCGTGTTCAACACGTTACGTTTATTGCTGCTCCAGGACGGAGCGATCAATATATTTTTCGGTCCGTCGCCTGTTACCCGGTGAATGACAATATCGGGAGAAAGGGCGGCAATGCACTTTTGTAAGTAAGACAGATAGGCGTCCATGGAGAGTACCGGGACTTTTCCTGCCCGGTAAAGGACGGCAAGATCTGTATTTTCCAGGATATGAAGAAGCTGCAGCTTGATTCCGAATATTCCGCAGCGATTCAGAAAACGGATGGTCTGCAGAAGCATTTCCTCCGTTTCCCCGGGAAGTCCCAGAATGACATGGACGATTACAGGAATATCCGCTTTATGAAGAGCTTCCATCGCTTCGGTAAAACAGGAAAGGGGATATCCTCTGCGGATAAACAGAGCCGTTTCTTCGTGGATCGTCTGAAGTCCCAGCTCAATCCAGATGAATTTATCCGGAAAATACTGTTTCAGGGAAGCAAACAAACGCATAATCTCTGTTCCGAGACAATCGGGCCTGGTAGCGATGGAAATACCGGCAATATCCGGTTCCATAAGAGCCTGGCGGTAAATGGAGGCCAGATAATCCACAGGGCCGTAGGTGTTAGTATAGGCCTGAAAATACGCGATATAGCGGCGGCCTGTTTTTTTCTTTTCCAAAAGTTTTTTTCCGGCTTCCAGCTGTTTCCGGATGGAAAACGGGCCATCCACCGGCTCAGCTCCGGGCAGTCTCCCTGCGGCAAATTCTCCGCTTCCGCCCGCGCTGCAGAAGATACAGCCTCTGCTGTCCAGGGTACCATCTCTGTTGGGGCAGGTAAGGCCCGCGTCTAATGCAATTTTATATAATTTTTCCCCATAGGTATTTTTACACCAGGCATCAAGGGAATAATAGGGCTTGCCATGATAATCCATGGGCTCAGCGGGCAATATGGGATTTTACGGCCTGAGCCACCACTTCCGCAACCTTGGGATTGAAGGCCTCCGGCATGATGTTGTCTTCATTTAATTCTTCGTCCGGCACCAGTGAAGCGATAGCCAGGGCAGCGGCCAGCTTCATTTCTTCCGTAATCTGGGTTGCGCGGCCTTCCAGCGCTCCTTTGAAGATACCAGGGAAAGCGACAACGTTATTCACCTGATTGGGGAAATCACTGCGGCCGGTACCTACTACTTTTGCTCCGGCAGCTTTAGCGATGTCGGGCATGATTTCAGGAACCGGATTGGCCATGGCAAAAAGAATGGCGTCCTTATTCATAGAAGAAACCATTTCTGCAGATACAATTCCGGGAGCGGATACTCCTACAAAGATATCGGCGCCCTTCATGGCATCGGCAAGGGAGCCGGTTTTTCCTTCCAGATTGGTTACCTCCATCATTTTTTCCTGCATCCAGTTCAGATCAGAACTGTTCTTGGAAAGAATGCCGGATTTGTCACACATAATAATATGAGGAAAACCATAATTCAGAAGCAGTTTGGTGATAGCTACTCCCGCGCTTCCCGCGCCGTTCACAACGACACGGCAGTCTTCCTTTTTCTTGCCGGTTACCTTCAGGGCATTGATAATCCCGGCAAGGACTACGATGGCCGTTCCATGCTGATCATCATGGAAAACAGGGATATCCAGAGTTTCCTTCAGGCGTTCTTCAATTTCAAAGCAGCGGGGAGCGCTGATATCCTCCAGGTTGATGCCGCCGAAGCCGGGAGCCATCCAGGTGACCGCCTTGATGATTTCTTCCGTATCCTGGGTATCCAGGCAGATGGGAACCGCGTTTACCCCTCCGAATTCCTTGAAAAGTACCGCTTTCCCTTCCATAACAGGCATGGCCGCATAGGGGCCGATATTACCCAGGCCGAGAACCGCGGAACCGTCGGAAACCACCGCAATGGTATTGGCCTTTATGGTATAGGTATAAGCAGCTTCTTTATCCCCGGCAATGACCTTGCAGGGCTCTGCCACGCCCGGAGTATAGGCAAGTGAAAGGTCTTCCCTTGATTTTACAGGTGTTTTGGAAACGGTTTCTAATTTGCCGTTCCACTCTTTATGTAATTCCAGTGCTTTTTCGTTTGTATTCATAAATTTATTCCTCCGCCTTTTTATTATGGCTGAGTACTGAGAGATTCAGGACAGCCATAAAAATATCATATAATATTTGGATTCGATCCGCAATAGCGAAACTTGCTGATAGTTACAATTCACGGCTCCGGTGTCGCCGGTCACATGGCCCTGGCTGCCCGGTATTTCCTGCCCTGTTTTGTTGGGCGCGGCAAGGTTCCTGTCAGGGCACACTCTCGCTCGGATAAATACGCAGCGGTACTAAGGTTGCAAAGTACGCAACCTAAGGACCGGCGTATTTATACGGCCCATACAGGAATCCTTGCCGCGCCCAACAAGACAGGGCAGGGAATACCGGACAGCCAGGGCCATGTGACCGGCGACACCGGAGCCGTGAATTGTAACTGCTGGTAAACAGGATAAAAGCACAGACATTATGCGAGATTGTGTTTTTTTACCGGTTAGAGTATTATAAAGGTAAAGACATATTGCGGGAGGAAACGAATATGGCGAAGAGTAAAAAAAAGAAACGGATATGGCTGTGGGTGGTGCTGGGGATAGTGGCTGTCCTGCTCCTGGCAGTCATAGGGTATGTGCTGTATGTGATGATCAGTTACCACAGACTGCCTGATGATCTGGCGTTAGAAATACGGCAGCCGACAGAAGGGGGAGAAGCCGGGGCGGAGGTTTCTGCCGGGACGGATTATGAAATCATGACTTATAATATAGGCTTCGGCGCTTATACGCCCGACTACAGCTTTTTCATGGACGGCGGGAAGTCCTCTGTGGCGAAAAGCAGGGAGAGCGTGCTGGAAACGGTTTCCGGAGCGGGAGGGCTGGCGGCAGGATATGATCCGGATTTTATGATTTACGAGGAAGTGGATTTGGATTCTACAAGGAGCTATCATGTGAACCAGTATGAATTGCTGGACGGCTTTTTCGGCAGCTATTATTCGGACTTTGCCATTAACTATGATTCGGCGTTTCTGATGGTGCCGCCCTGGGAACCTCATGGGAAGAGTCTGGCAGGAATCGCTCTTTATTCGAAATATCCTGTTACCTCCGGTGTGAGGAAAAGCTTTCCTATTTCTACTTCCTTCAGCAAGTTCCTGGATTTGGACAGATGCTATTCCATCAGCCGGATACCGGTGGAAAACGGAAAGGAGCTGGTGATTTTCGCCCAGCATATGTCCGCATACGGAAACAGCGATGCTATCCGGGAGGCGCAGATCAGCAAGCTGTGCGGAGACATGCAGGCAGAGTATGAAAAGGGGAATTATGTGATTTGCGGAGGAGATTTCAATCACGATTTGAAGGCTTTGGGTGATGTTTCGGAGGATAGGGAATCCTGGGCGTATCCATTCCCCAGAGAAAAACTGCCGGAAGGTTTCTCGTTCAGCATTGATCTGCTTGGGGAAGAGGAAAGAGCCTCCATGCCGGACAGTGCCCGCAATGCGGATATGCCTTATGAGGTAGGGGTTACTTATACGGTGACGCTGGATGGGTTTATAATATCGGATAATATTATAATGAAGGAATATGAAAACATCCATACCGGTTACCAGTTTTCGGACCATGATCCGGTGAGGATGGTGTTCTCATTAAAATAAAATATAATAAATGATATCCTACTTGGAAAAGGATAGGAAATAGGTGAAAGCAGTACAGGAAAGCAATTTCCTGTACTGCTTTTTTGTATAAAGAAAGTTTTTTTGTATGTACAAAAATTATGTATATTAGCAAATAATGTGAATATTTACAAAAGGAAATAAGGGTGTGTACGATGATAAAAACAGAAAAGGAGGGAGAATGGCAGTGAAAGTCAGAAATGTATATAAAAAAGGAAAAGGAGTTGCGATAGGAAAAAGATTGAAGAGGGACTGGCAGATTTATATGTTCCTATTACCTACATTATTATATTTTTTTATTTTCTGTTATATTCCTATGGCTGGAATTCAGATAGCTTTTAAGGAATTTACTCCTTATATGGGAATGTTTAGGAGCCCATGGGTGGGGATGGAACAGTTTAAAAGATTTTTTGATTCCTATCAATTTAAAACAGTAATTACAAATACTCTAAAAATCAGTCTGAGCAATCTGGTATTTGGGTTTCCTGTTCCAATTTTACTGGCTCTTATGATTAATCAGCTTAATT
>ERZ773241.3695-NODE-3695-length-10207-cov-2.963849_pt1 | contig 10207 bp, 10 predicted proteins | sample MGYA00580989_ERZ773241 | MGnify/ENA primary metagenome ERZ773241 (study PRJEB29015, sample SAMEA2737804) | human gut metagenome | biome: human gut; feature: human-associated habitat; material: faeces | place: China | collected 2012 ...
GCACCGAGGCGTCGCATTCTTCAGATGGTTCAACCCTTAAGTTAGCGCTTATGGGTTTTACCCCCGCGTGGTGGCTACTTCTTCGATTCGTAAGCGAGAACTGCCTTAAACTCCATACCACGTTCTCTGATACTCAACTCACACAACGAGTCGCCTACCATCAGCGTGAATCCCAGTACTGTAAAACACAGCACTATGATTGCCACAAGGGCATATTTTGTCAGCATGTCTTGCCTCCCTGCAAAGAAGAGACTAACATTCGAATTGTTTGGGTTCGAACGTAAGCCTCAGGTTGATAGAAATATCGCCTGGGGCTTTTGTCCATCTGGAACCTCGCGAATGCTTAACGCCAGACAGCCTCAAGCACCCGACGCCATTCTATACCTGATAATTCTTCCAGCGGCGTTCACGTTTAAAATCAGGAATACTGCTCGCAAAATAAAAACGCCCCCATCATTTCTGACAGAGGCGTTTAATTTATCCGGCAATATTTACCCTTCGTGCAATCCACATTCCCTTTTTAAGCCAAAGAAACGTGTTTCTTCTTCCGACATGCCAGGTTCCCATTTACGGGTTGTATGGGTATCACCGACCGATAAATATCCTTCATCCCATAATGGGTGATATTTCAGGCCATGTTTTTGCAGGTACTGATAAATAGTTCGGTTATCCCAGTCGATAATCGGCAGCACTTTAAATACGCCACGCTGAATTGCCAGCACCGGTAAATTGGCGCGGCTGCCGGATTGTTCGCGGCGCAGGCCAGCAAACCAGGTTTGCGCGTTAAGTTCTTTCAGCGCCCGGTTCATCGGTTCGACTTTGTTGATGTCATTGTACTTTTCAATGCCTTCAACGCCCTGTTCCCACAGTTTGCCGTAGCGTGCTTCCTGCCAGGCGGCGCTTTCGGTAGCACGGTACACTTTCAGGTTGAGCTTGAGTTTGTCCGTTAACTCGTCAATAAAGCGGTAGGTTTCCGGAAACAGATAACCGGTATCGGTGAGGATCACTGGAATATCCGGCCGAATCTGATTCACCAGATGCAGGCTCACCGCCGCCTGAATGCCGAAGCTGGAAGAAAGCACATATTCACCGGGCAGATTATCCAGCGCCCAGGCTACGCGGCCTTCAGCGTCCAGTTTTTCCAGTTGGGCGTTAGTTTCCGCCAGCGCCAGAATGCGATCTACCTTCGGCAGTTCGTTCAGGGCGTTTAGATCGAGTTTGGACATAGATTCCTCACTGTTTGCCTTGCCTGATGCGACGCTCACGCGTCTTATCAGGCCTACAAGACCGGGCTGATGGTTAATCCCACAAATCGCGCGCCGGATCGAGCACCGGGCGAATGATGCCCGCACGCACCGTAAAGTCGCCGAAGCCTTCACCCGCTTCGCGCTCTTTCGCCCAGCGCCCTATCAGTTCATCAAGCGACGCCAGGATTTCCGGCTCGGTGATGTTTTCTTTATACATCAGAGGGATACGTGTCCCAATGCGGTTGCCGCCAAGATGCAGGTTGTAGCGACCCGGCGCTTTACCCACCAGGCCCACTTCCGCCAGCATCGCGCGACCACAACCGTTCGGGCAGCCTGTTACACGCATCACGATATGCTCATCGCTGACACCATGTTTCGCCATTAAATTATCGATGTTGTCGATAAAAGACGGCAGGAAACGCTCCGCTTCCGCCATCGCCAGCGGGCAAGTCGGGAATGACACGCAGGCCATTGAGTTTTCACGCTGCGGCGTGACGGCATTCATTAACCCGCTCTCTTTGGCGATCTTCTCGATCTTCGCTTTCTCGCTTTCCGGTACACCGGCGATGATCAGATTCTGGTTCGCCGTAATGCGGAAATCGCCTTTGTGGATCTTCGCGATCTCCAGCAGGCCGGTTTTCAGCGGACGCCCCGGATAATCAAGAATTCGGCCATTTTCGATAAACAGCGTCAGGTGCCATTTGTCGTCGATCCCTTTTACCCAGCCGATACGATCGCCGCGTCCGGTAAATTCATAAGGACGGATCGGCTCAAATTTGATCCCCGCGCGACGCTCCACTTCCGCTTTAAACGTCTCAACCCCCACGCGCTCCAGCGTGTATTTGGTTTTGGCGTTTTTACGGTCAGTACGATTACCCCAGTCACGCTGAGTGGTAACGACCGCTTCCGCCACCGCCAGCGTATGCTCCAGCGGCAGATAGCCAAACTCACTCGCGGTGCGGGCGTAGGTTTTCTTGTTGCCGTGTTCGATGGAAAGCCCACCGCCCACCAACAGGTTAAAGCCCACCAGCTTGCCGTTTTCGGCGATCGCCACGAAGTTCATGTCGTTGGCGTGCAGATCGATATCGTTCTGTGGCGGGATCACTACCGTGGTTTTGAATTTACGCGGCAGGTAGGTCTGGCCGAGGATCGGTTCTTCATCAGTAGTGGCGACTTTTTCCTGGTCGAGCCAGATCTCCGCATACGCGCGGGTACGCGGCAGCAGATGCTCAGAAATCTTCTTCGCCCACTCGTACGCTTCCGCGTGTAGCTGCGACTCGTAAGGGTTCGAGGTGCAGAGTACGTTACGGTTCATGTCGTTAGCGGTCGCCAGCGCATCAAGACCAACCGAGTGCAGCATCTGGTGCACCGGTTTGACGTTCTTTTTCAGAATGCCGTGGAACTGAAACGTCTGGCGGTTGGTCAGGCGAATGCTGCCATAGATGGTGTTTTCACCGGCAAATTTGTCTATCGCCTGCCACTGTTTAGTGGTAATCACCCCACCCGGCAGACGGCAGCGCAACAGCATCGCGTGGCGCGGCTCCAGCTTCTGTTCAGCACGTTCGGCGCGGATGTCGCGGTCATCCTGCTGATACATGCCGTGGAAGCGGATCAGCAGGAAGTTGTCGCCCTTAAAGCCGCCGGTCAGACCGTCGTTTAAATCTTCCGCAATGGTGCCGCGCAGGTAGTTGCTTTCAAGCTTCATGCGCTCGGCGTCTGTCAGTTTTCCTTCGACCACTAAAGGCCCTGGATGTTTTTCGCTCATTAGTAGACATCTCGCTGATAACGGCGCTCTACGCGCAGCTCACTTAAAAATTCATCCGCCGCTTCGGTGTCCATGCCACCAAATTCGGCAATCACTTCCAGAAGTGCCTGCTCAACGTCTTTCGCCATGCGATTAGCGTCACCGCAGACATAAATGTGGGCACCGTCATTGATCCAGCGCCACAGCTCCGCGCCCTGTTCGCGCAGTTTGTCTTGTACGTAAACTTTTTCTTTTTGGTCGCGCGACCAGGCGAGATCGATCCGCGTCAGCACACCCTCTTTGACGTAGCGCTGCCACTCCACCTGGTAGAGGAAATCTTCCGTAAAGTGCGGGTTGCCAAAGAACAGCCAGTTTTTTCCCGGCGCTTCATCGGCAGCACGTTGCTGCATAAAGGCGCGGAACGGCGCGATGCCGGTGCCTGGGCCAATCATAATCACCGGGGTTTCTGGATTGGCTGGCAGGCGGAAGTTATCGTTATGTTCGATAAATACGCGGACTTCGCCCTCTTCTTCCACGCGGTCAGCGAGGAAGCTGGAGGCACCACCGGCACGGGCGCGGCCTTCCACGTCGTAACGCACCACACCAACGGTGACGTGTACTTCGTTCTCGACTTCCGCCTGCGAGGAGGCAATGGAATAGAGACGCGGCGTCAGCGGGCGCAGCAGACCGATTAACGCCTCGGCGTCAAGCTGTGCCGGGGAGAAACGCACCATGTCAACAATCGGCGTCGTCGCGGCGTAATGCTGTAACTTCGCTTTATCGCCCACCAGCGGCAGCAGTGTTTCACTGCGGGTAAGCGTGGCGTAATTCTCAACAATGTTGGCGGTGTTGACGGTCAGTTCGAAGTGCCACTGTAGCGCTTCGTTCAGAGGCAACGTTTTGCCCTCGACGGTGACAGGTTCATCGCCTTTCAGCCACAGCAGTTCGACAAGTTCTTTCACCAGTGCCGGATCGTTCTGATACCAGACGCCCAGCGCGTCACCCGGCTGGTAACGCAGGCCCGAGTCACCTAAGTCAATTTCGATATGGCGAACGTCTTTTTCAGAGTTACGCCCGGTAATTTTCTGGTTAACAGAGAGGCTAGCCACCAGCGGCGCGTCTTTGCTGTACGGGCTGGTGTGGATTTCATTTACCGCGCCAGTAGCGACGGATTGCGAAGGTGCCGCGACAGGCGTACGGGACTTCAGAACATCAACCACGCGGGCGCGCCACTCGCTGGCAGCAGCCTGGTATTCAACATCGGCATCGACACGGTCGAGCAGGCGTTCACCACCCAGTTCCGCCAGCTTGCTGTCGAAATCTTTCCCGGACTGGCAGAAAAATTCATAAGAGCTATCGCCGAGGCTAAACACGGCAAACGCGGTGTTTTCCAGCTTTGGCGCTTTTTTGGAGAACAGGAACTTATGCAGCGCGACGGCTTCTTCCGGCGGTTCCCCTTCACCTTGCGTTGACGTCACCACGATGAGCAGTTTTTCGCTGGCGATTTGTTTGAATTTATAGTCGCCCGCGTTCACCAGCTTAACGTTCAGTTTTGCTGCTAATAAATCATCACGTAATGCTTCAGCAACCCGGCGCGCATTGCCGGTTTGCGAGGCGGAGATAATAGTTATACCCGGCATTTCTGCGGCTGGCGCTGGCGTCGCTGCAAGCGCAGCAGGCTGCTGATTGAGTACGCCCCAGAAATAGCCAGAAACCCAGGCAAGCTGGGTGGGAGTTAAATCGGTCGTGGCCGCCTGAAGGCGTGCCAGTTGCTCCGGGTTCAACGGAAGCAACGCGGAAGGTGGGACCTGTGTCGTCATGCGTCGTTATGTTCCAGTAAGCAAAGCTGTTTCTGCGCCCTGTCAGCGCCCATAAAACAGAAGAGAAGGTAAGGTTAACGGGGCAAACGGTGTGGATTAAAGACGGGATAGCGATAACTAATAACCAAATCGACTAACCTGTTTTAGCAATAGTCTTTAACAACAAAATAGATTAACCAACCTAATGAAAAACAAATGAATTTAGCCAATCATTAAGATAAATCAGCGATTTTGCGCAACAAAGTCGTTTTAGATAATGCGAAAAAACAGCCTTTCCGGTACTCTACGGCGGTTTTATCGTCCTGTAGAGAAATTATGATGTCCACCACGTTATTTAAAGATTTCACCTTCGAAGCCGCTCACCGCTTACCACACGTCCCGGAAGGGCATAAATGTGGTCGCCTGCACGGGCATTCCTTTATGGTGCGACTGGAAATTACCGGGGAAGTCGATCCGCATACGGGCTGGATTATCGATTTCGCTGAACTAAAAGCGGCGTTTAAACCAACCTACGAGCGCCTCGATCACCATTATCTCAATGATATTCCAGGTCTGGAAAACCCAACCAGCGAGGTTTTAGCAAAATGGATTTGGGATCAGGTTAAACCCGTTGTGCCGCTGTTAAGTGCGGTGATGGTAAAAGAAACCTGCACCGCAGGTTGTATCTATCGCGGCGAATGATAAGAGTGTGTCGGCGGTCAATTTCCCTTAAGTAACGCTATGTTAGGGTGTTGTGTTCTGGATATCTGGGGCATGACATGGAAGACGACTGCGACATTATTATTATTGGTGCCGGTATTGCAGGCACCGCTTGCGCGTTACGCTGCGCGCGAGCGGGTTTATCCGTTTTGTTACTGGAACGCGCTGAAATCCCCGGCAGCAAAAATCTTTCCGGCGGGCGGTTATATACCCATGCACTCGCGGAACTCCTCCCGCAATTTCATCTGACCGCGCCTCTTGAACGACGCATCACTCACGAAAGCCTTTCCCTGTTAACGCCCGATGGCGTAACGACGTTTTCCAGCTTACAGCCCGGCGGTGAATCCTGGAGTGTATTACGTGCACGATTCGATCCGTGGCTGGTTGCCGAAGCCGAAAAAGAAGGTGTCGAATGCATCCCCGGAGCGACGGTGGATGCACTGTATGAAGAAAACGGCAGAGTCTGTGGCGTTATTTGTGGTGACGATATTCTCCGCGCCCGTTATGTGGTGCTGGCAGAAGGTGCCAACAGCGTCCTGGCTGAACGTCACGGGTTAGTGACTCGTCCTGCTGGCGAAGCGATGGCGTTGGGGATCAAAGAAGTGCTGTCGCTGGAAACATCCGCTATTGAAGAACGTTTTCATCTGGAGAATAACGAAGGCGCAGCGTTGCTGTTCAGCGGCAGGATCTGTGATGACTTACCCGGCGGCGCATTTCTTTATACTAATCAACAAACGCTCTCGTTAGGGATTGTTTGCCCGCTCTCTTCCCTTACGCAAAGTCGTGTTCCGGCAAGCGAGCTGCTGACTCGCTTTAAAGCGCATCCGGCAGTGCGCCCGCTTATCAAAAACACGGAATCACTGGAGTATGGTGCGCATCTGGTGCCAGAAGGTGGCTTGCACAGTATGCCGGTGCAATACGCCGGTAACGGCTGGCTGCTGGTGGGCGATGCGTTGCGCAGTTGCGTCAATACCGGAATTTCCGTGCGCGGCATGGATATGGCGCTGACTGGCGCGCAGGCGGCGGCACAAACGCTGATAAGCGCCTGCCAGCACCGCGAGCCGCAAAATCTGTTTCCGCTTTATCATCACAACGTAGAGCGCAGCCTGCTGTGGGATGTTCTACAGCGTTATCAGCATGTTCCGGCGCTTTTGCAACGCCCGGGATGGTACCGTACGTGGCCTGCGTTAATGCAGGATATTTCCCGCGATTTATGGGATCAGGGTGATAAACCTGTTCCACCGCTGCGCCAGTTATTCTGGCATCATTTACGTCGTCACGGCCTGTGGCATCTGGCGGGCGATGTTATCAGGAGTCTGCGATGTCTGTAGCCCGTAATCTCTGGCGCGTTGCTGATGCGCCGCACATTGTTCCGGCTGACTCCGTTGAGCGCCAGACGGCAGAACGGTTGATTAACGCCTGTCCGGCAGGTCTTTTTTCGCTCACACCGGAAGGTAACTTACGTATTGACTATCGCAGTTGCCTGGAGTGTGGCACCTGCCGTTTGCTGTGCGACGAATCAACACTACAACAGTGGCGCTATCCGCCTTCCGGATTCGGCATCACCTACCGCTTTGGATAAATAATAAGGATAATTTATGCCCCTCTTACACCTGCTCCGCCAGAATCCGGTGATTGCTGCCGTTAAAGATAATGCCAGCCTGCAACTGGCAATCGATTCTGAATGCCAATTTATTTCCGTGTTGTACGGCAATATCTGCACCATCAGTAATATCGTTAAAAAGATTAAGAACGCCGGGAAATATGCTTTTATTCATGTTGATTTGCTGGAAGGCGCGTCAAATAAAGAAGTCGTTATTCAGTTTTTGAAACTGGTGACCGAGGCGGACGGCATTATCAGTACCAAAGCCTCAATGTTGAAAGCGGCAAGAGCGGAAGGTTTTTTCTGTATTCATCGCCTGTTTATTGTTGATTCAATTTCGTTTCACAACATTGATAAGCAAGTTGCGCAATCGAATCCGGATTGTATTGAGATCCTGCCAGGCTGTATGCCCAAAGTGCTGGGCTGGGTGACAGAGAAAATCCGCCAACCGCTGATTGCTGGCGGGCTGGTGTGCGATGAAGAAGATGCGCGTAATGCGATTAACGCGGGTGTCGTGGCGCTTTCCACCACGAATACCGGGGTCTGGACGTTAGCGAAAAAATTACTTTGACGGGATAATCGTAACCAATTGAATTTGGTTTGATTTGTAGGCCGCACGCCACATCCGACATTCAGCGCCTGATGCGACGCTTGACGCGTCTTATCAGGCCTACAAGTCCCCAGGCCAGAACCGTAGGCAGGATCATCCGGCAACACGTTATTGGCAATCTGCGTGAATGTTTGTCACCAGTGCCTCCAGCACCACTTTCCAGTCATCAACCACGCCAACATCTGCCTGTGAAAATACCGCCGCGGTGGCGTCATGATTAATCGCCACCACAAACTTGCTATTGCGTACGCCCGCCATTAACGCTGCTGCGCCAGAAGCGCCAACAACAATACACACCTCAGGTGCCAGCAGATGTCCGGAAATACCAATCACTTTTTCAGCATCAACGCCACCGTTCATCACTCGCGCCCGACTGTAGCCCACTTCGGCTCCCAGCTTTTCTGCCAGCATAGCGATTTCCTGGTTATCTGCCTCTCCGCCCTGCCCCACCAGCACCCGTCTGGCCTCAGCTAATGGGTCGCGGGTAACATTTTTCAGATCCTCTGTGCTAACCAGCCAGTCCGGAAGCGCACCCGGGACAATGTTCAGTTGTTGCATTCCAGAGGGCAACGTGGCGTTTTTCGCTGCTCCCGCCTGACGCGCCAGGGAAAGGCATAGCGGGCGTTTTTCTGTTTGCAGCGTCGCCGTTAGCGCATTTCCCCAGTGGGATTTGCGCACGCTTACGGTTGGAATATCTAACGAAGTCACCTGGCAGATGCTTGCACCATGTAAACGCCAGGCCAGCCGGGTCGACAGTTCATCGCCAAACGTTCCCGGCGGAAAGAGAACAACGTCCGCAGGCGTTCGCTGCCACTGTTCCACCAACGCATCCAGCACCTGTTCCGCCACTACAGGCTGAGGTTCAATCTGCCAGTGCGCCAGGGTACAACCGCTGAAATCCTGCGCCGCCAGCCAGCTTGCTATTGCGGCATTCTCCTGATTTATTGTCACAATTGCGATATTCATGGCTGCATCCTTTGGCGTAAATAGTCCTGCCATAGCTTTTGAGCTTTTTCTGCTACCGTTTGCCCATCAATCAGCGTCGCTCCGCGTCGTTGCTCTGCTCTTGCCAGTTGCAGACACTGCATCGCTGGCATTTCGGCAGCAACAGTTTTACGGATAATTTCTGCTTTCCCCGCAGCCATTCGCTGGCGCATTCCCGGTACTGGCAAGGCCACTTCACCGCACTGACGCACGGCAATCACCGCAGGCAAGCGAACCCGGCAACAACGCAACCCATGTTCAGTACGCTGTTCGAGGGTGATAAACAGCGCGTCGAGAGTGAAACGCTCCACCTGGGTGAAGCAGGGCCAGCCCAGCATTTCCGCCAGCAAAAATGGCGTTTGCCCATTCTGCCCTTCGCTGCTTTGGCAGCCGGTAATTATCAGATCCAGCGGATTCTGATGCTGCCATTCGGCAATATGGCGAGCGACAAATTCCGGCGCAAAGCGCAGATCTGCCGCCGTCTCCAGCAATACAGCTTCCTCAAACCCAAGAGCCATGAGATAGCGCAGCCAGTGCAATGCCCGTTCATCCCCCATGCTCAACGCGGTTAAAGACATCGGCGTACCGTTTTTTCTCTGCGCCAACAGCAGCGCGGCAGCGGCCTGTTCATCAGCACCGAGTAAACTTCGCAGTAGCGAAATATCCGGTCCGCTTTTACCCTGAGCCGCCGCCTGCCACTCTTTTTCCGCCAGCATTCCGGCATCCGGTTCGGCTTTAAACGCTAACAGAATGTTCATTCGCACCTCCTACATTTCCCGCCGCCACCAGCGGGAGGGCTTTAGTTTCTGGTGCCCATAGCCAGGTCACAACAAAACCAACCAACAACACTGTCGCCAGGAGCAATAAGGTGACTTGCATTCCCCACTGCGCCAGCACCCACGGCAGCAGGCCAGTACTTACCGCCGCGCCAAGTCGACTCATGGCAGTGGCAAAACCGACGCCCAGCGAGCGAATGTCAGTAGGAAAACTTTCCGCAGGCAAAATGCCCACCAGATTACTGACTGCCGAAATGGTGGTGCTGAAGAGAACAAAAAGCAGCAGCGTTAATGAACTGCCGGAAGGCAAACAGGCCATGACTACCAGCGTTGCCGCCAGCAGCAAAAAACTTCCCAGCAAAAATTTGCGATGTGCCAGCAGGTGCGTCAGAACTAATCCCAGCAGCGCGCCCACAATTAACAACGCATTAAGCATCAGGCTGGCAGTCAGCGCATCTTCCAGACCAATAGTCTGGGCGATAGTTGGCAGCCAGGTATAAATCACAAACCATGGGATTACGAGGCAGACAAAGAAGACGCTGTTAAACGCCGTGCGCCGCCAGTAACGCGAAGAGAACAAGGTTTTGATGTGTTTATGGGTCGCCGTTACCACTTCATCGCCCAGTAAAACATGGGGACCAAAATAGCGATGCACGATAGCGTGAGCTTCTGCAAAACGCCCCTGGCGCAGTAGCCAGCGTGGTGATTCTGGCGTTCCCCAGCG
>ERZ773241.3701-NODE-3701-length-10185-cov-3.560217_pt1 | contig 10185 bp, 9 predicted proteins | sample MGYA00580989_ERZ773241 | MGnify/ENA primary metagenome ERZ773241 (study PRJEB29015, sample SAMEA2737804) | human gut metagenome | biome: human gut; feature: human-associated habitat; material: faeces | place: China | collected 2012 ...
CAGGGGCCCAGAAAGCGCCCTATAGACAGGATTCGGTCATATGACATGCGGCAGAGCATATTGCTGATGCCTTTCAGAATCCTGTATCTTACATCGAATGACATGGCTCCTCTTCTTTCCGGAAATGATTCAAAATACAGCGGGCCCCTCAGTCATGTCTGAAGGGATCGACCGCTTCATCCCAGCGTCCCTGGGCTTTCAAAATATGTTCGACGAATTCGCGGGCTGCGCCTTCCCCGCCTTTAAAGTGGGAAATGAAATCCGCAGCATCCCTGTTTTCGTCACAGGCATTTTCAGGACATCCCGAAACGCCGACCTTTTCAAGGAGAGGCAGATCATTCAGATCGTCTCCCATGTAAGCGGCTTCTTCCCAGGAAAGTCCGTATTCTTTCAGCAAGCCTTCCAGTGCTTCGATCTTGTTTTCAACGCCGGTCAAAACGAAGTCAGCATGGAGCTCCCTTGCGCGGGCGCCCACGATCTTCGAGGACCTTCCGGTGATGAAGCCTGTCTTGTAGCCCATCCTGTGGGCAAGACTCAGGACCAGTCCGTCCTTGACGTTGAAGAATTTGTAAGCTTCCCCGTCAGGCCCAAGGACCAGCATCCCGTTTGTCAGCGTGCCGTCGACGTCGAAAGCAAACAGTTTTATTTTATCCGCATTTTTCATCAGACGACCCCCTGTTTCATAAGGTCGGTGATATGCACCATGCCGGTCGCGCGTCCGTTCTCGTCAACGACAGGAAGAACGGTGATCGGATGGGGCTTGTGGTTTTCCATGATATGGAGTGCTTCAGCAGCCAGGCGTCCGGATGTGATGACGATCGGTTCCTGTGTCATGACATCGGAAAGATGGACTGTCAGGAAATCCGTGCCTCTCTCAAGGCCACGTCTGACATCGCCGTCGGTCATAAGGCCGATCAGGGAACCTTCCGCATTGATGACGGAAACGGCGCCAAGGCCCTTGGACGTCATGACGAAGAGCGCATCTTTGACAGATGCCTTTTCCTGCACGACAGGATTGTCCTCTCCCTTGTGCATGACCATCTCGACTGTCATGAGAAGCTTTTTCCCAAGAGAGCCGCCCGGATGGAAAATGGCAAACTTGTCTGCCGTGAAATGGCGGTTTTCCATCAAACATACAGCCAGCGCATCGCCAAGGGCGAGAGCAGCAGTCGTCGAGCTTGTCGGAGCAAGGCCCAGAGAGTCTGCTTCCTTTTCAACGCCTGCGTCAAGGACAGCATCTGCATTCTTGGCAAGCGTGGAATTCGTCTTGCCGACGACGGCAATGAGTTTTGGCCCGATTCTTTTCAGGGACGGGAGAATATTCAAAATCTCCATCGTTTCCCCGCTGTTTGAATAGGCAATGACGACATCTTCTGATGTGACCATGCCAAGATCCCCGTGGATGCCTTCTGCCGGATGCAGGAAGAAGGCAGGCGTGCCGGTGCTTGCCATCGTGGCAGCTACCTTGCGGGCGATATGGCCCGATTTCCCCATGCCTGTCAAAACCACGCGCCCCTTGGACTCGTCGATCATACGGACTGCCTTTTCAAACTGACCGTCCAATTTATTGACTAAAGATTCTACTGCCGCCGCTTCATCCCGAAGGACCCGCGACGCCGTCTCTATTACTGACATACAGCCTCCCGTTTTCTTGATGACCCGGAACTTCTGACAGGGAATGATTCATCCACTCTGCCGAATCATATTTATTATACAATAATTTGACTTGAAATACTTAATGAATCCTATAGAAAATCATGCGCAGATCCACGCTTCTTTTCTCCAAGGAACAGAAAAGCTGTGCGGGAGAATGACGCCCGCACAGAGCTTCTTTTGGGACCGTATCCCTTATCTTTCCGGAACGAGTTTCTCTCCTTTGTCATGTTTTACGATGTCATTGATCGCAATGAGGTCCTTCAGGAGGCCTTCAAGGGAGGACAGGTAAAGCATGTTGGAGGAATCGGAGAGACCTTCCGGCGGATTGTCATGGACTTCCATGAAGAAGCCGTCTACGCCGGATGCGGCAGCGGCTCTTGCCAGGTACGGAATGAATTCGCGCTGGCCGCCGGTGGATCCGCCCATGCCGCCAGGGAGCTGTACGCTGTGGGTGGCATCGAAAATGACCGGATAGCCAAAGCTTCTCATGATCGGGAAGGAGCGCATATCAACGACAAGGTTGTGGTAGCCGAAGGATGCACCGCGTTCGGTGACAGCCAGGTTCGGGTTGCCTGCTTCTTCCATTTTTTCAATGACATTCTTCATGTCTTCCGGAGCCATGAACTGGCCCTTCTTCACATTGACCGGTACGCCTGTCTTGGCTGCGCCGTAAACAAGGTCGGTCTGGCGGCAGAGGAATGCCGGGATTTGGATCATGTCCAGGACCTTGGATGCTTTTTCAAGCTGGGTGACGTCATGGACGTCGGAGAGAACCGGCACCTGCAGTTCCTTCTTGATGGATGCGAAGATTTCAAGTCCCTTATCGAGACCCGGTCCGCGGAAGGAATTGAAGGAGGAACGGTTTGCCTTGTCATAAGAGGCTTTGAAAATGTACTGGACGCCGAGGCGTTCGCAGATTTTCTTGATTTCACGGCCGATCATCAGTGTGCGGTCATATCCTTCAATGACGCAGGGACCTGCGATCAGGAAAAGCTTGCTTCCGTCAATGGTCAGATTTCCTACTTGAATGGTTTTCATTGGTGGCTCCTTTCGAATAAGCGGTTTGCTTTCTTTAAGTCTTCTTCTGTATCAATGCCGATGTCTTCGGAATCGATGCGGATGACTCCGATTTTATAACCCATTTCCAGCGCGCGGAGCTGTTCTAAGGATTCTGTCTTTTCCAGAGGCGTCTGCTTCATGCCTGCATAGGCAAGAAGGAAATCCCTCCGGTACGCATAAATCCCGACATGCTTCAAACGCGGCACGGAAATTTCATTTCTCGGATACGGGATGAGGGAGCGTGAGAAATAGAGTGCTTCCCCTTTCTGGTTCACGACGACCTTCACGGCGGAAGGATCGTCATACTCATCTTCTTTGAGAGGAGCAGCAGCCGTCGTCATGTCAAGGTCATCTCTTTCAGCGAGCATCTTGGCAAGGCTGTCAATGACATCAGGATTGATGAAGGGTTCATCTCCCTGCACATTGACGACGATATCGTAATCAGGAAGCGAAGCAGCGACTTCTGCCAGACGGTCGGTTCCGGTCGGATGATCCGGAGATGTCATCATGACGCGTCCGCCGAAGCTCTTCACTTCACTTTCTATTTTTTCATTATCCGTCGCAACGATAACGATGTCCGGCAGTTTTGCCAGGACGGCTCTTTCATACACACGGTGCACGAGCGTCTCTCTGGCAATCATGCGGAGCGGCTTGCCCGGAAGACGGGTAGAGGCGTACCGGGACGGAATAATGCATGCGATTTTCATAGTAGTTCCTCCCACTGTTCTTCCAATATTTCTTCTTGATGGCCTTTGATGGTCATTTCTATTTCAAGCACATAGAAAGGCATTTTCGAATTCCTGACGCTTTCAAGGTTCATGAGCTTCACGGCGTCTTTTTCCGTGACAGCAATGAGATCTGCGCCGGATCTTTCTGCCTCTTTGATGGCTTTTCTTACATCTTCATCCGTGTAGGCGTGGTGATCGGGAAATGACATGTCACCCGTTCTTACAAGGCCGGCTTCGGAGGCAGTCTCTGCAAAGGAGGCCGGGTTTCCTATGCCGGAAACAAGGAATGCTTTCTTTCCGGAAACGGCAGGGAGCTCTCCTTCATGGATGCGCTTTCTCCACGTTTCATAAGGCACGATTTTGGACGGGCTGTGCGCCGTCTCAAGGATGGGAGTGGTCCTTCCGTAATGGCGGAGCACCCTTTTGATTTTCAGTTTTTCTTCATCGCTTGCCTTGTCACTCTTCGTCAGAAGGAAAAGCGATGCCCTTCCCAGCGCTGTCAAAGGTTCCCGGAGGAGCCCTCTTGGAAGCGCATGGAAGTAGCCGAATGGATTCATGCAGTCGATGAGGACGATGTCGCGGTCGCGGTCAAGGCCCCAGTACTGGAAACCGTCGTCAAGGAGAAGGACATCCGCGCCAAGGGATACCGCCTTTTTCGCAGACACCTTCCTGTCTTTTCCGACAAGGACGGGGACCGTTGGAAGGCGGAGCGCCATCATGTACGGCTCATCCCCTGCTTCCTTCTGGCTGACGAGAATGGACTTTCCGTCAGATACGACGCCGCCCTTTTTCTCAAGTCCGCTCTTGTAGCCGCGGCTGATGATAGCAGGCTTCTTTCCCTCTTTAAGAAGGAGCTCGGCAATCATCAGGATGCAGGGCGTCTTCCCCGTGCCGCCGGCCGTAACATTGCCGACGCTGATGACGGGAATCCCCGCCTCGACCGCATTGGCCGTTTCCCTGGCGCGTCTTTTCCTGACGCCCTTTAAGTACAGCTTTTCAAGAAGTGAGAGAAAGCCGGCAAATGCCGCATCAAATCCCCTCGGATTTCTTTCTTTCATGAGATTCGTTACATAGGCCTCAAGACTCATGCCGTCCTCCCAGCTTAACGCCGGATGATTCAATCAGTTCAGCGAAGGCTTTGATATTCCTGTCCGTCGCTCCCTGGTTTTCGCTGACGACTTCAAGAGCCGCCTCGCCCATTTTTTTGATTGTTTCAGGATGATCAAGGAGATCAAACATGATCTTCTCAAATTCAGCCTCATTATGCGCCATCAGGCACACACCGCGGCTGGAGAGAAGTTCGAAGATTTCCTGGAAATTGAACATGTTCGGTCCGACGACGACGGGCTTGCCGTGCGCTGCCGGTTCAAGGATATTGTGGCCGCCGACCTTGACGAAGCTTCCGCCGACGAAAACGACGTCAGCCAGGCTGTAGAGACGTCCGAGTTCCCCGATCGTATCGAGGATCACGATCTGCGGGCTTGTGCCGTCGTCCTCATCCGTCCCCATCTTGGAACGGCGAAGGACCGTGTAGCCCTGATGCTTGATTATGAAACGGACGGAAGGCGCCCTTGTGATTTCACGGACAGCAAGGAGAAGCCTTGCATCCGGATACTTCTTCAAAATCTTTCCAAAGAGCTTGACGACGATTTCTTCCTCGCCGCCATGCGTGCTGCCGGCAACGATGATCGGTCCCTTTCCGTCGAAGCGGAATTCCTTGCGGAGCGCTGCTCTTTCTTCTTCGGAGACCGTCGCATACGTCTGGTCATACTTCGTATTTCCTGTAATCGTCACACGTTCAGGGATGGCACCCATGGAAATGATGCGCTCCCTGTCGATGGCAGACTGCATGCAGAAACGCTGGATCTGGAAAAGCATCCTTGTCGTGAAGCGTTTGATCAGTGCATATTTTCCCATCGAGCGTCCGCTGATGCGTCCGTTCATCATCATGACCGGGATCTTCTTTCTCCACGCCAGGCGAAGGAAATTCGGCCAGAGTTCAGTCTCGATGAGGATGATGGCCTTGGGATCGACGATATTGACGATGCGTTCAGTAATGACCGGAAGGTCAAAGGGGAAGAAGATATGCCCGTCCGCCTCGGGAATGATCCTGCGGGCCATGCGGTGGCCTGTTGCCGTGACGACGGAGACGACGACCATCTCATCGGGATATTTCTTCTTCAGTTCCCGGACGATCGGGCTGGCTGCGACCACTTCGCCGACGGATGCGGCATGCACCCAGATGGCGTTATGGTACGCGATCCGCTGGAGGGTCGGGGTCGGCATGATGCCGGCACTCTGCTTCAGGCGGTCATAGAACCCCTCTTCAAAGACGAGGCGGTAAATCAGGATCGGAATCTGCAGAATCCAGTAAGCCACAAGGCATATGTTGTAAAACCAGTACAATTATTCTTCTCCTTCGCTTTCAGCTTCTTTTTCAATCTGCTCGGCTTCCGCCACTTTCGCAGACATGGTATACAGTTCATAATACAGCCCGCCCTTGGCCATCAGTTCATCATGCGTGCCCTTTTCGGCGATGACGCCTTCATGGAGAACCAGGATCTGGTCCGCATTCTTGATGGTGGAGAGCCTGTGCGCGATAACGAAGGATGTTCTTCCGACCATCAGTTTATCGAGCGCATCCTGCACGATCTTCTCGCTTTCTGTATCGAGAGCGGATGTCGCTTCATCGAGGATGAGGATCTTCGGGTCTTTCAGGATGGCGCGCGCAATGGCGATACGCTGGCGCTGGCCGCCGGAGAGGACAAGGCCTCTGTCGCCGACCTTCGTTTCGATGCCGCGCGGCAGTCCCTTGATGAATTTCTCGGCATTAGCGGCTCTGACTGCAGCCCATACGTCTTCATCCGATGCATCGAGGCGTCCGTAGAGGACGTTGTCCTTGATCGTCGTATTGAAAAGAAGCGTATCCTGCGGCACAAGGCCGATATTGTCGCGAAGGGAACCGACGGTGACATCTCGGATATCGACGCCGTCGATCAGGATGGCGCCGCCTGTTACGTCGTAGAAACGGGGAAGAAGGTTTGCAATCGTCGTCTTACCGGCGCCCGAGGGGCCTACGACAGCGATTGTCTGTCCTGGTTCAGCGACGAAATTAAGGTCCGTCAGAACAGGATTGTCCTTCTCATAAGCAAACTGCACATGGCGTGCTTCGACGCGGCCTTCGGTCACGACGAGCGGCTTTGCGCCAGGGCGGTCCTGCACTTCCGGCTTTTCGTCAAGGATGGCAAAGACGCGGTCAGCAGCTGCCAGAGATTTCTGGATGTTGCCGAAGCTTTCTGCCAGTCTTCTTGTCGGGTTGGCCAGGTTGATGGCATAAATCAGGAATGCAATCAGTTCGCCGGTGGTCATAACGCCGTCGATGACGGATACGCCGCCGTACCAGATGATGGCGCAGACTGCAATCGCAGAGAGGAATTCAACGAGCGGTGTCATCTGGCTCTGCTGGCGGATAGCACGGACAGTCGCCTTGAAGCTGCTCTTGTTGATTTCGCGGAAACGGCCTTCTTCAAAGTCGCCGCGGTTAAAGCTTCTTACGATACGCACGCCCTGGATCGTTTCCTGCAGCATGCTCGTCACGTCAGCCAGTCTTTCCTGTACGGAACGGCCGCTCGTGTGGAGCTTCTTGCCGAAGAACTTGATGGTGAGGGATACGAGCGGAACAATGACAAGACAGAGAATCGTCAGTTTCCACTGGAGGTAGATCATGGAAGCAAAGGACCCGATGAAGATTGCCCCTTCCTGCACCATCTGGATGAAGTTATCGACGATGGCTGTCTGGAGAGCGGAAATATCGTTCGTCAGATTACTCATGATATCGCCCGTTCTTCTGCGGTCGTAGTAAGCGATCGACAGCTTCTGCAGGTGATGGTACAGAGCGTTTCTGAGGTCCATGATGACGGCCTGCCCTATATACCCCATGAGGTATCGGTGGCCGAATGTCGTCAGGGCGCGGATGAAGAATGTACCCATGATGGCGACGATGATGATGTAAAGCATCCGGAGGTCCTTGCTTTCGAGCACCTTATCGATGACATCCTTGATGATCCACGGGACCACAAGGTTCGACAGAGATACCACGATCATGAAGACCACGGATACGAGAAGCAGCTTCCAGTAAGGCCAGAGATAGGACAGAAGCCTCTTGTAGCTGTTCAGTTTGCTGTTTTTGGTATTATTCATGTAATTTCCTGATCTCCTGCTGTTTTTAATACGAGACTGGCCACGTTCCTGACGGCGCCGCCATTACCGAGCGCTTTCCTTACATCGCGCAGCTCTTCCACATTCGCTTCCCTGGCCGCGGGATTCAGGAGCCACGGAAGAACCAGGGAGGAAATATGATCCGGCGTCACCTCATCCTGCAGAAGTTCGGGCGTCACTTCCCGCTGCAGGAGAAGATTCGGAAGGCCCGCATACTTCACATGGACCAGGTGCTTGGCCAGGACCCAGGTAAAGGGAGCGAGGCGGTAGACAAGAACCGTCGGAAGCTCCATCAGGGCTGTCTCAAGCGTTGCCGTCCCGGAGGAAGCAATGCATGCGTCGCACATGCCCATGAGGTCATAGCGCGCGCCTTCTGTGATTTCGATGTCGATTCCGGGATTATGCCCGATGATCGAGTGAAGAAGACTTAAGGAAATCGTGCTTGCGCGGGGAATGAAGAACTGGCTCGGCGCCTTCTTATTGATTTCCCTTGCCGCATCAAGCATCGTGGGGAGAAGTCCCCTGACCTCGTTGCCGCGGCTTCCCGGCATAAGAAGGATGTGCTTCTTGTCAGGATCGGCGCGGAAATACTCCAGCGCCTTTTCCCTTGGCATCGTCGGCTTCACTGTATCAGCCAGCGGATGTCCGACGAAAGTGACATTCGCGCCGGCTTCCTTGTATGCTTTGGCTTCGAACGGGAAAATGGATGCGACAGCTGCCACATCGCGGACGATTTTCTTCGCCCTTCCCTTGTTCCAAGCCCAGATTGTCGGAGCAATATAGTAAATGACAGGGATCCCCAGCTCCTTGGCCACATGGGCGAGGCGCATATTGAATCCCGGATAATCGATGCAGACAAGCGCGTCCGGCTTCTCATCGATCATGGCCTGCTTCAATGTGTCGCGCAGGCGGAAAAAGAAGGGAATGTGCTTGACGACTTCCACCACGCCTATGATTCCCAGATTGTTAATGTCATAAATGATCCGTACGCCGCTCTTTTGCATGTCGCTGCCGCCCATGCCGAAAAGTTCAATATCCGGCCTGAGTTTCTTGAGTTCGGCCGCAAGAGCGCCGCCGTGCAGATCGCCGGAAGCTTCCCCGGCTGACATCATGATTTTCATAAGCTGTCCTGTTCTGCCGCAAGAATGACGATGCCCTTGTTATTGGCTTCCTTGAGCACTTCATCCTTCTCGGCGAATAGCGTGTGATACGCTTCGATGGCTAGTACTGCGCAGCCGCTCTCCTCCATCGAACGGAGCGTCTGCAAACCGATGGCCGGCATATCGAAACGGGTATCCTGATTCGGTTTGGCCGTCTTGACGACGACAGCGCCGCCTCTGGCGAGCGCCCCGCCTCTCTTGATGCAGGCGTCGGTCCCCTCGATCGCCTCGACTGCCATGACGGCGCAGTTCTTGACGACGACCGTCTGTCCCAGATCCATGGCGCCGATAGCCTTGGCTGCCTTGAATCCGAAAGCGACGTCCGCCATCTGCTCTTCCGTCGGTTTCTTCTTTGTGAAGACCTGCGGGCCGGGCATAAAGGGCTTCAGATACTTTGTCTGGTCAAGAACGGAAATCCCGTCCTTGGCAAGCTCTTCCACGATGGCCAGCGTGATCGTATCGTCCTTGAAATTGGCCTTTCTTAAACGGTTCAGCACCTTGATGGCGCGAAGATCGGGAAGGACATGATCCTTGTAGAGCCATTCCTTCGTCACTTTTCCGATCATGGTGACTTCCTTGACATTTTCTTTCACAAGCGTCTTGATGATTTTATTCAGTTTGAAGGCGCTGATGTCGTAATAGACATTGGCGATTTCCTTCAGACGCGGATCTATCCCGGGGATGACCGCGACGCAAACGACTTCATAACCCTGCGAACGGACAGCTTCTGCAAACTCGACGGGAAGCGTGCCGACGCCGGCTAAAAGACCGATCTTTTCCATAATATCCTCCGGTAAATTACAGTTCTTTTTATTTTACCATTTTTTGCGTTTTTTATCATTAAACGCGTTGAGATTTTCGGAAAGATTCCGAAAAAGCCGTACGATAGATTATACCATTTTTAAAAAGAAAATGCCGGCATCAATTCCAACAAAAAAGACTGCAGAGAAATGATCATGCATTTCTCTGCAGTCTTTTTCATAAATTAATCTTCATCGTGCTTTGGAATGAGGTCTTCCTTGCGGAGGATGCCTTCCTTCCTGCGTTCTGCAAATTCAGCCGTAGCGGTGAAGAGAACGTCGGAAGAACTGTTGAGTGCTGTTTCGCAGGCATCTTCCAGTACGGAAATGATGAAGCCTACGCCGACGACCTGCATCGAGATATCATTGCCGATACCAAACGATGCGCAGGCAACCGGAATCAGAAGGAGCGAGCCCCCTGCTACGCCGGATGTTCCGCATGCGCCGATTGTGGAGACAATGCAGAGCAGGAACGCCGTCGGAAGGTCGATGGCAATTCCCAGTGTGTGGGCAGCTGCCAGGGACAGGACGGAAATCGTGATGGATGCGCCTGCCATGTTGATG
>ERZ773241.3702-NODE-3702-length-10183-cov-9.557267_pt1 | contig 10183 bp, 6 predicted proteins | sample MGYA00580989_ERZ773241 | MGnify/ENA primary metagenome ERZ773241 (study PRJEB29015, sample SAMEA2737804) | human gut metagenome | biome: human gut; feature: human-associated habitat; material: faeces | place: China | collected 2012 ...
TATAGTGTAGCGTTTTTTTGCCTGCTCGTCAAGATGCTTTTTCGCACAGAAATTGTGCAGCAAATTTTCACGCATTTGCTCTCGCACTCTGCGGCAGAATATGATATACTATCCTCTGAATCTTCTGTGCACGGTGTGCCGTGCAGTTTACTATAGAGTATGGAGCGTGGGCGGAAATGATGCATAAAAAAAGATGGGCGGCGTTTGTGCTGGCAGCGGCGCTGGTGCTGACGGGCTGCAGTGCCGGGAGCTTTCTGCACTTTGGCAAAGGCAGCGGCGGCAGTACAGTCCAGAAGATCGACCGCCCGGCAGTGGAATCGGCAGAGCTGCAGTTTGCCCACCCTGCGGCGGGGGACACCATTGCGGTGTTTGATACCTCGGCAGGCGTGTTCAAGGCGGTGCTTTTCCCGGACAAGGCCCCGCAGGCCTATGATAACTTTGCGGGCCTTGTGCAGGCAGGCTACTACAACGGCCTGACCTTCTCCCGCGTGGAGAGCGGCTTTGTGGTGGAAGCCGGGCAGGGGGCCGACGGCAGGGGCAGTACCATCTGGAACGGCAGCCGCTACCCGGCTGAGACCACCGACAGCCTGCACCATTATTCCGGTGCCCTGTGCATGGGCACGGATGCTTCCGGCGAGTGCGCCAGCGTTTTTTACGTGATGCAGACGCTGCCGGGAGACCAGTCGGTGACGCAGGAGCTTGTGGACCAGATGAACAGCGCGGGCTACCGCGCAGAGGTGGTTTCGGCCTATCAGACCGTCGGCGGCGCGCCTTATCTTGACTACACCGATACCGTGCTGGGGCAGGTGTACGAGGGCATGGACGTGGTGGATGCCATCGGCCAGACCGCCGTGGACGAAAACCAGAAGCCCTGTGAGGACATCACCATCAACAGCGTGAGCATCGAGACCTATCAGTGAATCAAAAGGCACCCGCAGCGTTCAAAACTGCGGGTGCCTTTTTTATAACTCCTTCAGTCGCCTGCGGCGACAGCTCCCTCAAAGAGGGAGCCCTTGGCAGTGCGGCAAAGTTTTCCTTTTCGCCAGAGCCTCCCTCAATGAGAAAGACTTCCCCCGGCCGGGGGAAGATGTCACGCAAGTGACAAAAAGGGGAGCAGTGGCATCGCGCCAGCGATGACGGAAGGAGTTGAATCAAATCTCCCCCGGATGTTCCTTCCGCCATGCAAGATAATCGTCCAGAATGACGGTGGCGCTGACCGAATCCAGGATCTCCTTGCGCTTTGTGCCAAAGGTGCCGCTTTCGTCCAGAATGTCGGCGGCGGCGCAGGTGGTCTGGCGCTCGTCCCACATGCGCACCGGCAGGCCGCTCCAGATCTCGACCGTCTTTGCCAGCTTGCGGCTCTTGATGGCGCGTTCGCCCTCGGTACCATCCATGTTCAGCGGCAGGCCGATCACGATCAGCTCGGCTCCGATCTCCTTGGCCACTTCGCACACCCGTGCCGCCACCTTGTTGCGGGCTTTCAGGGTGATCTGCGGGGTGATGGCCGTTGTAAGGAACTCGGTGCGGTCACAGGTGGCAAGGCCGGTGCGGCTGTCGCCGTAGTCAACAGCTAAAATTTTCATACAGGCTTCCTCTCTTGTGTGGAAAAGTTTGTCGGTTCAAGTGTACCACAGCTGCAGGCTAAAAGGTAGATAATAACACTTTTTTTGAGAGGATTTTCGTGTTACAATAAACACAGATCGTTTTTTTAGGAGGAAGTGCCCCATGCTCAAACTGGTTTTAGGCGGCTCCGGCAGCGGCAAGACCACCCTGCTCTATTCCCGCATCCGCGCCCGGGCCGAGGCAGGCCGGCGCAGCATCCTTCTGGTGCCGGAACAGTTCACTTCCAGCACGGAGGGCCGCATCTACCGGGAGCTGGGCGATGCTCTTTCTGGCATGGTGGAAAGCTTTTCCTTTACCAGTCTGGCCGAGCGCATCCTCTCTGCCGAGGGCGGCGCGGCGGTGCAGACCCTTTCGGACGCGGGCCGCGCCGTGCTGGTGCGCCGCGCGCTGGAAGAGCTGCAGGATCATGTGCATTACTACTACCGCCACCGCCGCAGTGCGGCCTTCTGCCAGATGGCGGCCCAGACCATCGACGAGCTGAAAAGTGCCGGCCTTTCCGGCGCACAGCTGTCAGAGCTTGCGCCGGACTGCGGGCCGGAAAGCGGCAAGCTGAGCGAGCTGGCACTGATTTTTCAGGGATACGAAACGCTGCTGGCGGGCACCGGCATGGACCCCGCCGACCGGCTGGAGCTGGCGGCTGACCGGCTGGAAGCCGCTCTTGCCCGGGGCGAGCTGCCGGACTTTCTGCGGGAGCGGGAGGTGTTCATTGACGAGTTCGATACCTTCAACGCACCCAAAAAGCGGCTGATGGGCGCGATGCTGGCGGCGCTGCCCACCGTCACGGTGGCCCTGTGCGACGACGGTGCGCCCATGGTGCCGGGGGATATGGGGCTTTTTTCCGGCGCAAAGCAGGTGGCCGCACAGCTGCGGCAGCTGGCCCGCAAAAACGGTACTGATGCGGCAGTGCCGGAGCTGCTGCGCCGCGACCTGCGCCATAAGGATGCGCCCGGCCTTGCGGCTGTGACAGAGCTTTTGGAGACTGGCACCTGTGAGGTGCCGCCCGCTGCGCCGGAGGTGCGGCTGTTTGCCGCTGCCAGCCGGGAAGAGGAAGCCCGCTGCACCGCTGCGGCCATCCGCCGCCTGATGCGGCAGGGCGTGCGCTGCGGCAAAATGGCCGTGGTCTGCCGCAATATCCCGGATTACCGTGCGGCCATCCGGTACGAGTTCCGCATGGCAGATATCCCTCTTTACTGCGATGAACCCACCACCCCGGAGTTCAGCGCCCCGGCTACGGCGGTGCGTGCACTGCTGGCACTGCTGCGCGGTGCGGATATGACCGAAAACCTGACCATTCTTGCCAAGACCGGCCTGTGCGCTCTGACCGAGCCGCAGGTCTGCGCGCTGGAAAACTATGCCTATACCTGGTCACCCAATGCGGCGGCATGGCGCACAAAATTTGAGAAAAGCCCCAAGGGCTTCGGCGAAAATGAACTGTCCGATGAGGATGCAAAAACGCTGGAGGATGCCGAGACTGCCCGCCAGCTGCTGGTAACAGCCGTGGACGAACTGCGCAGCAAGGTGCGGGGCGGCAGCGCCGAACAGATCAGCCGGGAACTGTATTTCTGCCTGAAAAAGCTGGGTGCAGAAGAGCAGCAGGCAGCGCTGGTGGAAGCCGTCCGCACTGCCCGGGGCATCCCGGCGGCAGAGGAAGCGGCCCGCGAGTGGAACGTGGTGATGCAGCTGCTCAACGAGATGGCCCACCTGTTGGGCGGGCAGGGTGTGACCTTTGCAGAATATGAGGACCTGTTCAGCCTGCTGCTGCGCTCTTCGGACCTTGGGCACATCCCGCAGACGCTGGATGCCGTGGTGCTGGCAAGCGCGGGCAAAATGCGTCTGGACGCGCCGGACTATGTGTTCGTGCTGGGCCTTGCGGAGGGCGAATTTCCCTGTGCACCGTCCGAGACGGGCCTTCTGACCCACGCCGACCGCGATGTTCTGATGGCAAAGCAGATCGATCTGCCGGACTGCTTTGAGAACCGCGTGGTGCGCGAGCAGGTGTGCGTTTACAAAGCCCTCACCGCACCGGCAAAGGGGTTGTGGCTCAGCTGGCCCAAGGGGCAGGGCAAGACCCTGTGCGCAGCGCTGGAGCCCATCGTGGAGGCCCTGCACCCGGCGGCACCGGAGCTGGAGCTTCCCGACCTTGCGGCTACCCCCGCCGATGCACTGGATACGCTGGGCGGCTGGCCGCTGACCGACACGGAACGCGCCAGCCTGACTGAGGCGCTGCGTCTGCCGCAGACGGATGCACCCCGGGGCCTTGCGCTGCTGCGCCGCATGGAGGAGGACCCGCCCCGGCAGGTGAACGACCTGTCCGCGCTGAGCGGCCTGCTGGGGCAGCGGCTGCGCATCTCGCCCAGCCAGCTGGAAAAATACTATACCTGCCGTTACGGCTATTTTTTGCAGTATGTGCTGGGCCTGAAGCCCCGCAGACGGGCCGAGCTTTCTGCCGACCAGAGCGGCACCCTGATGCACTGGGTGCTGCAGATGGCGCTGGACCCGCACCCGGATGCGGATAATCCCTGCGCCGGGCTGGCCCCATTTCTGGAGCTGGACGATGATGCCATGGCAGGCCTTGCCAGCCTGCTGGTGGACGAATATGCAAAGCGTTATCTGCCGGAGGATACGGCCCGGTTCGCCTATCTGCTCTCGCGGCTCAAAAAAAGCATGACAAGCCTTTTGTGCTACCTGCGGGACGAACAGAAGCAGTCCTGCTTCCACCCGGCAGCCTGTGAGCTGCGCATCGGCTCCGGGGAGGACGCCGTGCCCGGGCAGGTGTATCATCTCTCGGACGGGCGCACCGTGCAGCTGGTGGGCACGGTGGACCGCGCCGACGAGTGGGTGGAGGAAGACGGCACCCGCTGGGTGCGGGTGGTGGACTATAAGACCGGCACCAAAAAACTGAACCTGAAAGAGGTATACTGCGGGCTGGACTGCCAGATGCTGCTGTATCTGTTCAGCCTGACGCGGGATAAGAGCGGCCGCTTTACCGGTGCGGAACCGGCAGGCGTGCTGTATCTGCTGGCAGACCCGGCCCCCAAGACCACCAACCGCCAGCAGGCACAGCAGGACGTGCAGTACGAGCTGGACGGCCTTGTGAGGGACGAGCAGAAGGTGTTCGATGCCATGGATGCGGATGAGACGGGCCGCTACCTGCCCTTTGGCTACCGCAACGGTGCACCCAGCCCCAGCCAGAAGGATAAGCGTGCCGATATTGCAAAGCTCAACCGCATCCAGCTGCATCTGGATGATCTTGTCACCCAGATGGGCCAGCAGCTTTACGATGGGCAGATCGCTGCAGAACCGCTGGTGGCCGGGGCGGGCAGGAACCCCTGCGTCTGGTGCGACTACAGCTTTATCTGCTGCCACGAGACCGGCATCGGCGAGCGGGCACTGGAAGCCCCGGCCAAACCCTTTGAGCCGGAAGAGACTGAGAACGAGAAGGAAGGTGAGCAGGCATGAGTGAACCCAAATGGACTCCGGCCCAGCGCGCTGCTATTGAGGACCGGGGTGGTGCGCTGCTGGTGAGCGCAGCGGCGGGCAGCGGAAAAACAGCCGTGCTGACCGAACGCGCCGTGCGGCTCATCACCGATCCGGACCACCCGGTGGATGCGGACAAACTGCTCATCGTCACCTTTACCAATGCGGCGGCGGCAGAGCTGCGGGCACGCATCGGGCAGGCACTGCTGCGGCTCAGCCAGCAGCAGCCCCACAACACGAGCCTGCGCCGCCAGCGGATGCTTTTGCAGCGCGCACCCATCTGCACCATTGACGCGTTCTGTCTGGACCTGCTGCACAAGCACTTTCAGGCACTGGACATCCCGCCGGACTTTGCCCCGGCAGACCCAGGCAGCGTGGAGGTGCTGCGGGCTTCGGCGCTGGCCGAAACGCTGGAAAATGCCTACCGCGACCCGGACTTCTGTGCCTTTGCAGACCTTTACGGAAAGGGCCGCACCGATCAGGCCGCAGGCAATACCATCCTGCATGTGTACGATTTTCTGCGCGCTCTGCCGGACTACGACCGCAGGCTGGACGAATATCTGACACCATGGCAGCGGGAAAACGGCTTTGCTTTTACCTGCTGGCATGATCTGCTGCTGGCGGAAGCGGCCCGCTGCGCAAAGGCCGCGCGGGAACTGCTGACGGCAGCGCTGGCAGACTGTAAGGAAGATTTTGTCCTTGCACAGGCACAGGCCGAGGAAAAAGGCAAGACCGCTGCTTCCAAGGCAAAGGCCGTGGCCGGTGTCAACGATAAATTTGCAGAGCCGCTCTCCCGGCTGGAAAGCGCCGCCGCCCTGCTGGGCGAGGTGGAACGGCTGGCTGCGGCAGGGCAGTGGACACCGCTGTACGATAAGCTGACACCCTATGTGCTGGGCATGGAGGAGATACCCGGCTTCAAGGGCATGAAAAAACGGCTGACCGGCGATCATAAGGCGGCGGTCAGAACCCGCGCAGACGAAGCTGCCAAGCTGTTTGAGCACATTACGGAGCTTGTCTCCTGCAGCGAGGAGGAAGCCGAAGCGGACCGCAGAGCGGCCCTGCCCCGGCTGCGGGCGCTGTTTGCCGCCGTGCGGGATTTTGATGCCCGCTTCTCGGCAAAGAAAAAGGAACGCAAGCTGCTGGAATTCAGCGATTTTGAGCATCAGGCCCTGCGGCTGCTGCGCACACCGGATGGCGTGTGCACCCCGCTGTGCCAGAGCATCCGGCACAGCTATGCCGCCGTGATGGTGGACGAATATCAGGACACGAACGCTTTGCAGGATGCCATTTACCGCTGCCTTGCTTCCCCGGCGGGGGATGACCTGTTCCTTGTGGGCGACCTGAAGCAGAGCATCTACCGCTTCCGTCAGGCCGACCCCAGCATCTTCCGGGCTAAGCTGAACGCATGGGCACCGTTGCCCAGCGGCACTGCCCGCCCCCGCCCGGAGGAGGGTACGGCAGGCGGAAACGCTCTGCTGGCGCTGGATGCGAACTTCCGCTCCGCCCCGCAGGTGGTGGCAGGCATCAACTTTATCTTTGAACAGCTCATGACTCCCCAGCTGGGCGATACTGCCTATGGCGACGGCCAGCGGCTGGTGTGCGGTGCACCCGGCGAATACGCCGGCAGCGTGGAGGCACACTTCCTGCCCGACGACACCGCCGAGACCGATGCGGCGTGGATCGCCCAGCGCGTTGAAGAACTGGTGAAAAACGGCGAACCAGTGCGGGACGGCAGCTCCACCCGCCCGGTGCAGTACGAGGATTGCTGCATCCTGCTGGCGGCGCGCGGCGACTTCCTCGCTTATGAGGAAGCGCTCACGGCCCGGGGCATCCCGGTGTATGCGGATGCGCGCGAAAACCTGATGGAAGCAGCGCACATCCGGCCGCTGATCTCGCTTTTGAAGGTCATCGACAACCCGGCGCAGGATATCTACCTTGCCGCCGCCATGCTGGGGCCGATGTTCGGCTTTACGGACGACGACCTTGTACGCCTGCGTGCCCAGAGCGCCGCAATGCAGAAAAAGGCGCAGGAGGAACAGGGCGCGAAGGAAACGGGCAAAAGGGCTTCCCGCATGAGTCTGTACGGCGCAGTGCTGCAGGTGGTGCAGAATGGTGATGAAACTCCGTTCACCCGAAAGGTGAAAGACTTTTATGACCGACTCACCGCACTGCGGCGCATGGCCCGCAGTGCCCCGGCAGAACAGCTGCTGGAAGAGATCTTTGTCTCCACCGGCTATCTTGCTGCGCTGGGCGTACTGGAAAACGGTGCGCACCGCCGGGAAGATGCCCGGCGCTTTGCGGCTTTCTGCGCACAGACCGGTGCAAACGGCATCTCGGCGCTGGTGCGTGCCATCGACGCGGCGGCGCAGGCCGGTTCTACCGGGCAGGACACTGTGCCCGGCGGTGCGCGGCCTGGCTGTGTGACCATCATGACCATCCATCGCTCCAAGGGTCTGCAGTTCCCGGTGGTGTTCGTGGGCGACACGGCCCGGCACTTTAACCTGAGCGACACTTACCAGCCGGTGCTGCTGCACCGGGAATACGGCGCGGGCCTGCGCCTGCGCCCGGAACAGGGCGAGAGCATGTACAAGACTGCAGCCTACGCAGCCCTTGCCAGCGTCCATGCGCAGGAAACGCGCAGCGAGCAGATGCGCCTTTTATATGTGGCGCTCACCCGTGCACAGGATAAGCTGATCCTCACGGTGCCGCTGGGCATGACCAAGACCGGCAATCCCTTTGCCAAGGCGGCAGCATTCCTTGCTGCGGGCGCGGGAGAAACGCTGAACCAGCAGGCGGGCAGCTTTGCCGACTGGCTGCGTGCAGCGCTGCTGGTGCATCCCTTCGGCGGGCCGCTGCGGCGGCTGGCAGGAGATCTGGAACTGCCCTTTGTGTTTACGGAAAGCGAGATCATGGTCACGGTGCAGGAAGCTCAGCCGGAGCCGGAAACACCGGAACAGGAACCGGAAGCGGCAGAGCCTGTCCCGGCAGACCCGGCATTGGTGGCTCAGCTGCAGGAGGGCTTTGCATGGCGGTATCCGGCGGCAAAACTGGCTGCGGTGCCCGCCAAGGTCAGCGTGACCAGCATCGTGCACAAGGCCGAGCAGACCACGCTGGAACGCCCTGCCTTTCTCTCCAAGGACGGCCTGACCGCCGCCGAGATGGGCACGGCTCTGCACGCTTTTCTGGAACATGCGGACTTTGCCTCCCTTGCTGCTGCCAAAGCGGCGGGCACGCTGGAGGAAGCCATCCTTGCAGAGCGCCAGCGGCAGGTGGACAGGCAGCTTGTGGCCCCGGAGATCGCGGAAAAGCTGGATGTGAGCCGGATCCGCCGCTTTGTGGAAGGCGAGGCTTTTGCAAAGATCTGCGCAGCTGAAAAGGTGCTGCGGGAGCTGGCCTTCATCACGGCGCTGCCCGCGTCGGCCGTGCTGACGGCACAGGGAGCTTCCGTGCAGGAAGCCGCCGCCGTGCAGGATGAGCAGGTGCTGGTGCAGGGCATTGCAGACCTTGTGCTGGTGTTCCCGGACCATCTGGAACTGCTGGATTACAAGACCGACCGCCGCAAGACCGAAGCGGACTTCCTGAGCGCCTACCGCCCGCAGCTGAACCTCTATGCCCTTGCCATCGATAAGCGCTTTGCACCGAAGAAGGTAACGTATAAGGGCATCTACTCGCTGGAGCTGGGGAGGCTGATCGAAGCATAAGGAAAACGGGCTCGCCCTCTCAGTCTCGCATTTGCTCGACAGATTCCCCTTTTTGTCGCAATAGCGACAGAGTGGGGAATGTGGCATTGCGTAAGCAATGACGGAGAGGGCGAGGACGCTATCGGAAACTTACTCCTTTTTCAAAAGTCATATTTTTCCCGCAAAACGCATAAAAAGTGCTTGACAGCGCTTTCTGCCTGTGGTAAAATAACCGGGTAAAGAAAGCAGCTACGGCCTGTGCCGCGCTCGCCTTGTGGGGTCAGAATCCCCGGGCTATACCCAAGTGCATCTGTTCTTTGAACAGATCGCAGCTTTGTGTGAATTTTGCGCGGCTGTCCAGAAACTGGGCGGCCGCGTTTTCTATTGCCAATATTGCAACACTATGGATTTTGTTTGGAGGTGCATTCATTATCGCTACCGCTGGAAAGTCGAAGGAACTGGAGATCAACGGCCAGATCCGTGATCGTGAGGTTCGCCTGATCGGTGCTGACGGCGAGCAGAAGGGCGTTGTGTCCATTCAGGTGGCCATGCGCGCTGCAGAAGAAGCCGGGCTCGATCTGGTAAAGATCGCACCGCAGGCTGTGCCGCCTGTGTGCAAGGTGCTGGACTACGGCAAATACCGTTTTGAACAGCAGAAGAAGGAGAAGGAAGCCAAGAAGAACCAGAAGGTGGTCGAAGTCAAGGAGACCCGCCTCTCGCTCAACATTGACACCAACGACTTCAACACCAAGCTGAACCAGACTGCCAAGTTCCTGGCAGCTGGCCATAAGGTGAAGGTTTCGATCCGTTTCCGCGGCCGTGAGATGGCGCATACGGACCTGGGCCTTGAGGTTCAGAAGAAGTTCGCCGCAGCCCTGCCGGAAGCCGTTGTGGAAAAGCAGCCCAAACTGGAGGGCCGGAGCATGCAGATGTTCCTTGCCCCCGCTCCCGCGAAGCAAAATTAAGGAGGAACTATAAAATGCCCAAGATCAAAACACATTCCGGTGCGAAAAAACGCTTTAAGCTGACGAAAAACGGCAAGGTGAAGCGCGGCCATGCGTTCCGCAGCCATTTGCTGAACGGCCATGGCAAGACCCGCAAGCTGAAACGCGCCTACCGCAAGGCTTCCTATGCCGACAAGACGAATACGGCCGTAATCAAACGCATGCTGCCGTACGCCTAAGCTGTCAGGGGCTTGGCAACCGATTATCAAACAGCTTACATTTAAAGGAGATTGTGAAATATGGCACGTATCAAAGGCGCTATGATGACGCGCAAAAGAAGAAAAAAGACCCTGAAGCTGGCGAAGGGATACTGGGGCAGCAAATCCAAGCATTTTAAAATGGCCAAAGAGCAGGTCATGAAGAGCGGCAACTATGCTTTTGTGGGCCGCAAACAGAAAA
>ERZ773241.3710-NODE-3710-length-10152-cov-7.366941_pt1 | contig 10152 bp, 10 predicted proteins | sample MGYA00580989_ERZ773241 | MGnify/ENA primary metagenome ERZ773241 (study PRJEB29015, sample SAMEA2737804) | human gut metagenome | biome: human gut; feature: human-associated habitat; material: faeces | place: China | collected 2012 ...
ACGGCACCACCGCCAGCCGGGTGGAGCGCGCCATCCGCCACGCCATCGAGGTGGCATGGGACCGGGGCGATGTGGACACCCTCAACAGCTACTTCGGCTACACCATCCATAACCTGCGCGGAAAACCAACGAACTCGGAGTTCATCGCAATGATAGCTGACAAGATGCGGCTGGATAAACGGCAGAGAGTGGGCTGATTTTTTTCATAGAATCCGCCGTCGTTCATATTCTGATAAGAGCAAACCAAACAGACAAAGGAGGTTTTGCTCTTGAAGCTTGCAGAATATCTCGCACGGCGCAGGCGGGCCAGAGTTGCGGCCGTGATGCTGTTCGCCCTCATTATGGGGTTTGTATCTGCTGCGCCGCCGGTCGTCACCGGATGTCAGGCGCAGGATCTTACCCCGGCACCGGACACTTCGATGCTCTCCCCCGCCGTTTCGGCTCTGGCACAGGAGCAGCAGGAGCCTGCTGCCCAGCCGCTGCCGGAAAAGTGGGTCTGCCTGACCTTTGACGACGGCCCCAGCAAGACCACACCGGATGTGCTCAGCGCGCTGAACGCGGCCGGAGTGCACGCCACATTTTTTGTGGTGGCTACCGGTTACAACGAGAAGTATCTGCCCCTGCTCACCGAAGCGGTCAGCGCCGGGCACCAGATCGCGCTGCACTCTGCTTCCCACGAGTACAGCGATATCTACCGCAGCAGCGACGCTTATTGGGAGGACATTGCCCTTTTAAAGGAGCGCATTGCGCCCTATGTGGATGCCGAGAGCATCCGGTATCTACGGTTTCCGGGCGGCAGCACCAACACCGTCAGTCGGCGCTACGGCGGCAAAGGCCTGATGAAGCAGCTGAAAGCCGAAGTAGAGCAGAAAGGCTGGCATTGGGTGGACTGGAACGTGTGCGCCGAGGATGCCGTGGGCGGGCACCCAAGCGCGGGCACCATTTACCGCAATGTGGTGCACGAGACCGGGCAGCAGACGAGCTGCATCGTATTGATGCACGATTCTTCCTCCACACACACCACCGCCGAAGCACTGCCGGACATTATCCGGTGGTATGCAGACAACGGCTATACCTTTTTGACGGTGGCCGAAGCCTTGCCGGTAAGATAAAAAAGAACTCCCCCAGTCAAGCCCGATAGGGGTTGACTGGGGGAGTTTGCTTTTTTCAATTAGTCCGCGTTCTGGCAGAACAGCGAGAAGGTGCGGTAAGCCATGTACAGGTCGGTCTTATGGATGACCTCGAAGGGCGAGTGCATGGACAGCACCGGCACGCCGATGTCCAGCACCGGGATGCCGCGGTTGGCCACGTACTTGGCAATGGTGCCGCCGCCGCCCAGATCCAGACGGCCCAGCTCACCGATCTGCCATGCCACGTCGTTGGCATCCAGCAGGCGGGTGATATCCCCTACCAGCTCAGCGGAAGCATCGCTGGCAGAGCTCTTGCCGCGGCTGCCGGTGTACTTGAAGAAGGCCACGCCGCGGCCTGCGTAAGTACCGTTCTGCGGCTCGAAGGCATTTGCCCAGGAGGGGTCGTAGGCGGCGGTCACATCGGCGGAGAGACACACGCTGTTCTGGAAGGCAAGGATGTCGTCCTGACCGGCGGCGCGGCACAGCAGCTGCATAAAGTGGAATACATACATGCTCTGCATGCCGGTCACACCGTCGGAGCCGATCTCTTCCTTATCGGTCAGCACGCAGACGGTGGTGTGCACAGGATCTTTCGTCTCGATCTCGGCCATAAGGGCGGGGTATGCGTCCACACGGTCATCGTGACCGTAGCCGCCCACCATGGAGCGGTCAAAGCCCACGTCCCGGGCCTTATGGGCGGGCACCACCTCGATCTCAGCGCGGGTGAAGTCCCGCTCGGTGATGCCGTACTTTTCGTGCAGCAGCATCAGGGTGTTCAGCTTGACGGCCTCCTTGATGTCGGCATCCTCCACAGCGTCGGAGCCGATGAGCACGTTCAGCTCTTCGGCCTTGATGCCCTCGCTGAGCTTGCGGTCGTTCTGCTCGGCACCCAGATGGGGCAGCAGGTCGGTGATGCAGAACACAGGATCGTTCTCGTCCTCGCCCACGCTGAAGGACATGCTGGAGCCGTCGGCACGGGTAAACACGCCGTGGATGGCCAGCGGCATGGTGCCCCACTGATACTTGCGGATGCCGCCGTAGTAGTGGGTCTTGAAGTAGCTCAGGTGGTCGGACTCATACAGGGGGTTCGGGCGCAGGTCCAGACGGGGGCTGTCGATGTGGGCGATCACCAGACGGAAGCCCTCCTCAAAAGATTTCCGGCCGATGGTAGCGGCCACCACCGCCTTGTGCTCCTGCACAAAGTAGATCTTCTGGCCGGGGGCATAGGTCTTTTTCGGCTCAAACTTTTCGTAACCGGCCTCCAGCAGCAGCTTTTCGCTGGCGGCGGCAGCTTCGCGCTCGGTCTTGGCAGCGTTCAGGAAGGCTTTGTAGCCTTCGGCAAAGGCTGCAGCCTTCTCCTTCACGTCGGCGCTCTTGTCGGCAGCGTACTCCGGCTTGTAAAGCAGCTGTTCGGCAGCCTGCTTTGCGGTAAGTTTCTCGCTCATGTTCCTTATCTCCTCTCAGCTTTCTGCATAGATACGCTGATACCGCGCATAGCAGGAAGTGATCTTTTTTACGTAGTGGTTCATCTGGTTATAGGGAAAGCCCTGCAGCGTTTCGCCGTCTGCGGAGTGCTCTTCCATCTGTAAAAGAGCATCTACCGTGCCCCACCCGCTGTGATAAGCGGCAGCGGCAGTGGCAACATCGCCGTTGTAGCGCTCCATGCACAGGTGCAGGTAATAGCATCCGAACCGGATGCTGGTCTCCGGGTCGTAGAGATTTGCAAAGAGCAGTCCTTCGTCCGGTGCGATCTTGCTGCGCAGCCAGATAAAGGTCTCCTCGGTCATCTGCATCAGGCCCCGGGCATCCACAGTGGAGGTGGCCTGCGGGTCAAAGCCGCTTTCGGTGCGGATGAAGGCATCCACCAGAAGCGGGTCAAGGCCGTAAGTCTCCGCCCACTGGTCCACCAGCGCTTCGTACTTGCGGGGGTATAAAAGCCGTTCTGCCCTGCCCCACAAGTTGGGCACCAGCACAAACAGCAGGATCAGCGCCATGCCCAGCAGGAACAGCCTGCGGCTGCGCATTTTTTTGCAGCGGCGTGCCTTCTGGGCGCGGAGAGCGCGGCGGATGCGGGCCGTCTCCGGGTCGTACTGCGGTGCAGGATCTTGTTCGTTATATCGTTTGTTCAAAGTTCTTTTCCCGCACCTCCTTCTGCCAGAAGCTTTGTGCAGAGCTGCTCTGCCGCAGCCTGCAGATGTGCAAGGCTGGAATCGTTGCGCAGCACATAGTCTGCCTGCGCGGTGAGGGTGCTTTCCGGTGTCTGGGCGTTCAGGCGGCGGGCGGCCATCTCGGCCGAGATGCCGTCCCGGGCCACGATGCGGGCCACACTGGTCTCAAATGGTGCCGTGACCACGCACAGGCGGTCACACTCGGCCTGCGCCGCAGTCCCCACGATGACCGCGCCATCCAGCACGAACAGCGGTGCACCGGCATCCTGTGCTGCCTGCTTTGCCGCACGGATGCGGCGCACGATCTCCGGGTGGGTCAGGCTGTCCAGCGCCGCCTTGCCTTCCGGGGTGGCAAAGGCGCGGTCAGCCAGCAGGCGGCGGTCCAATGTGCCGTCTGCTTTTAAAATGTCTGCGCCGAACCGCTGAGCCAGCCGGGGCAGCAGCGGCGAGCCGGGCAGTAAAATCTCGCGGCTGATCTGGTCGGCATCGGCCAGCGGCACACCGTGGGCCGAAAACACCGCCGTGACCGTGGATTTGCCGCAGCCGCTGCGGCCCGTGATGCCAAGCGCGATCATAGCTTGATCACCCGGAAGGCCGCAGCGCGGATCAGGCGGTTGTACACCGCCATGGAAAGGCCGTCCTTCTGCGGGCAGCGGGCGTAGACCACGGCATCGCCCTGCTCATCCAGCGCGCGCAGGCAGCGGAAGATGTGCTTTGCCTGATCGGCACCGTCGCCCTCGCGGCCATACTCCACGCAGGGCACACCCAGCTTTTCCGCCTCGCCGGTAAAGCACAGGCAGCTGGGATTCTGCTCGGCGTGGGCATCCACATAGGCTTTGAACTGCTCAAAGGTGCCGTCCAGCAAGGTCACATCCGCCTTGGGTGCGTAGTGCTTGTACTTCATGCCGGGGCTGCGCACCACAGCACCCTCCGGCAGCTTTTCGAGGATGGCTTTGGACACTTCCACCTCTTCGCCGAGGGCACGCTCGAGGTCTTCCAGCGTGATGTGGCCCGGGCGGAACAGGGTGGGCTTTTCGCCCACCACTGACACCACAGTGCTTTCTACGCCCACGTCGCACTCGCCGCCGTCCAAAATCAGCGGCAGGCGGCCGTCCATATCGGTGAACACATCCTGCGCGTTGGTGGGGCTGGGCTTGCCGGAAAGATTGGCGCTGGGGGCAGCAAAGGCGCAGCCGCTCTTTTCAATGACGGCGCGGGCCACCGGGTGGCTGGGCATCCGGATGCCCACGGTGTCCAGACCGGCACAGCACTCCGCTGCCACCTCCGGGCCGCGGGGCATGATGATGGTGAGCGGGCCGGGGCAGAACGCAGCCATCAGCAGCTGGGCGCGCTCCGGCACCTCGCTGACAAGGCCGGGCAGCATTTCCGGTCCGGTGACGTGGACGATCAGGGGATTGTCCTGCGGGCGGCCCTTGGCCACAAAGATCTTCTTCACAGCCTCGCCGTTGCGGGCATCGGCAGCAATGCCGTAAACCGTCTCGGTGGGCAGGGCCACCAGCTCACCGTTCTGCAGCAGGGCAGCGGCTTTTTCAATGCTCTTTTCGTCCGATGCGGGCAAAATTTCAGTTTTCATTTCCATACGGATCATCGTTCTTTCTATCTGTAAAGTATTTATGCTTTTCAGCATTTATCGACAGGATATCGTTTTATTTTCAAAACTGCATTTCAGTCCTGTTCGTTGAGCTTTTGCAGCTTTTCGGCCTGTTCGCGGGTGGCCAGTGCGTCGATCACCTCGTCCAGATTGCCGTCCATGATCTTGGAAAGATTGTGCACGGTCAGGCCGATGCGGTGGTCGGTGCAGCGGTCCTGCGGGAAGTTGTAGGTGCGGATCTTTTCGCTGCGGTCGCCGGTGCCCACCTGCCCCTGACGGCTGGCGTTGATGGCATCCTGCTGCTGTTTCTGCTTCTGGGCCAGCAGGCGGCTGCGCAGGATCTCCAGCGCCTTGTCCTTGTTCTGGAACTGGCTGCGCTCGTTCTGGCATTCTACCACCATGCCGGTGGGGAGATGTGTCACACGGATGGCGCTGGAGGTTTTGTTGATGTGCTGACCGCCCGCGCCGGAGGAGCGGAAGGTGTCGATGCGCAGGTCCTTCATGTCCAGCGCAAAGTCCACCTCTTCGGCCTGCGGCATCACAGCCACCGTGGCCGTGGAGGTGTGGATGCGGCCCTGCGTCTCGGTCTCCGGCACACGCTGCACACGGTGCACACCGCTCTCGTACTTGAGGCGGTTGTAGGCCCCGGCACCGTCCACCGAAAAGATGGCCTCCTTCACGCCGCCAAGCTCCGTCTCGTTGAGGTTGAGCATTTCCAGCTGCCAGCCCCTGCTTTGCACATACATGGTGTACATGCGCAGCAGGCTGTGGGCAAACAGGGCAGCTTCCTCCCCTCCTGCGCCGCCGCGGATCTCCACAATGACATTTTTGCCATCGTTCACATCCTTGGGCAGCAGCAAAATTTTGAGATTATTTTCCAGCTTTTCCACATCTTGACTTTTTTCGCTGATTTCCTGCTGTATCATCTGCTTGAAGTCCGGGTCAAGTGCGCCCGGTTCTTCCAGCAGAGCTTTGGCCTGTGCCAGATGATCCTGTGCGGTCTGCCACGCGCGGTAGGCCTGCACCACAGGTTCTGCATCGTGGTACTCCCGCATCAGCCTGCGGAAAAGCGCAGGGTCTGCGGCGGTATCCGGCTGGTTCAGGCGGATGGAAAGCTCTTCAAAGCGGTGGCAGACAGCATCCATCTGGGTAAACATGTTCGGCATAATTCCGGCAGTTCTCCTTACAAACTCAGATTCATGTTCGTGCAGCCGAACGGCTCCGGGGCCTTTCCGCCCCGGATGCGTGCTGCGCCGGGCGCTAGGCCTGCCCGGGTTTTACCACCTTTTTGATGTTCTTTTCAATTTTAGCACGCGGCAGCATCACCTCGCGCCCACAGCCGGTACACCGGATCTTAAAATCCATGCCGACGCGCAGTACCTCGAAGCTGGACGCTCCGCAGGGGTGCTTTTTGCGGGTGAGGATGGTATCGCCTACAGCAATGTCCATAGCTCTGCTTCTCCCTTCTGCCTGCCCAAAACAGCAGGCGGTGTGTGCGCAAAGCCCGGCGTGCCGGTTTGCTGCGCATACAGATATAGTATAATGCAAAGCCGCACAAAATGCAAATATCCGCCCATGCGGATGCATAAGTTTTAACAGAAAGGCCGCTGCCGTTCCAAGCACGGCCTAAAAAGCAGAGAAAGAGGAATGAAAGATGATGCAAGCTTACCGTACCGAAGGCAACTACCGTTCTGCTGCGCGCCTGTCCCCCGCTGAACTGCGCGCCGCCATGGCAAACCGCGAGATCCTGCAGGCCACTGCTCTGGCCTTTGATACACAGCGCCAGCTGCGGTTCGAGATCGGCGGGGTGAGGGCCGTGATGCCCTTTGCCCAGTGCGCCGATGGTGCCGCAAACGGCACCGTGCGGGACATTGCGGTGCTGACGAGGGTGGGCCGCCCCACCTGCTTTGTGATCGAAGCGCTGGACACCGACGAGAACGGTCAGCCCTTCTACCGGCTCTCCCGCGCGCTGGCGCAGCAGATGTGCAAGGCCGACTATCTGGACACCCTGCAGCCCGGCGATATCCTGCCCTGCACCGTGACCCATATCGAGCCGTTTGGCGCGTTCTGTGATGTGGGCTGCGGCATCAGTGCCCTGCTGCCCATCGACTGCATGTCGGTGAGCCGCATCTCCTCCCCCGCCGACCGGGTGAGCGTGGGCCAGCAGATCTTGTGCGCCGTCAAGAACCGGGATGTACAGGGCCGCTTTGTGCTGACCATCCGGGAACTGCTGGGCACATGGGAGGAAAATGCGGCCGGGTTCACCGTGGGTGAGACCGTGGTGGGCATCGTGCGCAGCGTGGAGGAATACGGCACCTTTATCGAGATCGCGCCCAACCTCGCGGGCCTTGCCGAGAGCTGCACCGACCTTGTGCCCGGGCAGGCGGTGAGCGTCTACATCAAGAACATCCTGCCGGAAAAAATGAAGATCAAGCTGGTGATCGTGAACCACGCCCTGAGCCAGCGCCACCGGTTCGAGCTGAAGTATTTCATCACCGAGGGCCATCTGGACCACTGGGTGTACTCCACGCCGGAAAGCCCCAAGCGCATTGAGACAGATTTTGCCGCTGCGGCTTGCAATCCGGCGTGAAAGCCTTTATACTATAAAAGAAAAGGAATGCAAGGGGGATGTATGGAACGATGGCCGCCAATGATGCTTTTACTGCCGGTGTACGTCCCGGCGGGTTGACCAGCAGCACCGAGATCCGGCTGCTGCTGTGCTATCTGGTCAAAAATGCCGGACCCATTGCCCGGCAGGAGATCGAAAACGCCCTGATGGAAGAAGCGCTGGTGAACTATTTCGAGATCGGCTCGTGTCTGGACGATATCACCAGGCAGCAGCTCGTCACCCTGACAAAGGGCAGCTACACCATCACCGAGAAAGGCCGCAAAGTGGCGCAGGAGCTTGCCTACGACCTGCCCCGCAGTGTGCGGGAGCGCGCTGTGGCCGCTGTGCTGCGCTGCCAGACATGGGCCCGCAAGGAAGCCAAGTACAGTGCCAGCATTACCGAAAAAGAGGACGGCCACTGCACCATCCGCTGCACGGTGAAAGGGCTGGACAGTGAGCTGTTCTGTCTGGATCTCGGCACACCGGACCGGCTGACCGCCGAGCTGGTAAAAAAGCAGTTCATCCTCAAGGGCAACGAGATCTACCAAATGCTCATCAATAAGCTGACCGAAGAAGAGAAGTAACGATTTGGAATGGCCGCCGCGCACGCCTTAGCCATAAACAGCGGAAATTTCATGATTTTATTTGCGGTTTGGAAGTGTCTGCGGACACCTCCAAACCGCTTTTTTTCACAAGAAATACCCAAATTTCAAACTGCATTTTTCCTTACGACCTTTACTGTGAAAACCAAAAACCGGAAAAGTCCGCAGACTTTTCCGGTTTTTGAATATAAAAATAATTCCGCTGAGCATGGCCAGAGTGAAACGGAGGCCATTCAAAATATAAAATCAAATCAGGATGCAGATGAGCCCGGTGCAGCCCTCATTGATGACCCGTTCCAGCGTTTCCTGCAGGCGGGTGCGGGCCTCCTGCGGCATGTGCAGCAGCTTGTTCTGCAAGCCCTCGTTCACCAGCTCGTGCAGGCTCTTGCCAAAGATGTTGGACTCCCACAGCTTTTCCGGGTCGTCCTCAAAGCCGGCCAGCAGGCTGCGGGCAAGGTCCTCGCTCTGCTTTTCGGTGCCCACGATGGGGCTGATCTCGGTGTGGATGGTGGCCTTCATCATCTGGATGGAGGGCGCGCAGGCTTCCAGCCGCACGCCGTAGTTCGTGCCCTGCCGCACGATCTGGGGCTGTTCCAGTTTCAGCTCGCTGACCGTGGGCATCACGATGCCATAGCCGGTGGCTTCCACCTGCTCAAGGGCGCTGCGCACCTTCTCGTACTCCCGTTTGGCCTTTGCCAGCTCCATGATGCAGGGCATCAGGCCCGCTTCGTCGCCAATGGCAAGGCCGGTCTGCTCGCTCAGCACCTGATAGAAAATTTCCGGCTTCAGCTCCACCGTGATGCGCACACTGCCGTTCGCAAGGTCGATGCCGCTGATGGCCGAGCGCTGCACCGCGTCACATTCCAGCGCAGGTGCGTCTGTTCCGGAGGGTACATCCTTCATGCGGGAGACCTTTGCCGCCAGCTGCATGGCCGCATCGTACACCTGCGTTTGCAGCCAGTGGCCGTTTTCCAGCATCGTGACCCAGCGCGGCAGGGCAAAATCCAGCTCCTGCACCGGGAACTCGTACAGCACCTGCCGCAGGATGCTGCCGAGTGCCTCCGCGTCCAGATCCACGCAGCTCACCGGCAGCACGGTGTGGTCGTAGTCCCGGGCCATGCCCTCGGCCAGCTGCTTCGTCTCCGGGGCATCCGGGTGGGTGCTGTTGAGCAGGATGATGTAGGGCTTGCCCAGCGCATCCAGTTCTTCCACGATGCGCTTCTCGGTTCTGGCATAGCCCTCCCGCGGGATGTCGCTCACAGAGCCGTCGGTGGTGACCACGATGCCGATGGTGGAATGTTCGCAGATCACCTTGCGGGTGCCGGTCTCGGCGGCAAGGTCGAAGGGCACCTCGTGGTCGAACCACGGGCTTTTGACCATGCGGGGCTTGTCGTTCTCCTCGTGGCCCATAGCCCCCTCCACCATGTAACCCACGCAGTCGATGAGCCGCACCCGGCACTCGCCGCCGCCCTCCAACTGCAGGGGCACGGCTGCTTCCGGGATGAATTTTGGTTCCGTGGTCATGATGGTGCGGCCCGCTGCCGACTGGGGCAGCTCGTCCCGGGCACGCTCCCGCGCAGCCGCCGGGCCGATGGCGGGCAGCACCAGCTGTTCCATGAAACGCTTGATAAAGGTGGATTTGCCGCTGCGCACCGGGCCAACCACCCCAATGTAGATATCTCCGCCGGTGCGTGCGCCGATCTCGCGGCAGATGCTCTTCTGTTCCTGATTTGCCAAATTGCTCTCCCCTTCCCGTTTGCGCTGTGCACCGGACAGGATTCCGGTCCGCTTGTTGTAATCGTATGTTGGGAAAAGGCCGGATATGACAAAAGGCTCCCATGCCAGCAGCACAGGAGCCTTTACAAACATTTTTACAATTACGGGGTCAGACGGTTGGGGCCGCGGAACAGGAACTCGGCGTCCTTGATGGTCAGGCCGCACAGCAGCATGGTCAGGCGGTCGATGCCCAGACCGAAACCGCCGTGGGGCGGGCAGCCGTACTGGAAGAACTCCAGATAGAACTTGACATCAT
>ERZ773241.3718-NODE-3718-length-10133-cov-15.531058_pt1 | contig 10133 bp, 9 predicted proteins | sample MGYA00580989_ERZ773241 | MGnify/ENA primary metagenome ERZ773241 (study PRJEB29015, sample SAMEA2737804) | human gut metagenome | biome: human gut; feature: human-associated habitat; material: faeces | place: China | collected 2012 ...
TGTGCAACTTTTTCATTTGTAAATATTTAGAATTTTAATTCAACCAACGGGTATCCCCAGTAAAGAAACTGGTTTCCACTGCCCACTTCCATATTCTTCCGGGTAGAACGGATCATTTGTGAAATCAGTTCCAGACTTTCTTGTTCTGATAATTTCTTTTCTTCCATAAGGCAATCAGTTTTAGGTTTTAAACTCAATATGGTTTATTTTATAAACCATAAAGCGAAAAATAAAGGCAAGGAGGCGCGCTTCTCTCTTGCTTTAATGCAAATATAAATAAGTTTATTTTATAAACCAAATAAAACGGCAGGAAAATAACAGAAAAAAAGCCGTTCCAATCTTTACGACTGAAACGGCTTATATAGAATAAAAAGATGTACTTACTTATTTCTGCAAGTCATTCTCGTTCACCAGTAACTTACCCTGATATTCTCCGGTCAATGTGCGCAGGAAGGATACCATCTGTGCGACTTCCTGTTTTGACAAATCGACGCCTACCTCGTACTTGGCCATGGCTATCACGGCATCTTCCAGCGTAGCCTGTGTCCCATCATGGAAATAAGGTGCAGTCAATGCCACATTACGCAATCCGGGCACTTTAAAGCGATGACGGTCTCTTTCGTCTTTTGTTTCCTTGAAACGGCCATTGTCTTCTATGGTCAGTTCCGTACCACGGTCGGCAAAGTAATCATGCTTGATGCCTAGCAGTTCGTACGACTGTCCACCCATGTTCTCACCTACATGGCAAGTAGCACAGTTATATTTCTTAAACAAATCATATCCGGCCAGTTCTTCAGCTGTCAGAGCTGCATTATCCCCTTTCAGGTACTTGTCGAAACGTGAGTTCGGTGTAAGCAAGGTTCTTTCAAACTCCTGAATGGCATCTGTAATGTTTGCCTGATTGAAACCGTCGGGATACACTTCCTTGAATGCCTTGCTGAAAGCTGCATCCGCATTCAATTTCTCGCAAATCTCATCAAACGACTTACAAGCCATTTCTACCGGATTCAAAGGAGGACCAGCTGCCTGATCAGCCAACGTAGCAGCACGTCCGTCCCAGAACTGCACGAAATTATAATGTGCGTTATATACAGAAGGAGCATTTACTCCACCAAACTGACCTCCTACTCCTTCAGAGAACTGCTTGTTGTCTACTCCACCGGTATTCAACCCGTGGCAAGAGGAACAAGATACGGTATTATCGGCCGACAGACGTACGTCGTGAAACAGCAGATTTCCTAAAATCACTTTCCGCATATCTACCGGTACAGAGTCCTGAACCGGACGAATAGTCTCATTGCTCCACTGTGCATGAGCCAGCTGGTTCGGATAGAAGGCTGCACGCTGTGACTTCACCCACGAAAGTGCCATCTGCTTTTCCGTATCGTTCAACGAAGCCCCCCAATGCACCAGATAATATTTGGCCATAGGCATGGTGCCGTCCAATATCACCTTCTCTACTTTTGCCAAATCTACCTCGCTGACCTTCTCTCCTTTTTTCAAGGCTTCTAACATCGGAGTCATGTCGAAAGAGCGGTAAGCCAGACGAGCATCTTCCTTGACCAGTTTTCCGGCAACCGGCAGACTGGCATAAAACGGCAATTCCGGATTTGCAGTATGACAGGCCATACATCCGCTGCTCTCAATGATTTCTTCCATCTGAGCACTGCTTTCCAAACTGGCTGAAGGAGGACGGTTCACCACCCGATAGGTTGCGGCCAATACCGCAGCTACCACCAGCACTGAAAAAATGATTTTTGTTCTTTTCTTCATAAGAAACTGATTAGATTTTAATAACTCAATAAATATCTCACACGTTAAAATGCTAAGAACGGTTGTATAAATGTACGCTTTGCTGTGCGGCAGGAAGGTAATTCACCCCATACCAGCACATCTGTAGCGAAAGGAAGGACACAATCAGTATCCAATATAGCGCACGCGGAGTATTCCTGCGGAACAAGCGCAGATGTACATACAGCAAATAACCTGTCCACGTAACTGCTGCCCAGGTTTCTTTCGGGTCCCAGCTCCAATAATGTCCCCAGGCTGCTTTTGCCCAGATTGCTCCGGTCAGCATACCGACTGTCAGAAAAGCCAATCCTGCATAAACCAACTTGTCGGCTGCTTCAAGGTAATTCTCCCGATGCTTGTAAAGTCCCATACAGGCCAAAATGAACGCACAGCCTAACACCGAATAGGAAAACATATACACCGTGACATGAGGAACAAACCACGGGCTTTGCAAGGCAGGCATGAGGGACTGGTCATGAATTTCCGGTTTCAGAATATTGATAATCGCAAATACCGCACCTACTACAGTGGAAAAAGACAATATCCAGGGATACTTCCAACGAAGATAAGTCAGCAAGCCGGATATACCCATAAAGAACGAATACCACAATCTGGTCTCGCCCATGGTACGCAAAGGAGGACGCTGAAGGCTTAGCCAGAATCCGGTAATAAAGGCAGCAAACACCAGTATCCCCGACAAGGTCAACCCAATAGCCCATCGGCTCCGCTCTTTAGAGAACAAGGCAAAAACCGCTCCAGATCCCCATAAAACGATGGCAGGCAGGGCAAACAAATAAAAATTATCCCACGTAATCATTCAAGAATAGTGTTAGTTTATATAAAGTCAGTCAACAAGTTCACTTACAGATTTACTCATCTGCTTGTCTGGTCCTGCTAAAAAGAGCAGTAACCCTCCGCACAGCATCATCACAATGCCCAACAGCATGACGTATTTCAGCGGCTCACGCACAATCTGTACTACACAGTATTCCGGTTCGGCAGAATGCACATCATAGGAAGTCAGGTAATAATCTTCTGCCCAGCTTGCCGAATAGGGCTGGTTTACTTCCAGATGTATGGGGTTTCCGTCCATTGACACTTCGGCAAAAAAGCGGCGTGGCGTACCATTGGGATAATGCTCTACAGTAAAGTTTGTCAGCTGCAACGGTTTCTCCAGGTATACCACATTTCCCTCGGAGGTAAAAGCTTCATTGTTCGGATTAGCCCGAAACACCGGAATGCGTAAGGTCTGTTCCTCTGCACTTCCCATAAATCCGGCAAAGAGTGCCAGCCACAATCCGGCATGATTCAGCATAAAACGCCACCGATTACGTCCCGGCGTGAAAAATCGTCTTACGGTAATCATTCCCAAATGAGTCAGCAACCCGAATAATCCGGTAACAAAAATCCAGGAAGACATAAAATTATAGCAGCCCAAACGAGAAAATAGACCCGACTTCTCTGCAGCCTCTTGCGCAGAAAGTTGGGGAAACAAGCCTATCACCAGACAACCGGCCAAAAACCAGCCTAATGTCCAGCAGGTACATTGCGGGGAAAGCCACAGACGGACAGCTTCCGAATGACGCTTCTCCTTATAGCCATATCCTATCAATGCAATCCATAATAAGGCTAAAATAGCATCTAATGGAAAAGCAAAAAAGGCAAACGGAAAGTTGCCAAAAACACATTGGGCTGCCACTGACAGCAGCAATAATAAAATGAATAGCAAGTTAGTCTTTAAGTTCATTCATCAGTCGTTGGTGAAATATGTGCAAAGATAGGGACTTTATTTAATACCGCAACAAAATTGTAAAGATAACAAATCTTTTTCCCAGTAAAATCCGGAAAAAAGATTTGTTATCCTCCCTTTTTAATGTTCCCGACGCATTCTGTGGCCATATACAGTGATAACCACAAAACAAACGAGCGGAAGTACAAACGACAGATTCACTGCAGGCATCCCCCACAAAGTCTTGCAATCAATGATAGCTGCCTGCAAAGGAGGAAGTACCGACCCACCAAGAATAGCCATAATCAATCCTGCGGCACCAAACTTGGCGTCATCGCCCATTCCTTTCAGAGCAATACCGTAAATAGTAGGGAACATCAGCGACATGCAGGCTGAGACACCTACCAGACAATACATACCGTATATGTTCTGCAAGAAAATTACTCCCAGCACACACAAGGAAGCGGCAATGGCCAACACTTTCAACAATTGTCCGGGATTGACATACTTCAGCATCAGGGTACACACAAAACGGCTGATACAGAAAATGACCATGGCCACGATGTTATATTTCTGCGACAAAACTTCGGCAGCCTGTTCTTCCATTCCCTGTGCCATGAACAGACGGGTACCATACTGGATAATGAAAGTCCAGCACATAATCTGCGCACCGACATAGAAGAACTGTGCCACTACTCCATAACGATAACGCTTCACGGCATACAGACGTTTTAACGTAGGAATAAAGTCAATGGAATGAGACTTATCCGCATTCTTCGGCATCTTGGACATACGAATGACGAGAAGCATGACCAGAATGACGATACCGATGGTCAGATAAGGAGTGATGAGGATGGTCAAATCGGAATCACGGATTGCTTCAAATTCAGCCTGACTAAGCTGGGCACGCTCGGCCGTATCCATCGGATGCAGCTGATTCTGAATGAAATTCATAGCGACAAACATCCCCATCAACGAACCGATAGGATTGAATGCCTGGGCTAAGTTCAAACGACGGGTAGCCGTTTCTTCCGTTCCCATTGACAAGATATAAGGATTACAGCTGGTCTCCAGAAAAGACAATCCGCAAGTCATGACAAAATAAGCCAACAAGAACGGATAATAGCTTCCGGTCAGCTTGGCAGGAAAGAAAGCCAAGGCTCCCACGGCATACAAACCCAGTCCCATCATGACTCCGGCTTTATAAGTATATTTACGGATAAACATGGCTGCCGGAAAGGCCATGGCAAAATATCCGCCATAAAAAGCCACTTGAACCAAGGTCCCGTCGGTTACGCTCATCCTGAATATCTTGGAAAAAGCCTTGACCATAGGGTTTGTAATGTCGTTTGCAAAGCCCCACAGGGCAAAACAGAAGGTAATCAGGATGAACGGAACCAAATAGCTCACTCCATCCTTCTTTAATATAGATTTGTTTTCTGATGTATTACTCATGGTGTTAGATTTTAAGTGACGGCTACAGCCCTCTTGGTGTTTTTACTTCATTTGCTGCCTGATATTGCCGATAGCAGTCGCTTCAACCGGCCCTTCTACCACAGGAATGCCAATAGCTTCTTCGGTCAGCCGGTTCAAGTATTTGTTCTGACTTCCTCCGCCAATTACATAAAGCTTCGTTACAGGTTCAGGCAAGAGCCGGTTCAATGCTTCCATACCCGTTTTATAGCGCAACGCCAATGAACGGAGGACACATTTCACAAATTCTCCCTGTGTGGAAGGCGATGTTTGCTGATGTGCAATACAATAATTCGTAATCGCCTCAGCCATACTTACCGGACACTGGAAAACAGTATCGTCCACGTCAATCAAGGCATCGGTTTCTGCCACTTCCGCAGCCGGCAGCAAGGTGGAATAAGCTACATCCTTTCCTTCTTCCTTCCACTCCTGCATCAGTTTCTGAAGTATCCAAAGTCCGGTAATATTCTGCAGAAAACAGATTTTTCCATCCGTACCGCCTTCATTGGTAAACCCTGCCAGACGGGCTTCTTCCGTCAGAATCGGTTCGTCACTCATCACTCCCAATAGCGACCAGGTGCCCGAACTCAGGAAAGCAACCTTTTCTCCCTCGGCAGAAAGAGGTACTACACTAGCCGCACTGGCCGTATCGTGCGAAGCTACAGCAATCACTTCTACCTCGTAGTCTATTCCTATCTGTTCCTTGATTTCCGGTTTCAAAAAGCCGCGGGAAGTTCCCGGCATAACCACTTCGCCGAAAAGGTATTCCGGAAGCCCCAGCTCCCGAATCAACTTGAAATTCCAGGTGCGTGCCTTGGCATCCAGCAGTTCCGACGTGGAAGCTATGCTATACTCATTATTAGCCACTCCCGTAAGGTAATAGCTGAACAGGTCGGGCATGAAAAGCAACTTGTCGGCCACCTTCAACTGCGCATTGTCTTCCTTCTTCATGGCATACAACTGAAACAAGGTATTGATGGCCATGACCTGCGTACCCGATTCTACATAGTGCGCCTTTACGTCCACCTTCGAGATAAACTCTTCGGGCATCCCTTCCGTACGACTGTCACGATAACACACCGGATTGCCCAACAAATTTCCCTGTTTGTCTATCAGTCCGAAATCCACACCCCACGTATCAATTCCAATACTCTTCAACGTATAGCCTTTTTCTACAGCCATACGGATGCCGGTCTTCATATCCTCAAACAGAGAAAGGAAATCCCAGTACACATGTCCTCCCATCCGTACCTGACGGTTAGGAAAACGGTATATCGTATCCAGCACGAGTTCACCTTCGGAAAGGCAGCCGGCAATCACCCTGCCGCTGCCTCCTCCGAAGTCAATCGCCAAATATGCTTCTTTCATTTTGTCTTCTTGCCTAAAATGTACGTTTCAAGGTCGTCAATCTCTTCCTTTGTCAAGGTCTTGTATTTTCCACCGGAAAGCACAATTATGCGACAAGCCATCTCAAAGAACATGGCCCGCTCAAAAGCCTGATTGAAGTCTTTTCCGCAAACCACCTGCCCGTGCTTCTGCAGCAATACGGAGTTGTGGTCTTTCATGGCCGCAATCACGGCTTCGGCCAACTCTTTAGAACCCGGACGGAAATAAGGAATAACCGGAATCTCCGCTCCTACATGACAGGGAACTTCGGCTGTTACATTAAAATCTTTCGGTGTATCTTCCATACATGCCACTACGGTAGCGTATGGAGACTGAAAATGGAGTACCACATTAACATCGGGACGTTCTCTCAAAACACCTAAATGGAACACACTTTCCATAGAAGGTTTTACCCCATTGAGTATTTCACCCGTTTCCAGACGGCAAACAGCCACTTTATCTTTTGTTAAAGAAGGCACCCATGAACCTGTACCAGAAACCAGTACTTCATCGCCTACACGCCATGAAAGGTTACCACTACTGCACACCGTCAATCCGGCATCACCTACCCGATGGGCTTGTCTCAAAAATTCTTCAATATGTTCATTCTGAATCATAACTTCTTAATTTAATAGCAAATAAAAGCCGGAACAGACGGAAAATCCGCCAGTTCCGGCAGCGTAAAATTGATTATTTATAGATAGGTCCGTAATTTTGACATGCTCTGTAATCAGCACCTTCCTTATCCATACCAAAGGCATTCCATGCAGCAGGGCGGAAAATCTTATCATCTTCCACATTGTGCATACATACCGGTATGCGAAGGATAGAAGCGAGCGTAATCAAATCCTGACCTATATGTCCGTAACTGATGGCACCGTGATTGGCTCCCCAGTTGTTCATTACAGAATATACATCCTTGAAGGCAGGTTTATCGCACAAACGAGGTACAAACCAAGTAGTAGGCCATGTACGGTCAGTACGTTCATCAAGCAGCTTATGGATTTCCGGATCAATTTCTACCGTCCATCCTTCAGCAATCTGAAGCACCGGACCCAGTCCCTTAATCAGATTCAAGCGGCTCATGGTCACAGGCATACCGCCTTTTGACAGGAAGTTAGAAGAGAAACCACCGCCACGGAAATAATCCCGGTTAGCAGGATACCATGTAGTAGCTTCCAAGCATTTTTCAACCTCAGCTTCTGTAATCTCCCATGACGGTTTCATGGTCGGATTACCTTCTGCATCAGTCTGCTGGCCGGTACCATCCAGAGTAGTAGCTCCAGAGTTAATCAAATGGATAATACCATTCTTTGCCAGTCCGGTCAACTCCTTACCAGTCACACGTTTCACAGCTTCCGGGCTCCAATAAGTACGTACGTCAGAGAAAATCTGTGCACGGTTAGTCAGCAAATGACCGAAGAGCATAGCTACTCCGTTGCAGGCGTCATTTTCAGTAGCCAGCACATAAGCTTCACGAATACCGTTCCAGTCGAAAGAAGTATTCAGCAAGGCTTCAGAGAAGTCACCGTTCGGGTAGAAGTCCGTCCACTGACGCTGTCCCTGAAAACCAGCCGCAATGGCATTGTGACCAAGTGCTTCTTCTTTGAATCCCATTTCCTTCAACTTCGGGTTACCTTTCATCAAGTCGCGCATGATAATGGTCATCTTCACAATGAAATCCCAATCAGCATCTTTTTCCGCACGTGTCTTAGTCTTGGCTTCTACATTGAAATCCTTTCCTTCATTTTTCTTGCAGTATTTTTCAGTCCAAGCCATCGCTTTGGCGTATTCTTCCTTATCGTAAATTCCTTCCGTCATACGGCGAATGATTTCCGTCAAATCTACAGACTCACAGCGCATACCCAAATATTCCTGGAAGAAATCCGGATTTACAATTGAACCGGCAATACCCATAGACACGCTACCCATAGAAAGGTAAGATTTGCCTCTCATCGTAGCCACTGCCTGAGCCGCACGGGCAAAACGCAAAATTTTTTCTGCCACATCGGCCGGAATAGTATTATCTTCAATATCCTGTACATCACGTCCGTAAATACCAAATGCCGGCAAACCTTTTTGTGCATGCCCAGCCAGAACTGCAGCCAGGTATACGGCACCCGGTCTTTCCGTACCGTTAAATCCCCATACTGCTTTCGGGTAATACGGATTCATATCCATTGTTTCTGCTCCATAACACCAACAAGAAGTGACTGTAATGGTAGCTCCTACGCCTTCACGCTCAAATTTTTCGGCACAAGCTGCGCTTTCAGCCACACGACCGATGGTAGAATCTGCAATAGCACATTCCACCGGACTACCATCACCGTTTCTCAAATTAGAAGAAATAAGTTCTGCTACGGCTTTGGCCAAATTCATCGTCTTTTCTTCAAGGCTTTCACGCACGCCACCCTGACGTCCGTCTATAGTGGGACGAATCCCAATTTTCGGGTAATTTTTCATGTTTCGATTATTTATAAAGTTAATGTTATCTATTTTCTTTTCAAACCAGGCAAGTTCATCCATGCTGAACTGTGCTGAAGCTACGGCATAATAATATTCATTCTTCCATTCTTATACCGAATTTCGAAGATGCACTTCTGTCGGCAAGAACTCTTGTACGCTTTCACCTGTAAGGATGAAACTTGCAGCCTTCCGTCCCATTTCCTCCCAATTAATACTGAGAGCGGTAATTCCTTCGTCTATCACCTCGTATGCCGGCGTATCGTTATAAGCTATCAGTCCGAAATCAACTCCACATTTCAAACCGTTCTGTCGGCTTCGCTTAATCACATTCACCACGTCCGTCTGACGAATAACGATGTACACAACACCTTTTTCTACCTCTTGTATATCTTCCTCATTCACCACTTCACCTACAAAATGGTGATCCTCGCAATAAGTCTCAAAACTTTGTACGGAGGTTTGTGGATGCTTGGATTCCTGAGGCAACTGGAATACGATTTTACGGTAACGCTCCAGACGAGCAGTCAGCTGAGTCAGGGCTTTATAAAAAGCATCGTCAAAATTCTGGCAAATATAGGAGTGATTTCCTTTCTCAAACTTACCGAAATCAAGCAGCAGAAGACGGGAAGAAGGAATCTTATCAAACAAAGGAGAAAACTTCTCATTGTCAAAGTTCATCACCACATAATAATTATACCGTCCTATGGCTTCGCATAGAATAGTATTAAAAATATGTTCATTATATTGATGAAACCAGAGATCTACCTTGTACGATACAGAAAGTTTCTTGACAAAACTATTATATAAGGTATTCTTGAAAGGAGAATATTCGTCCAGCAACAAAAAAATCTTTTCTTTCCGGTTGGTTACATAGTACCCCTTACCGGGAGTAGAATCTATCAGTTTTCGCTCACGCAAATCCGCAAAGGCTTTAAATACGGTATCCCGCGACACATGATAAGTCTTACTCAATGCATTGATGGAAGGCAGACTCGTATCGGTACGATACTTTCCTACCAAAATATCCTGCTCGATGAGATCCGACAGCTGCTTCACTTTGGTAGACTGTTGCCCGAATTTTATATTCTTTTCCATATCAAGACTTTATCTGTGCTGAACTATCCTGATGCAAAGGAAAAGATTTTATACAAGACCGCAAAAGTATTATCTATGTTTAAGAACAGATTTTAGAAAAAAGGCATAAAAAAAGAGATTACCACAATGGTAATCTCTTTTCGTACACCCTCAGGGATTCGAACCCTGGACCCACTGATTAAGAGTCAGTTGC
>ERZ773241.3723-NODE-3723-length-10111-cov-104.109686_pt1 | contig 10111 bp, 18 predicted proteins | sample MGYA00580989_ERZ773241 | MGnify/ENA primary metagenome ERZ773241 (study PRJEB29015, sample SAMEA2737804) | human gut metagenome | biome: human gut; feature: human-associated habitat; material: faeces | place: China | collected 2012 ...
TGCGGAAAGGCAAAGCCCGAGCTTGTGAAAGTTTGGGCTTTGTTGTAAATAAAAATGTTTTTTAAAGATTTCGTATCTGTGAAAAGGCAAAAAATAAAAAGGGGTGCGTCACAGACTTATGACACACCCTCTTCCTTGTTAACCATCAGAATACTAAAGACTTATTTGAATAGGTTAAGAAACATTACTAAATATTTGCTGAAAATTGTTTCATGCATTAAACTTTTTAACACTCGTGACTTCCTTATTCTCAATATTTTTTCGTATTTTTGCAATGTTTTCTGTATCTCTTATGAAGAGACACAGAGTAACAACATCGAAAACGAACGAATATTCAGTTAAGAGATGGACGTGACAGAAATAGAGAATCAGGTTTCGGCCCCTCAGATGGGGGACGACGGCGAAGCCGTGCTTAAAAATCCCCAAAATGAGGCATTTGGATATGAAAATGAGCCAAAAATGCCCGATGATGCAGGTTGGTATGTCGCTGTCGTAAGATGCAACTGCGAGAATACCATCGCCAAATCCATTGAACTTTATTTCCAAAAACAAAAGATTTGGTTTGAATACTGGGTTCCGATGCAGAGAATGGTAGTTCTCGACAAACGAAGCAACAAGCGAAAGATAAAGGAGAAAGTCTTGCTTACCACCTTTATCTTCTGCCATGTCAGGCCCAATTATCTTGACACCATCCGTTTCCGTCCCGATGTCTATAAGATGCTCACGATGCCAGGCTATCGTGAAATCTACCGCCTCAGTGACAAAGAAGTGGAAGATTATCGTCGTCTTGTAGAAAATCCCGACCTCCCAGTGTCTCCTTGTTCCGGTCCTTTACGCAAAGGACAGAAAGTAAGAATCACCGAGGGAAAGTTGGCAGGATTGGAAGCATACGTGCAACGTCTATCTGGTAAGAAAGCCACCATCGGCAATGAAATCAAGTATATCAGCGGTGCTACCATAGAGATAGACCGAAGTTTCCTTGAAGCCATTGCCGACGAATAATTACAAATCCTCAATCCATCCAAAGATAGCATGAGCATCGAAGCATGGACACTCCTTAGGCGAAGCACCAGGCAAATCACGATGCCCCACAATCTTCGCCTTTGGAAAAAGCTTATGGAGATTGATGAGCAAGTCAGTGATTCGCTCCTCCTGTTCTTTGGTGAGCGTATTGGCAGGCTTGCCATCTTCATCCAGTCCACCCTCATAGCAGATGCCAATGCTACATCTATTATAAGGAATGCAATGCGCCCCTACTTCCAGCAACATTCTGTGCTGCGTCTTCTTCCCATCCTTTCGGATATAGAAGTGATAGCCGATGTCATAAAACCCACGAGCCTTATGGTCGCGGCGCAGCAGTTCCACACTATAGTCCTGATTGCATCGGCTAGCCGAGCAATGCAAAACCAGATATTTAATGTCGTTAGCCGACATATATTGACTTTGTCTCATAATTCATAATTCAACATTTAACATTCAACACTCAACATTACAAAATGTTTGCGCACGAGCTCACTCCCAGTGCCGTCAGGGCAGCGATAAGCGCTTGCACCACAGCATTCAAGATTTGAACCCAGGTAAACTTCTTACTTCCCACATTTTGATTTTCATTGAAATTGATCATAATCGTAAATGAAATTAAAGATTAAACATCAGATAGATAGCAAAGAGGTAGCTGCACCCAGCCCTAAGCTGGGCACAGCCGATGGATTGCTACTCCAATCCTGCATTGTCGCCCTCGCTAGAGCCACCACCGCTTGGGGTACTACCGCTATCGCCAGATGGCTTGTTGCCACCGTCACCCTCATCCTTAGAGGAATTGGCTTTCTTCTTGGCCTCCGCCAAATCGACGGTGCCCTTGCCAGCCTTCTCTGCCTTGAGGGTAGCAGCTTGAGCAATACGACTAGCCACGAGCTTAAACTCCGCTTGGTTAATCAAGTTCTCAAAGTCCACGCCAGGATTGAAGTTGATGTTCACCGACTTGATGTTGTCCTCGGTAAACTTCTCTATCGACTCCGCTCCCTCGCAACTCAGCGAGATGCTGAATACACCAAGCGAGCCCAACTTAACCTTGTTGCCATTGAGCAGTTGCTCTACCAAGCAGTCGCACATATCCGACAGGATGGCCTTCACCATACCACGGCTGTAGCCAGCATTGTGAGAAGCGATGTGCTTAGAGAACTTGTCAAGCTCCCAGATTTCACGAACTTGGTTCTTGGCATAAGCCTTAGCCCCGTCTTCAGGCTTGAGGTAGTTGGTCATCAAAAATACAGAATACTCAATCATAATGAATCCTTTCTTTTAAAATATTAATACTAATGTTACCTATGTCTCACTCAAAACTCAGAATGTCGAATGCCCAGGGTAATGAATTCTTCACTCTTCACTCTTCGTTCTTCGTTTAACTGATGCAAAGGTATAAAAAATGAGAGGCGAAATCAAGCATATGGAATAGCGTTGAATAACCATTGAATATTCGTTGAACAACCATTAAATACCCCTACTAGAAATGGAAGAAAACAGCAAGTCTAACGTGACTTTCAACATATACGGAGGCAACAACCAAATCCTCCCCAATGCCACAGAAGCCGTACAAAACTTCTATGGCGACCAATTCGCAGACCAAAAGCTCCATTCAGAAGGCGAATCCACCGATGCACCTCATGAAGATGAGCAGCGTCTCGCTATATATATTAATAAGGTGGAATCTCTCCGAGGTTACATCTCTCTCCTCACCGCTTGCAAGACAGCAAAGGAAGTGGGCGAGGTAGTAGCCACGATGTGCCAGAACGAGGAGGCGATAGATGCCGACCTTATCGCCAGGAAAGATTTCATCCATCTCCTCCTTCCATTCCTCACGAATGTGAAGACAGGCAAGGGAGTAGATAACCTCCGCCTCTACATCAACAATGCTTGGGATGCAAGAAAAAAGGCACTCCGCCAGTCAAATCGATGAAATAGCCCTCAAAAAGTATATTATATTACTTGCGCAAGTATATTATATTACTTTGCCAAGTATATTATATTACTTTGCCAAGTAGCTTATATTCCCGAAAACATGAGAGAAATATATATTCATATGATACATAAGGCACAGGAGTTCATGAATGAGAATCACTATGCCGATATATCACGACTCCATTGTCTGCTCCGCAAGATGATGCCCAAGGAGTATCATGACCTCATTGATCAAATCAAGGAGTGTCAAGACCCTCATGTTATCTTTAATATCAACGGTGGTAATAACATGATAGCACCAAATGCTAGTCATGCGGAACAAAACATACAGGGTGATTCATCCAAAAGTATAAAAAAAAAGATAAATAACTATCTAAATCAAAGACCTATGGATTTACAAATAAAGCATTTTTCGGAAATAGACCTCAATGATTCATTCTTTGATTCTTTGAGAGCGAGCTATCCTGAGTTTGATGAGTGGTATCAAAAGAAGGCAGCAGCTGGAGCTACCGCCTATTGTTACTATATCAATGGAGAGTTGAAAGACTTTCTTTATTTGAAGATAGAGGAAGAGGAGCTTTCTGATATAGAACCACTCCAGCCAGCAAAGAAACGTTTGAAGGTTGGTACATTCAAGGTTGACAATGACAATCGGCATACCACACGTGGTGAGCGTTTCATGAAGAAAATCATGGATATGGCTATAGCTGAAGATGTAGATGAAATCTATGTTACCATGTTTCCAACAGAAGAGTTGCAAGGTTTGATTCGTATGTTTGAGAAGTTTGGCTTCTCTCATATTGCAGACAAGCCACATGAGGGCGGTAATGCGGAATATGTCTTGATAAAGGATATGAGAACCCATGTCGATGACTTCAAACTCGACTATCCTTTCGTAAAGAAAGCTGGTTCAAATAAATATGTACTTTCTATAGTCCCAGAGTATCATACGCAACTCTTTCCAGACTCAATCTTGAAGAATGAAAAAAAATATGACCTCATACAAGATGTATCTGAGACTAACAGTATCTACAAGATATACCTCTGTTGGATGCGAGGTACTCGGGATTTGAAAGTTGGCGATAAACTTGTGATTTATAGAACCAGTGATTCGCAAGGACCAGCTAAGTTTAGAAGTGTTTGTACATCCGTATGTACAGTGTGCGAGGTTAAGACCTTCCATGATTTTGCAGATGAGGATGCTTTCGTCAAATATACCAATCGCTATTCAGTGTTCAATGAAAAGGAGTTGAGGGGGTGGTATAAGAACAAAAACTATTTCATCGTCATTAAGATGGTGTATAACATAGCCTTCACCAAGAAGGTAATCAATAAAGTGATGAAAGAGCAGGTTGGTTTGAACCCTGAGTATTGGGGATTCTTCAAGTTGACCGATGCTCAATTTGATAAACTATTGGAATTAGGAGAAATAGATGAACGTTATATTATCGATTAAGCCAGAGTTTGTTGAGAAAATCTTTTCTGGGGAAAAGCAATATGAGTACCGCAAGGTTCTCTTCAAGCAAAAGGTGGATACCGTATATATCTACGCCAGCCGTCCCATCAGCAAGATTGTTGGTGAGTTCAAGATAGATAAAATAATAAATGATACCCCTGCAAACATTTGGAATCAAACGAAAAAACACTCTGGAGTAACTAAGTCTTTCTTCCAAAAGTATTATGCAGGAAAAGATAAGGGTGTAGCCTTGAAGATAAAGGAATGTAAGAAGTACAAGGAGGCTGTTGAACCAACAACAGTTATTGCTAACTTTAAAGTTCCCCAGTCGTTTATATATACCAATAATGCATTTACTGCTTGGGCATAAAATCAAATGATTTATTCTAAAAAAGATAATAAAAAAGCATTCATTTTAGGGCTTAACGTACCTAAAGTGACCGCTTACGAACTGAAGCATATGCAATCTCGTGTTGCAGAGCTTCAAGTCTCATTGCAGCAAGGTTCATCTGATGAAAAGACGATTCGAGAGGAAATTTCTCGAATGAATCTGCGTGGGATTTGGACTTGAAACAAAAATTCCTTTAAAAATTTGGTAGTTTCATATAAAAACCATATATTTGCAGTCAAAAAAAGGAGATACAATTATGAATACAATTACAATAGATAATAATACATATCACGACATAGAAAATTTTGCTCATGTAAACAATTTGGATGTAGCAGATGTTGTGAAGAAGTCTTTTCGTTTCTTTATAGAGGAGTTTAAGTTTGCTAAGCCGCAATCGAAAGCATCTCGGTATCAGTTGCCTTTGCATTTGAAAAAGATGCGAGGAGTATTAGCTGGTGTGGAAGATAGTGAGGATGAAAGATTAAACTATATATTGAGCAAGTAATGAAGAAGGTATTTTTAGATACGAATGTGGTTCTTGATTATTATCTGGATCGAGAAGGCTTTAGTGATGATGCTGAAGCCATCTTGGCTTATGGATATAATCAAGGATGTTCATTGTATGTATCTTCTTTAACTTGTGCTAATATGGCGTATATAGGCAGAAAGAAGTTCCCTGGTGAAGCGATATATGCAGTACTTGCAAGTTTGTTTGAATTTGCCGAAATAGCATCTGTCGATTCGAATGCTGTAAAGTCCGCAGTAACTTTGCAGGCTAAGGACTTTGAAGATGCATTGCAATATTTTTCTGCTAAGGCAATAGGTGTGGATTGTATTGTTACCAGAAACGTTAAGGATTTTCCTTTTTCGGAATTGCAAGTCTTGACCCCTAAGGATTTTTTGGCTCATTATGCAGTTAAATAAAATGACAGGTTGGATACTTACTAAGAAGAATACGACGTTATGAACATAGAAGAAAGAAAAGCAGATTTTATGCGTCGCTTCAAGGCTTCTAGGGAGCGAAAGGCAGAATACATAGCACAAATGGAAAAGCGAATGCGTGATGATTATCGCCGCAGAACCGGTAAGGAAGCAGAATCATTTTGTGTGTTGTAAGAATCAAGATATAGGTTAATTAATGCATTTTTCCTCATTCGAGTGGCGACAAGTGCAGAGCGATACTGCAATGAGGACCTATTCTGGCGGTCTCAACCTGCAAGCCGTCTCCATGCACCCGTTTTCGACAATATAATAGCAAGTTGTCCCCTGCAACAGTCAGGCGGTCCCATCCCGCACAACATGGCGAGGGCTTTGATGCTTCGAAGCACGTACGATTTCCATATACATTTAGATGCTCGCAAGCTAGCCGCCATAACAATCGTTGCTGGTGGTTATGGTGGTGACATGCCCGAAGACCTGGCTTACGACCTTCTCGATGATATAGACTTCTATTATAATAAGGTGAAGTGCCGCAAGATAGAAAAGCTCTTGCCGGTATTGAACAAACTGGTGATAGAAGAGCAAAAGTTACTTTAGCTTGGTAAGCATCCAACCCCTATTTTGGCGGTTTGAACAATAAGTGCTACCTTTGCGCCATGTTAAACACTAAATGTTATAAGTATGGCAATAAGTAGTAAAGATCTTGAGAGCCTGTGGCAACGCTATAAAGCGGAGGCGGTACCAGCAGGCATTTCGGTAAATCAATTTTTCGAATCCAATGGAGTTCCTTATCATGTATTTGAAAAGTGGTACAAGAAGAAGTTCCAGGTTCCAAATGTTGTGGAGTGTGTTGTTGCAGGTGCGCCAGATTCAACCAGTGCAGTTCCAACACCATCCAAGCAGGGTAATCCTTCAGCCGGTTTATCTCCAGCTCCGACCGAGGATGCCGTTGTCATCAAGTATGTCAATCTTGGGCTTAGTAATGGTATGAAGATAGAGCATCATAATTTGAGCTATTCTGGTCTTCAAAGTTTTATCTCTAAACTTCAAGCCTTATGTTTAGCTTAAATGGTGCCGTAAAATATAAGTATATTCCCAACTATCAGGATATGCGTGGAGGTTATGACAAGCTTTGTGGAGTGATACGCTCTTTGGGCGAAGATCCAGAGGATGGCACCGCTTACGTGTTTACTTCCAAGGATCAAAAGATAGTAAAGATCATCAGACATGAACATAATGAGTGTCAGATGTATTATCAGAAGTTTGACAAGAACATGAGTTTTGTCCGTCTAGAGTTTGAAGGTGTCCTTCCAATTTATGTGTTGGAGTGGAAGTATCTAGTGGCTATGCTTTCATGCCCTGTTGTAAAAAGCATAGGTCCAATAGAGCTAAAATGCTATGAGGAAGCAGCTTGATGGCGAAAATGATAGTTAATTTTCTGAAAAAATGTATTCGTTTTTTTGGGTAAAATAGAGTTAAGTAAATGATATTCAGAGTGTTGTAGAAAGCTTTAAGGTTGGCTTGTTAAGCCCTGTTTTCGATATTTTGCGATACTGCAAACATGTCTGACATAGGGTGGTATTACGACTAATGTTAAGTCTCTAAAACAGCGTAAAATACTGAATATTAGATTGTTAAATAAGTTTTATGCGTTTTGTGGAGTCTCATAATATGATTATCTTTGCATCTGCAAACGTTTCATATTATGGCAGATATACATATAGACATAGAGCGCATGATAATGCATTCCAATTACTTGCTGGAGGTAGACAATTCTTCGGCAAGTAATGGATTATCGGATATGGAACGTAAGCAATATCTAGATCAGATAAAGGAATTGGTTCAGACTGTCCAGACACTTCTGGATGCCAATATTGCCTTGGGTAATAAGCAGAAGGAACTACAGGCAGAGGCAGATCGTAAGATTGCCGGTTTGCAGGATCAGGTTGACAAACTTACTGGAGAACTGCAAGCCCGTAGGCGTAAGATGCATGGCAAGAACAATGAGAAGCAAACTGGTGACAAGTCGGTAAACACAGGCAAGACCAAGGATGAGGAAGAGGGGGAATACATCGAGAATGGATGTGAGCAACCTTCCGATTCTGATGATTCAGACGAAGTTACCGACACAGAGGCGACCAATCCCAAAAAGGATTTGAGCCAACGCCCGGACCACTACAAGACTATGAAGGCTGAAGTTCTTGTGGTTCATGATTGTGACAAGGACAAGCTTAAGGCTATGGGTTTGGAGTTCATTCGCTATACCAGACCTGTCGACCAGTTTGACCGAATCAGTATGACACGTCAGGACCGCTACCTTTATGCTTGGGTACGTGACAAGGATGGCAACGAGTTCGCTTTCTTCGTGCCAAAAGATGAAGGGGTAGAGCAGCGTGCTTGCACTTTTGTCGATGAGTCAAAGTATGACATGCCAAGCATGGTTCCTCATACCAGCAGTACGAGTGTCATGCTTTCAGACTTGATTGTCAATCGCTTTCAGTATGCGATAACGAGTGGACGTGAGATGTATCGCATGGTCAATGAGAAGATGCGTATGTCTAAGTCTACTATTTTCAACTGGTTGCGACATGGGGCAGAGTTCTTGGAGAATTGTCAGGAGACCATCAAACAATGGCTATTGAAACCTGGCTCAACGATTTATTGTGATGAGTCCTGGGTTGACACTAAGGTGACCGATGCCTATGCTGCATACCTTTACTTCAATAAGTTGAAGGACTGTACTCATGTATGTTGCTGGTCGCACGTTAGAAGACTGTTTGTCTCGGCGAGTCGTGACTACAAGGACTCCTTGGCACAGGCATTCATAGACTTGATCGGTATATTATATAAGGTCGAAGTTGAGAATCAAGTATTGGGTCGCACAGAAAAAGAGATAGTCAAGCATCGAGGTGAGGAATCCCTACCAGTTTTACACGACCTCTATCAGCAAGCGACGGCACTGTTGAAACAGTTTGAGAAAAACGAGATTAAGCTCTCTGCTAAGTTGCAACAAGCCTTGACATATATGACCAAGCATTGGGAAGAGCTGATGGCATATACGAAGATAGGCAGCGTCTTGATAGACAACAACTGTTGTGAACGTGCAGTCCGCCCATTCACAAATCTCCGAAAGAACTTCGGTGGATTTAGCAGTGAGCAGGGTGCCAGAGTCACAGCAACCTTCCTTACTTTCGTTGAAACCTGCAAGCTAATGGCAACGGCTCCACTGGATTTCTTCAGGGGATTCTTTGACATGATTGTAGCTGGAAGAAGGGATTATGCCTTGATGACAGAGGCACTTTTAGTTAAACCTGTTTAAAAATCAGAAAAGTCCAATTTCTTAAAATACCCTGTATCCCCAGTAAACACTGGGGATGGAGTTGTATTGTCATAGGGGTTGGATGCTTACCAAATTGCCGAGTGCAGCTCGCTTTATCAACAAAGAGGGACGGGGGTGATTTTTGAAAAATTCCAAATTTCCTTGTCTTCAAGTTAAGGCTATGGGAATAAAAACTGCATGAGATTAGGACATGAAGCAAAATCTCCTCCAAAAATTTGGTAGTTTCACGGAAAAACCTTATATTTGCAGACAAAAAATGGAGATACAATTATGAACACAATAGCAATTGACAGCAATATATATAAAGGTGCAGAAAGTTATGCTAAATTACATAATATTAGTGTGACAGCTGCAATAGAAAAGGCGATTTCTTTGTTTTTGCAAAAGGTACAACCTAAGCAAAAGCTATTAGAAACTGCTGAGTTTAATGATGCTTTGTCTTATGTTAAAACATTAAAGGCAAAAGGTGGCAAGCCGATACCGGCAGATGAAAATAGCTTAGATGCGTTGATTGATAAAAAATATGCATTATGAGAGTTTTTATAGATACGAATATCTTAATAGATTTCGTTGTAAATCGGGAGGGCTTTTCTGAAGATGCAGATAAACTCTTTGCCCTTGGAATAACAGGAGACATAAAGTTGATGACATCAGCTTTGTCTTATGTTACAACCATGTATATAGCACACAAGTATGAGTATCAAGATGTAAAAGAAACTCTTCTGGCGGTGTCGAATTTTGTAGATGTTTTGGACTTGCAAGGCAATACGGTAATTGAAATGCTCTCTTCTGATTGGAAGGATTATGAAGATGCAACTCAAAATGCCACAGCTTTGCGAGCTGAGGGAGATTGTATTGTAACTCGTAACAAGAAGGATTTTACGAATTCTTCTTTACCCGTTTATACTCCTGCTGAGTTGTTGAATATTTTAAACCAATAAAGGTGGCGTAGCTACTGCTGTCACAATCCTGAATATTCCTCATTCGAGCGACGACAAGTGCAGAGCGATACTGCAATGAGGAACAA
>ERZ773241.3727-NODE-3727-length-10104-cov-2.513285_pt1 | contig 10104 bp, 7 predicted proteins | sample MGYA00580989_ERZ773241 | MGnify/ENA primary metagenome ERZ773241 (study PRJEB29015, sample SAMEA2737804) | human gut metagenome | biome: human gut; feature: human-associated habitat; material: faeces | place: China | collected 2012 ...
ATGAAAGAATCGCTGAATTTCTTGATTTTGCTATTCAAGTCAAGTTTGCTTATGTCAACAAGCTGACAAATCGGGAGGAATTTGATATGGTTCGTTTTTTGGCCTTGCTTGCGCTGCTCTGCGCGCTGACCTGCCCCGCGCTGGCAAAGGGCTTTTCCTTCAACATTCCGCTGTATTACAATCCCAACGGCGGGCGGTATTTCCATACGCTGTCCAACTGCGACTCCATCGACCCCAAATACTGGGATGGCGTGGTCTCCTTCATGGGCGAGGAACTGGATGACGCGCCTTATAACGCGCTCAGACCCTGCCAGATGTGCGACGCAGACGCAAACCTGAGCAGCCTGCCGCCCGAATCCACCCTGCAAAACAGGGTGATCGACTTCCCTATCCGCACGACGATCAGCAGTGAGGAACACGCGCGCTATCTGGCGCTGTACACCGCCGATTGCGAACGCGCCTATGCAGACTACGGCTATGAACCGGGCATGGACGCGCAGGTGCAGGCCGAATCTACCGCATATTTTGCCCGTGTCGATACCGAAGAAGGCAATTTTTCTCTAGCGTTAGAGGGAATACGGTTCATCCTACCGGACGAGACCATGCTCCCCTTTGAGGACGCGATGCTCTACGGCTATGCTTTTCTGGAAAAAGCGCTGAACCGAACGGATCTATCCATTTACCATCTATCCGGCTGGCTGAACGCCTCGAACCCCGATCAACCCGTCTGGTGGATCATGGCAACAGACTACACGCGGAATTACCGCACGATCTATACCCTCTATCTGGATGCGCGGACGGGCGTTCTGCTGGCCGCGAAGCGGAATTAGTTCGCCTCGCTCGTGCTCAGGCAGCCGACCGAGCCGTCGCCCAGCAGCACATAGTAATAATCGCCTTTTGTGCCGATGACGCGCACCTCGTCGCCGACCTCCGCCATCGCCACCGCGTCGTAGGAGTTGCTCGGCGTATTGCGCACGACGACGCTCTGCGTGCCGTAAGGCGAAACCACCTGCATCTCCTTGGTCATATCCTGCACGGCAGAAGCGTCTTCTGCGAGGTAGCGGGTCATCATATAGCCGCTCAGGCTGTTGACCCCGCCGCCGATCGTCACCTGCGACCAGCCGTCGCCCGCGTCGTCGACGATTTCAACCGGCGTGCCCGTGTAAAACTGGCCGACGGCGCTTGCGTCCCTGCTGGGCTGATCGCGCATGTTCAATCGGCTGTTCGGGTCGGAACCGTTGTTCACCACGGCGCTCTGCGCCAACGCCTGCCCGCCCCAGAGCGCCATCAGCACGGCCAGGCTCACCATCAGCCTCTTCTTCATCGCAGCCACCCCTTCCCGCCGCCCCGGCGGGTTCTTTTTCTCTACGCCATAAAGACGAACCATCGCCGCGTTTTCTTCCTGATTTTTGAAAAAAACGCGGTTTATTCCGCTCCTTCCGTTTAATCCCTATTGTACCACGAATTGCCGGCGAAAAAAAGGACGACCGCCGCCCGAAACTGCACAAAAAATATCGCATGCCTCACATTCTTTTTGACAAAACCAAATTCCCGCCCCGTTTTCGGGTTTACGCATTTCCCTTTTTGTACTATACTATTCATAAATTTATTTTTACAACCGGGGAGGAAGCGGCGGCATGAAGCTATATTTGACGGGCGAGCCTTGCACCCAGCAGCGCCACTGTTATTTTGTGGAGGGCGAAACCGCGTCGTTCATCATGGATTGCGGCTATCAGCGCTGCTATCGCGGGGACGAACTGCCGCATCTGCTGCCCGAACAGATTCGCGCGGCGCGCTATCTGTTCCTCTCCCACTCGCATGAAAACCAATCCGGCGCGCTGCCGTATCTGCTCGCCAACGGCTTCACCGGGCGCGTGGTGCTGACGACGGAAACCGCGCGTCAGCTTCCGCTGGGCATCGACGACCCGCTCGTGCTGGAGGGGCTGAGCGTCCCCTATGCCGAGGCGCAGATCCCCGGCGGGCTGACGCTGACTTGGGGGCGCAGCGGCCACTGTTCCGGCAGCGTCTGGTATCGCATGGCGGAAAACGGGCGCTCGCTGTTCTTCTCCGGCGATTATTACGACTGCGCGCGCGTCCACGCCCGCGACCCGATCGAGGGCATCCGCGCGAACCTCGCCGTGCTGGATTGCGATTACGGCATGCAGCCCGGTTCGGCCTCGCGCGACGCGCAGGTGGACGCGCTGATCGCCGCGATTTCCGAAGCGCTGGCGGACGGCCGCCCCGTCATCCTCCCCGTGCCGCGCTATGGGCGCGGGCTGGGTATTCTGACCTACATCTGCGAGCGCCTGCCGGAGACGGATATCTTCGCCGACCGCCATTTCATCACCGAATTGGGGCACATGGACGCAACCGCGATGTGGGTTCGCCCGCAGGTGCAGGATATGCTCAGCGGAAAGTTCATCCGCGCCATCCCGGAGGATTTCGTCGCGCTGGGCGTGTATTTCGTCTGCGATCCGCAGCTCGACGACATCAAGACGCGCCGCCTGGTTCGCCGCCTGCTGATCTGCGGCGGCCGGGTGATCTTCACCGGCACGGTCGAACCGAATACCCACGCCTCGCTGCTGCTGCACGCGGGCAAGGCGCAGCTATTGCGTTACAGCGTCCACTGCACGCAGGCGGATATGCTGCGCATCGCCGCGCAGAACCATTTTGACCAGATCATCGCGTATAATTCGGATTTCGCGCCGACGAAAAAGGTTTACGAGGTCTGATATCGTCGCCCACAAACACAACGCGCCTCCCTTTGCCGAAAAGCAGAGAGGGGCGCGTTATTGATTTCGGTTCAATAAATGCGTAAATCCGAAATTTTATAAAATTCCCAATAATGGGCGCGCGATGTGCGCTTATCTGACTCCTTCAGTCACGGCTGCGCCGTGCCAGACCTTCGGCGTTCCACTTGCCTGCCTCCCGCGCAGCGGGCAGCAAGCTCCACGTCCTCGAAGAGGGAGCCCTTTATCAGGTCATTTTCCGTCTAAGCAATAAGTTGCGCAGTACCCGTAGGGGCGCGTTTTGTGCTGAATAATGATTTCAGTTGTCAAATCTCGGCGCTTCGCCCTCGCGCAGGCCATAGGGCTCCGTCCAGCGAGCCTTGAGCGCCTGACGATACGCGCTCACCGCATCGTCCCACGCGCTGAACGCCGCGTCCTGCCGATGGTCGGGCAGGTCAAAATCCGCGGCAAGGCGCTCGCTCAGATAAGCGCTCACCTTCACCGCGCCGTCCGGGTTGAGGTGGGAAGCCTCGTCGTAGCAATCCACCTCAAAATCCACCCCCGCGCTTCCGTCAAACAGGTTGTAGAAGGGCACGCCGTATTGATCGGCAATCGCCTGCGCGCTATTCATCATCCGCTGTTTCGCCTCGTCGGCGGGATAGGGCACGGCCAGCAGCGCCGCCTCGATCCCCTCCGCGCGGCAAAGCTCGATGATCTGCGCCAGCGCCCGCTTGCCTTCGGTTTCGGTCAAATCCATCTCCGTCGTGCGCGTAAAGGGCGCCGGATGCGCGCGCCCGACGCGAAGCTCTGCGCCCTTCATAAACGGCTCGGAATCGGTCATCCGCTCGCCGCCGCCAAAGAGCATTTCCTCCCATCGGGTGTGATAGGCCGCCAGCGGAAAGATGTATTCCGCGCGCCGCGCCTCCGGAAAGAGCGCCCGAACGGCCTGCCATTTCGTCAGCGAGAGCGGAACGGTGTCCAAAAACAGGTGTTCGAGGCTGTATACCGCGTCGCGCTGCGCCTTGTCGATGTAGCATACATCCACAACGACCACCTTCGGCTTCTGCCTTTGGAGCGCCAGCTTCAGTGTCCACGCCGTCGCCTCCAGCGTTTCAGCCGGGTTTGCCAGATTGTAACTGGTTATCCCCGCCCGGTCGTACAGCTCGGTGGGATACACCGCGTCCATGACGTGGCTCGTCCCCAGAAAGAAAACGTCGATGGGCTGCTTTTCGCCGTAAAACGCGCCGTATTTCTTTTCGCTGTCCTCGCGGAGCATGACGCGGTTCAGCGCCAGCAGGGACAGCGCCAACGCCAGCGCAAACAGACAGAATCTCTTTTTCATTCGCTGCCTCCCGCGTCAGAATTGGAAATAGATAAACGCCTGCGCGTCGTAATTCGTTCCCCACACGCCGAAAATCACCACCATCAGCACGCCCAGCAGCATCAGCGCCATGCGCAGGGCGGCCGGGCGGCGATCCAGCCACGCTGTCAGCGTGCGTCCGCGCTCATGCAGCGCATCCAGCGCGCCCAGCGCCGCCAGACCGACGACCAGCACAAGCGCCTGCGGAAACGTGAAGCCCGTCGCCATCGGCGCAACCGCCGCACAGCGAACCATGCGCTCGGCCATATGCAGCGCCGTGCTCAGCGCATGCGCCCGGAAGAGCAGCCACGTCGCGTCGATGACGATAAACGTCAGCAGCGCCTTCGCGCATCGCCCCAGCCTGCCGCGCGGCTCGTTAAACCGGCGCGGCAGAAAGCTCTCCGCGACCTGCAAAACGCCGTTTGCCGCGCCCCATGCGACGTAATTCATGGCCGCGCCATGCCAAAGGCCGCTGATCGTAAACGTCACCATGACGTTCAGCGCGCGCCTAAACGCGCCGACGCGGCTGCCGCCCAGCGGAATATAGACGTAATCCCTGAACCATGTGGACAGGCTGATGTGCCACCGCCGCCAGAAATCCCGAACGGAGACGGCGAAATACGGCTGGCGGAAATTCTCCATCAGGTCGTAGCCCAGCACCTTCGCCGCGCCGATGGCGATGTGGCTGTACCCGCCGAAATCGCCGTAAATCTGAAAGGCAAAGGCGACCGTCGCCAGCAGGATTTGCAGCCCGGAGGCCTGCTGCCAGTTGCCGTATACCGCATCGACATACAGGCTCGCCCGGTCGGCGATGACCAGCTTTTCAAAAAAGCCCAGCAGCATCACCAGCAAACCGTCCCGAACGGCCTTTTCATCCAGCGGATGATCCTCGTTGACCTGACGAAGCAGATTTTCCGAGCGCTCAATCGGCCCGGCGACCAACTGCGGAAAGAAGGAGACGAACAGCGCATAGCGCATCAGGCTGCGCTCCGGCGGGAGCTTGCCGCGATAGACGTCGATCATATACCCCAGCGCCTGAAACGTGTAAAAGCTGATGCCCACCGGCAGCAGCACGTCAAACGCCGGAATCGCCAGCCTCACCCCCAGACGCGCGGCAATTCGCGCGAATGTATTGGCAAAAAATCCAAAATATTTGAAAAAACACAAAATGCCCAGATTGATCGCAAGGCCGAGCGCCAAAACCGCGCGCCGCCCCGCTTTGGCCTCCAGCCGCCCCAGCGCCAGCGCGCAGAGATACGTCACAAGCGTGCTCGCGGCAATCAGCAGCGCATACTGCGCATTCCAGCACATGTAGAAATAGTAGCTGGCCGCGAGCAGCCACGGCCTGCGCGCCCGCATGGGCATCAGGTAATAGGCCAGCGTGACGATCGGGAAGAACGCGAGAAACGCATACGAATTAAATATCATACGCCCGCTTCGCTCACGCCTTGATCTGTTCGAGCACCGCCTGCTCCATCGCGTCCTTTTCGCAGACGGCCGTGTGGCGAATCGGCAGATTCGGGAGCGCCCGGATCTGTTCCGGCTCCTTCGTGCCCGTCCGCTCGGCCAGCGCGCGGCAGCAGGCGAAATCGTCCAGCCCCGCGCAGGCCGCCTGCCCCGCGACCGCACCCAGCACGGACGCGCCGAACTTATACGGGCTGGCGGTGGAGACGATCACGCTTCGGCGCGTGTCGCCGGTTTCCCTTTGATAGGCGCGCAGAACGGCGCTGGCCACGGCCGTGTGCGTGTCCATCAGGTAATGATCCTCTTCCCACGTGCGGCGAATCTCCGCGCGGACGCCCGCCTCGTCAACGCAGCCCGCAAAGTAGCGCTTTTGCAGCGCCGCCTTCATCGCCTCGTCGATGGCGTAGCGCTTCCTGCCCGCCAAATCGCCCATGAACCGCGCGACGCGCGCGCCGTCGCAGCCGCTCAAATCAAACAGCAGCCGCTCCAGATTCGAGGAGACGAGAATATCCATCGACGGCGTGATGGTCTTGTAGAACGGACGGTTTTCCACATCGTATACGCCGGTGTTGATAAAGTCGGTCAGCACGTTGTTTTCGTTACTGGCGCAGATCAGCCTGCCCACCGGCAGACCGGCCTTGCCCGCGTAATCCGCCGCCAGAATGTCGCCGAAGTTGCCCGTCGGCACGCAGAAATTCACCTCATCGCCCGGCTTGATCGCGCCCGCCTTCAGCAGATCGGCGTAGGCGGAGAAATAATACACCACCTGCGGCACAAGGCGGCCGAAATTGATGGAGTTCGCGGAGGAGAGCACGCGCCCCTGCGCGGCCATCGTTTCGGCAAAGGCGCGATCCGCAAAGATGCGCTTCACGCCGGTCTGCGCGTCGTCAAAGTTGCCGTTCACGGCGATCACATGGGTGTTCGCGCCGCCGGTCGTGACCATTTGCAGTCGCTGCGCCTGACTCACGCCCTCGCGCGGGTAAAACACGTAGCAGCGCGTCCCCGGCACGTCGAGGAAGCCCTCCAGCGCGGCCTTTCCGGTGTCGCCGCTGGTCGCCACGAGGATGAAGATTTCACGGGTTTCGCCGTTCTTCTTCGCGCTGAGCGTCAGCAGGTGCGGCAGAAGCTGGAGCGCCATATCCTTGAAGGCGAGCGTCGGCCCGTGCCAAAGCTCCAGCGCGTGCGCCCAATCGCCGACGGGGCGCACCGGCGCGATGTCCGCGTCGTCAAAGCCCGTGCCGTAAGCCCCGGCAATGGCGTTTTTCAGCTCGTCCGCCGTGAAATCGGGCAGAAACTTTTGCAGAATCGTCAGCGCACGCGCCTGATAGTCAAGCGCGCCGAGCGCGGCGATTTCTTCCATCGAAAAATGCGGAAAATCCTTGGGCACGTACAGCCCGCCGTCCGGCGCAAGGCCGCGCAGGATGGCCATGGATTCGGAGACAGCGGCCGCGCCGCGGGTAGAAAGCATCGACATGACGATCACTCCTTGAAAACAAAGAAACCGCTTCCCGATAAACGGCAGGAAGCGGCGTCAGAAAAACGGGAATCAGATCTGGTACTTGCGGATGCTCTCCGGCACATTCTCCGCGTCCTCGCTGAAGCTGATGACCAGATCGCACTGGGCGTTGGCCACCAGACGCTCAAGCTGCGCGAAGAAATCCACCAGCTCGGCCGGTTCGGCCTGCGCCAGCTTGAGGAACGCATCGACATAGATCACGCTGATATCGTAGTTGCCCGCGAGAATACCGGCCAGGAAGCCGTAGAACGGCGCCTTGCCCTTGACGGCGTACTCGCTCGCGTCGATGAAGCGGATCTGCGGCTTGAGGCTAAGCGTATAGCTCTTGTCATCGTCGATGAACAGAACGTTGCCCTTCGCTTCCTTCACGGAAGCGTTCGCCATATCCAAAATGCGCTTGGTCTTGCCGGAACCCTTCTTGCCAAAGATAACCTGGATCACGGTCAATCCCTCCCTTTCTTGTTTTCTGATTACCCACATTATAGCTTAAAACACCCCTTCTGCATAGCCCCTAAATTTCTTTTTTCGCCGAAAAAGGCGCGGGGTCAGCGGATAAATTTGTCTTTTTTGTTGGTTTATCTTGCTTTTTTCCGTCAGGCATGCTATAAATATTTCATACAACTCTTCCAAAAAGAGGAGGCCGGATGACGGGCAATCATTCCAAATCCGGCCGCATACACATGGGATTAAAGCGCGCGGCGTGCCGCGTGGTGAAAGGAGCGACTTTTCCTCTATGAAGCGACTTGTTACCCTCTGGCTGCTGCTTGCGCTGTGCCTGACGGCGGCGCTGGCGCTGGGCGAGACGGCGCAGCCCTGCTACTGGCAGCTCACCGATGTGAGCGTCACGCAAAAAGCCCTCGACACGCTCGGCCCGGCGGCGGTCTCCACCAACGCCGAGGCGCTCGCCGACCTGAAGCCGATCGACATGATCGAGGCGCTTTCCCAGCCGCATACCTTTTCCGTCGATGTGACCCGCGCCGCGAGCGGCTCGAATGCCCACGCGGATTACGCGCTCTCCGGCATGCCCGCGCTCGTGCCCGGTGCGGGCAGCGCGCGCCTGTCGCTGACCTCGGCGACGGTGAACCCGACCAGCTCTTTTTACGTCTACGCCTCCGTCTATGCCAGCAAGGCGCGCGTTCTGCGCGTGCGCAGCACCGGCGCGTGGGTGTTCCGCATCCCCTTCCCGCGCACGGCAATCGCCGGCGCGACGCGCACCGTGAAGCTGGATGCGAAGGAGCTGCAGGGCTACGCCGACGTGTGCGTCAGCTACACCTACACCGCCATGCCGGGCAAAATGCTGGTGGAGGCCAGCGGCGACACCGTGCTTTACGATCCGCTGGGCAACGAGATCGACCGGATTCCGCGCAAGGTATCCGAGGTTCTGCCCGTGTTCGCCTCGCCCTCCGGCTCGGAAGGCGATATCCTCTTCTCCGCCGAGGCGCAGGGCGACGGCTCTCTGCTGGTTCGCTTCCTGCCGGACAGCGGGCTGACGCTGGATGAAATGATTTCGCTGATCCGCACCGCGAAGGCCGACGCGGCGAGCGGCGCTTCCATCGTTTCCGCGCTGACGGCCGACAAGCGGAGCGCGACGCTCTACCTTTCGCCCGACGCGAACCTCTCCGACGACGCGCTGTCGCTGCTCATCAGTGCGGCCTCCGGCCAGGCGGTCAGCGTCGCCTCGCTTCAGGAGGCGGTGGACGCGGGCGAAGTCTCGCTCGACGCGCCCGCCACGCCCGAACCGCAGGCCATGACCTACAGCCAGCTCCGGCAGATGCTTGCCGACGGCAACACCCCGACCCCGACCCAAACGCCCGCCTATCTCTCCGCGGCGGCCAAGGAATCGCAGAACGCGCAGGCCATCGTGCTCTACGGCGACAGCGGCGTTGAGTCCATCGCGCTCGTGCCGGGCACGACGGCGACCGGCGAAGCGCTTTCAAACATCGCCCATTCGCTCGCGCAGGCGCGGCAGGACAGCGACGTTTATGAAAAGCTCTTCGGCGAGAGCGTCGAGCATTTCGGCCTGACCGACACGGAAAGCGCGCTGCATTATACGCCGGAAAACGCGGACGCGGCCAGCGTCTCCATCGCCAGGCTGGATGATGACACACTGATGATCGTGCAGCCGGGCAGCGTCGCGCTGCTGGAAAAGCAGTTGGAGCATCTGCTCAAGACGCTTCACGCCACGCCGACTCCGACGCCGACCCCGACGCCCACGCCGACCCCGACGCCGACCCCCACGCCTACGCCCACACCCACGCCGACTCCGACGCCGACCCCGACGCCGACCCCGAAACCCACGGCCACGCCGACTCCGGTTCCGACCGATACCCCGGAACCCACGCCTACACCGACCCCCACGCCGCTGATGGCCAGAACGATCAACGGTGTGCCGCTGAGCATCCTGTTCCTGCTGCTGGCGCTGGTTCTCATCGTGATCGCGATGCTGATCGCCGTGATTCGCAAGAAGCGCGACTGATCCGCTTTCGCCTCCCGTTTTTCGCGGGAGGCGAATTTTTTTCTTTTGGCCGCGCATAAGGTGTAGGGAAGTCTGCCAAATCGGAGGGATGCTTTTGAATACCGCCAGAACCCTTTTCCCCGGCGCGATGGGGCCGGACGGCTTTATCTCCTGCTTTGACCACCTGATCGACGATTCGATTCTGCGGCGCAAGCTGATTCTCAAGGGCGGGCCGGGCGTGGGCAAATCGACGTTCATGCGGCGGGTGCATGCCGCGCTCTGCGCAAACGGCGAGCCCTCGACGCTCTACTTCTGTTCCGGCGACCCGGACAGCCTCGACGGCGTGGCCGTTCCGCACGCGGGACTGCTGATTCTGGATGGCACCGCGCCGCATATCGTCGATCCCGAAATCCCCGGCGCGCGGGACAGCATCATCAACTTGGGCGAATGTCTGAACGAACCGGCCATGCGGCCGCGCCTGCCGCATATCCGCGCCTGCATGGGCGATCACGCCGCCTGTTCGCGCCGCGCCCGCGCCTGTCTGGCCGCCGCCGCCGCGCTGGCAGGGGCGAACGCCGCC
>ERZ773241.3735-NODE-3735-length-10055-cov-2.844600_pt1 | contig 10055 bp, 9 predicted proteins | sample MGYA00580989_ERZ773241 | MGnify/ENA primary metagenome ERZ773241 (study PRJEB29015, sample SAMEA2737804) | human gut metagenome | biome: human gut; feature: human-associated habitat; material: faeces | place: China | collected 2012 ...
GGCATGGCCGTCCGCGTCCAGAAATTCCAGCGCCGCACTGTCCAGCATCGTGCGGTCGCGCTTTTCATCGCTCTCCACGCGGGCCACCACCCGCGCCACGCGCGCCAGTTCGTCCACAGGCCCGCGCAGCGTCACCTCGGCGGGGGAGGCCTGCTTTTCGCCCAGATAATACCCCTCGGCCGGGTCCACGCTGGCTTCCACTTCCACGGTGAATTTCTGCGTGCCGATCTGCGCAAACGTCACGTCCACATATGCGGGCGAGATGGAGTCGATATCAAATTTTGTCAAAGACGTATCCGCGCGGCGCGCCTGCAGCCGCAGCGTGTATTCGCCGGGCATGCCTGAACGGGAAACCTCGGTATAATCGGGATACACGACGATGTCGGCGGGGTCTACCTCATTGATCGCGCTGCTGTCACCCGAAATCACCACGCTGACCTTAGTATCCTCGCGTTTCACAATGTCCAAAGACGCACCGGTATACAAAGCTGAATTGTAATCATAGGAAACACCGGACACAGTAATGGTGCGTGTCTGCGTCGGCTCCTGCGCTATGACAACAAGCCAAAGCAGCACGGCCAGCATTGCGGAAACCGCCATTGCAAACCACCGGTTGGAAAACAGTTTTTCAAACCGGCCCATGGGTTTTGCCTGGGAGGACGCGTTCGAGGGAGCGTTATTCGTGTTGTTTTTCATGCTTTCTCCTCCAGAACGGGCGTTTTTTCTCTTCGACGGCCGGCGGGACCATGTCACCCTCCAGCAGGTTGAACAGATTCTGCCTGTCCAGCCGGCGGATGAGCACGCCGTTTTTGGCCAGCGAGATGATGCCGGTCTCCTCGCTCACAACCACGACAACCGCGTCGGAATTCTCGCTCATGCCAAGGGCCGCGCGGTGGCGCGTACCCAAATCGCGCCCCACGCCCGTGGTATCCGACAGGCGCAGCAAACAGGCCGCCGCGATCACGCGGTCGCCGCGAACCACCACCGCGCCGTCGTGCAGCGGGGTGTTCGGCTCGAAGATGTTTTCGATCAGCGGCTGGGAGATGACGCCGTCCACGCGGGTACCGGTGGCGATCACGTCGTTCAGCCGGATCTTGTTTTCAATGACGATCAGCGCGCCGACCTTGCGCCGCGCCATGTGCTCCAGCGCGAGGATCATTTCGTCGATAATCAATTCGGCGTTGCCCGCCTGCACGAGCGCGGTTGAGCTGTCAAACACGCTGTTGTTGCCCAGCTCTTCCAGAATACGCCGGATTTCGGATTGAAACAGCACAATCAGCAGCACCGGCCCGGCGTTAATCATCCACGCCAGCAGCGCGTGGATGGTGCGCATGCCGAGCACGTCGCTGAGCCATGTCGCAATCAGCAAAATGATGATCCCCTTGATCGTCTGTGACACGCGCGTCTGCCTGACGTGCACGAGCAGCTCATAAATGATGATGGTCAGCAGCAGGATATCGATCAGGTCGATCAGACGCGGCCTGTTGAATACGTTCCACAGGATTGCGGATATCTGCTCCCCAATCGCGTTCAAGGCACTTCCTCCCATCTATAACGGCATGTGTTTCTATTATACACCATCGCCATTCTTTCGGACAGGGGCTATCGTTTGTTATTTTTGTAAAATTTTGTGGCGGTTTGTGAACGACGCCTTCCGTCTGTCTTCGGCAGCCACCTCCCTCTAAGAGGGAGGCATAGGGCGCAGCGACGCCTTCCGTCTGCCTTCGGCAGCCACCTCCCTCTAAGAGGGAGGCGTATGGCGCAGCGACTCCTTCCGTCTGCCTTTGGCAGCCACCTCCCTCTAAGAGGGAGGCGTATGGCGCAATCCCTTTGAATGGCGGGAATAAGCGCTTCCTTACGAAGGAAGCTAAGGAAGCCGGCCAAAGAAATCAGGCGTTAAAAAAGATTCTCCCTCTTGAGCGGAGGGAGAACTGTGTTTTCATTTGATCCGCGCTCAGGCGCCCCCGCCGTGTGCGCGGCTTCCCGCGGGGTGAAGAGCATGGAGATGCTCCAAAGCCCCGCCGCGCCGACAATGGTATACAGCACGCGGGAGATCATCGCCGCCTGCCCGCCGAACAGGAAGGCAATCAGATCAAACTGAAACAGGCCGACAAGCCCCCAGTTGATCGCGCCGACGATCACCAGCAGCAGAGAAAAACGATCCATTGCATCCACTCCTTTCCGCCATGCAGTCTGCGCGGAAAGGGCGCGTTTTATTCGGTTTTTTTCGCGCCGGGGAACTCGATCACCTTGCCCCGCTCCATCCGCGCCTCCTCGGGCCACGCGCGGGCGGGCACGTCGGTCAGCAGTCCCTCCCGAATGCAGGCGTTCACCAGCCGAACGGCATAGCTGAGCGCCGCCTCCGGCGGATAGCCGATGGTTTCGGATAGCGTCAGCAGCTCGTCATAGGTGGCCTGCTCCATTTCCATCGTAACTTTGGGGCGCATGCACCAGCCCTCCTCGAAAAGATTCGCAAAAGCCGCGTTCTGTGTCACATCGCGTCGGCCTCGTCGGTTTGCAGCGTCAGCAGGTCGGAAACCCTGTCCCGCCTGGAAACGCAAACGCGGATATCGTTTCCCACGTCGAAGCCCGCCGCCGAAAGCGCGCCGCATACCGTATTATATGCCAGTTCAGGTAAATTATTGTCAGTAGAAAGGTGAGAAAGAAAGACGGCGCGCGTTCCGCTTTCCGCCAGCTCGCACAGCGCGCGGGCGCAGTCCTCGTTGTTGAGGTGCCCCCTCTGGCCGAGAATCCGCTGCTTGAGCCGCTGGGGATACGGCCCGCGGCGAACCATGTCCACATCGTGATTGGCCTCCAGCACCAGCGCCTGACAGCCGGAAACCGCGCGCATCCACGTCTCGCTGATGTGCCCGATATCCGTCGCCACGCCGCAGCGCAGCCCCTGACAGTCAAAGGCGAACCCGACGGGATCGGCCGCATCGTGCGGAATCGGGAACGGATGGACATTGAGCGCGCCGATATAAAAATCCTCCCCGGTGTAAAACGTGCGCATGCACTTTTGCGGAATCCCGGTCTCCCTCTGCAAAATGCCCTGCCACGTGCCCTCGTTGGCATAGACGGGCATTCCGTACCGGCGGCAGAGCACGCCGAGCCCGCGAACATGGTCGATATGCTCGTGCGTGACCAGAATCGCGTCGATGTTCCGAATATCCACGCCGATTTCGCGCAGATTGGCCTCCACGCGCGCGGCGCTCATCCCTGCGTCCACCAGGAGCTTCACACCGCCGCAGGCCATATAAACGCTGTTTCCCGACGAGCCGGAAAACAGCGGGCAAAGGTTGAGCTGCATGACTTTACAAATTCCTCTCTATCCGTTACAATCCATAGATGTATTATAGCGCAACTCCGGCGCCGCGTAAAGGAGAAGAAACACGATGGAGCATTATCGCCTGTGGGGGCGCGTCATCAGCCGCCACCGCATTGTAAAAAACGAAACCGTCGAGATTCACGACGGGGATATCGAGTCCGCCTTTCTGGAGCTTTGCCGCCGCTTCGACGTGCAGCGCCCGCTGCAGCTGCCCAAGCATAACCGCGAATGGGAGAAGTTCGGCCGCACGTTTTACACGAAGGAGCATTTCACCGAGCCCATCGACTTTGACAAGCTCGAAGTCGAGCTGCTCACCCCGGACGGCGAAAAGAAGCACAGCGGCCCGCGCACCCCGCTGATGGACGCTTGAGCGCGCCGGTCGTCGGCCGTTTCGCGCCCACGCCGAGCGGGCGGCTGCATTTGGGCAACCTGCTCTGCGCGCTGATCGCGTATCTCTCCGCCCGCAGTCAGGGCGGGCGCTTTCTGCTGCGCATCGAGGATCTGGATACGCCGCGCTGCCCCAAGCGCCTGTGCGACGCCGCCGTTTCCGATCTGGCGTGGCTGGGCGTCGCCTGGGATGAACCGCCGCTCGTGCAGAGCGAGCGCACCGACGTCTATCGGCGCTATTTTGACGCGCTCGATGAAAAAGGCCTGCTCTATCCCTGCTTTTGCACCCGCGCGCAGCTCCACGCCGCCGACGCGCCCAACCGCGGCGATGACATGCCTGTTTACGCCGGCACATGCGCCCGTCTCTCCCCGGAGGCCGTCGCGGAGAAGCTGAAAACCCGCCGCCCCGCGTACCGCCTGCGCGTGCCGGATGAAACGATTGCCGTTTGCGACCGCCACTACGGGCTGTATCAGGAGAATCTCGCGCGCGACTGCGGCGATTTCATTCTGCGCCGCTCCGACGGGCTTTTCGGCTATCAGCTCGCCGTCGTCGTGGATGACGCGCTCAGCGGCGTAAACGAAATCGTGCGCGGGCACGACATCCTGTCCTCCACGCCGAGACAGCGCTATCTCCAGCGCCTTTTGGGCTTTGAAACGCCCGCCTACGCGCACATTCCGCTGCTTGAGGACGCGCAGGGCCGCCGCCTTGCCAAGCGCGACGGCGACACCGACCTGTCTGCGCTCTCCAAGCGCTTCACCCGCGAGGACATCCTCGGCATGCTGGCTTACAGCGCGGGGATTCTGCCCGAAAACCGCCCCGCGACCATGGAGGCACTGATCGGCGCGTTTGACTGGAAGAATGTCAAAACGGAGGATATGCGCCTGCCGCCGTCCTTCCAATTTGCCGCCCGTTCCACTTGATATGATAAAAGAGACTGTCAAGCTTAACCTAACCATTTCAAGAATTAAAATCTGGCATTTTCAGGATATGGGGCTTTGCCCCATCGCCCCACCAAAGGGCTTTCCGCTCGCCCTTTGGAAACCTTCGGGCGCATGCCCTTCGTTTTATTCTTGAAACATCAGGTTTATTGGCTTAACAGTCTCTTTTTCATTTAGTCCCTTTGCGTTCTGCGCAGGGCGCAGGAGAGCGCCGCCAGCGCCAGCGGCATGAGGTAGATCACCGGGAAGCCGTAACGATCCTGATGCTCGATGCACGGGCCGCAGAGAATGACCGCCATCGTCAACATCTGCGGAAGCAGGATCGTCAGCATCCCGCCCGCTTTTCGGCTGTATGCAATCGCGAAAGCGCCCAAAAGCACCGCGCAGTAAAAGCCCAGCGTATTGAGCTGGAGCGCAAATGGGAGCGCCAGCGCGACCTGACGCAGACTGCTTTCCATCTTCTCCAGTCGGGTCAGCGTCCCGCTTCGGTGAATATCCAGCGCTTCTTCCTCCTGTGCGGAAAGCCCGGTTCCCGTGAAAATCGCCAGATTGTAGGTGCTCACATCGAACAGCAGCGCGTTTTGGATGATCGTCGCAGACAGATAGCAGCCGGGGTGCCGGATCATCTGGCTCGCCCACGCCTGTCCATACGCCAGCCAGTCGCGCGGCGTCGCCGTCTTCCGATACATCGCCTTCACCGGGTCGGAAAGCTCCGGCTGATAGCGTTTTGCCAGCTCGTCGTAAACCAGCACCCCGTCGATCGCCGCGCGCTCCTCGTCGGTGACTTCCGAGGTATATTCCGAAACAAACCGCGCCGTCTGCTGAAACGGCAGGGACAGCGCCTCGCCCAAGCTCGCCGCCCGCGGATGAAAGCGCGCGTCAAACGCCGCGTCAAACCCCGCGCCGAGCAGAAACGGAAGCGCCGCAACCGCGGCAATCGCCGCCCGGCGTTTTCTGCCGCGCGTTCCCAAAAACAGCGCCGCGCAAATCGGAATCCAGACCATCGCGCCGTTCGGGCGCATCCGAAGCATCAAAAACGCGGACAGGGTCATGCGGAGCACAAACCCCGCGCTAAACCCGTCGCCTTCCTTTTCCAGAAAACGCTGTCGAACCATCTCGCAGAGCATCAACAGCGTCGCGTAGCTGTAAGGAACATCCTTGAGGATCACCGTGATGTTGTCGCAGTACACCGGCGCGAAAGCGCACAGCGCAAGCGAAAGCGCCCGCAGCCAGACCGGCGCGCAAAGCCTGCGCATGATCCACTGGCTGTACCCGATCACCGCCGCCGCAAAGACCGCCTGCACCAGCACATAGGCAAACAAGCCCGCGTTTCCGCTGCCCAGCGCATGCCCCAGCCGGGTCGTCCCCAGCAGGAAGAACGCCAGAAGCGTCGGGTGATGCTTGCTCCACGGCAAAAGCCCCAAAATCTGGTCAAACTGAGATTGCGTATCCGAATTCATGGAAGCCGGATAGCTGACCGCCAGATGCGGCAACCAGCAGAGCAGCACGGCGGCCATGCAAAACAGCAGGGTATGCGCCCGATACGCCCTGCGCAGCGCGCCGTCTCTTTGTATCCGCAAATCCAGCCTTCCGTCCAGCCCGGCCTCCAGCAGGCGGAAAAGCAGTTCGAACAGGCTCGCCATGCCCAGCGCCAGCACCGCCGCCTTGAGCTTCTGGCTGCCGGAAAGGAAGGGCTGATTCAGGTCGTTCGTGTTGACCACGCTGACCGCGATCACCTGCCAAACGCCGAGAAACAGCGCCGCCAACCGAACCCGAAGCCCCGCTTTGGGCAGGCGCTCGTCCGCCCAGCTCAGCGCCAGAAGACACATCAACGCCGCCAGCGCCACCGCGCCGCTCGTCCCCACGAGCGACTGGCCGATGTTGACGTAATTGTCGCCGCTGCGCACGTTCAAATCCATAAACATCGCCCACGCCATCAGCCCGGCGCGCAGCACATTTCCGATTTTCAAAGCGCTCATTTGTTTTTCGTCACATACACCGCCGTCGCGACGGGCACCTCCTGCTCCGTGCCGGAACGGGTATACGCGCCGTCCGCCGGGAGGGTGATGGCCTCGCCGATCAGGTAGAATGTGTAAACGCCGCCCTGCTCCACCTCGTCCGCCGTGGACAGCACGACGTACAGCGCATCCTCCCACACGCCGGTGGCGGGATTGCTGACGCAGACCAGCGCACACGGCTGACCGTCGTAATCCGTAAATTCCATCACCTTGCCGCGCAGGATGAAGCGCTTCTGCGCGTACTGCGCGGGCTTTTTCGCCAGCTCGTCGTAGTCAAGCGCGATCATCTTCTGCCGGAACTGGGCGATCAGCTCGCGCTGCGTCCATTCCCGCGTGAGGGTGATGCTCCGGGTGCTCTGGGCAAAGCCGTCCGCCTTCGCGCGGAGGGTGAAGGTCTCCGTGCCCGCCTCGCTCATAAACACGCGGACGGAGAACCCGCCGTTCTTCCCTGCCTTGACGTTGGTATTCATGCCCTTGCCGTCGATATACACCGTCGCGTTCGGCTCGGTCACGCCGCGCACGGTCACGCTGCCGCCGGTGAACGTCGTGCTCTCCGGCTCGGTGATCTCCAGCCGCGCGTCCGGCTTTTCGTAGCGGATCGTGAACGTCGCGGTATCTTCCCCAGCCGTCACCACCAGCTCATGGTCGCCTTCGTCCGCCAGCTTGACCTTCAGGGAGAAGCTGCCGTCCTTCTTCGCGCCGGTCTTGGCGAGCTGCTTTCCGCTCTCCTCCACCCGGATCTCCGCAGAAGCCGCGGCATGGCCGGACAGCGTAAGCTGCGCCGAGGTCGTATACGCCGGGATTTCGTCCAGCGTCAGGCTGCCGCTGGTCTCCACCGCCGCGCTGCCCAAAATGGGTTCGGGCGTGGCGGTCGGCTGCATCGTGGCCGTGGCCTGCGGCGTGGGCGTCGCCTGCCCGAGCGAGGAAAGCAGCTTCATGCCCGAAAGGAGCTGCTCCATGCGCGCGTCGTCCGCCTCGTCCGGTTCGCGGCCCACGATGGTCTGCTCGATCATATACAGTTTGCCCAGATGCAGCGTCGCGTAGCGCAGGCTGTACACCGGCATGGACGCATACATGGCCGAGCTGGTCAGGCGCACGCAGGCGGGCGCGGTATCGACATAGGCGCAGGTTTCATACAGGCCGCTCATTTCAAACTGCGCCAGAAACGCGAGCCGCTGCTCCTGCGTCATCTTGTCCATATCCTGCACATCGGCGAATTTTCCCGCGTCCGTCACGCTGACGGCAATCTGCCCGCCGTCGTCCGGGATGACCTCCATCACAATGCCCGAGGCCACATAGCTGGCCAGCACGGCCTCGCTGCTCGTGCCCAGCGACTTGAGCAGCGCCTCGTGCTCGCCCAGATTCGTCTGCGTGAGCACGGTTTCATCCTCCCGCTGCGTGTAGCGGAATCCTTCGTAGGGAAAAACATACGTCGCCGTCTGTGCGAGCGCGCCCGCGCCCAGCGCAAGCAGCCCGGCGCACAGCAGCATACAAGCCTGTCGTTTCATCGAGAAAGCCCCCTTTGGGTGTCGGCGGTTGTTTTCTTATTTTTTCGCAGCGTCGCGGCTCATGGCCGAAAGCTGCGCGAGCGCAAACATGAACATCAGGTTGATGGGCAGCATCGCGCTGAGCGTCGCGCTCTCCATCATGCCGATGAGCAAACTGGCGAACGCCATCATGCAAAGCCCCAGCGCGCCGCGCGGCCGCTTGGGCGCAAAGAAGACGCGAATCGTCTGCCAGACCGCAATCGCCAGGAAGACGATCTGCGGTACCAGACCGATCAGGCCGAAATCGGCCGCCCACTGCAAGTAGGCATTGTGAACGGCTATGCCGTCCGTCCAGGAAATATACTGACCGATTTTGTGCCCCGTTTGGTTGACGCCGTTGCCGATCATCATCATCTTCGGGTTATCGCGCCAGAACATGAAGACGGCGCGCCAGATATCGGTTCGATCGCTGAACGAGCCATCCGTGTTGGCCAGCACGCGCGCCCGTATCTTTCTGACCTGAATTTCCGGCACTGCGGGTTCAGCGGCTGCCTCCTGCGCCGGCGGTTCAGCCGCCTCGACCGACGCTTCCGCCGTCGTTTCTTCGGCGCTCGGTTCGACCGGCTGCGCTTCCGGCACTTCTTCGGCACTCAATTCGGCCTGCTGCGCTTCCGCCTGCTCGGCCAGCGCCGCCTGAAGCGCCGCGTCATACGCCAGTTGGTTGTAGTGCGCAACCGCCGCGCGGGTCATCCTGTCCGCGCCCCAATAGCCGCCGCCCAGCACAACCGCACCGGCCAGCACCGCCGCCAGCAGACCCGCCGCGACATTCCGGCGGCAGAGCACACGGCGAACGCCGTCAAACGCGGCGGCGGCCAGCACGGCCAACAGCGCATAGCGGGACGTGCGGCTCTGGGTCAACACGATGACCGCCATCGACATCACGGCCGGAATCAGGCAGAAGAGCTTGAGAAGGATGTTTCGGTAGTAGCCCACGCCCATCACGCACATCATGCACAGGCTGATGACAATCATGCCCGTGATGTTGTAATGCACACCGGAACACAGCCATCCCTCGACCGTGCCGAAGCCGAACGGCCCCAGATCGGCGGCGTAAATCGTGCCGCTCCACGCGCAGAACAGAAGCGCCCCGCAGAATACATAAGCGAAGACCGCGCTCAATACGCTCATCGTCGCCATCAGCATTTCGCGCTCGCGCTGCTTTCTCTCGGAAATCGACGCATAAATGCCGAAGAACATCACCGCGTAGCCATGCCACGCAGTCACGTTCTTGCCCGTAAAGCCGAAGCGAATCGCAAACGGCACCAGAATCCAGAGATACAGCACAAAGAGCGTCACCACGTCCGCCCTCGCCGGTTCGAGCGAGGACGCGCGCCGCTGCAAGCGCAGCAGGCACAGCGCCGCGCCCCACGGGATGACGATATAGCCGTACAGCAGGCTCATCGGCTCGCGATACCACGCCACAATGGCGCTATCCCCGAGCGTCGCGTATAAAAACGTCACGATCAGGAACAGCGCTTCATTGCCGAACACCGCCAGCAGAATATCCCGAATCAGGCTCTGGCCGCGCGCGAGCAGCCCGTTTTCTCGTTTCTGTTCAGACATCATTTTCCTCATCCTTTTGATTTGAAAAAAGGCGGGGAGGATTACTCCTCCACGCCCAGCACATCGACGGCAGCCGGGCTTTCCGGCGCGGCAACGGTTTCCTGCGGTTCGTTCGCAGTCTGATTTTCCGCCGGGTTCACCGGCTTGCGCGGGCCGCGGCGGCGGCTGCGGCGGCTGCGGCTCGGCTTTTCGCCCTGCGGCTTATCGGCGCTCTTTTCAGGGCGCTCCGGCTGGTTTTTGAGCATGATGACCACGCGGCGGGGCTTCATTTTG
>ERZ773241.3737-NODE-3737-length-10048-cov-7.337536_pt1 | contig 10048 bp, 10 predicted proteins | sample MGYA00580989_ERZ773241 | MGnify/ENA primary metagenome ERZ773241 (study PRJEB29015, sample SAMEA2737804) | human gut metagenome | biome: human gut; feature: human-associated habitat; material: faeces | place: China | collected 2012 ...
CGATACAATAACTGACATTCAATCGCCAGGAATCTATATCGGAGATCCTTCCAACCAAGAATTTTTCTTTTCCGTCACAGACAGCGATCTACAAACTAAGGGTTGCAACAAAGCAGACGACTACGATAAGTTTTGGGCTATTGGTGGTATAGTACACAACATAACTGTTGAATTTTATACAGATACTAATTTCGATCCTACACTTAATCAGCAAGTCCAGTTATCCAGTTCATCAAATTACCTTTATTCGTTTAAGGCCTACAGTCCTGGTACAAAAGTTGTAGATCACAGCAACCACATTTATGTCAATTTCACACTGAATAATGTCAAATTAACCTTACCAACATGTTTTACCTCCATACTTACCGGGCCATCAGTCAATGGTTCAACGGTTAGAATGGGAGAATATAGCTCTGGGACAATTAAAAATGGCGCTTCACCTGTTCCCTTTGATATCTCGCTTCAGAATTGTATTCGTGTGCGTAATATTGAAACAAAACTCGTCACTGGAAAAGTAGGTACTCAAAACACACAACTGCTTGGTAATACGCTTACTGGAAGCACTGCCGCCAAAGGCGTTGGCGTACTCATTGAAGGTTTAGCAACCAGTAAAAATCCGCTAATGACATTAAAACCTAATGATACGAATTCTGTTTATATAGATTATGAAACCGAAGATGACACCTCCGATGGGGTTTACCCTAATCAAGGTAACGGCACATCACAGCCTCTTCATTTCCAGGCAACATTAAAGCAAGACGGGAATATTGCTATCGAACCCGGCGAATTTAAAGCCACCAGTACTTTCCAGGTAACCTATCCCTGATAACGTAGCAGCACTGTCACCTTCTGGCAGTGCTGCTACGGATAAATCATTGCCCCCACCAATGTGACTGATAAAATGCCAGACAGCACAACATCAATTTATCAGGATACGTTATGAAACCGACCACCATCTCCTTACTGCAGAAGTACAAACAGGAAAAAAAACGTTTCGCGACCATCACCGCTTATGACTATAGCTTCGCCAAACTCTTTGCTGATGAAGGGCTTAACGTCATGCTGGTGGGCGATTCGCTGGGCATGACGGTTCAGGGGCACGACTCCACCCTGCCAGTTACCGTTGCCGATATCGCCTACCACACTGCCGCCGTACGTCGCGGCGCACCAAACTGCCTGCTGCTGGCTGACCTGCCGTTTATGGCGTATGCCACGCCGGAACAAGCCTTCGAAAACGCCGCAACGGTTATGCGTGCCGGTGCTAACATGGTCAAAATTGAAGGCGGTGAGTGGCTGGTAGAAACCGTACAAATGCTGACCGAACGTGCCGTTCCTGTATGTGGTCACTTAGGTTTAACACCACAGTCAGTGAATATTTTCGGTGGCTACAAAGTTCAGGGGCGCGGCGATGAAGCGGGCGATCAACTGCTCAGCGATGCATTAGCCTTAGAAGCTGCTGGGGCACAGCTGCTGGTGCTGGAATGCGTGCCGGTTGAACTGGCAAAACGTATTACCGAAGCACTGGCGATCCCGGTTATTGGCATTGGCGCAGGCAACGTCACTGACGGGCAGATCCTCGTGATGCACGACGCCTTTGGTATTACCGGCGGTCACATTCCTAAATTCGCTAAAAATTTCCTCGCCGAAACGGGCGACATCCGCGCGGCTGTGCGGCAGTATATGGCTGAAGTGGAGTCCGGCGTTTATCCGGGCGAAGAACACAGTTTCCATTAAGGAGTCACGTTGTGTTAATTATCGAAACCCTGCCGCTGCTGCGTCAGCAAATTCGCCGCCTGCGTATGGAAGGCAAGCGCGTGGCGCTGGTGCCTACCATGGGTAACCTGCACGATGGCCATATGAAGCTGGTCGACGAAGCCAAAGCCCGCGCCGATGTGGTCGTCGTCAGTATTTTCGTTAACCCGATGCAGTTCGACCGCCCGGAAGATCTGGCTCGTTATCCACGGACCTTGCAGGAGGACTGCGAGAAGCTAAACAAACGTAAAGTGGATTTAGTTTTCGCCCCTTCGGTAAAAGAGATCTACCCGAACGGTACTGAAACCCACACTTACGTTGACGTTCCTGGCCTTTCGACCATGCTGGAAGGTGCCAGCCGTCCGGGACATTTTCGCGGCGTTTCGACTATTGTCAGCAAGCTGTTCAACCTGGTCCAGCCGGACATCGCCTGCTTCGGTGAAAAAGATTTTCAGCAACTGGCGCTGATCCGCAAAATGGTTGCCGATATGGGCTTCGATATTGAGATTGTCGGTGTGCCAATTATGCGCGCCAAAGACGGTCTGGCGCTAAGTTCCCGTAACGGTTATCTGACGGCGGAACAACGCAAAATTGCGCCTGGTCTGTACAAAGTTTTAAGTTCGATTGCTGACAAATTGCAGGCTGGGGAACGGGATCTCGATGAAATTATTACCATTGCGGGGCAAGAACTGAATGAAAAAGGCTTCCGCGCCGATGATATTCAGATTCGCGATGCCGACACATTGCTGGAAGTTTCTGAAACCAGCAAACGGGCAGTAATTCTGGTAGCCGCCTGGCTTGGCGATGCTCGCCTGATCGACAACAAAATGGTCGAGCTGGCGTAATACTTAACTGGCGCTACGGCTGATGGCGCCAGTTATTAATTTACCCCACGTCATCTGTCATAACACAGGTAACTTAAATAAGGTTAATTACCTTATCAATCTCAGCAAGAGGTAAATTTGCCATCTCTGCAACGTCTTCCCGAGACATTCCTTTACTCAGAAGACGCTGGGCGAATTCCTGACTTACTTCCTGTCTTCCCTGCTGAATCCCCTTCTCAATCCCTTTCTCTTCAAACCACTGCGCCAGCGTCATCATAGACTCCCCTCCCGTTTCCCTGTCTCTCAACACACCGTAAAACAAATCCGCTTGTTCAGTATGACCGCGTTGCAGCATATAGTTTTGCATGGCAACTAACTGACTTCCGCTAGTGTACCCTTCGTCGATCAGCGTGACCAGTTGCTCAAGCAATAACATTAAGTCGCGCTGGCGAATATGTTTTTGCAGTAGTTCGAGAATCGCAATCCGCCGATGTTGCATGATTTCGTCATCCGGTGTGATGGTGATATCCACCAGCGGGAAAGGACTGTTATAGACGCGTCGCGCCAGCTCCGGCGAGTAAAACATATCAAACCAGCACATTGATAGCGGATAAGGTGTGGCCTCGCCCTGATAAAACAGTATCGGCACCACCAGCGGCAGCTTATCGTGGTCAGCCTCCAGATGCCGGTGCATGGCGGCTATAGAATAACGCATCATGCGAAAGGCCATTTTCTTATCCGGCTTGCTTTGGTGTTCAATCACAACATGCAGATAACCGGGATTGCCCTGCATTTGCACGGAATAGAGCACGTCCGTGCTGTGTCCTTTCAGGCTCTCTTCAATGAAACTCCCCGACTCTAAATGAAGCGTGTTGAGGTCACAAAGTTCGCGTAATTCCACTGGCAAATGTATCTCCAGAAAGTCGCGAGCCGTCTCCGCATGCATTAAAAATTGTTTAAATACCGCGTCATGCGGTGTGGTACTCGGTGCATCCATCTTCCCTGTCTTCCGTGTGGCTTTGCGTGAAGGCAGTATCCAGTCAAGGCGCGCTATCGTCAGCCACCTCTTTATTGTTTACCGAGCAGCGTTCAGAGAAATATCAATTCGTTACAGGCGATACATGGCACGCTTCGGCGCGGTACGCAAACTGCTGACGCAAATGCCGTCAGATGAGTAGACACTAAACAAAAATCGGGCAATACTGCGTGAGAATTTCCTCAAAGCAGGCATCGCCTGCTTCGTTAACGACAGGGTAGAAAGGTAGAAGTTATGATTCGCACGATGCTGCAGGGCAAACTCCACCGCGTGAAAGTGACTCATGCGGACCTGCACTATGAAGGTTCTTGCGCCATTGACCAGGATTTTCTTGACGCAGCCGGTATTCTCGAAAACGAAGCCATTGATATCTGGAATGTCACCAACGGCAAGCGTTTCTCCACTTATGCCATCGCGGCAGAACGCGGTTCGAGAATTATTTCTGTTAACGGTGCGGCGGCCCACTGCGCCAGTGTCGGCGATATTGTCATCATCGCCAGCGGCGGCGCGGGCAGAAAGGAGGATTTCCTTGAGCTGTTCCACCACAAGGGCATCGACGCGGGCCTTGCGGCGGGCATTTTCCACCAGAAACTGCTGACCATCCACGACCTGAAAACCTATCTGAATGAAAATGGTGTCGAAATGCGGCTGTAAGCTCTTGCGTTTCGGGCAACTTTAGGATAAACTGTAAGTATCCCCTTTGGGGAGGGAGTATGGACCATGGAACTGAAATTTGATGAAAAGGGCCTCATTCCTGCCATCGTGCAGGATCACTACACCAAAGAGGTGCTCACCCTTGCCTACATGAACGCCGAGACGCTGGCACTGACCATTGCCGAGGGGCGTACGGTGTTCTGGAGCCGGAGCCGTCAGGAGATCTGGCGCAAGGGCGATACCAGCGGCAATGTCCAGCATGTGGTGTCCATCACTGCAGACTGCGACAAGGACGCACTGGTGGTGGAGGTGGTCAAGGATGGCCCTGCCTGCCATACCGGTGCCGAGAGCTGCTTCTTCAACGAAGTGTATGTCTCGCCGGAGCTCAAACAGTTCAGCTGGCAGGGGCTTTACGAACTCATCCAGGGCCGCAGGGATCATCCCCAGGAAGGCAGCTACACCACCTACCTGTTCGAGAAGGGCAAGGAGAAGATCCTGAAAAAGGTGGGCGAGGAGTGCACCGAGGTCATCATTGCGGGAGAAAAAGAGGACAAGGCCGAGACCATCTATGAGATCAGCGACCTGGCTTACCATGTGCTGGTGCTGATGGTGCAGGCGGGCATCACGGTGGAAGAGATCACCCGTGAGCTGGAAAAACGACACGTCATTGACCACAAGGTCAAACAGGAAAGGATGCAGTGATTTAGTTATGGCAGATTATAGGAAGTCCAGTGTTCATTGCCACTCGACGATGTGCGATGGCAGAAATACCTTGCAGGAAATGGCCAGTGCCGCCTGTGCACAGGGCCTGACGACCCTGGGCTTCTCCGGCCATAGCTATACGCAGCGGGACCGCGAGTACTGCATGAGCCCCAGCCGCACCGCCCAGTACAAGGCCACCATTGCAAAGCTCAAGGCAGAGTATAAGGGCAAGGTGGACATCCTCTGCGGCATCGAGTGGGACAGCCTGAGCGAGGACAAGCCCGAGAACTACGATTACTGGATCGGTGCGGCCCATCACCTGTACGGCAGGAACACCGGCAAGTACTACGAGATCGACTTCCGCCCGCAGGATCTGCACGACTGCATCTTTGATGATTTCGACGGTGACCCGCTGGCCGCGGTGGAGGCCTACTTTGCAGAGGTGGAGAAGGTTGCCGCCAAGGGACCGGACATTCTGGCCCACATCGACCTCATCAAGAAGCTGAACGGCGAGGGTGAGTTCTTTGATGAAGAGGCTCCCCGCTACCGGGCCGCTGCCCTCAAAGCCCTGAGCGCAGCCAAAGAGCACAACTGCCTGCTGGAAGTGAACACCGGCGGCGTTTACCGCGGCTACCGCAAGGACTTCTACCCCAGTGCATGGATGCTGGAGGAGTGGAACAAGATGGGCGGCAAGGTCATCATCACCTCCGACTCCCACGATGTTTCCAGCCTGACCTTCGGCTTTGAGGAAGCTGCCGCCGCCATCAAGGCAGCCGGCTTCACCAGCGTGGAGGTGCTGACCGGCCACGGCTTTGAGACCCAGGAGCTGTAAAAGAAAAATAAAGCACAACCCTCTCCGTTTTTGCTGCGCAATGCCGGGGAGGGTTGTTTTCCGTAAACTGTGAGGAACCTTATGACCCAAACTGCGAAAAAATCCCCCTTCAGCATGAATGTGGACCTGATGCACGGGCCCATTTTCAAAAACCTGCTGCTGTTCATGCTGCCCATCTTCATCTCCAGCCTGTTCCAGCAGCTCTATAACACCGTGGACACCATGATCGTGGGCAATGTACTGGGCGATACCGCCCTTGCCGCCATTGGCTCCTGCGGCTCGATCTACGAGCTTCTGGTCGGTTTTGGCCTCGGTATCGGCAACGGCCTTGCAATCGTTGCAGCACGCTCCTACGGGGCGCAGGATCACGATCTGCTCAAAAAGACCGTGGCAGGCTCACTGGTCATCGGTCTGGTGGCTTCCATTTGCATTACGCTGGCGGGTGTGCTGGGCCTGCACACGCTGCTCCTCATGCTGGACACCCCGGCGGAGATCCTGGACGATGCGTACCGCTACATCCTGACCATCGACCTGGGCGTGCTGGTCATGTTCGCCTATAACCTCTGCGCGGGCCTGCTGCGCGCCATTGGCAACAGCGTGATGCCGCTGGTGTTCCTGCTCATCTCCTCGGGCCTGAATGTGGTGCTGGATCTCCTGTTCATTGCAAGGATGGGCATGGGGGTGCAGGGAGCGGCTGTGGCAACGGTCATCTCGCAGGGCGTTTCGGTGGTGCTCTGCATCCTGTACATCTTCCTCAGAGTGAAGATCCTGCTTCCGGAAAAACAGCATTTCAGGGTGGGCAGCCACCTTTACTGGGAGTTGTTCAGCCAGAGCATCTCCATGGGCCTGATGAGCAGCATCGTCTCGGCTGGCTCGGTGGTGCTGCAGTACGGCATCAACGGGCTGGGCACGCTGGTCATTGCCGGTCACACCGCTGCCCGGAAGCTGTTCTCCTTTACCACCATGCCGGTCATGGCCATGGCATCGGCATGCTCCACGTTTGTTTCCCAGAACCGCGGCGCAAACCAGCCGGAGCGTGTCCGCAAGGGCATGAAGGAGATCGCCCTGTACAGCGTGGCAGTGGCCGTGCTGGCAATCTTTCTGATGCAGCTGGGCGCGGAGTGGATGGTGCGGCTCATCTCCGGCTCCAGCGAGTCTGTGGTGCTGGAAAACGGCGCACGGTATCTGCTCTGGAACGCGCCCTTCTACTCGGTGCTGGGTGTTCTGCTGGCCACCCGCTATGCCCTGCAGAGCCTGGGGCAGAAGGTCCTGCCCCTCTTCTCCAGTGTCATCGAGCTGGTGGGCAAGGTGGTATTCGTGCTCTTCTTCATTCCGAAGTTTGCCTATAACGCCGTCATCCTCTGTGAGCCCATCATCTGGTGCTTCATGGCGGCGTACCTCGTGCTGGTCTACCTGCACGACCCGTTTGTGTTCCCGAAAAAAGCAGAATAAGAAAAAGACCCGGCTGCCGATGACAGCCGGGTCTTTGTGTCTGCAGGAAGTGGATGAAACGGATCGGGCAATGGGGCTTACAGTGCCGAATAGCCGAAGCTGTTGACCAGTGCATCGATATGCTGGCCTGCCTTGCACATGGGGCACTCGCGGGAATCGAAGCTGGCGTAATCGGGCAGGTTGGAGGGGTCAAAAATAGAGGTGACCGGGATGCCCAGGCACTCGGTGGCGGTGGCGAAGATGGCGCTCAGGCCTGCCACAGTGCCGCCGTAGTAGTTGATCGCCTCGATCGCAGCCTGCACAGTGTAGCCGGTGGTGATGGAAGCAGCCAGGATCAGCACATGCTTGCCCTTGACCATGGGGGCCAGATTGTCGCGCAGGATGATCTGGCTGCCGGTGGTGTACTCCGGGGTGATGACATAGATGGTCTGGTGGGCATTCATGTTGGCAAAGCCGTCCTTGGTCAGCTCGTTGGCAAGGCAGGTGCCGATGACCTGTGTGCCGTCCAGGCAGAGGACAGTATCCACGATGGTGTTGTGCTGGTAGGCAGCCACCAGCTCTTTTGCCACAGCCTTTGCCTCGGAAAGGCGGGACTTCTGGGTGGTGACATCGATATAGTAATTGATGTGGCTGTGGCTGGTTGCGAAATGGCCCTTTGCCACACGCAGGAACAGATTGCTCTTGTTGGTGGGAAGCTTTACCATGTTGATCATAACTGCAACACTCCTGTTCTGTCAAACTACGGCCCATTGGCCTTTTTCAGGCGGAAACACAAACAGCGCGGCGGCCCCTGCCGCTGCGCTCCCATTCTTTTCCATGAACCTATGGTATCAGAAAATGCAGGTGTGCACAAGATACAGAATTGCTGAAAATTTAAAGAAAAATTGAGATACTTTGCCAATGCGACGGCGCAAAAAAGCCGCCCGGCTTTCCCGGACGGCTTAGGATGTACGTTGGGGAGATTACTTGGTGGTGGTAGAGCCGGAGCTGGCGCTCGCAGCACGAGCCAGAACCCAGTTCATGGAATACTCCTCATAACCGGTATCGGGGGTGTAGGTCAGTACCAACTTCTCGCCCTCAGCCAAAGAATCGCTCAAGCTAACAATAAGGTTGCCATCGACAGAACTACCGTTCTTGAGGTTGGTGTCAATCAGGTTCTTGTCAACACGCAGACCGCCCATATAATTGTACTTTGCTTTCTGCTTACCATCGGTGCCATAAACGATGGCCTTGAAGTTCTGAACGTTGACGGACAGCGCGTTGACGCGGCCATTGGTGACGGTGAAGGGCAAGGTAATGGAATTGCCGGTCAGGTCAATATCCTTGTACTTCTTGGCATTGTCATCGTAGGTGCCCAGAACGGCATTGATCTGCAGAACAGTGATGGAACCGGCACCGTCGCAGTACAGGTTCTTGGTATCAGTCTGATCACAGCCGGAGAAGAGGCCGGCACCCGCAACGGCCACAGCTGCAACAGCGGAGTATTTCAGGAAAGAGCGGCGAGAAAATGCTAACGACATAATCGTTCCTCCTTATAATGTGCAAAGCGCACGAAAATGCCAAAAGGCTCTGCCTATACAATAGGCGAAACGGGGGCGAATGTCAATGGTTTTCACAAATATTTTGTGAAATTTTCCCACCGCCGCCGTGCAAATCATACGAAATTTCGTCCTGCTTGATCAAGCTTTGGTCAGGTCAGAGGCGTTGATGGTAAAGTTCAGAGTCTTGCCGGAAACAAAGGTCGGGGTGTAGGTCACACCGATCTGCTGCCAGGTGGTGGGCACCATGCAGACCAGCTCAATGTAGCCTGCACCCTGCGGGGGAATGGCAGAGGCCGTGGTAAAGCTCTCGGTGGTGCTGTCGTACAGCTGGACATAAGCGCCGCCCTCGGCTGCCTGACCGTCGCAGGTGAAGGAGAAGTCGGTGGTGGAAGCGGACAGAGCATGGAAGTAACCGGCAGTGTTGGCTGCGATCTGCTCCGGGGTATCCAGAGGATAGGCCTCGCCGATCTCCTGAATGTTCTGTGCGCCGATGGCAAAGGTGTCGCGGCTGGAACGGTTTGCAGAGGTGATCAGCATGGCAATGTACTCATAGCCCTCGGCATCGGGGGCACTTGCCAGAGTAAAGACGCTGGTCAGCTGGACCGCCAGATTGTTCCAGTTGCTGATCTTATCGCCGACCTTGACCTCGATGGAAGAGTTATCGCCGGCCTGACAGCCGCCCAGCACAGCAGCAGCGCCCAGAGCAGCGGCAGAAGCACCGGTGATCTTGAGGAAGGTGCGGCGGGAAATCTTGTTCGACATAAAGCTTGCCTCCTTAATCAATGGCAGAAATCTTTTTCTTCGCTGATTCGTTTATAGCATTTTTTACCGGAAATTGCAAGGCCCTGGGCACAGAATTAACAGGAGTTTCACACAGAAGCTCACTGGTTGGGGTCCAGGCCGCGCACATGGGTCTCGCTGGTCTTGACCAGATTCAGCAGGCTGGGGGTGTACAGCGGGTATTCCCGGGTCAGGCTCTCGGTGGTCATGGCAAGGCAGGAGGGGTCTTTCACGCCCTCGGCACCGTTCAGGTCCTCACCGGCCAGCAGGTCCTCCACGTTGCTCTCGCTCATCCGCATCACGGCATCGGAGTAGCCGGGCCAGCGGCGGGCCTCCACGCTGAACAGGCTCTGGGCGTTGTGCGGCTCCGCAGAGTAGAGCAGGCGAAACATCTTGGCCACGGCCATCATCAGGTAGCTGCTGACCTCGGTGGTCAGAGCCTTGCTGTGGCACTGGCCGATCTTGGCGTACAGCA
>ERZ773241.3741-NODE-3741-length-10034-cov-30.128370_pt1 | contig 10034 bp, 7 predicted proteins | sample MGYA00580989_ERZ773241 | MGnify/ENA primary metagenome ERZ773241 (study PRJEB29015, sample SAMEA2737804) | human gut metagenome | biome: human gut; feature: human-associated habitat; material: faeces | place: China | collected 2012 ...
AGGGCTACAAGAGCGTTGCCAAGCAGCTGGCTGACAAGTTCCACTTCGAGAAGGTGGCTATCACCCTGCGTGAGAGCCACAGCGCATTCGACAACGGCTGGAGCGCTATGCTGTACGACGTTGCTTCCAACGAGTACTGCTTCTCCAAGAAGTACGACCTGCACATCATCGACCGCGTTGGCGGCGGCGACTCCTTCGGCGGCGGCCTGATCTACAGCCTGCTGACCGGCAAGAGCACCCAGGAGGCTGTCGAGTTCGCAGTTGCAGCTTCCGCTCTGAAGCACTCCATCGAGGGCGACTACAACATGATGACCGTGTCCGAGGTCGAGAAGCTGGCCGGCGGCGACGGTTCCGGCCGTATCCAGCGCTAAGAGCAGGAGGGAGTCCGCCATGGATATCCGTTATTCCTGCAACCAGAAGGATTTTAAGCGCTATACTACCGAGGAAATGCGGGACGAGATGCTGATCACCGGCCTGTACAAGGCAGATGAAGTGGTGGCCGTTTACAGCCACGTGGACCGTATGGTCACGCTGGGCTGCATGCCGGTGCACGAGACCGTGTCCATCGACAAGGGCATCGACATCTGGGCCAACTTCGGCACCCACTACTTCCTGGAGCGCCGCGAGATCGGCATGTTCAACATCGGCAAGGATTCCACCGGTATCGTGGTGGCCGACGGCGTAAAGTACGAGCTGGGCTATAAGGACTGCCTGTACATTACGCAGGGCACCAAGGAAGTCACCTTTGCTTCCGCCGATCCGGAGCATCCCGCCAAGTTCTACATGGTCTCTGCTCCGGCACACTGCGCTTACCAGACCCGTCTGATCAAGATGGCTGATGCAAACCACCGCCCGCTGGGCAGCGTGGAGACCTGCAACAAGCGCACCATCAACCAGTTCATCCACCCGGATGTGCTGAAGACCTGCCAGCTGAGCATGGGTATGACCGAGCTGGCACCGGGTTCCAACTGGAACACGATGCCCAGCCACACCCACGAGCGGCGCATGGAGATCTATACCTACTTTGAACTGCCCGAGGGGCAGGTGGTGTTCCATATGTGCGGCGAGCCTACCCAGACCCGCCACATCGTGATGCACAACGAGGATGCTGTCATCAGCCCCTCCTGGAGCATTCACAGCGGCGTAGGCACCTCGAACTATACGTTTATCTGGGCAATGGGCGGCGAGAACATGGAGTTTGACGACATGGACAACATCGCTACCACTGACCTGCGCTAAAAAGCACCAATCAAACGCCCCGTACCGGGAAACCGGCACGGGGCGTTTTGCTAAAAAATTAACTTGGATACTGTGAAAAAGGAGAACCTCATGGATCTGTCTGCATTCAACCTGCAGGGCGAGGTAGCCCTGATCACCGGCGGTGCCCACGGCATCGGTTTTTCCATCGCAGAGGGCATGGCCAAGTGCGGCGCCGTCATCTGCTTCAACTGCTCCTCTGAGGCCAGCTTAGAAAAGGGCATGGCCGCCTACAAGGCTGCCGGCATCGACGCCCACGGCTATGTGGCAGACGTTTCCGACGAGGACGCCGTAAACGCCATGGTGGCAAAGATCAAGGCCGAGGTCGGCCCGGTGGACATTCTGGTGAACAACGCCGGTCTGATGAAGCGCGTGCCCATGATCGAGATGAGCCACGCCGACTTTATGCGTGTGATCGACGTCCATGTGGGCGGTGCTTTCAACTGCTCCAAAGCCGTGCTGCCCGACATGATGGAAAAGCGCGCGGGCAAGATCATCAACATCTGCTCCATGATGAGCGAGCTGGGCCGCGAGACCGTTTCTGCCTACGCCGCCGCCAAGGGTGCGCTGAAGATGCTGACCAAGAACATCGCCTCTGAGTACGGCGAGTACAACATCCAGTGCAACGGCATGGGTCCCGGCTACATTGCCACCGCCCAGACCGCGCCCCTGCGCGAGATCCAGCCCGATGGCAGCCGTCATCCCTTTGACAGCTTCATCGTTGCCAAGACCCCCGCAGGCCGCTGGGGCGACCCGGAGGACATGGTTGGCCCCTGCGTGTTCCTTGCCAGCCACGCATCCAACTTTGTGAACGGCCAGATCCTCTACGCCGATGGCGGCATTCTGGCCTATATTGGCCGCCAGCCTAAGTAAATCCTGAAAAAAATCCCCCCGGCGCTGCTCGCCGGGGGGATTTTTTATAGGCAAATTAGACGATTTTAAATGCGCTCCGCGGAGCGCTCCAAACGCATTTTCACGGGAGGGGTCGTAACGAAAAAAACCGGCTGCCGCACGTTTTGTGCAGCAGCCGGTCAGTGTTTTATTTAGAGGTCATTCTGCCAAAGTGGCCTTTTTCCTCTTCGTCCTTTTTGGTGTCAGGCTTTTCTGCGGGGGTCAGACGCACCTCGGTCACGCGGCGCTTGGCGGTGCGGGTGACTACGCCGTCGTAGCCGCCCAACGTAAAGCGGTCACCTACCTTGGGCAGGCGGCAGGTCTTTTCCTGCACCAGACCGTTCACCGTGTTGGAGTCGATGTCCTCGTCCTCCGGCAGCCCCAGCCGCTCGTACAGGTCGTCCACGCCGGCGCTGCCCAGCACGATCCAGCTGCCGTCCGACTGCTTGCGGAAGTCCTCGGTCACCTCGTCGTGTTCATCCCAGATCTCGCCTACCAGCTCCTCCAGAATGTCCTCCAGCGTGATGATACCCTCGGTGCCGCCGTACTCGTCCACCACCACAGCCATGTGATGGTGCTGCTCGCGCAGGGTGCGCAGCAGCTGGGAGATCTGGGTGGAGCCGGTGGTGTAGAGGGTGGGCTTGACCAGTTCCTCCAGCTTGACCTCCTTTTTCAGGCGTGCCATGTAGAAGTCCTTTTCATGTACCACGCCGATGATGTTATCAATGGTGTCGTGGTACACCGGCAGACGGGAGTAGCCGGACTCGGCAAAGGTCTGTGCCACCTCCTCCAGCGGCATATCGTCCTCCACCGCGATCACATCCACGCGGGGGGTCAGGATCTCTTCCACCTCCACGTCATCAAACTCGATGGCGCTGCGGATCAGTTCGCTCTCCCGGTCGGTCAGTTCGCCGTCATTCTCGGCTTCGCTGACCATGGTCATCAGCTCACCCTCGGTGATGGTGTCCTCCTCGGTGCTGTGGACAAAGTGCCCCAGAAGGCGCTTCCACTGGCTGAACAGCCATGTCAGCGGGGTAAACACCAGCAGCAGCAGGCTGAGCGCCGGTGCAACTGCGGTGGCAACCGTTTCCGGCATCTCCTTGGCAAGGCTCTTGGGGGTCACCTCGCCAAAGATCAGCACCACCACGGTCAGCACCATGGTGGAAACGGTCGCGCCCCGCTCTGCACCCAGCATCTTGGTGAAAATGATGGTGCCGATAGAAGCTGCGGCAATGTTCACGATATTGTTGCCGATGAGGATGGTGGAAAGCAGCTTATCGTATTTTTCAGCCATTGCCAGCACCCGGGCGGCAGAGGTGTCGCCGTCCTCGGCGCGGCTTTTCAGGCGGATCTGATTCAGGGAAGAAAATGCGGTCTCGGATGCGGAGAAAAAGGCGGAGAATGCCACCAATACTACCAGCGCTACCCAGAGCGTCATACTGCCATCGTCCATAAAAAGGAAAATCACACTCAACTTTCTGTTTTAATTTGCCCCGCTCCGGCAACGCGCCTGAGAGGGTTTTGCCTATAAAATTTCTTACCATACAAAAATGTGCTTTCCATCGTTGCCATTCCCGCGATGAAAAGCACATCAATGTTGCTTTTTATAATATCATATTCTGCACACGGGTGCAAGCGTTTGGCCCGTACTCCATGTACAAAACCGGTAAATTTTAGCGCAGAACCAGTGCGCTGCCGTCAAAGTCCACCGTCAGGGTGTTGCCCTCGGCATAGCTGCCCTTGATGATGGCCTTGGCGATCAGGGTCTCTACGCGGCTCTGGATGAAGCGCTTGATGGGACGTGCACCATAGACGCTGTCGTAGGCAGAATCGATGATGAAGTCCTTGGCGGCGGTGGTGACCTCCAGCTTGAGGTGCTTGCCCTCCTCCATGCGGTTGCGCAGATCCTGCAGCTGCAGATCCACAATCTTGCGCATCTCGTCCTTGGTCAGGCTCTTGTAGTAGACGATCTCGTCCAGACGGTTCAGGAATTCGGGGCGGAACTTGCTCTTGAGCAGCGCATCGATCTGGTGCTTTGCATCCTCGCTCAGCTCGTTGGAGCCATTGGCACGGCGCTGCTCCAGATCGTTCAGGATGATATCGCTGCCAAGGTTGGAGGTCAGGATGATGACCGTGTTCTTGAAGTCCACGGTGCGGCCCTGACTGTCCGTGATGCGGCCATCGTCCAGCACCTGCAGCAGGATGTTGAACACATCGGGGTGGGCTTTTTCCACCTCATCGAACAGCACCACGCTGTAAGGTTTGCGGCGCACAGCCTCGGTCAGCTGGCCGCCCTCTTCATAACCGACATATCCCGGAGGCGCGCCGATCAGGCGGCTGACGCTGAACTTCTCCATATATTCGGTCATATCGATACGCACCATGTTGCGCTCGTCGTCAAACAGAGCCTGTGCCAGTGCCTTAGCCAGCTCGGTCTTGCCCACGCCGGTGGGGCCGAGGAAGAGGAAGCTGCCGATGGGGCGGTTGGGGTTGGCGATACCGGCGCGGCTGCGCAGAATGGCTTCGCTCACTTTGGTCACAGCCTCATCCTGACCGATGACCCGCTGGTGCAGCACATCGTCCAGATGCAGCAGCTTCTCGCGCTCGCCCTCCACCAGCTTCTCTACCGGGATGCCAGTCCAGCGTGCCACGATGCGGGCGATCTCCTCGTCGGTCACGCGGTCACGCAGCAGACTGTCCTCCTTCTTGGCGGCAGCCACCTTTTCCTCTTCAGCCAGCTGCTTTTGCAGCTGGGGCAGCTTGCCGTATTTCAGCTCAGCGGCCTTGTTCAGGTCGTACTCACGCTGGGCTTTCTCGATGGCAGCATTGGTCTGCTCGATCTGCTCGCGCAGGGTCTGCACCTTGCCAATGGCGTTCTTCTCGTTCTCCCACTTTGCCTTCATGCTGCGGAACTTATCCTGCAATTCGGCAAGTTCCTTTTCCAGATCCTTCAAGCGGCTCTGGCTCAGGGCATCGGTCTCCTTTTTCAGGCTCACCTGCTCGATCTGCAGCTGGGTGATGCGGTGTGCCAGATCGTCCATCTCGCTGGGCATACTGTCCATCTCGGTCTTGATCATGGCGCAGGCTTCATCCACAAGGTCGATGGCCTTATCCGGCAGGAAGCGGTCGGTGATATAGCGGTCGGAAAGGGTGGCAGCGGCGATCAGGGCGCTATCGTTGATCTTTACGCCGTGGAACACCTCGTACCGTTCCTTCAGGCCGCGCAGGATGGAGATGGTATCCTCCACAGTAGGCTCATCCACCTGCACCGGCTGGAACCGGCGCTCCAGTGCGGGGTCTTTTTCGATATACTGACGGTACTCGTCCAGCGTGGTCGCGCCGATGCAGTGCAGCTCGCCGCGTGCCAGCATGGGCTTGAGCAGATTGCCTGCGTCCATGGCGCCGTCGGTCTTACCGGCACCCACGATGGTGTGCAGCTCATCGATGAAGAGGATGATCTTGCCCTCGCTCTTCTTCACCTCGTTCAGCACGCTCTTCAGGCGCTCCTCGAACTCGCCGCGGTACTTTGCACCGGCCACCAGAGCGCCCATGTCCAGACTGAACACGATGCGGTCCTTCAGGTTTTCGGGCACATCGCCGCGCACGATACGCTGTGCAAGACCCTCTGCAATGGCGGTCTTGCCAACGCCGGGCTCACCGATCAGGCAGGGGTTGTTCTTGGTCTTACGGGACAGGATACGGATGACGTTGCGGATCTCCTGATCACGGCCGATCACGGGGTCCAGCTTCTGCTTCCGGGCCAGATCGACCAGATCCTGGCCATATTTCTGCAGGGCGTTGTAGGTATCCTCGGGGTTGTCGTTGGTCACGCGCTGGTTGCCGCGCACGGCAGTCAGCTGCTGCAGGAACGCATCCTTCTGGATGTTGAAGGCGCGGAACAGCTCCGTGGTGTTCTGGGTCGGCTCATCCAGCAGGCCCAGGAACACATGCTCAACACTGACGTATTCGTCCTTCATGGCCTTGGCTTCCCGGGCGGCAGCGCTTAGGACTTTATCCGTAGCCTGCGAGATATAGACCTTGTCCGGGTCACGGCCGGAGCCGGACACCCGGGGCAGGGCCGACAGCTTTTCGGCCACGGCAGCGGCAAAGCTGCCCGGGTCCACGTTCAGCTTCTGCAGAAGCTGCGGGATCAGGCCCTGCTCCTGCGAAGCCAGGGCGTGCAGCAGATGTTCCGGCTCCAAAGCGTTGTGCTGGTACTCCACAGCCAGCTGCTGGGCAGCCTGCAGAGCTTCCAGCGTTTTCTGCGTATATTGATTGGTATTCATAGAATCGACCTCCATTCGTACCGGAAATGTTATTTCAGCAGTCTTTCAGATTGATTGCCATCTCATTTTTAGCACTCTATCTGTTCGACTGCTAAAACTATACTCCAAACACCCCACTTTGTCAATAGGGTTTTCGATGGTACGGCAACAATTCACAAATTGTTTGCAAACAAGACAAAAATGCCGCCCCGGCAGACCCGAAGCGACACACACTTTTCTTAATATGGAGATGCAAGAGACTCAGCTCACCACTGCGCTTTCCGTCAGCGCATCGGTTACGGCATCCATCAGGGCAACCATGGTGCAGTAGTTCTCACCGTAGGTGCCGGTGTAGGAAGAATAGGTATCGATCTGCTCCTGGGTGGGCACGATGTCCAGTGTCTCGGCCACTGCCTGATAGAGCAGGGCCTCCTTGGAGTAGGTGGTGATGCTGTCGCTCATCCCCTCCAGCAGGTCATCGGCGTTCTCATAGCCAGCGGCGGTCTGCACAAAGCTGTCCAGATCGTAGCCGTAGTAGTTGGCCATGGTGTAGTAGTAGTTCAGGCACTGGTTCACCTGATAATCGGTGACCTCCTTGGGCAGCTCCTTGAAGGTGGAGTTCGCCAGCAGGTCGTCCATGATGGCGTTCTGCAGGTTGGTGTTGTAAAGCATCTTCTGGTAGAGCGCTTTCAGTTCCTCCACGGTGTGAACACCATCGCTCTCGCCGTAGTTCTCGGCCACCCACGCGTCGGTCAGCTCGGGCAGGACCTTCTCGCTGATGTAGTTCAGGGTAACGGAGAACACAGCTTTTTTGCCGCTCAGGACAACGGTGTTGCCCTCGGAATCGGTAGAATCGCTGTATCCCTCCGGGAAGGTCACGGTGACATCAAAGGTCTCGCCGGGGGTGTGGCCTACGATCTGATCCTCAAAGCCATCGACGAAAGTACCGCTGCCCAGGGTCAGGCTGTAGCCGCTGTAAGTGCCGCCGCTGAACGCAACGCCATCCACGGACCCGGCATAGTCGATGTTGACGGTATCACCGTCCGCTGCGGCACGGTCCGTCACCTGCTTCTCGGTGGCGTGGTCGCTGAGCAGGCTGTCGATCTCGCTCTGGAGCTCCTCCTCGGTGGGCTCGATCTCAGAACGCTTGAAGGTAAGGCTTGCAAAGTTCTCGGGCAGGGTGACATAGTCAAGCGCTTTCACGCCCTCCCAGTAGCCGTTCTCGTCCAGACCGCTGCTGTAGGAGAAGTTCTCGTAATCGTAATCTTCCGCGCTGCCGTAAACAGCGGCGGCTGTGCTGGAAGCGGCAGAAGAAGAATCAGCGGACTTGGAGCAGCCTGCTGCGCCCAGCACCAGCGCACCGGCGCAGAGCAGGCAGACTGCCTTTGTGATGATCTTTTTCAAAATAAAGTTCCTCCTGTTGGAACACCGGCATCCCGCCGGGTTCAGATTCGGGTCGCATAGTACAGAACTTATTATAAAGGGCAAAAGTGAAAAAGAAAAGAATTTTGCAGAATTTCCACAAATAGAGTGCCGGGTTTGTCCGACTTTTGCGGGGCACCGGCCGAAAAAGCGGCTTTTCCGGTGGAAATGCCCGCCCGGTTCTGTTAAAATAAAGGAGATACGAGAAACCCCGGCCGCTCCCTTCCGCGGGAAGCGCCCGATACAAACGGAGGAACACCCCATGGATTACAACAAAGCCGCCCTTGAAATGCACGAGACCCACCACGGCAAGGTGGGCATTACCAGCAAGGTGGAGGTCAAGACCCGCGACGACCTGTCTACCGCCTACACCCCCGGCGTTGCCGAACCCTGCCGCAAGATCAAGGAAAACCCCGACGATGTTTATAAGTACACCTTCAAGGGCAACATGGTGGCCGTTGTCTCCAACGGCACCGCCGTGCTGGGCCTAGGTGACATCGGCCCCGAGGCCGGTCTGCCTGTGATGGAGGGCAAAGCCGTGCTGTTCAAGGAGTTCGGCGGCGTGGATGCCTTCCCCATCTGCATCGATGCCCACGATGCCGCCAGCGTGATCGCGGCCTGCAAGGCCATTGCCCCCACCTTTGGCGGTATCAATCTGGAGGATATCAAGAGCCCCGAGTGCTTCGAGATCGAAGAGACGCTGGAGCGGGAGCTGGATATCCCCGTGTTCCACGATGACCAGCACGGCACCGCCATCGTGGTGACCGCCGCCCTTATCAACGCCCTGCGCGTGGTGGGCAAAAAGATGGAGGACGTACACATCGTCCTGAACGGCCCCGGCGCTGCCGGTACGGCCATCATCAAGATGCTCATGACTGCTGGCGCAAAGGATATCGTGGCCGTGGACCAGTTTGGCCGGGTAGCAGGCCGAGTCCGACGGGACCGTGTCCATGGCCTTTTCAAACAGGGCCTTCGACGACGGGTCCGAGAGGACGACGGTGTAGCCGAGTTTGGTGAAGAACGTGAACCAGAAGGGATAGTCTTCGTACATATTGAGGACCCGCGGGATACCGACGGTGCCGCGCGGCGCATTTTCTACGGGCTTATAGCCGAAGAGCAAGTTATATTTGACCTTGTACATGTTGGGCAGAGGCTTCTTGCGGGCTGCTGTCGAGCCGGCGGCGCCGCGTTTTCAGCGGTTGCCCGTGATGAAGGAACGGCCGTCGTTGAAGGTGTTGACCGTCAGCAGGCAGTTGTTGGTGCACAAGCCGCAGTGGCGGATGGACGTCGTGACCTGCAATTCTTCCAGGGCTTTCGGGCTGACGATGGTCGATTTGGCATGGTCTTCGTGGTAGGCCGTGCGGCAGATGAGGCCCATGCCGAAGGCCCCCATGAGGCCGGAAATGGCCGGGCGGATGACGTGGCGGCCCAGGAGTTTTTCAAATGCCCGCAGGACGGCGTCGTTGTAGAAAGTACCGCCCTGGACGACGATGTGCTTTCCTAATTTGGCCGGATCTTTGACTTTGATGACTTTATAAAGGGCATTCTTGATGACCGAATAGGAAAGGCCGGCGGAAATGTCGGCCAGCGTGGCCCCTTCTTTCTGGGCCTGCTTGACTTTGGAGTTCATGAAGACCGTGCAGCGCGAGCCCAGGTCAATGGGGCTCTTGGCCAGCAGGGCGGCCTGGGAGAAGTCCTGGATGGACATTTTCAGGGATTTGGCAAAGGTATCCAGAAAGGAACCGCAGCCCGACGAGCAGGCTTCGTTGAGCAGGATATCTTCGATATGACCATCTTTGATGCGGCTGCATTTCATGTCCTGGCCGCCGATATCGAGGAGGAAGTCGACGTCCGGGCAGAAGTGGGACGCTGCCTGATAGTGGGCAATGGTTTCGACTTCGCCCAGGTCGAGGTGCAGCGCTTCTTTGAGCAGCGATTCGCCGTAGCCCGTGATGCCGGCCTTGGCGATGAAGGCCTTTTCCGGCAGGCGGCGGTAGACTTCAGCGACGATTTTCTTGGCTGCCGCCAAGGGGCTGCCTTCGTTGTTCTGATAGTGCGAATAGAGGATCTTCATGTCTTCGCTGAGGACGACGGCTTTAATCGTCGTCGAGCCGGCGTCGATGCCCAGGTAGCACGGGCCGCTGTAGGTGGTGATGTCCGCCTGGGGGACGGTATGCTGGCTGTGGCGGGCCCGGAATT
>ERZ773241.3742-NODE-3742-length-10032-cov-15.477598_pt1 | contig 10032 bp, 16 predicted proteins | sample MGYA00580989_ERZ773241 | MGnify/ENA primary metagenome ERZ773241 (study PRJEB29015, sample SAMEA2737804) | human gut metagenome | biome: human gut; feature: human-associated habitat; material: faeces | place: China | collected 2012 ...
GTGCTTTTGGTTTACTCTTAACTCTTGTATGGCTCTATATCGAGATTTTAAGACTTTTACAGATGATTATGGCTATGTTTGGCAATGATGATTAATAAGTTATAAAATAAAAGGTTACTTCTTTGAGAAGTAACCTTTTTTTATACATTTTATTTTAATTTTATACGTATTTGAATAATCATAGAATATTATTCTTTAAATATATATTTTTAATTTGTTGCCATTTTGTTGCCATTTTTTGACATGTATTTTTCAAAGGTTATAGCTGCGTTTATTTTTGATTTTTTTGTAATGTGAAGATAGATTTTTTGTGTTGTATTATTATCTTTATGCCCAAGTCTATTTTGTATTATTTCTAAAGAAATACCAGCTTCTGATAGAAGAGATACATGAGTATGTCTAAATATATGAGAATGTAATTTAGGTATATTAAATTTAATTCTCATTCTAGTAAAAGTAGATTTGATAGAAGTTGGTAAAATGGGAAGCTCTTTATTTTCTTTGGCGTAATATTTTGTAAAGACAAAATCGTCTTTAGGATAGTTATTCATTGTTTTATTTAATAGTCGATTTGACAATTGATAGACATGCCATTCTTTTAATACAGAAATTGTATCATCTCCGATAGAAATAGTTCTAATACTAGATAAAGTTTTTGGTGTATCTTGACGAAGCCATATATTTTTATTTTTTGAGTACATAGTAGAATTTATAATAATTGTTTTATTTTTGTAATCAATATCACTCCATCGCAGAGCAGATAATTCACCTAAACGCATACCTGTATATGACATTAAAAAACAAATATAATACATATATGGTGAACTTTTATATGATTTTACAATTTTTAAAATATGAGATAGTTCTTCTTGATTAAAGTATAAATCTTCAGTAGAAACTATTTTTTTTATAGAAGATTTGGGCAAGGCAATATCTTTTGTAGGATTTGTGGAGATAAGTTTTAATTTATAAGCTGTTTTTAAAATATGTTTAGGATAGAAGCTATTATTTATAATGCTTTTTTGAGGTTGGGTTTGGGCCAAGAATAATAAAAATTTTTGCCAATAAAATGGTGTAATATCTTTTAATTTTATATTACCAAAGAATTTTTTAGCAAATCGTAATCTATTAGATATTGTTTCAATTGATGTTGGTTTTAGATGTGTAGTATGCGTAGAAAACCATTTATCAATATATTCGGAAAAAGTAATATTAGATTCGATAATATTTTGGCCAAGTAGGAGTTTATTCAGTATAGGTTGAGCAGCTTGACGAGCTTCTTTGGCGGTTTTAAATCCACTTTTAGATATTCTTTTTCTTTTTCCTGTTATAGGATCTAAGCCTGCTTCTATACTATAAGCATAAGTAGTACGCTTTTTTCCTTCTCGTTTAAAAATTCGTATTTTTCCTTGTGTTGCCATTGTATAATTCTCTCTTTCCAATGGCGGGAAAGTTTTTTGATAATCCATATCATGTGATATATAATTATCTAGTCCAGTTTATTGATTCTCATAGAGTAGTACCAAGAAACGTACTTAATAATATTTCTTGGTACTATTTTTTATTATATATAAATTTTAATGAAATAGTAATTATTTTGGAGATTTTTCTTTAAGTAATTTTGAAATAAAATCTTTCTTTTTTTCATATTTGATATATGTTATAATTATATATCATAAAGTAATATCTTGAAGGTGATGTAAGTGATTTTGTCTGCTGTGGATCAAGAAATGAAAACTTCTTTAATGATGAAGTTGGAGAAACTAGAAGAATATTTAAAAGGCGATGTAATGTTCTTCTTTGGAAATATTATACCTGCACAAGTTGGAAAATATAGATTTTTATTAGAAGAATTGCAAGTTGATAAAAAATATGATACTTTATATATTATTTTAAATACTCCAGGTGGTATTGTAGAGACAGTTGAACGATTTGTAAATATGAATCGACATTTTTATAAAAATGTAAATTTTATAGTACCTGATGAAGCTATGTCAGCAGGTACAGTATTTTGTTTATCTGGCGATAAAATTTATATGGATTATTCATCATCTTTGGGACCTATTGATCCACAAGTTTATAGTCAACAACAAAAAATGTTTGTACCTGCTTTAGGATATTTAGATAAAGTTGAATTTTTTATTAATAAATCAATGCAAGGCACTTTAACTGAAGCGGAATTTTTATTATTAAAAGACCAAGATTTAGCATTTTTGACGGTATGTGAACAACAAAAAAATCTTACAATTAAATTAATTAAAGAGTGGCTTGTTAAATATAAATTTAAAGATTGGGTAGTGCATTCAAAAACAAATGAACCTGTAACTGCAATTGAAAAAGAAGAACGAGCAGAAGATATTGCAAAAAAACTTGGAGATAATAAATTATGGTGTAGTCATGGAAGATGTATTGGTATTAATATTTTAAGAGATGTATTAAATTTAAAAATTGACGATTATAGTGAGAATTATGAATTACGAAATTTAATAAGAGAATATAATACATTAATTATTCAATATATACAAAGATTTGGATATCAAGACTTTTTCCATACACGTAAATTTTTTTGATGATAAATAGGAGGGAAATATTATGTTAGTTGATAAAGTTAAAGAGTGTTTGAATATTAATAAATCTCTATATGGTAAATCAATGCTTTCAACAAGTAATATAGAAAAAATGGAAAAAAAGGGACTATTAAAAAAGCCACAATATAATATTGTTAATAATCATTATTTTTATTTTAATAAATAGTTATATACTTATAGTTTTAATTTAATTATAAAAGCACTAGATGTATTATCTAGTGCTTTTTCTTTTGTATGTTATATAGAATCTAACCATGAAAGGTTGTTTGCTTCTTCTATTTCTTGGTTAATTTGTTTTAAAGTTTGTTTACATTTATTATAATCTAATATAAATATAGGTTTATTAAATTGCTGACAAATATTTTTTATATAAACCTTGATTAAAAATGGTATAAAAGGTTTGATTTTATCATAATCATCTATGATTTTATTTAAGTTATATTCTGGATTTAGAAAAGATTTTAAAGAGTCATTGCTAATATTATTGAGTTCATTGTGGTCATTGTAATTTTCACCAAATTGAATTTCTTTCCATAAATCTATATTATGATTTTTGAGAAAGGTTTGTAATTCCCATGAAATGTTATGTTCGGTGTGAATATTGATATTAGGATATAATTGGTATCTAACGTCATAAGAATGATCAGTATATGTTTCTAATATTGTAGCTAATCTGACAAGTTGTTCATTAAATGGATTAAAGGCTTTTGTATTGCTGTGTTTCAATGTGATATTTTGACTGAATAAAAGAGCTTTTACTAAAAGATAGTTTTCATCAGTTATTTTTGTAGAATCCATATAAGTCAAAAATTCTTTTAAGAATAGCTTGATAATTATATTATTTATTGGCTCAGGATCTATTTGATAATAAAAATCTAGTAAATTATAGTAAGTACCTATGTTTTTATATTTAAATACTATACTGATGATTTTTTCCTTGCTAGATGAATTCTTTATAAAATGAGCCGAAAAATATTCTTGGAAAGAATTGTGTATCCAACTATAATAAATATCAATTTTTGTAAATAAAGGAACTGTCTTTAATAAATCATTTAAATAATCAATAGATTTAAAATCACTGTGTAGTGGTTTAAGACTATTATTATAATGAACTGAAGCATCATCTATCAATGATAATAATTCATCTTTTGTATAAATTGTTTTTTGTAATTTAAAAGTACTATAAAATCCAATATAATATAGTATTCTTTCAAAATCTACAAGGTCTAAGCCACTATATTTTGCATGATTGAATTTGCCACCTTTTCTTAGATCATGTTCTTCGTACAAATTCTCATATACATTGTTATAAAATCTACATTTATCACCTGGTAAAATTGGTATACGTTTATAATTAAAATATAGTAATGATACCATAAGTGGATTACTTAAAAACTCATGCAATCTTTTGAATTTGTCATCTTTTTCCAATTGAGTTATGAGATCTTTAGAGATTGCTCCATTATTATCAAATTTAGTTAATAATGTATAGGCTTCTTCTTTTGATAATGGTTTTATTTTAAATTGATAAAATTCATTATAAAAACTACTTAAAGATTCATCGGGTCTAGAAGATATAAAGTATTTATTTTTATGAGCTTTATTTATAAAATCTTGAAGTTTTTGATTAATGATTGCTTTATTATCTGGCGACACTTCATCGTACCCATCAAAGAAAAATATACAATCTCCATATTCGATCATTGATTTTAGAAATTCTTTTTTTACTTTTGAAGATGTAGCATCTTTTATATCTTCAATTTCTTCAAATAAATAATCTATGATAGATTTATCTGTAGGAAGTAGTCTAAGTTCTATAAAAAAAGGAATACCAATATGTTTTTTCTCTAAAACATCTAAAAATAAAAATTTCATTAGAGTACTTTTTCCCATACCAGCATTATCTATGATGAGGATATTATTATATTTTTCTAGCCTTTCTTTATTATATTCGTCTAATTTAATAATATCATCATTTGCTGAAAAAAACATAGGTTTTAATGTTAATGGGAAATAAATATTTTTTAATGGTTTCTTTTCTATATTTTGAACGACTGTATTTAATAAAGAACATTTTTTAGCACTTCGTTCAAAATACTTATCTAAAACGATATCAAAATTAATAAGACAATCATCTACTTGGTGATTTAGATGCCACTTTTCTATCATAGGTTTAATAAAATTTGAACCTATTGATAGAACACTTTTGATTAAATTATATTCTTGAATAATAAACACTCCTTTTTGTATAAATATCTTATGAAAATCATATAAGTGTTATATGTAATTAAGACACTATTGTTATATAGTGCCTTTTTTATTGTAGATATGAGTTAATATGGAATATATGGCGGATTTTTAGATTATAATCTAGGATATTTCTCGGAAAGAATAGCTAGTCCTTGTATAATTGGTGCTGACATAGATTCGATTTCTTGCCAATACGTAGGAATTTGACTTTGTTCAATGACTTTTTTTGTTTTTTTATCAAGAACAGCATATTGTTCCATTCTGTATAACCAAATATCATTATCACTTAGTCGAACATTCATTTTGGCTACTGTATAAAAATCATTAGTATCTATAGCCATATTAAATACTATTGTTTTGGGATCAGGTTCAAGGATATTATTACGATTAATATCAATATAATATATTGTATTATTACTACTAGCTATATACTCCCATTTAGGAATAATGTCATTATTAATTTCTGCATAAGAAACAGTTGGAAAAAATATAGATAATGCAAAAAAGAATAAAATAAAAAATTTTTTAATCATAGAATCATCTTCATTCATATAAAATTAATATAAATTACCAATTGTGATGTAATTTATTTTCAACATTATTTAATCGATTATCTAAATCACTTAAGTTAGTATCAGTATAATAATATCCTTCAATATCATCGATATCATTTCTAGTGTCATCTATATCACTTTTAGCCTTATCAACATCATATCTTGTTTTAGATACTTGGCTTTCAGTTTCTGATAATCGATCTTCTAAGTCTTGAACATAAGTGTCGTTATTATTTGTTGTAGTTTCTAATTTTCCCATACGATATAATAATGAATAAATATCGCTTTGAGATGTTCTAATTTTTTCTGATAAAGTAGCTGTAGTATCTTGTAAAGATTTTATTTGTTGCTGTTGATTATAGATGATACCGCCTAAAATAATAATAAGTATTAAGAGTACTATATTAACTTTGTTAGTATTCAAAATATCACTTCTTTCTTGATACGTTTATATACTTTAATTAGTTTCTTTTACAATATCTTTAATAAATTTATTTAATATTCTTTGACCTGTTCCATCAGCACTAGCAACTTTAAACCTACTAGAGTTTGCTATACGATATTCTTGTCGTTCTACCATTATAGGAGATGAAGGATTTTTTAGATTTATTAATTTCATATTAAATAATACAATGGCGGAGCTATTTACTCGAGTAAATGCACCAATATCAATAATTAACATAGCATCAATATTTGAATTCATTATGTAATTAATCATAGCTTGTTGTTTTTGTTCACTAGTAGCATTTGGTAATGTTTGAATAATTAAGGATTGAATATTGCTTGCTTTTTCGACATTAAACTTATTATCTAATAGTGCTTTATAGCCTAAATTTTCAACAATTAAATTTGTATTTTGATAACCAATATAATCAATACTATTAGGATTTATAGTTGTTAATACTAAAACTTTTTTTATATTTTTTAACTGATTTTTTTGAGATTCGTCCCAATATTCTTGTACATCGTGATCACCACTTAATGCTTTTAGATTTGTACCGATTTTATATCCTAAAGAATAATCATCAGATATATCATATGCAAATGATGTAGTAGGAATCATAAAATAAAATAATAAAAATGAAATAAGACCTAAAATAAAATTTTTGCTCATAATAATAACCTTCTTTTTGGTTGATAAAATTTAATTCTTATTAGTATTTTCTTTAACTTTTTTTAGTAAGCTATTAATTCCCATTCCTGTAAATGCAGTTGCACCAAATACAAGATTTATAATTATATCTGTTATACCTAAAAAAATTCTTAACATTAAATATTGTAAACTAGGTACATACCAAGTATTAGCCGTGATAAATCCATAAACTAAAGTAATAAGAATACTTAAAAGAAATGGTAATCTAAAGACATAACTTATAACAAAGATTATCATAGCAAATGTACTATTGATAAATAGAAATTTTAATGATGGAAAATTAGATATAAAAAAATCTGATACAAAAGAAAAACCTAATAATAATAAAGCTATATAAGCTATAAATAGAATAAAAATCATAATAACACCTCTCTAAATTATTAATAAAAATTTTAATCTAACTTCTTAATAAATCACTTCTTTACAAATTTATTTTCAAGACATAATTGCTATTATGTCTTTTTTTTTAGTATTTTAAAATTTCTTTCAAGTTGTTCTTTTAAGCGTTTCTAAGTTTTTCATCTTCACTTTGAATGACTGCATTTACTTGATTATCCAAAATTAACTTAACAGTCTCTTTTCTATCAGGTGGAAGTTTTCGATATTTTTCAATTAAACATCGTTCATCTTCTGATAAAATAATATCCTTATATTTATTTAAAGTATTATTTTCTGGTAATCCTAATAAATAATAGATAGTTACACCAAAAAATTCAGATAATTTTAATATTGTTGGAACATCTGGTATTATATGACCTCTTTCATATTTAGAAATTGTTGCTTTTTGCACATTTAATATTTTACCTAATTCTTCTTGTGTAATACCTTTTTTTTGTCTTAATTCTTTTATTATATTCATAAAATATACCCCTTATCTAGTATATTGGTTCTTATTAAGAAACACAATATAAGTAAATTTAAAAGATATTTTTTTAAAAAATTTCTTGACAGGATACTTATAAAGTTATATTATTAAAGTATCGTAAAAAGAAACATGGAAGTTGGTGAATATATATGTATTCAAATTTAAGAAGAATACGTAAAGCACAACGTTTAACATGTGATTACATGGCTAAACATTTAGGTTATGCTAATCGTTCTGTATATAATAAAAAAGAACGTGGATTAATTCCCATACGAATTGATGAAGCTATAAAGATATCAAAATTATTAAAAGTAAAAATAGAAGATATTTTTTTATAAATTTAGTATCGTAATAAGAAACAAAAATATTACTTATTAAAAAATATATTTTTAGTTTTAAATGAAGTGTAATCAATAAAATTGATATATAGTGTGTGATAAATAATTAATGAAGGAGTTGTTGTAATGAATAATATTACAGATAAACAAAGGATAGAAAGATTAGAAATCTTAGTAATGAATTTGTCTAATATTGTAAATAAAATGCAAACAGGAAAAATTTTTGAAAAGAATTTTGATGTTGGAACAAAATTTTTATTAAAATCAACAATTATAAAAGATGTTAATATATATCCCTTGCTAATAGGATTTAACATACGAGAAAAAGATTTTTATTGTTACGAAATAAGTATAAATTCTATAAATGATTTAATTAATTTAGTAAAAATTTTGCCAGAATTTAAAGTGATTATAGAAGAGAAAGATTCTAAACTTTATATTCTAATTGAACCTAGATAAGTTTTGATAACCAATAAAATTAATGTATAGCAAGAGCCACGACAGATATGCACTCTAAAAGTAAAAAATAAATGCCAATTCTTTATAATCGTTAAATCATCTTAATAATTTTCCATTGGTATATATATGTATTTGTCGTGGTTCTTGGTGTGCATTAAGTAATAGGAAGTGAGAATTTGTGTTTAATATACCAGGTAGTTTAATATTTAAAGCTTGGTTTTTAGATTGGGTAAAATCAAAATTCAAAGCCGAAAGTAAAGAAAATGAATTAGAAGCAATGAAAGAGAATTTTAAACCTAGTCCAATAACTGTTTTACAAAATACAGATTTATTAATCAAAGCTTTAGAAAGAAGTAATGTACCTATTGGCGGTTCTTGTATTGTAGAGTCTGTAGATACAAAAATAAGAATGAAAATAGCTGTGCATAAGGAAAATGGCAAAATAAATATTTATGGTCATGCAAGTACTCAATATTATAGAGCTTTAGAATATCTACTATTAGATATAGCATTTTTAGGATATACAAGAGTAGTTGAGATTTTAGATGATAGGAAGAATAGTTAATGAAAGAAAGTGATTTTTTGGATTTCAAGAAATGTATATATGAGATAAAAGATATAAGTGATTATTTACATAGTGAAGAATATAAAAATTTATCATTGGAAGAAAAGGTAAATTATTTAAGTGAGGTTATGTCTGTTACAACCTGTTGTGTATTTATATATGGATTATCGCTTTTGAGTCATAACCCAAATATAAATACACTTTCTAGGCTAGTAGAAGATGTTGCTAGTAGATTACCACGGAAGAAAACTAAGAGCTGATTCAACTACTTTCAATTATTAATAAAAAGCACCATTTATTCTATTTCTTGTTCTAAATTATAAAATAACTCATCATCAAAAAATTCTTGAATGGTTATATCTACAGCATCGCAAAGTTTTTTTATTGTAACAATACCAGGATTTTTGCTATTGCCATGAATAATATTACTTGCAGTTGATTGAGTAATTCCTGCCATAGTGCAAAGTTTATTAAGTGTTATATTTTTATTAATACATATTTTTTTTATTCGTAAAGCTGTTGCTTGAGCTATTTTCAAGGATATCTCTCCTTTTTAACTAGATATAGTTAAGTATATCACTTTAAATTTTTTATTATTAACTTTTTATGGTTGACTATATAAGGTTAATATGATATATTGTAACCATAAAAAGTTAACTTTATAAGGTTAATAGAAAGGATTATATTATGAAATTAGGAATACATTTAAAACAATTACGTCAAAATAAAAATCTATCTCAAAATGATTTAAGTATTTTATCTAAAGTACCACAAACAACAATTAGTAATATTGAAAGAGATATATGTTCCCCAACGATTGATACATTAAGAAAATTATCTAAAGCATTAAATGTAAAAATAAGTGATTTATTAGAATAGGAGATATAGTATGACTGAACAAGAAAAGCAAGAAATTATTCAAGCATTAAAAGAGGAATTATCCAAGGAATTATTAGAGAAAAAATCATCATTAATGGGTTTAAGACCTTATATAGAACTCAGTAATTTTAGTAATGAATTATTGGCAAATGCTGGTTTTAAAGGTAAAAAGGCTTATGATATAAAAAATTCTATTAATATTATGATTAGAGTAATTTTTGATATAGATAGAATGTGCCATTTAAAGCATTCAGATTTACCACAAGCTAAAGAAATTACCAAAAATATACTTGATTTTATTATAAATAATAAATCTAGTAATAAAGAATAGTATGTAGCATAAGTCCAGCAACAAAAAAGACAATTGAATATAGTGATGAT
>ERZ773241.3743-NODE-3743-length-10030-cov-4.073985_pt1 | contig 10030 bp, 7 predicted proteins | sample MGYA00580989_ERZ773241 | MGnify/ENA primary metagenome ERZ773241 (study PRJEB29015, sample SAMEA2737804) | human gut metagenome | biome: human gut; feature: human-associated habitat; material: faeces | place: China | collected 2012 ...
TAAATTTTGTGTTTGGTCTGGATGGAGTCGCAGATGACGGCCGCGACAACGCGAATGATTTTCATTATCTTTACCCCACGATCAGTTTGTTGGTCTTTTTGAGGAACTTTGCAGGGATCGGGCGGTCCAGCCGCCATGTGATGTTCATGGGGCGGGAGCCCTCGTGCTTCACATAGTTCACCGTGCCCAGATAGGTATACGCTCCTGCACCGCCAAAACGGGCATCTGCCTTGAACTCGCGCACGAACAGCAGCACCCGGCTTCCCTTTGCACGGTGATGGATGTAGCGCTGCCCGGTGGCAGAGTTTTCGGCGGTGGTGCTCTGGCTCTGCCAGTGGAACAGGCTCTCGTTGATGGAATAATCCTTGTACATGGTGGTGGGGGAGTAATCCTTGTCCGCTTTGTTCAGGGTCACAAAGAACACGTCCAGCTGCTTTTCCGGCAGCCATTTCACGCCCTCGCGGACGGTAGCAGGCTTCAAAAAGTCCAGCGCCACCAGCAGTTGGTCGCGGGTATAGGTGCAGTGCAGGTCCAGCGGACAATCAAAGCCCACATCCACCGGCTCGTCAATAAAATCGATGCGGTCATATTGATACTGCAAAAGTGCCTGCAGCTCCCCCAGCAAAACGGGACTGTCCGAGAGAGCATACAGGTTATCGAGAACTTCTTCATCCTCCCAGCTTTCTGCAGTTTTGCCCCAGAGAGTCACATAGAACATCTGCAGCATCCGCTTCTCTACTGGTGATAGAGTCGCAAAGTCGGTGTTATCCAATTTTGGCAGAAGCCCCAGCAAAAAACGAATCCACCTGCGGGAATCCACGACTGCAAAGCGTGCAAGGGCTTTGGTCATAGTTTCTTCCAAAGGTTCTGTAAAATCGGATGCCGCCCCTGCGCGGACGCACAGCCTGCTGAAGCAGACCTTTTTGCTGTAAATTGCACGCGGGTCAAGATGGTAGTAGTCGAGGAAGTTCCCCAGTGTCAGGGGCAGGCCGGTATCCTCGGTAAAGGCAGCCGCCCGCGCCACAAGCCCGGAGGTGCGGTCATAGGAGGCGCTGATATTGTCCAGCACATATTTTGCGGCATATTTCTCCAACTGAATATAGCAGCCTTTAGGTGCAGAGACAAAGCCCTCTTTGAGCTCCCGGCTGACGCTGCGGGTGGTGTTGGAAAGCAGTGCTGCGAATTTCTCCTCAAAATTGTACTTTTTGTTGGCCTGTCCGATGAAATCCAGAACGGTCAGGCAATCCTTGTTTTCTGCCAGACGTAAGCCGCGCCCCAACTGCTGCAAAAACACGGTCAGCGACTCGGTAGGACGCAGGAACAGCACCGTGTTCACCTCGGGGATATCCACGCCCTCGTTGTAAATGTCCACCACAAAGAGAAAACGGAGCTCCCCGGAAACCAGCCGCTGCTTGGCGGCGTTGCGCTCCTCGTCAGGAGAGTCGCCGGTCAGTGCCATAGATGGAATGCCGTGGGTATTAAAGTAGCGCGCCATGAATTGGGCATGAGCGATGGAAACGCAGAAGCCCAGACCCTTTACCTCGTCGATATCGGTGACATATTTCAGGATGGAGTTCACCACAAGGTCAGCGCGGCGCTCCGCCACCATGGACACCGAGCCGGTGGTGGGTTCCAGCGCACCGGACAAAATGCGCAGAAGCGTTGATTTGCCCGCGCCGTTGGCGCCGATGATGCCATGGCAGTTGCCGGGCGCGAATTTAAGGTCCACGTGTTTATACAGGGTGCTGCCCTGAAACTGAAGACTGACGTCGGTCACTGTTAACATAAAGTTCCTCCAAAAGGCGCCGTAATGGGCGCATAATTATTGTTATTATACCATGAAAAGGGGCTTTTCGTAAAGCGAACGAATTTTTGTTTTCAATGTGCTGAAAAAAGAATTTGATCTTTGTGCAATATGGACATTGCACAATTCGACAGTAATATGGTACAATACTAGTAGCGATTGCACACGTTAACATTTTGCTTTTGCAAAGATATCTCTTAGCGTGTGCTCTTTTTTTAGGATCGTTTGCACACGCGTGCAAAAGGAGTGTGAACATGGGAAGTGTAACCATCAAAGACATTGCGCAGCTGGCGCATGTATCACATACAACGGTATCCCGCGCTCTCAATGGAAGCCCTTTGGTCAACGAAGAGACCCGTCAAAAGATTCGTTTACTGGCAGAGAGCATGAACTATGTGCCGAACCTGTCTGCCAAAGGACTGGTGCGTGTTCGTTCCTATAACATTGGCGTTTTCTTTACCAGCTTAGTACATGCAACCTCGTCTGATTTTATTTACACAGTGATTCAAAGTGTGAGCGACTGCATTTCCGGAAGCTATAACGTGCTGTTCAACGGCATCGACAAACTGGCCGATGACTATCGCATTACAACAGCCAATTACGATGGTGTTCTTCTGGTAAGTCAGCGTCCGGAAGACGATGTTTGGATCCAGCGCATCCAGGCAGCAGGCGTTCCGCTGGTAGTTATCAACCGCAAGCTGGATGACAAGGGCATCAAAAATATCTACTGTGATGAAAAAGCCGGTGTCCAACAGGCGGTCGCATACTTGATTGAGAATGGCCACCGGGACATCGCTTACCTGAAAGGGAACGAGGAATCTTCATCCACACATCGGCGTTATGCAGGATTCGTGGATGAAATGGAAAAGCACCATGTCGATATCCGCCCGGAATGGATTTTATCCGGCGATTACAGCGCCGAAAGCGGCTATCGAGGTATGCAGGCTCTTTTGAAACGCGCTCAAAAACCTACCGCAGTAATTTCCGCATCGGATGCGGTAGCGTTTGGCGCCATGAGAGCAGCGCACGAAGCCGGAATCGATATTCCCGGGGATCTCTCCCTCGTTGGATTCGACGATGGCATGCTGGCGGCTTACTCCTATCCGCCCCTCACCAGCATCCGCCGACCAATCGGAGAAATGGCGGCAGAAGGTGCCCGGCAGCTTCTCCGCCTGATTGAAGGAGAAAGCTGGCCGGAAAATACGGTATGCTATCCTGTACGCCTTTCCATAAAAAAATCGATCCGTCGACTGAACGCAACCGAACGGAAATAACAATTGTGCTCGCATCAAAAAAGCACACCCCTTCGCAGAACGAAAGAATGCGCTTTTCAAAGGGAGAACTTGGCCATCCTCCTTTTCTAATTATAGCACAAATCATGCGTGTTCGACAAGTGGCTGCAACAGGGGATGCGTTTTTGGTTATATTCTGCATTATTTAAAAGGAGGAAAATTATGAAACGCTTTCTCACACTCGCTTTGACCTTTGCAATGTGCCTGACTCTTGTTTCCTGCAGTGGAACAACAACGTCCGAGAGTCCGGCTTCCACCGGAACGGCCAGTGCCGCTGAAGCGGATGACACGGTATACGAACTGAAGCTGGCACACATCTATGCAGCGGATCATCCGTTTAATGTCGGCCTGAATCAAATTGCACAGGAAATCAGCGATCAAACCGACGGCCACGTCAACATCACGGTATATCCAGCCGCACAGCTGGGCGCCGAAACCGACGAAATCAACAACATTCTGTCCGGCTCCATCGATATCGCAGTTCTTGGCATCGGTGAGGTAGGCAAATATGTGACAGATTTTAATGTGTATGAAGCCCCCTATGTCTTCAGCAGCTGCGATCAGGCAATGCGCGCAGTCAACAGCGACGTCATGGCACCTTACTATGAACAGATAAAAGGAAAAGGGTTCTCCATTCTGACTTCTTTGTATTACGGAGTTCGTGATTTGACCTGCAACTTCCCGGTGGACTCGCCTGACGACACAGCCGGTATGAAAATTCGTGTGCCGGATCACACCATTCCTTCCTATATCGCAAAATACGTCTTCAAAGCGAATGCCACGCCTATGAGCCTGAGCGAAGTGTATCTGGCGCTGCAGCAAGGTGTTGTAGACGGACAGGAAAATCCGATTCCCACAATTTACGCACAGAAATTCCACGAAGTATGCAACTACATCAATCTCACCCAGCATCAAATCACCATTTGCCCGGTCATCATTGGCAATAACGTGTTAGAAGAAATGCCGGATGAATATGCACAAATTGTGCGTGATTGCTTTGTCTCCGGAACAGATACCGTCAATCAACTGGTGTTGGATGCGGAAGAGGAGCAGCTGCAGCTGATGATTGATGAAGGTGTGCAAGTCCATGAACCGGCTGACCGCCAGGCTTTTGTAGATGCCGCCGCTCAGGTAGTAGAAGCTTGCGAAGCCGAAGGTCTGTGGACCGCCGGTCTGTATGATTCGCTGCAGGCCATCGAGTAATCTCTCACGAAACAAGCCGCCCGTCTCTGTGCGGCGGCTTTCTTTCACACAATATTTTGAAAGGAGAATGGCCAAATTATGAAACGCAGCATTCAAAAAGTGGATAAATGTTTATCAATGATTGAAAATGCGGTCATTATTCTCGGGTTATCCGCCATGTTTCTTATTTTGTTGGCACAAGTGATTATGCGGTATGTGTTTTCCCGCCCGCTGACCTGGAGCGAAGAGGCCGCACGCTTTATTTTTGTATATGTAAGTTTTATTGGAATCAGTTATGCGTACCGTCAAAAAGGACATATCCGGATGGAAGTGGTTGTAAATTTATTCCCTCAAGCCGTTCGCCGCGGGTTGGAAGTCCTTATTAACTTGGGTACCATCGCGCTGTTTTGCTATATGATCCCCTTTTCTTTTCGCTTTATCGGCATTCAGGCGGGTGTGAAGGCAACAGCCACTCACATTCCCATGAGCATTGTTTATACTGCTCTTCCGCTGGGCATGGCGCTTTCCTGTGTCCGACTGCTGATCAGCAGTCTGCGCATCGTATGGGGAGAGGAGGAGAACGCATGATTTTGTTGATTGTTGTTTTTGCCGTGTTAATGATTATTGGCGCTCCGGTCGGATTGTCGCTGTTGGGCAGTTCCGTCGCTTATCTGGTTGCAAGCGGCTATTCTCTTCAACAGGCTTTTCAAGCTTTTACAAGCGCCATCAGCAACTCTTTTACCCTGATCGCTGTTCCGTTTTTTATTCTTGCAGCCTCCATCATGAACTCCGGCGGCATTACCAAGAAAATTTTTGATTTCTGCAATGTCGTTGTAGGCTGGGTACCCGGTGGATTGGGTCATGCCAATATTCTTTCCTCCGTCGTATTCGCCGGTATGTCCGGTGCGGCCATTGCTGACGCAGGCGGGCTGGGCGCAATTGAATTAAAAGCCATGAAAGAACAAGGGTTTGACGAAGATTTCAGCCTTGCCATTACCGGAGCTTCCAGCATTTTGGGGCCCATTATTCCGCCCAGCGTACCTGCCATTTTATTCGGCGTCGCCGGCAGTGTCTCGATCGGGAAACTGTTTATCGGCGGCATCATCCCCGGTATTCTCATGGCAATTGCAATGGCTGTCCTTGTTTGCATCCAAAGTATCAAACGAAATTATCCTCGCATGCCGTTTCCCACTGCACACAGCCTTTGGCATTCTTTTAAAGCAGCTTTCTTCCCTTTGCTGTGCCCTGTGATTATCATCGGCTGCATTATGACGGGTGTCTGCACTCCCACGGAAGCTGCGATCATCGCCGTATTCTATGCATTGATTCTGACATTGTCAACCCGCACCATTCGCCTTCGTGAACTTCCCGGCTTCCTTTTGGAAACTGCCAACAGCACCGTTAATGTAATGTTTATTATCGGTGCTGCCAATGTGTTTGCCTGGATCCTTACGGTGGAGCAGGTTCCGCAGAACATGAGCCTGTGGATGACTGATCACATTGATGACAAAATCGTCGCACTTTTGTTCATCAATCTGATCCTTTTGATTGTCGGAACCTTTATGGAAACCGCTGCTGCTATTTCCATCCTGGTCCCCATCCTCATGCCGATTGCTTTGAGCTATGGCATTGATCCCATCCATTTTGGCATCATGTGCATTCTTAACCTGATGCTCGGCCTGCTCACACCTCCTATTGGAATGGTGCTGTACGTTTTGAGTTCTGTCTCCAAAGTCCCGTTTGAAAAAATTGTGCGGGCAGTTCTGCCGTATTTGGGAGTTCTCCTGATCGTCCTCCTGATGATCACCTTCATTCCCGGTTTGGTCACCTTCCTGCCCAATCTGGTTTTATAAGGAGGGAGTTGTGCAAGTATGAACGATCGCTTATTCTGTCAAATTCCCCGCCCCAAAATTGGAATCCGTGTGGTTGTTGATGGGCGCTGCAATGGTGTTCGTGAAAAAATTGAAGCACCGACTTTTGCTCTGGCGCAAAAAGCCAAAGAGCTTCTGGAGAGCCACGTTTTTCATGCCGATGGACAACCCTTGGAATGCGTAATTGGTTCTGTTGGTGTGGGCGGTGTGCGCGAGGCCGCGCTGGTAGCGCAAGAATTTTCGCAAGAAAACGTAGGCGCGGTCATCAGCATTTCCCGTGCGTTTGCCTATGCGGCGGAAGTAATGGTGTACGACGATCAAATTCCGCAGGCAATTTGGGGCTTCAGCGGCAGCGAACGCCCCGGCTCCGTCTATCTGGCGGCCGCAGTTGCCGTTGCAGAACAAAAGGGCGTTCCCATCTTCAAGATATACGGCCAGGATGTACAGGATGCAGATGATATATCTGTACCGCAGGATGTTGCAAAAAAGTTAGTGCTCTTTGCGCAGTGTGCCCTTGCCGTAAGCACCATGCGAAATAAGGCCTATCTCTCTGTGGGCAACGTTTGCATGGGAATCGGCGCTTCCATTGTAGACCAGGAATTTTTCCGCTGCTATTTGGGCATGCGCACCGAAACCGTGGATATGAGCGAAGTGCAGCGCCGCCTTCAGTTAAATCTATTTGATCCGAATGAATATCAGCGTGCTATGGCTTGGACCAAAGCAAATTGTACAGAGATGGAGGACCCCAATCCCCCTGAAATCCAGCAAAGCCGGCAGCAAAAGGACGAGGTGTGGTCTACGATCGTCAAAATGACGCTGATTCTGCGGGACCTGATGGTGGGAAATCCTGAGCTGGAAAAGCTGGGCTGGAAAGAAGAGGCCCACGGCCACTACGCTCTGATGGCAGGATTCCAGGGACAGCGCCAATGGACGGACTTCATGCCCAACGGAGATTTTTCCGAAGCAATTTTAAACAGTTCCTTTGACTGGGACGGTCCTCGCCGCCCGTATACGCTCGCTACAGAAAACGACAGCCTCAACGCTGTGACAATGTTGTGGGGTACGCTTTTAACCGGCACGGCACAGATGTTCTGCGATGTACGCGCTTATTGGAGTCCGGAGGCGCTTGCCAAAACCGCCGGTCAGGTACCGGAAGGCGCTGCCGCGAACGGATTTATCTATTTGACCAATTCCGGCGCCGCTGCTTTGGATGGAAGCATGGCTTCCGACGTCGACGGCCATCCGGGTATCAAACCCGCTTGGGAGATGACCGAGACCGATATCTCCCGTTGTCTGGATGCTACACGCTGGGGTGCGGGAAAACTGGCTACATTCCGCGGCGGCGGATTTTCTTCCAGCTTTTTGTCCAAAGGCGGCGTGCCTTTGACCATGATCCGCCTGAATCTTTTAAAAGGTCTCGGGCCTGTGTTGCAGTTTGCCGAAGGCGAGAGCGTAGAACTTCCGGATAATGTGGAGCAAGCTGTAATCCGGCGCACCGATCCCACTTGGCCCAAGACCTTCTTTGTCCCAAGGTTGACTGGTCAGGACGCCTTTTCCAATGTTTACTCCGTCATGGAAAACTGGGGCAGCAATCACTGCACTTTATGCTATGGTCACATTGGCGCACAGCTTATGACGCTGGCCTCTATGCTGCGTATTCCTGTATGCATGCATAACCTTCCGGATGAATCGATTTTCCGGCCGGCAGCCTGGCGAATGTACGGTACACATGAAGCCATGAGTGCAGATTTTCGCGCCTGCGCCACTTATGGACCGTTATATGGTCCCTACCCTGTTCGGAGGTAACGACTATGGAAATCATCAATGCTCCCAGTTTGGCAAACTGTGATTTTCTGAATTTCCGCGATCAAATTTTTCAACTGGTCGATGGAGGGTGCCAATGGTTTCACATTGATATCATGGACGGTCATTATGTTCCCAATCTATGTTTTCCCGTGCGTTTGGTGAAAGAGTTAAAACAAACCTTTCCCGCCATCCAGATGGATGTGCATCTGATGGTCACGGACCCCATGACTTATATTGCCCCACTGCGTGAAAGCGGTGCCGATTGGGTAAGTTTTCATCTGGATTCTACCCCCTTCGCGCGTCGTGGCCTTGCCGCAATTCGGGCACAAGGAATGAAAGCCGGTATCGTGATCAATCCCAGCCAGCCAATCTCGCTTTTGGAGCCTCTGATTGACTTTGTGGACTATATCGTCCTCATGACCGTGGAACCCGGCTATGCGGGGCAGCGCTTTCTGTCGGACAGTCTTTCCCGGCTGGAACAACTGGTTCAGCTAAGAGGGAACCGGCCGATCCCCATTTCCATCGATGGCGGCGTAGATATGTACCATGCCGCAGAATGCGCCAGACGGGGAGCCCAAATTTTTGTAACCGGAATTTATACGGTCTTCAACCAACCGGACAATATTTCCGCTGCCTGCCGACGTTTTCAGAGAGAAATCTCCGCTGCTGCGGGCTAAGTTTCAGCAAAAGCTCTGCTTCTTTTATCGGGAAGCAGAGCTTTTTGCGGCAAGCAGACTGTTCGCCGCACAAGCAAACCTTCACAAAATTTTTACAGCTGTCCCGGCGCATCCGTGCTATACCCATTTATAGACGATTCCGTCTGTTTTTTTGAAAGGAAGCGAAACGGATGATTTTTTTACAGATTCTGCGGCTTTTGGCGGTCATGGTTCTGGCCTTCGGAGCCGGCAAGCTGGCTTCAAAGCTGAAAATGCCCGTCATTCTGGGCTGGCTGATCGCAGGGATGGTGCTGGGGCCCCATGCGCTGAACCTGCTGGACCAGCAGACGCTGGACGCGGCCTGGTTCGGCAGTGTGGAACACCTTTTGGAGTGCGTTGCGGGCCTGATAATCGGCACCGAGCTGCTGTGGAAAAAGCTGCGCAGTGCCGGGCGGCAGATCCTGGTCACCACCGTGACCGAATCGCTGGGCACCTTTGCAGTGGTCAGCCTGGTGTTTGCCTGCGTGTTCCGCATCACGGGCGTGCCGGTCTATCTGGCGTTTTTGTTCGGCGGCATCGTGCTGGCCACAGCGCCCGCGCCCTCGCTTTCCATTGTGAACGAGCTGAAGACCAACGGCCCGGTGACCCGCACCCTCATGCCCATGGCCGCGCTGGATGATCTGGTGGGCGCCACGGTGTTCTTTGTAGTGGTGGCGCTGGTTTCGGCGCAGATCTCCTCGGTGGGGATTCCGGTGGCAGGCATTCTGGTGCTGGTGTTTCTTCCGGTTCCGCTGGGCGGAGCGATGGGCTTTTGGGCCGGGTGCCGGATGTGCCGCGCGCGGACCCCCGCGCCAGGCCTTTGGTACCATGCTGGTCCTGCTTGCAGCCACCGCCGGACTGGGCGCGCTGGTAAATGCGCTTCTGCCGGTTCCTGTGCTGAACTTCATGCTGCTGGGCATGTCCTTTTCCGCGGCATTTGCCAACTGCATTCCCGAAGGCCTTCTGGAAAACATCATGCGTGTGATGAATCCCGTCATCGGGGTGGGGCTGATTGTGGTCATTTTGAACCTGGGTGCGCCGCTGGACTATCATCTGATTTTCGGCGCGGGGATCTATACTGCCGTGTACATTCTGGCGCGGGCTGTGGGCAAGTACAGCGGGGCCTATCTGGGGGCCGCCGTGACCGGCGCGCCCAAAACCGTGCGCAATTTTCTGGGCTTTGCCCTGCTGCCGCACTCCGGCGTGTCGCTGGTATTCACCGGTATCGCGGTATCCGTTCTGAGCGGTCCCGCCCCCGAGTGCGCTTCCATCCTGCAGGGACCATTGCGGCAGCCGCGGTCATCAATGAGGTCATTGCGGTGTTCATAGCCGTAAGACGAAGTTGGGACGTGTGGAGTGGAATCCCGGTACACTTGCAGG
>ERZ773241.3744-NODE-3744-length-10027-cov-4.528480_pt1 | contig 10027 bp, 7 predicted proteins | sample MGYA00580989_ERZ773241 | MGnify/ENA primary metagenome ERZ773241 (study PRJEB29015, sample SAMEA2737804) | human gut metagenome | biome: human gut; feature: human-associated habitat; material: faeces | place: China | collected 2012 ...
GCCCACGATGTTGGCGGACTTGGTGCGCCCGCCGGTGAGCAGTCCCATCTTGTACATGGTATACAGCAGCTTCCGGTGGGAGGGCTTGAAGCCGTCGATCTCCGGAATGGCCCGGGAGACGATGACGCTCATGGCGTAGGGCATATAGTTCTCGTCCAGTGTGCGGGTGATGGGCTGCTCCACCACCGTCCCCCGCAGCCCCATGACATTGGGATCGGCGGGACGATGGACGGTTTTCTCTTCTGTTTTCTTCTTTGCCATGAAAGATGATTCCTTTCGTATTCAAACTGGCGGGAGAAAGATGACCCCGCCAAAAAACGCTTGGGAACTGGCGCAGCCGGGCCGACGCAGATATCGTCCCTTACGGAGCGTCTATCGGCAGGCGCATGTAGGGGCCGATGCCCACATCGTCCCGCCCGGCCCATACGCTCCCTCAGCTCACGTCGATCATATCCAGATAGCGGCAGCCGTTTTCAGCGATATAGTCCTTCCGGCCGGAGAGGTTGTCCCCCAGCAGCAGGTCAAAGACACGGGCCGTCTCCTCGGCGTCGTCCGGCAGTACCTTCACCAGCCTCCGGGTCTCCGGATTCATGGTGGTCAGCCACATCATCTCCGGGTCGTTCTCGCCCAGTCCCTTGGAGCGATCCACCTTGTACTTCTTGCCCTCCAGCTGGCGCACCACCTCCGCCTTCTCCTTTTCGGAGTAGGCAAACCACGTCTTTTCCTTGCAGGTGATCTCGAACAGCGGCGTCTCGGCAATGTAGACGTAGCCCTCCTTGATGAGGGTGGGGCAGAGCCGGTAGAGCATGGTGAGGATCAGGGTGCGGATCTGGAAGCCGTCCACGTCGCCATCGGTGCAGATGACCACCTTGCTCCAGCGGAGGTTGTTCAAATCGAACTGATTCAGCTCCTTGGCGGCCTTTCCCTGCACCTCCACGCCGCAGCCCAGCACCTTCATCAGATCCGTGATGACGTCGCTCTTGAAGATGCGGGGATAGTCCGCCTTCAGGCAGTTGAGGATCTTGCCCCGGACAGGCATCAGCCCCTGAAACTCTGCGTCACGGGATTGCTTGCAGGCGCCCAGAGCCGAGTCGCCCTCCACGATATAAATTTCCCGCCGGGACACATCCTTGGTGCGGCAGTCCACGAATTTCTGCACCCGGTTGGCGATGTCGATCTTCTCCGTCAGCTTCTTCCGGGTGTTGAGACGGGTGCGCTCCGCCGTCTCCCGGCTGCGCTTGTTCACCAGCACCTGATTGGCGATCCTCTCCGCCGCCTCCCGGTTCTCGATGAAGTACACCTGCAGCTGCTCCCGCAGGAACTCCGACATGGCGTCCTGCACGAACTTGTTGGTGATGGCCTTCTTGGTCTGGTTTTCGTAGCTGGTCTGGGTAGAGAAGTTGCTGCTCACCAGCACCAGACAGTCCTGCACATCGGGGAAGGTGATCTTGCTCTCCCCCTTGGTGTATTTATTGTTCTCCTTGAGGTACTTGTCAATGGCGTAGACGAAGGCCAGGCGGGTGGCCTTATCGGGGCTGCCGCCGTACTCCAGAAAGCTGGAGTTGTGGTAGTGCTCGATGAGGTGGACCCGGTTGGAGAAGCACCATGCGATGTTCAGCTTCACCTTGTACTCCGGCTTGTCCGCCCGGTCACGGCCACGGCGCTCCGTCTCCCAGCACACCGGCTCCGTCAGGGGATCCTCCCCTGCCAGCTCCGCCAGATAGTCCCGGATGCCGTGCTCATAGAGGAAGTCCTCCGTCTCGAACTTCCCCGGCGCCACCTCACACCGCAGGCGGAAGGTGACCCCGGCGTTGACCACGGCCTGCCGCCGCAGCACCCCCCGGTAGTAGTCCGCCGGGATGTCGATGTCGGTGAACACCTCCAGATCCGGCAGCCAGCGGATGGTGGAGCCGGTATGGCGGCGCTTGAGCTCCGTCACCCGCATCTCCCCGGCGATCTCGCCCCGTTCAAAGTGCAGGCGGTACTCCTTGCCGTCCCGGCAGACAGTGACGTCCATATAGCGGCTGGCGTACTGGGTGGCGCAGGAGCCCAGACCGTTGAGCCCCAGCGAGTACTCGTAGTTATCGCTGTTTTCGTTGTCGTACTTGCCTCCGGCGTACAGCTCGCAGAACACCAGCTCCCAGTTGTAGCGCCCCTCCTTCTCGTTCCAGTCCACGGGACAGCCACGGCCCTGATCCTCCACCTGAATGGAGAGATCGGCAAAGCGGGTCACGGTGATGAGCCGGCCATAGCCTGCACGGGCCTCGTCGATGGCGTTGGAGAGGATCTCGAACATGGCGTGCTCGCAGCCCTCCAGCCCGTCGGAGCCGAAGATGACGCCGGGCCGCTTGCGGACCCGGTCTGCCCCCTTCAGACTGGAGATACTGTCGTTGTCATAGGTTTTCTTCTTGGTCATATATGCCTCCTGCCGGGATAGCTCCCGGTATCGTTCCTTGCAGGCCCACAGAACTTTTTCGGTGGGCAACAGGAATATTTTATCGCATTTTTCCCTTTCTGGCAAGGGTCAGCGTCACCTTTTCCCCCAAAGGGCATTTTGCCCCCTTTCATGAGAAAGTCAACACAGGGCTTGCATTTTGCAGGGAAAGGGTCTAAACTTATTGTGTATGTTCTGCGTATCACTCAGGAGGAAAGAACCATGATCCATATCACCGAGGTCACGACCAAGGCACAGCTGCGCCAGTTCGTGAACTTCCCCATCGACTTATATAGAGACGTTCCCCAGTACATCCCCGGTACATACAGCGACGATCTGGCAGACTGGGACCGTGAGAAAAACCCCGCCTTCAGCTACTGCGAGGCCCGTTGCTGGCTGGCCAGCCGGGATGACGGCACGCTGGTGGGCCGCATCGGTGCCATCCTCAGCCGTAAGTCCAACGACAAGTGGGGTACCCACCGCCTGCGTTTCACGCAGGTGGACTTCATCGACGACCGGGAGGTATCCGCCGCCCTGTTCCAGACGGTGGAGGACTGGGCCCGTCAGCTGGGCTGCACGGAGATCCACGGCCCTCTGGGCTTCACCGACATGGACCGGGAGGGGATGCTGGTGGAGGGCTTTGACCGCACCAGCTGCTTCTTTACCTATTATAACCACCCCTACTATATTGACCACCTGACGTCTCTGGGCTACGGCAAGGACGTGGACTGGACCGAGAATCTCATCTCCGTCCCCACGGACCAGCGGGTCATCCAGCGCTGGGAGAAGATCGCCGCCTATGTTCTGAAGCGGCAGCGCCTGCACATCCATCAGGTGCGCAGCCGTCTGGAGTACCCGCCCCTGATCCGGAAGGTATTCGAGCTGGTGAACGTGGCCTATGCCCCCCTGTACGGCACTGTGGAGCTGTCGGACGACCAGATCCGCAAGTACGCCGGGAAGTTTGCCCCCCTCGTCAAGCCCGAGCTCACCTGCTTCGTCATGGATGAAAATGACGATCTGGTGGCCTTCGGCGTGGCGGCCCCCAGCATCGCCGCCGCCCTGAAAAAGCACGACGGCCGCCTGTTCCCCACCGGCTGGGCGGACGTTCTGAAGGCCTTCCACCGCAACGACACCATCGATCTGCTGCTGATCGCCGTGCGTCCCGACCTCCAGAAAAAGGGCGTCAACGCCGTCATCATCAGCAAGGTCATGCACGGCTGCTTCAAGATCGGCGTAAAGCAGGCGGAGACCGGCCCCATGCTGGAGACCAACGAGAAGGTCCAGACCCAGTGGCAGGACTTCCCGCTGGAGCAGCACAAGCGCCGCCGCTGCTTTGTGAAGGTGCTGACCCCCGCACCGCAGGAGTCTGCCGCTGCAGCCACCGCCCCTGTCGGAGCGGCAGAGTGATCGCTTCCTCCAAACATAACAGCGCTCCACCGTCATAAATGACGGTGGAGCGCTGTGCTTTTCAGCCTTAATCGTCGTCCTTGGCCTTCTCCTTTTCGGATAGCTCGTCAAAGGGTACCAGACAGTTGTGGAGCTTCCCCAGATCGTTGCGGCTGGCCGGGTCCGTGGAGCCGCTGTAACAGTAGCCCTCGGTCCGCATATAGGCATTCCAGCGGCGGTGTTCGATGACACGCAGCAGATGCTTTTCCTCCTCCGTCCGCTCCGCCGGAGGCTTATCTGCACCGGGTACACCCAGCCGCAGCTTCAGCCGATGGTGGATGACCGAGGCGATGGAGGAGCGATAGTTGAACTCATAGCGCCAGAACACATCCTCGTCTCCCCATTTCAGGTGCCGGGTCAGCGCCTCCGCTTCCAGCCGGGAGTGGAGGATGTTGCTCTCGGAGTACAGCATATCCCGTGCGCCCAGAAAATGAAGGTCGTATGGGGTACCCCGGTAGTCGGTGACGGAGGTGAGAGCCACCGTCTTGAAGGGGTCCTGCACCACCGCCAGAATATAGGGGTGGAGACCCCGGCGCTGGCACAGCTCCCGCAGCCGCACCGCCGCCTCGATGTTCCGGGTGTCGCCGCCCAGCGCCACAAACACATACGTCAGCTGCGGCAGCGTCTGCACCAGCTCCAGAAATTCCCGGCTCTCCAGCCGCATCCCGGCGTGTATGCGGATATCGTACTGGGCCTCGCCGGGGATGCGCTGTCCGTTGTGCCGGCGGTCCATCAGCTCCGGACAGCGATAGGTGAACAGCTCCCGTGCGTTAGGCCGGGCGTCCACGGCGGTGAGCCGCAGGTCGTAGCCGTCCATCTGGCCGAACCACGCCAGCGCCTTCAGCATCTCCGTGCCGTACTGACCCAAGCCCAGCAGCAGCGCCGAGATCTGATGCCTACCCTCCGGCAGAGGAGCCGCCGTCTCGAAGAGCTTCTCCCCCTGCTGATACAGCAGCAGCTGCACCAGTGAGCGCACCTCGTTGACCCGGCGGATCCGCATCCCGTGGGGATCCGCGGACTGGAACAGCAGCTCGCTCTCGGCGCCGGTGGCGAAGAGATAGAGGTGCATATTGGAGCGGGTCCCCCACCGGCGGGTCAGCAGCACCGCCTGATGGATGTTCTCCGCCTTGTCCCGGCCCAGCAGGAAGAAGTAGACCGGGCGGGAGCGGTCAGAGCGCCGCAGCCGCAGCAGGGCAATGTCTGTCTTGAAGCAGGCGGCCCCCAGCCGATGGGCGGCAGCCATCTGCTCGCCGAACTCCTCGCTCCCGTTTTCGTAGACGTCCGTAAAGACAATGAGTCCCTTGGGATGGGCCGCCTTGATGCTGCCCGCCAGATACAGGGAGTCCTCGTTGAGCTCGGAAAAGACATACAGCTCCGTGCAGCGGCGGAAGGCATAGCGCCACAGGGCGGACAGATTCTTGAAGAAGGACAGCACCACACTGAAGGTCAGCAGTGGGCTCACCAGATACACCACAATGGCAGCGCCGAAATAGAGGTCGCTCCACACCGCCGGCTGGGTCATGGCGAACTCATGGATAGGATCCAGCTCACCGTCCAGCACGAACATCCGCAGGGTGTGGTGTACGGCTCCCAGCAGCGCCTTCAGCCACGACAGATGCTCTCCGGCGTAGGCGGCGGCATACATGGGCAGATGCAGCAGAATGCCGCAGGTGAAAAAGCAGACCAGCAGCACCTTCAGGGTCTCATTGCCGCCGGAGGGACGGAACCTGCGGTGCAGGGAGCGCAGCAGCAGACCCAGCGCCGCCAGCAGCAGTGCCAGAACGCAGCACAGGAGGATCTGTGGCATGGCAGGCAGCTCCTTTCCGATCAAATCAATATCAGGGGTCCATACCCTGGATGGCATGAGCGATATATTGTTATTGTACCCCGCCTGGGGCCAGTCTGTCAATGCGGAAGGGCAGCTGTTTTTGCCCACCGGGGAGGCAAGGCCGTTTTCCCTTGCGCCGGGGCGGGGATTTTGCTATAATGCAGGGAGCAACAGGCCGCTGCGGGCGGCAGGGGAGGGCTGGGATGTTCAAGCGGATGTATCTGGAGATCACCAACGTGTGCAATCTCCGGTGCGCCTTCTGCCCCGGCACCCAGCGGCCCCAGCGGTTCATGACGCCGGAGGAATTCCGGCAGTTGGCGACCCGGCTGCGGCCCTACGGGACGTATCTCATGCTCCACGTCATGGGGGAGCCGCTGCTGCATCCCCAACTGGCGGAGCTGCTGGATATCGCCGGGGCGCTGGGCTTCCGGGTGTGCCTTGTGACCAACGGCACGCTGCTTCCCCGGCAGCTGCCCACACTGGAGGGTTCCCCGGCCCTGCACAAGCTCAGCGTCTCCCTCCACAGCTTCGAGGGAAACGGACGGCAGGATGCCGCAGCCCCGTATCTGGAGGGTGTCTGGCAGGCGGCGCAGCGGCTCAGCAGCCGGGGCGTCCTGTGCGCCCTGCGGCTGTGGAACGGCGGCGGACTGGACCGGCGCAACGGAGAGATCCTGTCCTTTCTCTCGGAAAAGCTGGGCCGGGACGTAACGGCCCTGCCTACGGACCGTCTGGGCAACCGGCGGCTGGGGGAGGGACTGTTTCTGGAGCCGGGGGAGCGGTTTGACTGGCCGGATCCGGCGGCTCCGGACAGCGGCACGGAGTTCTGCCACGGCCTGCGGAGTCAGATCGCCGTGCTGTGCGACGGCACGGTGGTTCCCTGCTGTCTGGACAGCGAGGGGCGGCTGGCGCTGGGAAACCTGCACCGGCAGGAGCTGGCGGAGATACTGGCCTCCCCACGGGCCACAGCCATGGCGACGGGCTTTTCCCGGCGGCAGCCGTCGGAGGAGCTGTGCCGCCGCTGCGGCTACGCTGCACGGTTCAGCCGATGAGGGGCATCGGACGGATGATAGGAGCGATATGGAAGAACAGAAGCTAAAGCAGCTGGCCCAACCGCTGCTGGCATGGTATGATATCCACCGGCGCATCCTGCCATGGCGGGAGGAGGTATCCCCCTACCGAACATGGGTGTCGGAGATCATGCTCCAGCAGACCCGTGTGGCGGCGGTGCTGCCGTATTTTCAGCGGTTCATGGAGGCCTTCCCCACGGTGGAGGCCCTGGCCCAGGCCGACACGGAGCGGCTCATGAAGCTGTGGGAGGGGCTGGGCTATTACAGCCGGGCCAGAAATCTGCAAAAGGCGGCCCGCATCCTCACGGAGCAGTACGGCGGCCGCTTCCCGGAGACATACCGGGAGCTGACGGCCCTTCCGGGCATCGGAGACTATACGGCGGGGGCTATCCTCTCCATCGCCTTCGGGCAGGCCGTTCCGGCGGTGGACGGCAACGTGCTGCGTCTGGCGGCACGGATCACCGGCAGCCGTCTGGATGTACTGGATGCCAAAAACCGCAAGACCTTCCGCAGCTGGATGGCGGCGGCCATGTCTCAGAAGCGGCCCGGCGCCTACAATCAGGCGCTGATGGATCTGGGGGCCACGGTGTGCCTGCCGTCGGGAGCGCCTCTGTGCGGGGACTGCCCCGCCGGGGACTTCTGCATAGCCCGGCAGGAGGGCTGTCAGGCCCGGCTGCCGGTGCGCTCCCCCAAGCGGGAGAAGCGGACGGAGCATCTGACTGTGTTCCTGCTGCGGCGGGGAGCTGCGGCGGCGCTGCGGCAGCGCCCGGATACGGGACTGCTGGCGGGGCTGTGGGAGTACCCCCATGTACCGGGAGCGCTGGCGGAGGCGGAGGCCGCCCGGCAGCTGCAAATGTGGGGGGTAAGCCCCACCAAGTGGACAAAAAAGCTGTCAGCCCGGCATATATTCACTCACGTTCGCTGGGAAATGACGGGCTATGTGGTGGAGGTGAACGGCCTTGGACCGGGAGACTGGCTCTGGGCGGAGGCACAGCAGCGGGAGCGGCTGGCCATCCCCTCCGCCTTCGAAAAATTTACCGCAGAGCTGAAAGAGGGAGAATGACATGGCACAGCTATACTTCAAATACGGGGCGATGGGCTCCAGCAAGACCGCCAACGCCCTGATGGCACGGTTCAACTACGAGGAGCGGGGACAGGCCACGCTGCTGGTGAAGCCCCGGCTGGATACACGGGACGGCGACCACATGGTATCCTCCCGCATCGGTCTGACCCACCCCTGCATCTACTTCGACGAGATGCAGCAGATGACGGATGAGCAGTTGCAGCAATACGCCTGCATCATCGTGGACGAGGCCCAGTTCCTGCAAAAGGCCGATATCTACTATCTGGTGCATCTGGTGGACGACTGCAACATCCCCGTCATGTGCTACGGCCTGCGGGCGGACTTCAAAGGGGAGCTATTCCCCGGCAGCTATCATCTGCTGGTGATGGCAGACAAGCTGGAGGAGGTCAAGACCATCTGCTGGTGCGGCAAGAAGGCCGCCTTCAACGCCCGCTTCGACCAGCACGGCCATGTGGTGAAGGAGGGCGCTCAGGTGGTGCTGGGAGCCAACGATAAGTACATTGGCCTCTGCCGCCGCCACTGGATGGCCGGGGATCTGGGGCCGGACTTCGACATCAACCGGGTATGATCTGTAACATCTGTCCCCGTCGGTGCGGGGCGGAGCGCACCGAGACCTACGGCGGCGGCTTCTGCCGGATGCCCGCCGTGCCGGTCATCGCACGGGCCGGGCTGCACCTGTGGGAGGAGCCGGTGCTCTCCGGCACACGGGGCAGCGGAGCGGTGTTCTTCTCCGGCTGCTCGCTGGGCTGCGTCTACTGCCAGAACCACACCATCTCCGCCGAGGGGGTGGGCAAGGCCGTCACCACGGAGCGGCTGCGGGAGATCTTCCGTGAGCTTATCGCTCAGGGCGCCCACAACATCGACCTCATCACCGCCAGCCACTTCGTCCCCTTCCTGCTGCCGGCGCTGGAGGAGCCTCTGCCGGTGCCGGTGGTGTTCAACTGCGGCGGCTACGAGCGGGTGGAGACGCTGCGTCTGCTGGAAGGAAAAGTGCAGATCTGGCTGCCGGACCTGAAATACGGGCTGGAGGAGCCGGCCCGGCGCTATTCCCACGCCCCGGACTACTTTCCCGTGGCCACGGAGGCCATCCGGGAGATGTTCCGTCAGGTGGGTCCCTGCCGCATGGAGGATGGCCTGCTGCGGCAGGGGGTGGTTATCCGGCATCTGGTGCTGCCGGGACAGCTGGAAAGCACCCGGCGGGTCATCGACTGGGTGGCCCGGACCTTCCGTCCGGGGGAGGTGCTGTTCTCCCTCATGAGCCAGTATACCCCCCAGCCCGGAGCGGAGGGCCCCCTGCGCCGCCATGTGACGGCGGCGGAGTACCGTGCGGCGGCGGAATACATGGAAAACTGCGGCATCGTGGACGGCTTCGTGCAGGAGCGTACCTCCGCCCGTGAGGAGTACACCCCCGCCTTCGACCTGACCGGGGTATAGTGTCGTCGGGTCGTATGAATTGTTTGGTACATTTAGAATGACGAAACCGGTGATTTTCTGCAAATCACCGGTTTTTTCGTATAAATAGAATGTACTTAGGACAACTTTTTGTTGCAATTTGCATGGGAATGTGGTACGGTAGAGACGGAACAAAAAGTGCCGTCCCGGACGGCAAAATCGAGGACGTATGCAACATAGGAGGTACCTGTATGAGCTATCCCAAAACCGGCCAAGAGGTCTATGTCAGCCTGAATCTCTCCAACACCATGCTCACCGGCATCGGCAAGGGCACCATCACCCGTGAGGAGGTCTCCGTGGACTATCTGAAGCGGCTGTTTGCCGAGCACGGCGTCATCGTCTCCGCCAAGCCGGAGCAGCACCGCCTGCTGGAGATCGTCAACGCAACCTTTGATCTTGGTCTGGAGCTGCCGGAGGATCTGAAGCTGTTCCAGCTGTCGGAGCAGCACCGCCGCCTGGTGGTCATCAATGTGCAGGGTCTGCGCCGCAAGGGCGGCTCCCTGCTGCCGGAGTACTCCGAGGAGGAGTTCGGAGAGGCCACCTTCACCTTTGTGAAGTACTATGTGCAGAGCCGCCACTATGACGAGCTGGTGGAGGAGAACAAAAAGCTGAAGTTCGAGCTGGATCAGGAGGTCGAGTGGCGCAACCGCACCGACAACTGATCCGAACAGGCAGCCAATAAAGGAAGCCGGATATACGGACAGGAGGGCCGCACC
>ERZ773241.3746-NODE-3746-length-10025-cov-5.453460_pt1 | contig 10025 bp, 7 predicted proteins | sample MGYA00580989_ERZ773241 | MGnify/ENA primary metagenome ERZ773241 (study PRJEB29015, sample SAMEA2737804) | human gut metagenome | biome: human gut; feature: human-associated habitat; material: faeces | place: China | collected 2012 ...
GTCACAGACTTCGATGGTTCGAATCCATCCCTGCCCACCATTTTTCCGCGGGAATGGCGGAATTGGCAGACGCGCTAGATTCAGGTTCTAGTGAAAGCAATTTCATGCAGGTTCAAGTCCTGTTTCCCGCACCAAAGAAAAAAAGCTCAGCAAAAGCGCTGGGCTTCTTTTTTTGTAAACTCGGGAAACGGACTTGAAGAAGCCGCAATGAATCAAGCCCCGGTGGGGCTTGAGAACGGCGCTGACCGAGCGGCGTCGAGCCGCGAGAATCCAGTCCTGTTTCCCGCACCAAACGCATATAATCCGAACTGGATTTTCCAAAGTGGGAATGGGTTCGGATTTTTTCTTATCTCCTAATCACAAAGGTATAACACACTAGACCTTGCAAGCAAGGTCAGTGTGCCAAGGTCTAAGATTCCTTGGGATCCTTGCGAAATAATGATACAGCAAAACAACCGCATTCTTCATATAGGGATATTCTTTCATTGAGGAATATGGTATACTTGGCTCAATAAATCGGAATTGTTAAACTGCTATTTTTTAAATAGGTATTGACTTCTACGTAACGTAATAGTTTAGAGTGTACTTGTCGAGAGGAGGAAATGACAATGATGACGGTAAATGAGGTAAGTAAATTAACAGGAGTAAGCATACGCACTCTGCAGTATTACGACGCCATTGGACTCTTAAAACCTATTGAATATACAGAGTCAGGTTATAGGTTGTATGACGATACATCCTTGGAAAGGCTGCAACAAATTTTACTGTTTAAAGAATTGGAATTTCCGCTTAAGGAGATTAAAAAGATAATTGATGCCCCTAACTTTGACAGGAACAAAGCATTAGAGCAGCAGATTGAATTGCTAACTATGAAAAAAGAGCATCTTGAAAATCTTATTAGTTTCGCTCGAGGAATAAAAGGAATAGGAGTGAAATATATGGATTTTAAAGTATTTGATACAACAAAGATTGATGAGTATTCTAAACGAGCAAAAGAACAATGGGGAGAAACCTCTGAGTATAAGGAGTTTGAAGAGAAAACAAAGAACTGGACGAAAGACGATGAAGCTGCTGTTGCAAATGAGTTTATGCAATTATTTGTTGAATTCGGACAAATGAAAGAAATGGACCCAGAAGATGAACAGGTGCAGTTGCAGGTAAGGAAACTTCAGGATTACATTACAAATCATTTTTATACATGTTCTGATAAGATTTTATGCGGTCTTGGAAGAATGTATGCCGGTGGAGGAGAACTTACGGAAAATATTGATGATGTTGGAGGAGTTGGCACAGCAGAGTTTGCAAGTAAAGCTATTGATATATTTTATATGAGCAGAAGGTAAATTCCAGTTTGGAGAATTGAGAAAATCGAAGTTTGTGATGGTAGATAATATGGAATGGTTTAATGTTTTTGGGCTGATTTTTATTGCAGTCATTATGATACCCAATGTTGTATTTGCGATTAAGTGCAAAGATGGATTTGATAATAAGTGGAACAATAAATATGTTGAGGTCACAGAACAAGTAGGGAGATTGGGTTGTTTCGGATTCATGATAATCAATATTCCGGGAACTTGGTTCGGGTGGTGGTCTGACGAAGCATTTGCACTATATCTGATTGTAGATACCATATTGGTAATGCTTTATTGTGCTATTTGGATTATATGTTTTAAGAAAAACAGCGTTTTCAGAGCATTAGCACTTTCTATTATTCCTTCAATGTTGTTCTTATTTAGTGGGATTATGAGTAGGTCAGTGCTATTGATTATTGCATCAGTATTATTTGCACCAAGTCATATTGTGATTTCATATAAAAATGTAAAATGATATTTACAACTTCAAGTTTATGGAACCGGCGCTCTCGGACAACTTTCCAAGAGTGCCGGTTGTTCACCCTGCCTGGAGCATATTTTCGATAAAGATTCCGTATCCCCGCGTGGGGTCATTTACAAAGACGTGGGTGACGGCACCGATAATTTTCCCGTTCTGGAGGATCGGGGAACCGCTCATGCCCTGGACGATTCCACCGGTTTTTTCCAGCAGTCTTTCATCTGTTACCTGGATTTCGATTCCGCGGTTGATGTTGTCGTGATCCAGGTGAAGGGCTTTGATTTCGATCGTATAGAGCTGCGGCGCTCCGTCCTCCTCCAGGCAGCTCAGGATCTGTGCTTCTCCTTTTTTTACTTCCTGTTTCAATCCAACCGGCAGTGCTTCGCCCTGTATTTCGTCCGCTTCTTCCTGGCTCAGGGTGCCGAAGATTCCTTCGACAGAATTTATGGAGATCGCGCCGATCCGGTTTTCTTTCTTATAATCGATCACTCCGGTCAGTTCTCCCGGCGTTCCACTAATGCCTTTTCGAATGTTGACGATTTTTGTTTTGTAAAGACTGCCGCTCTGTACCTCCATCAGGTCCGCCGTATCCGTATCGTTGATTCCATGTCCCAGCGCGCCGAAGCCGTTTTTCTCATCCAGATAGGTCATCGTACCCACACCCTGCGCGTTATCCCGAATCCAGATCCCCAGCTTGTATACCCCCTCTGTGTTCTGCTGCGGCGTAACCATCACATCAAAGGTCTGTCCGTCCCTACAGATCGTCAGACACAGCTCCTTTCCCTCCGACGCTGCCACTTGCTCAGTGAACTGCTTTTTTCCTTCCAGTTCTACGCCATCCACCTTTAAAATGTAATCTCCCGCCCTCAACAGGTATCTTGCCGGTTCCTTTCTGCTATGATCCAATCCTTCAAAATCGCTTTCTGCGATCACTAAAATCCCCTCGGTTTTGATGTAAATTCCCACCGGGACGCCTGCCGGAATCAACCGCTGTCCCTCGACCACATGGACGTCCACCTGTTTGAACGGCACGATTCCAAACAGCTTTACATCCATCGTGTAATCCTGAATCTGACTCGCCTGCACGGTCAGCGGTCTGTTCAAATTGACCGGAATCACGTCCTTCTGCGCCGTCTTTTCGCCGTAAATCGTTCCGCTCACCGGCACATCCAAAAACAACTCCTGCTCTTCTCCGGCGCGAATCCGGATGGAGGAGGGAATTTTCTGCCAGGTCTGGTAAATCCAGCCGCCAGCACCACCAAGAACCGCCATCAAAATCCAGAATGCTAAAATCTTCCGAAGACAAGGCTTTCGTTTCTTCCCGGCTGCATGCGCAGGAAAAACGCTGCTTGGCGCATGGGGCAGCGAAGCTGCACTGTTTTGCATACAGTCTTCCGGATTCCGTTTTTTGACAACGTCTTTTTTCTCCATGCAGCTTCTCCTTTCTGATTTCCTTCCAATAGTCTGTAGAATCCTGCTCCTGTGGACAGTCGTATCAGCGACATTCTTCCACTCCGCCGTTTATGAGATCCACGCGAAGCGTTTTTTATCGTATGGAAACGAAGTTTCCTATATAAGAAAGAATGTGCCTTGGCACATTCTCGCGCCGAGGCGCGGTTGCCTCGGCAACTACCTACCCTTGCGCCGAGTGCGCATCCACGCGAAGCGTTTTTTATCGTATGGAAACAAAGTTTCCTATACGATAAAAAAAGAGAACATCATCTCTGACGTCCTCTTTAGTATGCTCAGTTCTGTTTCTTTTTTTCTGCCAAATCCTTCATTTCTTTTGCATTGGCAAGTACCGATTCTGTCAGCTGCGCCGCTCCGGAAAGCCTTGCAAGCTCTTTCAGGCTGTCTGCCTCGGACAGCTCTGTGATCGTCGTCGCCGTGGAATGGTCGGTTGCATTTTTTTCAATATAAAAATGATGATCCGCCATCGCCGCGATCTGCGGCAGATGTGTGATGCAGATAATCTGGTGCGTTCTGCCTAAAATTCCCAGTTTTTCCGAAACCTTCCAGGCGGTCTTTCCGCTGATTCCGGCATCAATTTCATCAAAAATAAACGTGCCGATCTTTTCCTGCTTCGCCGTAATCGTCTTTAGCGCAAGCATGATTCTGGAGAGCTCGCCGCCGCTTGCAATCGCCGCCAGCGGTTTGACCGGCTCTCCGGGATTAGTCGAAATCAAAAATACAACCTCGTCCTTTCCCTCTGCACCAAAGCTGTCTTTTTGCGTCAGGGAAACCTGAAATTCCACATGCAGAAAGTTCATATCCTGCAATGCGCTTTCCATGTCCTTCTGAAACCCCTGCGCCGCCTTTGTTCGAAGCGCTGTCAGACTCTGTGCCAGCTGCGCTAACATTTTTTCGTTCTCGGAAAGCTCCCTGCGCTTTTGTTCCAGCCATTCCTCCTGGTGCAGCAGGCGATCCAGCTCCTGATTTTTCTGCTCTGCGTAAGCCAAAACTTCTTCTATAGTGCTGCCGTATTTATCTTTCAGGTGATTGACTGTATTTAAACGATTTTCCGTCTCTGAAAGCTGTTCTTCATCAAATTCGAGATCGGACAGATATTCCGAAACCGCACGGTTAAAATCGTTCAGCAGTCCGTCCACATCCGCCAGCAGCTGTACCAGTTGTCCGAGTCCGTCATCACAGGATAACGCCTGTGACAGCTCCCGAAGCGCACGCCCGGTCAGCTCCCCGGCTCCGTTTCCTTCTTCCTCTCCGGTCAGTCCGTGTACCAGATTCAAAGTCTCTGCAATCTTGCGCCCGTTCACCATCCGACGGTAATCACGTTCCAGCTGCTCGTCCTCACCTGACTGCAAATTTGCTTCTTCAATTTCATCCCGCTCGAACTCTGCGAGCGAAATTTCCCGTTTGCGCGTCTGTTCGTCCAGCTCGTTTTCCGCAATCTCCTGCAGAATCGCGCTGTGCTCACGCCAGCAGGCAGCATACGCTTCTTTTACATGGGGCAGCTCTTTTTCCGCATATGCGTCCAGAATTTCCAGATGTCTCTTCGTCTGCAAGAGAATTTGGCTGTCATGTTGTCCGTGAATGTCGATCAAAAGCCCTGCCAGCTCGCGCATCTGGCGGATCGGCACAGTCTCCCCGTTAATCCGGCAGATACTCCGGTTCGGCATGACCCTTCTCTGTAAAATAATCTGATTGTCCTCCGCCGGAAGATCCATCCGGCGAAGTGCCTCCCTCACTTCTTCTGACCCTTCAAAGGTCAGCTCGATCAGCGCATATTCCGCACCCGTCCGGATCATATCCCGATCCGCCTTTGCACCGAGCGCCAGCGCCACCGAGCCAAGAATGACGGATTTTCCGGCGCCCGTCTCGCCCGTCAGAATGTTCAGTCCCGGCTGAAAGAACACTTCCGTCTCTTCGATCAGCGCCAGGTTCCTGACATGCAGACTCACTAACATCGTTTGGCTCAATCTTGTACTCCCTTTACTGTTTCATCAGTTCCCGGATTTTTCCCATCAGAATCCGGGTATCCTCTACGGAACGAACTGCAATCATAATCGTATCATCGCCTGCGATACAGCCGACCACTTCCCCGAAATGAATGGCATCCAGCGCAGCCGCCACTGCCATCGCCATTCCGGAAACCGTCCGCATGACCAAAATATTCTGCGCCATATCCATCGATACAAAGGCGTCCCGCAGCACGCGGATATACTTGTCCGACAGCAGCTCATTTTCTTTTTTCAGAATCACATATTTCTGCCGCCCGTTTCCGGTCGGAAGCTTGGAAAGGTTCATCTGACGGATATCGCGGGAAATTGTCGCCTGCGTCACCGTAAATCCGGCTTCTTTTAATTTTTCCGCAAGCTCTTCCTGGGTTTCGATCTCATAGCGGGATACCAGCTCTGCAATTTTCTGATGTCTGTTCTGTTTCATTCCTGTTTTCTCCCCTTACAGACGGTTAATCGCTCATCTTCCGATGCAGCACGTCCAAAAAACCGGCTTCACTGATTTTGATAATCGAAGTCGTCTTGATGCTTTTGGTCACCCGCACCTCGTCAAGCGGAGCCAGCTCCACGTTTCTCGCCCCATCAAAGCATGCCTCAATCCCGGTCTCTTCCCGCCCCGCCTTGCCGATAATCCGGATAATAATCTCATCGTCCGCCCGCAGGACGATGCTTCTCGTCTGCAGGGTATGCGGACAAACCGGCGTCAGCAGAATCATCTGAGCGCCCGGCTCTACCAGAGGACCGCCTGCCGACATGTTATACCCGGTTGAACCAGTTGGCGTCGCAATGATAATGCCGTCCGCATGATATTCTTTTAACAATTTTCCATTTACATAGATCTGAAAATACAACATTCGCAGATGGCCGCAGCGCGTGATCGTGATATCGTTTAGTGCACTGTTTTCCTCTTCCATCCTGCCCTGCCGGTAAATCTGTCCGCACAGCATCATTCGGTCTTCCACCTGATAACTGCCCGCCATCAGCCGGTCAATTGCATCTTCCATTCCATTTTTTTCTACTTCTGTCAAATAGCCGAGGGTTCCCAGATTGATCCCGAGCATCGGAATCTGGCTATCCGCCGTATCCCGCGCCGCCCGCAGCATCGTCCCGTCCCCGCCCAGTACCAAAATCGCATCCGTCCGGTCTCCCTCCCTCAGAAGAATCCGCTTCCATTCCTCTTTCGGAATTTCGTCCGCATAAACACTGCATGACGCCTGCCGCAGCTTCAACAGCTCCTGCACCCGTCGGGTGATCTCCAGATCCGGATCTTTCGGGCGGTTCGTAATGATAATAAAGTGTTTCATAATTCTTTCCCCTGCCCGGATTTTTATTCTTTGAGCGTTTCGTGTGCCTGCTCTACGATGCTCGCAATCAGCTGGCGATTCTCTTCTTTTTCGGAAATACCGCCTTTAGCAGCCTGTGTCTCTTCCAGTGCAGCCTCTGCCGCCTGTTCGCTTTCATAGGCTTCCGGCTGCTCTTCTTTCTGTATAAAAATCAGATATTCAATATTTCCCTCAGGTCCCTTGATCGGCGACCAGGTCAGCCCCAACACGGAAAAATGTAAAAGCGCCGCAAAATCCATAACCTTTGCAATGACCTCGCGGTGCACTGCCGGATCGCGGACAACGCCCTTTTTCCCGACCTTTTCCCGACCTGCCTCGAACTGTGGTTTGATCAGACAAACCATCTGTCCGCCGCATTTTAAAAGTCTCCATGCCGGAAGCAGGATTTTCGTCAGGGAAATAAAGGAAACATCCACCGATGCAAAATCGAGGTCATCTGCAATCTGATCCCTCGTCAGATACCGGAAATTCGTCTTTTCCATGCAGACAACGCGCTCGTCCTGCCGCAGTTTCCACGCGAGCTGACCGTGTCCGACATCGACGGAATAGACCTTTTTCGCGCCGTTCTGCAGCATGCAGTCCGTAAAGCCTCCGGTCGAAGAACCGATATCCATACAGATATCGTCCTCCAGTGTGATCGGGAAGCACGCCATCGCCTTTTCCAGCTTCAGACCGCCGCGGCTCACATAACGCAGCGAGCTTCCCTTTACCGTGATCGTCACCTTCGATTCATCGAACATGGCTCCCGCCTTGTCCTCTCTCTGTCCCTGGACAAAGACCTCTCCCGCCATAATCACAGCCTTGGCTTTTTCTCTTGATTCTGCAAGTCCCTGCTTCACTAACAGGATATCCAAGCGTTCCTTCATTTTGCTTCCAGTTCCTTTTCTATCTTTTCCAGGACAGCGGATGTACTGATTCCGATCTCCTGTTTCAAAATATCTACATTACCGTGCTCTACATATTCGTCCGGAATCGTAATCGGCAGTACCTCGATCGGCAGCTTTTCCTGCTCCACGAGCGTAATTACCTTTTCAGACAGACCGCCACTCGCCACATTTTCTTCCATCGGCACGATCAGGTCGTGGTTCTTTGCAAGGTATCGAACCATATTCTCATCGATGGGCTTGACAAATCTTGCGTTGACAACTGTACAGGAAATGCCTTTTTCTTTCAATGCTTCCCGCACCTCTACCGCAGTCTTTACCATGCTGCCGACTGCAAACAGGGCAATCTTTTCTTCTTCGAACAGCATCTCACTCTTGCCCATTTCAACGTCCGCACGCTTGTCCGCCAGCCCGTCATACGCCTCGCCGCGGGGATACCGGATTGCGATCGGTCCTTTGAAATCATAGGCAAACTTCATCATATCGGAAAGCTCCCATTTGTTTTTGGGCGCCATGATGTGCATATTCGGGATGGACGATAAAAACGACAGATCAAAAATGCCCTGATGGGTCTCACCGTCGCTTCCGACCAGCCCCGCCCGGTCAATCGCAAAGATTACCGGAACATTCTGCAGACAGACATCGTGTAAAATCTGGTCGTAGGCACGCTGCAAAAACGAAGAATAAATCGCCACAACCGGATGCAGTCCGCCAACCGCCAGACCTGCTGCAAAGGTCACTGCATGCTCTTCCGCAATGCCAACGTCAAAAAACCGTTCGGGGTATGCCTTACGGAAACGCTTTAATCCGGTTCCGTCCGGCATCGCCGCCGTAATCGCCACCACATCGGGATGGCGCGCCGCAAGCTTTACCATGACAGTAGAAAAAATGTCCGTATAGTTGGCTTTTGTCTTTTTCTTTACCGGAACACCGGTTGCCACATCGAAGGGCTCTGCCCCATGGAATCTCGCCGGATGCTTCTCTGCCGGAGCATAGCCCTTGCCCTTCTGGGTCAGAACATGGATCAGGACGCAGTTTTTGCGCCGCTTCGCCTCGCGGATGACCCAGGTACCCTCCGACGCATGGCAGAGGTAGGTGCGGTCCGCGGCTGACAGGGCAAAATGGAAGGACTTGCGCACGTGCGGCAGCTGCGTCAGCTCGGCCAGCATCTCTGGGGCGATCTTGGCTTCCCAGAGCACCTCGCCGTCGGCCGTGCAGATGATGCCGCCGTTGTTGCAGGCGAGATAATCGTAGCCGACACCGTAATGCTGGAGCTGCGGCACGAGCATGCCGTGGTCGCGTCCTGAGACAACGCCGAACTTGTGTCCGGCTTCACGCCATTTCTTGATTGCTTCGGCATCGCTCTTCGCGATCCTGTCCTCGCGGAACAGGGTTCCATCATAATCACTAGCGGCTACTTTCATCGTCGTTCCTCCTCATTTGACATAGACAACGGCCTCAGCCGGTCTAAGTATCCCCTTTTTCGCGTTTCCGTAGTTGCCGATCAAGACGTCGGCATCCTCGAGGACGCTGCTATCGTAAGTTACAGTATCATTCGTGAAATTGATGACCGTGTACGCCGCATGCTCCCCAAGCACGCGTTTGAATGCGTAGACGTGCTCATCCTCGTGCAGCAGCTCTTCATACGAGCCCTGCAGCAGGATGGCGGAGGCTTTGCCCTCCGTGCGCTCGCGGTTCATCTGGCGGTAGTAGCTCAGCACGGACGTGCCGTCCTCGCTCTCTGCCTCGACACAGCAGTTCGTGAAGTCTTTGTGGACGGGCAGCCACGGCTTGCCGGTCGTGAAGCCTGCGTTCGTCTCGCGCGTCCACTGCATCGGCGTGCGCGCGTTGTCGCGGCTCTGGAACTGCACAGCCTTGAGCGCTTCCTCTGGCGAGAGTCCTTCTTTGATGGCATATTCATACTGACCGTGCGTCGAGATATCATTGTAGTCCTCGATCTTCGGGAAGGCCGTATTCGTCATGCCGATCTCTTCGCCCTCGTAGACAAACGGCGTGCCGCGCAGCGTGAAGAGCACGGTCGCGAGCGCCTTGGCTGCCACCTTCGGGTCCGTGCCCTCAGGGAAGTAGCGGTGCATCGAACGGTTCTGGTCGTGGTTCTCGAAGAAGATGGGATACCAGCCATTGGCTGCCGTCGCCTGCTGGCTGGCGGACAGGGCCTTCTTGAGCTTGGTCAGGGGCCATTTTTCAGCGCGGCACCAGACTTCATCGTCAGGAAATTCCAGGTTCACATGGCTGAACTCGAAGAGCATGCTGAAAGCCCCGTCCTTACCGACCCACTGGGGCAGGTCAGCCGGCGTGACGCCGTTGGCTTCGGCGACGGTGAAGATATCGTGGCCGTCGAAGACCTTCCGGCGGAATTCGTGGAGAAAGTCGAGGATGCCCGGCGTATTAGCGATCATCTTGTGGATGGACGACAGGCCGTCGGCGCCGTCGACGGGGCCGTCTGTGAAGACGGCCGGTTTCTTGATGTA
>ERZ773241.3748-NODE-3748-length-10021-cov-4.854706_pt1 | contig 10021 bp, 6 predicted proteins | sample MGYA00580989_ERZ773241 | MGnify/ENA primary metagenome ERZ773241 (study PRJEB29015, sample SAMEA2737804) | human gut metagenome | biome: human gut; feature: human-associated habitat; material: faeces | place: China | collected 2012 ...
ATTTGTGAAAAATGGCAGCTGACCATAACAGAAGGAAAGGTTATTTCATTTCTTTATAATAATCCAGGAAAAGATACTGCTGCTGATATCACAGAACTTCGGATGCTCTCCAAAGGAAATGTATCCCAGGCTGTAGAAAGTCTGATCCAGAAAGGTCTGCTAAAGAGGACCGCTGACCAGACTGACCGTCGAAAGATCCATTTATCCCTGCTTCCCCAGACTGCAGACATTACAGCTGCCATCTGTTCCATGCAGGCAAATCTCTACAGCCAGATCTTTTGCGGTCTGTCTGAGGAAGACTTGAAATTTTATGAACAGATCAACCAACAGATCATGGAAAATACGAAAAAAGCGATCAAAGAAAGGACGACAGAAAATGAATTTACAGCAAAAGAAAGATAACAGCTTTCTTGCAACAGAACCTTTGGGGAAACTTTTGCTAAAGCTCTCCCTGCCCACAGTTACAGCCCAAATCATCAACATGCTGTACAATATTGTGGACCGTATCTATATTGGACATATCCCGGAAAACGGAGCACTGGCACTGACTGGTGTAGGCGTGTGCATGCCCCTCATCATGATTGTTTCCGCTTTCGCGGCCCTTGTAGGAAACGGCGGCGCTCCCAGAGCCTCTATTTTTATGGGAAAAGGAGATAAAGAGTCTGCTGAACGCACTCTTGGCAACTGTTTTACCACACAGATCATCGTATCCCTTTTGCTGACCATCATCCTTTTTACCGGAAACAGAAGCTTTCTTATGGCTTTTGGTGCCAGTGAAAATACCATTCCCTACGCTGTTGCCTATATGAATATTTATTCACTGGGAACTATCTTTGTACAGCTGACTTTGGGTATGAACGCTTTTATTACTGCACAGGGATTTGCCAGAACCGGTATGCTGACGGTATCAATCGGAGCGGCATGCAACCTGATTCTTGACCCTGTATTTATTTTCATCCTTGGAATGGGCGTTAAAGGAGCTGCACTCGCAACCATTATTTCGCAGTTTATAGCTGCCTTATGGACTTTTACATTTCTGACAGGTAAAAAAACTATTATAAAAATTGAAAAAGACTGTCTTATACCTAACTTTAAAAGGACAATGAAAATATTTGGACTCGGACTTTCAGGCTTTACAATGTCAATTACAAACAGTGCCGTACAGATGGTCAACAACGCTGTTCTTTCTGTATGGGGCGGCGACTTATACATAGGTGCAATGACTGTTATTAACTCAATACGTGAAGTTGTACATATGCCTGTTCAGGGAATTTCCAACAGTTCACAGCCAATCATAAGCTTTAATTATGGTGCCGGCGAACCCGAACGTGTTAAAAAAGCCATACGTTATATGTCTTTTGCCTTGCTTATTTATACTGTGTCCGCATGGATACTGGTAATGCTCTTTTCAAAGCCGCTTATTCTGCTTTTTAATGATAATCCGGCTCTTATGAATGTTACAGTAACATCCATGCATATATATTTTCAGGGATTTTTTATGATGTCATTCCAGTTTGCAGGACAATCAACATTCACAGCACTCGGACGCTCAAAGCAGGCGGTTTTCTTTTCATTATTCAGAAAAGTTGTTATCGTAATTCCACTGATATATATTCTACCGCATATTGGAAATCTTGGTGTAAACGGTGTGTTTATGGCAGAACCTGTTTCTAATTTCATAGGCGGAATTGCATGTTTTGCAACTATGTATTTTACAGTTTATCGTAAATTGTCTACCAACATTGTTAAAAAATGACCAAGCTTTGTTAAATAAATATCTTCGTTGTATTTTTAAAACATATGGCATATAATTATATTAAATAAGATTTTATTTATATGTGTGGACAAGCTTTTGACTGCACAAATTAATTATATCAGGAGGGTTTTTACATGGCATTACATGTTATGGATGAGGCAAACAGATGTCTCCAATGCAAAGTTCCACAATGTCAGAAAGGATGTCCTATCAATACCAATATTCCGGTAGCAATAAGACTTTTAAAGGAAAATAAATTAAACGAAGCTGGTAAAATGCTTTTTGAAAATAATCCTCTGACTACTGTATGCAGTCTTGTATGCAATCATGAAAAACAGTGTGAAGGTCATTGTGTTCTCGGAAGAAAAGGTGCTCCTGTTCATTTTTCATCAATTGAAAATTACATATCAACAACATATGCAAATATGATGACAAATGGTCCTGCAAAGTCTAACGGCATGCGTGTTGCAATCATAGGCTCCGGACCTGCCGGAATTACTATTGCAATTATACTTGCAAGATATGGATATCAGGTTACTATTTTTGAAGGTAAAGACAAAATAGGCGGTGTTCTTCGTTATGGAATTCCAGAATTCCGACTCCCAAAGAGCGTACTTGATGATATAGAATACAGACACCTTGAGTTAAAAGGAATTAAAATTCGTCCTAACACGCTTATCGGAAGTGCGATAAGCATTGATGACTTATTCCGTGACGGTTACAAATCAATCTTCGTTGGAACAGGTGTATGGAAACCTAATTCACTCCATATTAAGGGTGAAACTTTCGGAAATGTTCATTTTGGCATTAATTATCTTAATAACCCCGACAGCTACAGGCTTGGTGAACGTGTTATCGTAATAGGTGCCGGCAATGCAGCCATGGATGTTGCAAGAACAGCCATAAGAAAAGGGGTTCGCCATCTTACATGCTTTTCTATTACAAAAGAAGTTGCAGCAAGTCATTATGAATTCAGCTATGCTCAGCTTGAGGGTGTCCAGTTTGAATATAATAAAAAGCCAATAGAAATCAAAGACAATGGTGTAATATTTAAAGATGTAATAGAAAATGAGGATGGTTCTTTTACAGAAGTGGACGGAACCGAGACATTATACGAATCTGACAGTGTTATTATATCAATAAGCCAGGGACCTCAGAATCGTCTTGTAAGCAACACAAACGGATTAAAGTCCAATGCAAGAGGACTTCTTGAAGCTGACGAGACAGGGCATACATCACGCCCGGGAATATTTGCATCCGGTGATGTTGTCAATGGTGCACGAACTGTTGTTGAGGCAGTTGCACACAGCAAAATTGTTGCAGAATCAATGCACGAATATATGCAAAGTCTTCCAAAAGATGAAAGTCTCTAAAACTTTACAACCAGATAAAGTTTAGAGCCATAAATATTATGAAAATACAGGATTGTAATGTGCAGCCACATCATTACAATCCTGTATTTTTTCTAACCAGTTATTATAACTGCTTCGCTTCCACCGGTTCTTTTTTTCTTTACTATAATCTGGTTCTCAATTCTGTTTTTCAACTCACCAACATGTGATATTATGCCGATAAGACGGTTTGAATCTGCAAGCTGCCATAGAGCATTTAATGCCTGATTTAAAGATTCTTCATCAAGCGAGCCAAATCCTTCATCTACAAACATCGTATCTACCTGAATACCACCAGATGACGACTGAACCTCATCAGATAAACCAAGTGCAAGTGAAAGAGATGCCATAAACGACTCTCCACCTGACAATGTCTTAACACTTCTTACAACAGCATTATAATGGTCATAAACATCGAGTTCCAGCCCGCTCTGACTGCGTAAATTCTCAGGATTGACACTTCTTACAAGCTCGTACCTTCCTGATGTCATCATCATAAACCTGATATTGGCTTTTTTAATAATTCTGTCAAAGTATGACATCTGCACATATGTTTCAAGGAGTATTTTTTCTTTTCCCGATATTGTTCCGTTTGCAGTCGAAGACAATGAATTTACTATCTGCCACTTTTTGCTTGTATTTTCAATGTTCTTATTAATTTTTTCAATTTCTGATAAAATCTTTGTATTAGTGCTTATTCTTAATTTTATTGTATTAATCTGCTCTCCCAGCTTTGATGATAAGTCTGCATTTTCTTTTCTTTTTCTGTTGCAATCGCTGACTTTCTGCTCAATATTTTCAATATTATCAAATGATTCAATCTGTTTTTTCAAATCATCCGCACGCTGTCTGCATGTAATAAAATTAAACTTAGCATTATCATAATCACTTTTTATCTTATTAAGTTCCTCGTCAAAAGACTTCTTTGCCGCAATTTCTTCTTCAAGCTTTTTTTTAGCCTTTTCAATATCCTCATATTTAAGCATTTTTACAATCTCAACATATTGTCCGGTCTGCTGTCTTAACGTCTCTTTTTTTACTTCCAGAGATTTCTCAAGCGATGAAATAAATTGCTTCTTTTTTTCAATATTATCTTTACATTCTGTAATTGTCTGTTCATATTCCTGCTTTAGAAGCACCTGTCTTTTTATATCAGCAATCTTATTTTCACTCTCTTTTATTTTATTATTATTTTCATTCTCATACTTTATAAGACCATCTGATATAGCACGCGTCTGTTCAACCATAGTTCCCGGCACAGTTTCACCGGAAATCGAAGTCCATTCAAGCAAAAGTGTACTATGTGAAGTTTCTGCTTTTCCTTGTGCGACTCCTGATTTTGAACTGAGTTCAGAACGTATTTTCGATAATTCATCTGTTTTCTTCTTTTCATTGTCCAGAGTATCTTTATCAGGAATATCATCTGCAAGCTTTGCAATATCAGGATGAACTGTAGAACCACATACAGGACATGGCTCATTATCCTTTAATCTTTGAGCCAGAATTCCCGCCTGTCCGTCATAATATGCATTCTCAAGCATTGTATATTTTATCTGCTGTTTTTTTAATGATTCATCCGCCTCATTATATTTTTTTGCATATTTATAGGCACTATTAATATTTTCTTTGTCAGCATCACAATTAAGAATAACCTTTGCGATTACCTGCCTTCGCTGATTCAAATTTTCATAAACAGCATTTTCCTTCTCAAGCATTGCATTGCAATCATCAAGTTTTTTATACAATGTCTCATACTCTGAAAGTTTTTCAACCATTTTTTTCATCTTTTCAGATTCATCAATAAGATTATTTTCTTCTTTTTTTATCTCATTTTCCAGCTGTCTGTTATCCCGATTAAGGTCTGCTGCCTTATTGTATTTTTCAAGGTCTTTTGTATGCTCACTCACTTCAAGTGCCATACGGCTGCTTATCTTTGCACGCTCATCATATGTTTTATATTCTTCTTCAACGTTATTATATTCTTTTTCATACTTTTTTAAATCATTACTCGCTTTATTGTAATTTTCAAGAACATTGACAGCTTGTGTAAGCTTACCGGAATAAACATCTAATTCTGTTATTCTTCTGTCTGTTGCAGCCTTTTCTTCTTCAAGACCCCCAAGACGCATTTTATCCCTTGCAATAATTGTACTTATCTCTGAATCTGTAGATAGCTCATACCCTTCACTATCCGGCATAACTGATGACATATACTGACTGATCATCCTTGATGATTCCTGCATTTTTCGCCCTAATTCAAGTGATTCCTGCTTTAATCGTTCCTGTAAATCAAGATATGGTTTTGTCTTAAATATTTCACGGAAAATCTCCATACGCTGATTAGTAGCGGCTAACAGCAACTTCATAAAATCACCCTGTGCTATCATCGAAATCTGGGTAAACTGGTTTTTATCCAAACCCATAAGTTCAATAACCTGTCTGTTGACATTAGAAATCCCTGTAACTATGCTTCCATCCGGAAGTGAGATTTCTGCTCTTGCCGGTTCTTTTGTCATCCTGCCTTCTGATTGTCCTCTTTTTGATGGACGCATGTATTCAGGATTACGTCTTATACGGTACTTTTCACCACGCAGTTCAAATTCCATCTCAACATATGTTGCAATATCAGGTCGGGCATACCTGCATCTTAACATTGCTGATGTCCTGTTACTTCCACTTGCTTCACCATATAATGCATATGTAATTCCATCAAAAATTGTAGTCTTACCTGCTCCTGTATCACCTGTTATCAGATAAATTCCTTTATTTCCAAGCTTGTCCATGTCAAGTTTTGTGACATCTGCATATGGTCCAAATGCAGACATTTCCAAATATAATGGTCTCATACCCAGATCTCCTCTATTATATGATTGATATATTCTCTCTGCTCATTATCCATTTGCTGATTATTCTGAAGTTCATATAATTCTTCAAACAGTTCAATTGGCTGTTTTTCCTGTCTTTGCTCAATATCAGCATCAAATGAATCATTATATTTTCTTGTCCTTGTATTATCATAATCAAGCTTCATTATATTCGGATATAATATTCTCAGTCTTCCAATTGCATCAGGTATATCCTGCTCATCTGTCAGTGTAACATATATATAATCATCAGTATTAAAAATGTGGCTGCCCGGCGTCATCAATTCTTTAAATTCACCTTTAAGATGAACCATATCATGAAATGGTTTCAGTGGTACTGTTTTTATTGTAATATCATTGTCTCCAACATCTGCTATCGTTACAGACTTCGTATGATTAATCTCAGAAAATGAATACTTTAACGGAGAACCGCTGTATCTTATACTTTCTCTTCCAACACATTGCGGTCTGTGAATATGTCCAAGTGAAACATAATCAAATTTGTCAAAAACTGTTGCATCCACATTATCAAGTGTTCCAACTGTCAGTTCTTCGGAGTCACATCTTAATGCACCTGTAACAAACTGATGTGCAACAAGAATATTTCTCTCTTCCTGATTAATATCAGCTTTGTCAATGACAGCTTTAACCGCCTGTGTATAGTTATCTGCTGTGCCAATATATTTTCTTACTCCGACAGGTTTTACAAACGGAAGCATGTATACATTAACCTTCCCAAATTCATCAAAAAGTTCGGTTCTTTTCATCTCGCCATTAAATACAGGAGCTATATGAAACTTTGTATTTTCAAGAAGTCTTGCACCATATGCAATTCTTTCAGGGCAGTCATGGTTACCACTTATTATAAAAATATCCTTATCCAGCCCGGATAGAGAATAAAAAAAATCATCACACAATGCTACAGCTTCCGCTGATGGCTGTGACTTATCATATATGTCTCCAGCCACCAGCACAGCATCTGCATCTTCATGTCTGATGATTTCAATTATTTCTTTAAAAATATACCTTTGTTCTTCAAGCATGGGAAAGTCATTTACTCTTTTACCTATATGTAAATCAGCTATATGAGCAAACTTCATCTTACCAAACCCCTCTTCTATTCAAAGTAATATAAATAAACATCTTCAAGGTCAATATTTTCATCAACCATAACAGCCTCATCCGGAAGCTCATCTCCAACAAGGCGTAATGCAATACCATTCTTTCTCTGTCTGATATTACCAATATGATACTTCTCCTGCAGTTTGCCAACTTCATCGAGAGTACATGTAATCTCTGCTACCTTTCCATGCATCTTCTCTATAAGTTCTACAGGTGTTCCCATTGCAATAATCTCACCTTTCTTCAGAAGAAGAACATAATCAGCTATACATTCTATATCGCTTACAACATGTGTTGCAAAAAGTATAATCTTATTGCGTGAAAGTTCTGCAATATAATTGCGGATTGCAATTCTCTCTTTAGGGTCAAGACCGGCAGTCGGCTCATCAAGAATAAGAATATCAGGATCACCTAGCAGTGCCTGTGCCAAAAGGACTCTTTGTTTCATGCCTCCTGAAAATCCACCGATTTTTTTATATGCAACACCGGTCAGATTAACAACTTCAAGAAGCTCATCAATCTGTTCTTTTACCGTCTGCCCTTTTTCATTCTTTCCTTTTATCCCCTTTATCTCAGCCATATATCTTAAAAATGCTTTAGGCGAGAAATCCTCATAAAATCCCTGTTGCTGTGGCATATATCCGATTATGCCCCTGAATCTGCTGCCAAGCTTTAATATATCCTGACCATCATACAGTATACTCCCACCGGCACTTCCTTTGTCTCTTGCGACATTATCTGTAATAAGATTAATCATCGTGCTCTTACCGGCACCATTAGCACCAAGAATTCCATATATTCCCGGCTTAAAAGTATAAGAGATATCTTTAAGTGCCTGAACTGTTCCATATGTTTTGCTTAAATGCTCTAATTGTAATTCCATCCAAAAACCCTCCTTATTTTGCATAGCAAAATCCCAATTTTTCGGTGAAAGGACTTACCCTCCCCAAATAATCACGTTCAATAGTTACTATAAACAGTATAGCAATAATAATATTATTTGTCCAGCGGATTTTCTTACTAATTATTACATTCTCACATACCTACGGACTATTTCTCAGCTGCCTCTGCCCAGAACAAAGCCGAATTAACAGCATGTTTCCAGTTTTTAAGAAGTTTTCTTCTTTCATCCGAACTCATATGGGCATCGTATTCTGCACCAAGACGCCAGTTTTTCTTTATCTCATCTTTATCTTTCCAATATCCCGTTGCAAGACCTGCAAGATATGCTGCACCAAGAGCTGTTGTCTCTATACATGATGGGCGTATTACGCTCTCACCTGTTATATCAGACTGAAACTGCATAAGAAACTCATTTGCACTGGCACCACCATCTACTTTAAGTCCACTAAGCTTAATATCTGCCGACTTTTCCATTGCACGTATAACATCATCAGCCTGATAGGCTATTGATTCAAGTGCAGCTCTTATAAAATGTTCTTTTTTTGTACCTCTTGTAAGACCCACAACCGTTCCTCTTGCATACGGATTCCAATATGGTGCACCAAGCCCTGAAAATGCAGGAACAATATATACTCCGGCCGTATTTTCAACTTTCATGGCATACTCTTTTGTTGATGCTGCATCTTTAATCATCCTTAATTCATCACGGAGCCACTGTACAACTGCTCCGGCAACAAATACGCTTCCCTCGAGTGCATACTCAGGTTTATCTTTTGTACTTCCGGCTGCAAGAGTTGTGAGTAGTCCGTTATCTGAATAAATAGGATTATTTCCCGTATTCATAAGCAAAAAACATCCTGTTCCATATGTATTTTTCACTTCACCCGGATTAAAACAGCACTGTCCAAACAATGCACTCTGCTGGTCGCCTGCAGCACCGGCAATTATAATTGAACTGCCAAATACTGATTTATCAGTTTCACCATATATACAGCTTGATGGCTTAACCTGCGGCAGCATGTTTTCAGGAATATTAAAATATTCCAGAAGTTCTTTATCCCACTCAAGTGTATGGATATTAAACAGCATTGTTCTTGCAGCATTGGTATAATCTGTCGCATGAACTTTTCCCTTAGTAAGATTCCAGATAAGCCATGTATCAACTGTTCCAAATGCAAGTTCTCCATTTTCTGCTTTTTCTCTTGCTCCGTCAACATTATCCAATATCCATGCAATCTTTGTCGCACTGAAATACGCATCAGGAATAAGCCCTGTCTTTTTTTTGATAGTATCTGCCATATTATCATCATGCATTATTTTTTCAACTGAATCAGCTGTTCTTCTGCACTGCCACACAATCGCATTGTATACAGGTTTTCCAGTCTTTTTATCCCATATAATTGTCGTTTCTCTCTGATTTGTAATTCCTATTGCTTCAATATCATCTGCCGGAACATTAACCATTGCCATAGCTTCAATGGCAACACCAAGCTGTGATGACCATATCTCCATCGGATTGTGCTCAACCCAGCCTTCTTTCGGATAAATCTGTTCATATTCTTTTGATGATTTTGATATAATATTTCCCTTTTTATCAAATAAAATGCACCTTGAGCTTGTTGTCCCCTGGTCGAGTGCCATAATATATCTGCCCATAACTCCTCCTGATTTATTATCAAAAAAGCCCTGCTCAAAAGGCAGGGCTTTCATAAAGACATACGTATTAGTTAATCTCTAATGCCTTTGTTGCAATCTGAGTCTTAACTTTTTCGACAAATTCATCAAGTGATACCGTTGTAGTTTTCTGCTCACCGTGAAGTCTGTAGCTTACCGTTCCGTCTTTTACTTCGTTCTTTCCAAGAATGATGAGGTAAGGAACTTTCTCTACCTGTGCAGCTCTTACACGATAGCCAAGTTTCTCGGCACGCTCGTCGATCTCCACACGGATACCGTTCTCATCCAGATAGCTGAGAAGTTCATGTGAG
>ERZ773241.3749-NODE-3749-length-10017-cov-2.956234_pt1 | contig 10017 bp, 8 predicted proteins | sample MGYA00580989_ERZ773241 | MGnify/ENA primary metagenome ERZ773241 (study PRJEB29015, sample SAMEA2737804) | human gut metagenome | biome: human gut; feature: human-associated habitat; material: faeces | place: China | collected 2012 ...
CTGTCGAGTTGCACCGCCGGGAACGATTGCAGAGCATTTTTTCAGTTGTAAGTCTGCAATGGTCTTTTGAATGACATCGTGGTCACTGGGGCGAGCAACCACAATAAATTCTGCAATGCGGTCGCAGTGTTCCATTGCTAGCATGGACATGCCAATGACGTTGGTTTGTCCGAGCGGCAGGAGTATTTTATTTTGTCCTTGCATACGGGTGGCATTTCCGGCACAAACAAGAATACCGGACGTATCTGGTGAAGAAGTCATGAAAACTCCGTCCTTTCTATCATAGATAAAATCAGTATAGCACGAAAAAGGGGGTTCGGTCAAGTAAAAAAGTCATAGTTTGTTTTTGTGTGGTATGTCCTTGTGGTTATAAAAAGATGCAGAGAAGCGTTTCCCCTGCATCTTTCCCTAGATTTTCACAAATTCCGAATAGCATTGCCCAGTGCGACAACCTCCGGCAACGTGTTAAAAATAGAGGGTGCAAACCGCACCGTTCCGCCGTCTATCGTTCCGATTGCACGATGTGCCAGCGGTGTATCGTGCAGTCTAAATAAAAGGATGCAGAGAAACATTTCCCCTGCATCTTTCCCTAGATTCTCACAAATTCCGGATGGCATTGCCCAGAGCGACAACCTCCGGCAGCGTATTAAAAATAGAGGGCGCAAACTGCACCGTTCCGCCGTCTATCGTTCCGATTGCACGATGTGCCAGCGGTGCACAGTGCAGCATTGTTCGTAGACAAAAGCCTTTTGTTTATAAAAAAGATGCAGAGAAGCGTTCCCCCTGCATCTTTCCCTAGATTCTCACAAATTCCGGATAGCATTGCCCAGTGCGACAACCTCCGGCAGCGTATTAAAAATAGAGGGTGCAAACCGCACTGTTCCGCCGTCTATCGTCCCAATTGCACGATGTGCAAGCGGTGCACAGTGCAGCCCAGCCCGTAGACAAAAGCCCTTTTGATCGAGTAATTCTGCTGTTTCTTCAGAAGATAAATTCTGTATATTAAACGAAACAATGGGTGCATAAGCAGCTCCTGGCTGTCGGTAGACAGTCACCTGCGGCATGGTTTGCAGCATGGATAATAACTTGTTGCAGCAGGTCGTTTCATGCTGGAAAATCGCAGCTGTTCCGGTTTTTTTGACGAAGGCAATTCCTGCCCGTAAAGACAGAATCCCAGCAATATTCAGCGTTCCGCATTCCAAACGGTCGGGCAGAAAATCCGGCATTTCCAGTTTTGCAGAAAGGCTGCCCGTTCCGCCATATAACAATGGTTTAATGGGAAATTTGGTGTCAGTAATCAGCAAGCCTGTTCCGGTTGCACCATATAGTCCCTTGTGTCCGGCGGTGCAGAGGATATTGATTCCATCTGACATCTGTACCGGCAGCGTTCCGCAAGCCTGTGCACCATCGGCAATCATGCAAATATCATGCTCGTTACAGAGGGCAGCCAATTCCCGATAGGGAAGAATCTGTCCTGTGACATTGCTGGCAAGCGTGCAAATGATGGCTCTGGTATTGGGGCGAATGCGTGCCCGAAATGCAGCAATGGTTTCCTTGTCATCGACTGAAACCGGAGCAATACTGCACTGCACCCCTCGTTCTCGTACCATTGCTGCCACTGGACGCAATACGGCATTGTGTTCCAGATTGCTGATAATCACATGGTCGTTGGGCTGTACGATGCCCTGAATGGCGAGGTTTAAAGCGTGCGTACAGTTTAGACAAAAGATGGTATTTTCCGGCTTTCCGCCGAAAAAGGCAGCAGCTTCTTCTCTTGCAGCAAAAACCTGTTCTGATGTGCGTTCCGTGAGCTGATGACCGCCTCGACCAGCGTTTCCGCCGTATTTCAGCATCGCCATTTCCATTGCCTGCCGAACAGAGCGTGGCTTTGGAAACGTCGTTGCAGCGTTGTCAAAATTAATCACTGTGCATCACGCACATTCCGCAGAGATAAAAAGGGAATGTCGTTTTCCTTCAGCAGGTCTGCAATGGGTTTGCAAGCCCCTTTTGTCTGCAATAAATAGCTGCATCCCTCCGGTGTGGCGTGTACTTGCCGCTGAATCCGGCAGGAATAGCCGTATCGCTGCAAAATGGCTTGTGCCTTTCGGGCTTGGGTATCGGACTGCATGCCGACTTGACATTCCAACATCATTCTCTCCCCCTTTCTTCTTTTCGGATACTACTATTTTATGCGGAGATTGCAGAAACGTGCGGACGGGAATTTCCATGAAAATTTTGTGAAATCCCTTGCAATTCTGGCGGAAGCTTGTTACAATAGAAATAAAGAAAAAGAGAAAAAAGAATCCGAAACTAACCAAATGGAAACGAAAATTTGGTTACCGTTGGCGGAAATTGGAGGATTCTGCAAGGCTTGCAGAATGAAGAAGGGTGTGACAACAAACCAGTGAGATGGACAGAGTTGATGACGTGGTGTCGGGATGCAATCAACAGTTTGTTCAGTATCCTGAAAACCACAGAATTGGTGGATGTATTTGATATTTTGGTGCTTTCCTATTTGGTCTACTGGGTGATTAAATTGGTACGGGAAACCCGTGCCGGACAGTTGATGAAAGGGATTGTGCTATTATTTATTGCATACATCATTGCAAAGTTTTTACAGATGAAAGTCGTTTCCTACCTGATGGAGCAGGCGTTCAGTATCGGCGTGATTGCCCTGATGATTATGTTCCAGCCGGAACTGCGGCGAGCATTGGAAAAGGTGGGGAATAGTAAGTGGGGGCTGTCCTTTGGACTCTCTACGCCCACAGGAGATGCAGCCGTCTGGGGGACGGCGATTGAAGCGATTTGCGATGCCTGCGTGGAACTGTCTGCAACGGCCACCGGTGCATTGATTGTTGTCGAGCGGCAGACACGTCTGGGCGAACAGATTGACAACGGAACAATTTTGAATGCAACGCCCAGCAAGGAATTATTCGGGAATATTTTTTACCCGAAAACGCCGCTGCATGACGGGGCAGTTATTATGCGAGATGGCATGATTTTAGCAGCTGCCTGCTTCCTGCCGAAGCCGCAGAAAGAGGAACTTGTGAATAAAAAGCTGGGTTCTCGCCATCGGGCAGCCATTGGCATGAGTGAAAATTCAGATGCGATTGTCATCGTGGTATCGGAGGAAACCGGTTCAATTTCTGTTGCAGAAAATGGGCTGCTGAAAAGCGGATTTACACGAGAACAGCTGAAACAGTTGCTGACAGACCGCCTGATTCAGAAAGATACCGATTCTGCCATTCGGAAAGCTGCTCGGAAAATTCCGTTTATTAAATCGAAAAAGGAGAAAGAGCAGCCATGAAGACAGCAAAGAATCCAGAAAAAAAACGGTTTCGCTTATTTTCCTATCTGTTCAATACCCGTATGGGAACGATGATTTTTTCGATTATCACGGCAATTTTTCTTTGGTTTGCGATTTCCATCAACTTGTATCCGACCACACCCCGTACCATCTCTCACATTCCCTTGACGGTGGATATTACGGGAACGGCAGCGGAACTCAATGGATACAGTGTCATTGATTACAGCGTGAAAGAAGTTACCGTGCAAATCGAGGGCAACCGTTCACAAGTCGGAAACTTAGATGCCAATGATATGATTGCAACGCCAGTCGTAGAAAACGTCACCTCTTCAGGTGTGAAAACGCTGGACATCAGCGTTTCCAGCAAAGATGGCACACAGTTTACGGTGAAATCCATTTCTCCGAAATCCGTCAATGTACGATTTGATAAAATGGTCACGAAGAAGTATCCGATTCAAGGCGACATTGGAAAAATCACCAGTTCCAGCACTTGTGTCATCAATACAGAAGATGTCAAGGTGACACCGAATGAAGTGGAAGTGACAGGACCGGAAACCATTATGAATCGAATCAGCTATGCAGCAGCGGTGATTCCAAAAGAACGGGAACTTTCCGCAACAACCATTTTGACGACCGACCAGCTGGAATTTCGGGATGAAAATGATACGCCAGTAGAAAGCACGTATTTGGAATATACGCTCTCCAATTATGCAGTGGAAATTCCAGTGCAATATACACAGACCTTGGATATTACGTACCAGCTGCGAAATGTGCCGACAAACTTTGATGAAGCATACCTGCGGAGTTTGCTGAAACAGTCGGAAGACCATATTACGCTGGCAACTTCTGATGCCAATTTGGATGCGGAAACAGCGTTCAGCATTGGACAGATTTCACTTTCGGATATTGGAATTGGCTATTCTAAGGACTTCCCACTGGAAATTCCGGAGAACTATGAGAATCTTTCGGGCGTTACTTCTGTAAATCTGGCGTTGGATGCTTCGAATTTGGTAGAAAAAGAATTTGTTGTGACAGACATCAGCATTATGAATGCACCAACCACATATAATATGACCGTAGACACCAGTCAGCTCACGGTAAAAATGATTGGACCAAAGAACCAGATTGAACATCTGTCTGCTGCGGATTTGACGGTAACCGTCAACCTGCTGGGTGCACCGCAGATGGAAGGCGAATCGGTTTCGTTCAGTTATACACCGACCATTTCTTGTGAAAAATGGGATCGGGTCTGGGCAGTCGGGGACTACACCAACAAAGTCTATGTGAAAGGCGTGAAAGTCGATACGCCCGTTGTGACCACAACCGTTACAACACCGGAGCGTGTGACTGTTCATACAACTGAAACAACCACAACCACTAGAAAATGAAACAAAACCGGGCAGCAGTTGTTGTCCGGTTTTGTGGATTCTGTGCTGAAAACTGTATGCGTTTTTCTACATTTTTCAATAATTCGTCTGAAATTTGTGCAGATTGCACAAAAACAGGGATTAGAATTTCTACAGCGAAAATGCCCATTTCTTCGTAATGTTAATAAAAAATCCACAATCGGAGCGGAATATCGTGTTATAATAAGAACAGTTCGAAATGAAACGTTTATAACATAGGCATAAACCTGTTATGATTCAATGAGAAGCAAAAAAGAGTAGAGAAAGGATGATATCAATAATGGTACATACTGTATGGAAAAAGCGTGCAATTGCTGCTGTGATGAGTGTGGCAATGCTCGGAACTTCAATGGCTGCAACCCCGATCGTTTGGGCTGCTGGAAACGAAATTTCGGTAAACAAGACACTGGAAGTTGCAATTCCAGACCCAAGTAACCCAAGCACTCCGACGAACAAGGATGCGTGCACCTATACCGGTCTGATGTCCGATATTTTCGGCTCTGGTGAAAACCACACAACGTTTACAACGTTGCAGTTTAATTTTAAGGCTGACGAAGAAGTTACAAACTTCTCGTATTATTTCGGCATTAACTTGGATGAAAAGCCATGGTGGACAGATTTGAGTAAGGAATGTACGCCGTATGCATCGGAATTCTCCGTTGTTGTCAATGTCAAGGATTTAGATTTGAAGGGACAGAACATTGGCTACTGCATCGATGAAAAGTGGCATTCTGACCGTCACCTCGAATTCCAGAATTGTTATGCGGCAAACGGTGAAACAAAGATTCCGGTTACCTTGACTTCCATTACGGTAAACGGCACTTCTGACACCAGCAATGGCACAAAGCCGATTGACCCGAGTAATCCGGATAATCCAGGCGGTGAGGACAAGGAAGCACAGTTCCCGAACACCGGTGATGGCGGCTTCTATAGCAGTAAGAATGAACAGAGCAGTAACTACTCGTTCGTTGATAATAAGGATGGTACAGCAACTGTAAAATCCACCATTACGAAGAAGCTGAACGCTGACGACCTGAAGAAGCTGGCACAGAAAGAATATGGAACAGATACCATTACCCTGACGCCAAGCCCGAAGGGTGCGGACTACAGCGAAGATGGTTATGCTGATAAGTATGGCGATGAAAATTCCGAAGCAACCATTCGGAAGAACGGCGACCCGCTGAACAGCCATAAGTTCTCTTATGATGATTTCGGAATTGGTTCTGGTGATGAAACCACAAAGATTACACCGGAAGCTTTGACCGTTGTAATGCGTGCAAAGGATAACCAGAATGTAACTCGGATTATGTACGGCGGCGGTCTGAATGTTGAAGCAGGCACTCCGGCAGATACCGAAAAGGCAAAGGCAAAGATTGGTAGAGATGAAGCCGGCAATGTAACTGATGATTCTCTGGCAGGCTTTAAGAAAGATGGCAACGCTGGTTACTGGTACAATGATATCGGTGCAGATAGCTATGACGATGTTGCAAAGAACCTCGAAAATGTTGGTTACAAGGTTGGTTCTCCAGATACAGAAAATGGTCTGGTACAGATTCAGAACGGAAAAGACCTGAAAGAACAGAGCTTTGGCGACTATGTACAGGTAACTTGGGACGTTCCGGAAGATGTGAAACAGTATGCAGATGCTGCTTCTGGCAAGACCATTTCGTTCCAGCTGTGGTACGGCGAAATCGAAGCAGAAGAATACACTCCGCTGGAATCTCTGGATATCGACAGTGCAATGCTGACTTATACTGAAGAATTGACCTTCCCGTATAAGAGCCAGACAAAGGAACTCACCATTAACAAGGAACTGAAGACCGGTGATGACCCGTTGGAAATCCTGTATTCTGACCTCGGTATGACTTATGAAACGACTGCCGATGTTTATGCAATTGAATTTACACTGGACAGCAAGGTCGATGCAAGACAGCTCGTATTAGGCAATGGTACTACTGTTGTTGACAAGGCAAGCGATTATTGGTATCAGGCTGGTTCTATCGCATTGGTAAAATCCGATGATAAGAATCATGAATACACTTATATGTGGATTATGCCGGCGGACGTTGCAAATGTTACCCTTGGCGAAGATGGTACAATTATGTCCCTCTTGAACAAGGTTAGCACCGAAAAGGAAGGCGACCACTTCTCATTGGCTCTGTATTATGCAGATAACAACGATGGCAAGGAAGTTACTTCTGTCAACCTCAAGAGCGTTTCCGCTTACTACGATACGGACAACAGAAAGAACACTGCAAAGGCTGATCTGTTTGAAAAGGATCTGAGCGTTAGCCCGAAGAACATTACAATGAAGGTTGGCGAAACCAAGAAGATTTCTACAAATGTTGACGGCTGCACCTTTACTTCTGAAGATCCGACCATTGCAACCGTTGATGAAAATGGTAATGTTGTCGGCGTTGGTGCAGGAACAGTTGTCATCAATGTTGAAACACCGAAGGGTCAGAAGGATACCGTTACAGTAACTGTAAATCCCGCAGACACAACTGCAACTACGACTACAACCACTACTACCACCACAACAACTACTAAGGCAACTACAACTACAACACAGGCAACCACCACAACTACAACCACTACCACCAAGGCATTCAAGCCATACTATGGCGATGTCAACTTGGATGGTGTCGTAGACCTGCGTGATACCATTAAGTTGAACAAGTATCTGGCTGGTCAGGTAACACTGTCTGATGCAGCAATGATTAATGCAGATGTAACCGAAACATCCGGTGCTGTAGATGATAAGGATGCTACAAAGCTGATGAGATTCGTGCTGTTCCTCGTAACAGATTTGGGTCCTGGCACACCAGATTCAGCAAACTAAACAAGGATTTGACGAATCCGGTAACTCTGTCTGATGCAGCAATGATGAGATGCATCACTGGTTTCCCTTCTTTAAAAAGGAAATAAAACAAAACACATAAAAACGACCGCTGTACATCAAAACGATGTGCAGCGGTTTTTTTGGTTATTGTTGTAATGTGCCTCTGAGTTTTCGGATAATTTTCTTTTCCAGACGGGAGATATAAGATTGCGAAATTCCAATTGCCTGAGCGACTTCTTTCTGTGTCTTTTCTTTTCCATCCACCAGCCCGAACCGTAACTCCATGATTTCCCGTTCCCGTGTGCCCAGTTCTGAAACCGCTGAGCGGAGCAGTTCCCGTTCTGATTCCTGTTCGATGTTTCGACTGACTACATCGGCATCTGTTCCCAGAATATCCGAGAGCAGCAGTTCGTTTCCGTCCCAGTCAATGTTCAAGGGTTCATCAATGGAAACTTCTCCTCGGTATTGCGTTGCCTTTCGCAGGAACATCAGAATTTCATTTTCAATGCAGCGGGAAGCATAGGTTGCAAGTTTGATTTTCTTTGTGGGGCAGAAGGTGTTCACCGCTTTAATCAGCCCGATAGTACCAATGGAAATCAGGTCTTCCAGACCAATGCCAGTAGATTCAAATTTCTTTGCAATGTAGACCACCAACCGGAGATTGTGGACAATGAGCTGTTCTCGGGCATCCGTGTTGCCGTTCGCCAGTGCCTCCAGCATCGCCCGTTCCTCCGGAGCAGAGAGCGGCGGCGGTAACGTATCCGCTCCGTGAATGTAGTGCATCTGTCCCGAACAAAGCCAGAATTGCAGCTGCCGCAAAAATTGCAGCAAAGATTTCATAAGGCAAACTCCTTTCTACGCACATAGACCGTTAAATCGTTTGCAGGAGGTTGGGGTGAAAAATTGCCTGCTCCTGTGCATCTGCCAACCCAATGCGTGCAGCAACCTGCTGTCTTGCTCCCGTTGTTTCATTTTGCAGCAGCACTTCATCCGCCTGAAAAACTGGCATCAAACTTGTGCCGGATACTGTCCCATAGGGAACATAGTGGTAGTGCCGCTGTTTTTTCTGGCATTGCGGCAGCAGGTCAGAAAATGCCTGTCGGCTGCAAACAATGATGGGCAAGCCGCTGTATGGGTCAACCAAGTTGTTTCCGGTGTCTGCTAACCCCGTTTGTATCCGAGTTTCTGAGCCAATGCGAATATAGACCCGATAGGGAACATCGGTGTGTCGGCATCGCATCCGGACAGCATGCCAGAGCCGCAGAACTCCATATGCCAATAGCGTGCAGAAAATGCAAACCGGAAGGGACAGCTGCAAGTAAAAGCATTGATTGCCCAGAAAAATCCGGTGGCTGTTGGTGCTCTGCTGAAGAAACATCAGGAAGCCTGCAAAGAGCATACTGCAACAGAAAAACCAAATGGTTTGTCGCAGCATGGTTCGGCGAGAAAGCCCAAAGCAAAGCAGCCCGTTCATGCCAGCAGCTGTTCCCAGTCGAATCAGTAGGTTGACTGCCAAGGGCAGGGGCGGTAGGAGGATGACCAGTGCAGAGAAACTGCCCAGCAGAGCACTGAGCAGGCAGCGTGGAATCCGGCAAGGCGTGTGCGTGAGAAATGCCGTTCCCCGCAGAAGAAAATAGTTGACACAGAAGTTGAAGAAAAGCAAAACGTCGACATAAATGACTTGCATTGCAATCACCGCCTGTCTTTTGATTATAGCACAGAGCAGGGGAAAATGCTGTCGAAAGTAAGTTTGCAGCTGAAAAAAACACAGCCCCACAAATAATTGCAGGGCTGCGAATGAAAAATAAATGGAGAAAGATGAGAAAGTAAAACAGCTGTTATTCTGCTGCTGTTAATGGGATAATCGTTTGGTCAACTTTGAGATAAGTAACGGCGTTCGGGTCAATCGGCTGGGGGAGGTCAAATTCCAACCATCCTGTGCCATCCAAGTTGTGAGAAACGCCGTATCCGGCAGATAATCCGCCTTTTCCGCTCTGTAAATCAACGGCGGTCACCGTTGTACCGTCTGCTAAAATTACAGAAACAGATTCCGGCTGTGTTACAAGATCTCTATCCATTTTTCCAGCCAGTTTGATATGAGAAGGATAGCAGGTGACTTGCTGAATATGGAAAACTTGATAAGTCTTTTGAATTTCAACATAGTGTTTCCAAATGCCATCCGCAGTATAGGTGACACTCGGAATGGTCTGGATGTTGTCCAAGTGGAATGCAACTGTGCCAAGTGTGCGGTCGTCAGATGTTTTCAGGGCAAATGCTACATCTGCTTGCTGGTTCAAAAATGCATCCATTTGTATTTTGCAGGTGAAAGTATAAGTACCATCTGCTTGCTGTTCGGAATAGGCATACACCGTGTTCAGCGATTCAGAGCTTAGCAATTCAGAAAGAGGCTTGTTGTCGATGTTCAGGCTGCATACATCAATGATAAACATTGTTTCTTCCGG
>ERZ773241.3769-NODE-3769-length-9964-cov-3.783934_pt1 | contig 9964 bp, 6 predicted proteins | sample MGYA00580989_ERZ773241 | MGnify/ENA primary metagenome ERZ773241 (study PRJEB29015, sample SAMEA2737804) | human gut metagenome | biome: human gut; feature: human-associated habitat; material: faeces | place: China | collected 2012 ...
ATTGTAAAGAAAGGAAAATCTTCATGAGAAATCATTGGGCAGAAATAGAAAAATATTTAGAAGACCAGAAGATAGCGCAGGAACTGATTGGAGAACTGAGAGATTTTCACATGCGTTATGAGGTAGAGGATCAGGTAAAGGAACGGGTAGAAAAACCGGATATCCTATTTTATGGGAAAAAGATTCTGGAAATGTCAATAGCAGCGCTTCTTCAGGGAGATAACCTGTTACTTTCCGGTGCGAAAGCTACAGGAAAAAATGTACTATGTGAGACACTGGCATGGATATTCGGAAGACCGGAATACGACATTTCTTTTCATGTAAATACAGACAGTGCCGATCTGATTGGAACGGATACCTTTATAAATAATGAGGTTCGCCTTCGGAAAGGCCCCATCTACCAATGCGCGGAATTTGGAGGATTTGGAATCCTGGACGAAATCAATATGGCAAAAAATGATGCGGTTTCTGTACTGCATGCCACACTGGATCATCGGCGCAGAATCGATATTCCAGGATATAACAGGATTTTACTTCATCCGGCAACACGATTTATCGGCACGATGAATTATGGTTACGCAGGTACCAGAGATCTAAATGAAGCATTGGTTTCAAGGTTTATGGTAATTGATATGCCTGAAATGGATGAGGATAGTGTCCTTTTTGTATTAAGACAACATTTTCCAGATGGGGAAAAAAGTGCACTGAAAGCTTTTGCAGGACTGTTTCTGGATTTGCAGATCAAAGCTTATCATGGAGAAATCTCAACAAAATCTCTTGACCTGAGAGGATTGGTTTCTGCTGTAAAAGCAACAAGAAGCGGACTTTCTCCAATTGATGCAATCCAGATGGGGATCATAAATAAAAGTTTTGATGTATTTGAAAAAGAAATCGTAGAAGATGTGGTTTCTACAAGAATCCCATCTTCCTGGACCGGAAAAGACATATGGGGGTAAACTTGTATGGAGGATGTCAGATGGCCGGCGGAACAACTGGAAGAACATCGTCTGGAGATCAGTAATCGTATCAGAAATCTTTTTTGGACAGTCAGTGGTGATTATGATATAGAATTTGAACCGGACACAGAAAAATATGTTTATTCAAAACAAACGGTTCTATATGAGGCAGTGAAGCAGGGTGCCTTTGCACGATATTTTGATCAGAAGAAACTTGGCATGTATTTGATGAAAAAATTACATTTTTCTGCTGGAGAAGATATGCTTTTGCCTCTTGCTGGATTATGCATGGATGCTGCAGTGAATCGTTTTATCATTCGAGAACGTTTGGGAACAAAGGAAATCAGAGAACAGGCGTTCAGAGAATTGGAAAAGGCCGAGAAAGAGCAGGTATCAGACAAAGCTGGAACAGACCTGATTCACAGGATTAGGCTTCTGTATATAAGGCATGTTCTGGAGAACACAGACGATGAGGGAATGGATCCACAGGCAGAGATTGCATTGTACAAGATTCTTTCTCTGAAGGATGCGGAAAATACGGAAGATGTCATAAACGTGATAGATGAGATTTATAATCATGTTCTGGATCCCTCTTTTGAAAAAAAGAATGGAAATCTGGAGAAGATTCTGAATTTACCGGATATGGCATTGGCCAATGACGCGTGGCAGGAATGCATGACGGATGAACAGATGGAAGACATCATTCAAAAATATCTTTCTAATCTCAAAAAAAAGATGATGAGTCTGGATATCAGAAACAAAAAGAAAAAAAGATTTTATTTCTCTCCGGAAAATGAAGAAGTTCCGGAAAGCTCGGAGAATATAAATCCACAGGCAGTGCGACGGATACGGGAATATGTGGAACTGAATTACGGAAAATCGTATCTAAGTGAATCGGAGCAGGCCAGAGTCAACCGGAAATTTTGTACAGGAATCCACAAAAACTGTAACCTGTATCTTACAGATGGAATTTTACAGAACCCTGTGATAAAAAATAATCAATACCGTTTTTCTCAGCTGCAGTTTGAAAAAAATAAAGCCTATTATGGAAATAATCACTGGATCATCAAAAGAAATATTTCTGTGTTGGCAGAGTCACTGAAACGGGCATTTATAATCCGAAAGGATGATTTTGTCAGCAGATCTGATGCAGGGCAGCTTGTTCCTGAGAGGTTATGGAAAATTGGAAGAACAGACGATGACAAGTTATTTAATAGAAAAAAGAGATCAGAAGATTCTGAGTTTGTAATAGACGTCCTGATTGATTCCAGTGGTTCCCAGGCTGACAGACAGGCTCAGGTAGCGGCTCAGGGATATATTATCAGTGAAGCATTAAGCCAGGCAGGAATTCCTCATCGGGTGACAGGATACTGTGCTTTCTGGGGATATACAGTACTTCAGAGATTTCGGGATTATGAAGATCCAAGGGAAACAAATGAAAGAATCTTTCAATTTCGGGCATATGCCAATAACAGAGATGGGCTTGCACTGAAAACAGTCTCTTCCTCTCTCATGGAGCGACCGGAAAAAAATAAGATTTTAATCGTATTAAGTGATGGAAAACCCTGTGATATGAGCATACAACGACCAGGAACCCGCCAGCCCAGGATCTATGACGGAGAAGGAGCTGTGAAAGATACTGCATATGAGGTGCGTCGGGCCAGAAATCAGGGAATTTTCGTAATTGGTATTTTTGTAGGGAATGAAGAAGAACTCTCCGTGGAAAAGAGAATCTATGGAAAAGACTTTGCCTATATTCGTAATATCAGCAATTTTTCCCGTATGGTAGGAACTTTTTTGCGAAGACAAATTGATATGGAATGAAAATGGAGGAATCACTATGGGTAAAATTGAATTTGCCAATTGCCAGGATGTAAGAAATCAGAAAAAGATACGGGAATTAGATTGTCCACGCTGTCATGAACCGGGAGGCATTGAAGCCTTTGTGAAAGACGGGATACTAGCAGAGGACGGAGTATGTGATAACTGCGGATATATTCTTCCAGAAGGAACAGAACTGGAGGAAGTGGAGTAAGACAGTTTGAAGTATGGTCATATGTAATGCTTATTATTTAGAAAAAAGAAAAGGAGTAAATATAGAGATGAAAATAGCAGTTTGCGGAAAAGGTGGATGTGGAAAAAGTACAGTAACCAGTCTTTTGGCTAAGGCTTTAGCCAGACGAGGAAAAGAAATTTTGGTAATTGATTCCGATGAATCTAATTATGGTCTACACCGACAGCTAGGTATGAAGCTTCCCAGAGATTTTACAGACTATTTCGGTGGTAAGCAAAATGTTTTAAATGATATGATGTTATCAAAATTTACTCATCAGTTTTTTGAGGAAACCTGGACTATAGATGATATACCGGAAGATTATTATAGTCTGAAGGACGGTGTAAAACTGATGAGCAGTGGAAAAATTCATCAGGCAAATGAAGGGTGTTCTTGTGCTATGGGAACTGTTATGACTCAATTTATCCAAAATCTCAGGCTTACAGAAGACCAATTTGCGCTAATGGATATGGAGGCTGGTATTGAACACTTTGGACGTGGAATTGATAACGGTGTAGATTTGATATTGATAATCATAGATCCATCTTATGAATCCCTACAGCTTTCCAAAAAAATCGGGGAATTATCGGAAAGTATTCGAAAACCATTTTATTACGTTCTCAATAAAGTAACAAAAGAGAATCAGGAAATGATGTATGAAGCTGTATGGAATTCAAGTCGAGTCGCTGTATCTCTTAGTGCGGATACTAGTATTATGAGAGAGGGACTGATGGGGAAAGAACTATCAGAAAAACCAGATGCTATTGAAAACTTAACAGAATTTCTACTTTCTATTTAATGCGAAATGGAGGAAAAAAGAGAATGATCAGTGTTGAAATGGAAGATGTTCTGGCGGTATTACAATTATGCAAACCGTATATTATCGGTATTATTGCTGCACTTGTAATTGGAATCGTAATTATGATCGCATGCCGCAGGATGTCCAGGGGCAAAAGATTTCTGATAAGAGGAGAAGCTGCGATCGCAATGGTTCTTGCAGTTGTTGTCTGCGTGAATATGATCTGTTTTGGACCAATGGCTACGTTGATTGGACTTGCAACGGGAAATGGAACTTTAAGCGATGAAACAAATGAAGAAGCTGCGGAAGCAGCAGAAGAAATTATGGAAGACGGAATTGTTCTTCTGAAGAATGAAAGCCTGCTTCCTTTAAATGAAACAAAAAAACTGAATATTTTTGGCTGGGAATCTATTAATCCGGCTTACGGAGGAGCTGGTTCCGGTGGAATTAATGATCTGTATGATATTGTCAGCCTGAATCAGGGACTTGAAAATGCCGGATTTTCTATTAACCAGGAACTGGTTAATTTTTATAACAATTATGGTGCAGATAATCCGGAAATGTCTATCCAGAAACAGAGCTGGACATTACCGGAGCCACCTGTAGATACTTACAGTGATGAACTTATTAAAAGTGCGAAAGAGTATTCTGATGTGGCAGTTGTGGTTCTTTCCAGAAAAGCAGGTGAAGGTCATAATGATATTCCTATGGATGTAAGAAAAGCAGCATATGATAATAATTCAGATGAATATGATGATTTTCCTGAGGGAGAGCATTATTTACAGCTTTCACAAACTGAGAGAGATATGGTGGATATGGTTTGCTCAAACTTTGATAATGTGATTGTGATTTATAATGGAGCAAATCAGTTTGAGCTTGGTTTCGCAGATGAATATCCTCAGATTAAATCTGTTGTATGGTGCCCTGGAACAGGAAATGTGGGATTTAATGCACTTGGTAAAGTATTTTCAGGTGAAGTCAATCCTTCCGGAAAAACACCGGATACATTTATTTATGATATGACGACTGCTCCGTGGTGGAATAATGCAGAAAAAACGGAGTATACAAATCTGGCAGATATGGCCGTTGAAGGAATGAACGCAGGAACTGCGCAGGTGTATGCTCCGGCATTTACCAATTATGTGGAAGGCATTTATGTAGGATACAAGTACTATGAAACAGCTGCACAGGAAGGTGCGATTGATTACGATAAGACTGTACAGTATCCATTTGGATATGGGTTGAGTTATACGGAATTTGAACAGAAAATGGGTGAACTGGAGGAAAAAGACGGACAGATTTCTGTAGATGTAGAAGTAACCAACACCGGAGATGTTGCCGGAAAAGATGTAGTAGAAGTGTATTATAAACCGCCATATACAAATGGCGGAATTGAGAAATCTTCTGCAAATCTGATCGAGTTTGCAAAAACAGATCTGCTTCAGCCGGGAGAATCTCAGACTGTTACAGTTACATTCAGTATAGAAGATATGGCCTCTTATGATGAGAATAATGCAAAAGCATATGTTCTTGAAAAAGGGGATTATGTGATTTCAATCAACAGCGATTCACACACTGTGCTGGATCAGAAAACTTATACTGCAGATAAAGATGTAGTATATAAGGGAGAAAATAAAAGAGCATCAGATGATACTGCAGCAACAAATGTATTTGAAGATGCAAAAGGCGATGTGACATATTTATCACGAGCAGATCATTTTGCAAATTATGAAGAGGCTACAGCAGCACCGGCATCTGTAGAGCTGGGTGAGCCATATGTTTCTGAATATCATCTGAACAGCAACTTTGATAAGACTACATATCTCAATGATGAGGATGTAATGCCGACAACGGGAGCAGATAATGGACTTACATTAGCTGATATGCGTGATGCTGATTATGACGATCCTCGTTGGGAAAAACTTCTGGATCAGCTTACTGTTGATGAAATGGCAAATATGATTGCAATGGCAGGTTATCAGACAGCAGCCATGGATTCTGTGGGAAAAGTGGCTACACTTGATTTCGACGGACCAGCAGCAATTAATAACAACTTTACAGGAGTTGGTTCTATTGGATTTCCAATTGAAGTTGTGGTTGCTTCCACATGGAATAAGGAACTTGCACAGGCCTGGGGTGAATGCATGGGCAAGATCAGTCAGGAAATGGGTGCAGAGGGCTGGTATGCACCAGGTATGAATACTCATAGAACCGCATTTGGAGCAAGAAACTATGAATACTTTTCAGAAGATGGAGTTCTTGCAGGAAATATGGGTGCAAATGCAGTAGAAGGAGCAAGAAAATATGGAGTTTATTCTTATATCAAACATTTTGCTCTGTATGAGGGAAATGCAAAGATGGTAAGTGTCTGGTCAAATGAGCAGGCAATCCGGGAAATCTATCTGAAACCATTTGAAATTTCTGTAAAACAGGGTGGCGCAAATGCGGTTATGGTTTCCTGGAGTTTCCTTGGAGATAAATGGACTGGAGAAAGCAGTAACCTTATGAATACAGTTCTCAGAGATGAATGGGGATTCAGGGGAATGGCGCTTACAGACTTCTTCCGAAACAATGGTCATGGATTTATGAATGCAGATGCAGCTTTGGCGAATGGAGTAGATGTAATGTTGTCTACATTCAATGGAGAAGAGAACAATGTAGCCAATCCAGAGCATCCAACATCTGTACTTCAGATGAGAAATGCCTGCAAAAATGTCATGTATACAGTTGTAAGCAGCTGGGCTTATGATGGAGAACACGAAAAAACAGGCATGGAAAACTGGAAAAAAGCAGGAATTGGTATCGACATTGTAATAGCACTTTTCATGGCAGGAATGGAAGTACTGGTAATCAGAGGATATAAGAAAAGAAAGAATGCTGAATAAGGATGAAAGTGGGATGGAAAACAGTTATGAAACAGCAAAAATTAGTTGAAAAGATGACAATAGAAGAAAAGGCAGCGATCCTTAGTGGAAAAACTGTCTGGCAGACCAGAGAAATTGACAGGCTTTCCATCCCGTCCATCTTTCTTTCAGATGGACCGCATGGAATCAGAAAACAGGCAGGAGCAGGAGATCATTTGGGACTGAATGCATCCTTGAATGCAACTTGTTTTCCCACAGCAGCAACAATCGCAAACAGCTGGAATCAGGATCTGGGGGAAGAGATTGGACAGGCTCTTGGAGAGGAAGCAGCAAGTATGGATGTAAATATCCTGCTTGGTCCGGGATTAAATATTAAAAGAAGCCCATTATGTGGAAGAAATTTTGAATATTTTTCAGAAGACCCATATCTTTCCGGTAAGATGGCGGCGTCATATATTCGTGGAATACAGAGTAAAGGCGTTTATGCCTGCCCGAAGCATCTGGCGGTTAACAGTCAGGAACTTCGGAGAATGGCAATGGACGCAGTTGTTGACGAACGGACATTAAGAGAAATTTATCTGACCGGTTTTGAGATAGCTGTTAAAGAAGGACACGCAAAAGCAATCATGAGCAGTTACAACCAGATTAATGGGATTTATGCTAATGAGGACAAACATCTTTTGACAGACATCTTGCGCAAAGACTGGGGATTTGATGGAATTGTAGTAACAGACTGGGGCGGAAGCAATGACCATGTGAAAGGTGTTGCTGCCGGCTCAAATCTGGAGATGCCGTCCTGTGGGTACGATTCTGCAAGAGAAGTGATTGCTGCTGTCCGAAATGGAAAGCTGAAGGAAGCGGATTTGGATGAAAGAGTTGGAGAACTGGTGGATGCAGTGATGGAATTGACATCAGGGAAGAAGCTTTCAGATAAAAACTTTGACAGAAACGCACATCATCAACTGGCAAGGAAAGCAGCAGCAGAAAGCATGATTCTTCTGAAAAATGAAAAACAGATTCTTCCGCTGAATACTAAAAAATCCATCGCTGTTATTGGAGATTTTGCTTTTTCACCCAGATATCAGGGGGCAGGATCTTCTATGGTCAATCCAACAAAAGTAGAAGATATGTCATCGATTTTGCAACAATATGATTTGAATATTCTGGGAATGACAAGAGGCTATCATAGAAATGGAAATGTAGATGAGAATGATAGAAAGTTTGCATTAAATTTGTCTATGAATGCGGATATTGTGATTTTCTGCTTTGGTCTTGATGAGATCAGTGAATCAGAAGGACTGGACAGAACCCATATGCGTATTCCGCAGGATCAGATCGATCTTCTGCAGGATATCAGTAAGGTGAATGAAAATGTTATTGGCATATTGAGTGCAGGATCTGCGATAGAAATGCCATGGCACACCTGCTGCAAAGCGATTTTGCATGGCTATCTGAATGGACAGGCAGGCGCTTCTGCAACATTGGATATTCTGACCGGAAAAGTGAATCCATCAGGAAGACTGGCAGAAACATATCCCATATCTTATGAACAGACACCGGCATTCCGATATTATCCAAGTAATGAGAAAACATCGGAATACCGCGAGAGTGTTTATGTGGGATATCGCTATTATGATACTTCAAAAGTCCGGGTGCAATATCCATTTGGCTTTGGGCTTTCCTATACGGAATTTACATATTCTGATCTTATCATAGAAGAGGATGGAATCAAAGTTTCGGTTACCAATACAGGTGACAGAGATGGAGCAGAGGTTGTTCAGATGTATGTAGGACTTCCTAATGCAATCGTGTTCCGACCGGAAAAAGAACTGAAAGGTTTTGCAAAAGTTTATTTAAAGGCAGGAGAAAGCAGACAGATCAGGATTCCTTTTGATGATAAGACATTCCGTTATTGGAATATAAAAACGGGACAGTGGGAAATAGAAACAGGAACTTATCAGATTATGGTAGGAGCCAGTGTTGCAGATATTCGTTTAACAGGTATGACTGAGAGAACAGGAAATAGTAAAGGGTATCCGTATAATCCGGCAAAAATGCCTTACTATTATACAGGAATCGTGCAGAAAATATCAGATGAGGAATTTCGTGAACTTCTTGGTCATGAGATACCGAATAGAAGATGGAGTGGAAATCTGGAAATCAATGATGCAATCTGTCAGATGTATTATGCAAAAAGCCGACTTGCAAGACTGATATATAGATGTCTCACAAAAATGAAAAAGAAGAGTGAGGCACAGGGAAAGCCGGATCTGAATATTCTTTTTATTTACAATATGCCGTTTCGAGGGATTGCCAAGATGACCGGTGGGGCAGTCAGTATGGAAATGGTATATGGAATTGTCGATGCTGTGAATGGCCACTTTATGCTTGGGGTAAAAAAAATAATTGGCGGATATTTCAGAAACAGAAGAAATAATAAGAAATATGAAAAATTATTAAAAGGAGCCGGAGGGAAGTGCAGATGAATCATATAAAAAATATATGGAAATGTTTTGAAGAGAAACATTCTGCTATCGCAAAATGGCTTTATCAGATATTCTATTTTGTTATATTCAGTATGGGCGTGACAGTATTCCAGTATCTTGTATTTACATTTTTACCAGGAATTTTGGGAATTGGTCTGGCTGGTACAGAATTTATGTGGCCAAAGGTTTCCATGAATCTGTTTGGAGTAAAATTTACATGGAGTTTGCTGGGGTATAATGTATTGCGTGATGCAACGGGGAATATACTGATCGGTGGTGGACTTGGCTATTTTATCAGTTATGAATTGGGGTCATTTCTTGCACAGTGTATCAATTTTCCACTTCAGAGAAATATTACTTTTAAAAGCCATGGAAATCCTGTATATCAGGCAATCTGGTATTTTGTTGCATGGGTGGTAATTTCACTGATTTGTAATGGATTTAATAATCTGTGGATGCCAGTTGCAGCTGCATATGTGGCACCGGCAGTCTATAACATGCTTGTGACAATTATCACAGGTGGAGTTTCCATGGTGATTTTTTTCTTTGTGTTTAAAATTATTTTCCCAGAGGGGAAGGCTGAATAGAAGAAATTAGCAAGTATGCCTGAAATCTAATAATAAAAGAGATGAGGAGTAGTAAGAAAATCAGACAAATATATTTTTCCAAGAATTTGTCGTAAAAATGTGGTCAAACCAAGAAAATCGAGTGCGAAAGAGAATGTTACGCCATGCACAGCTCGGGAAAGAATTCCCTCGCTGTAGGGCTGTCGCCCTATAAAATAGCAAAAAAAGACGCCTTTGCAA
>ERZ773241.3774-NODE-3774-length-9959-cov-3.031300_pt1 | contig 9959 bp, 9 predicted proteins | sample MGYA00580989_ERZ773241 | MGnify/ENA primary metagenome ERZ773241 (study PRJEB29015, sample SAMEA2737804) | human gut metagenome | biome: human gut; feature: human-associated habitat; material: faeces | place: China | collected 2012 ...
TATGACGGTCGGGATTATACATGGGATGGTAATATCTGGTTGGGCCGGGCGTTCCACACGACAGTACCTCCTTTAGATTGGTGGCAAGGTTATCTCCAAGAATACGCTTATTTTCCACGAGCGCTCACACCCACGGAATTAAACCTTTTATACCGAGTGTATAAGGGTAATATGCTGCCGAGTACCTCGAAATCACCCTCTATTGATTCATGGGGATCAACCAAACCTTTCGTTTGCACGGGTGGAACGGGTACCACGGAGGATAATATCCAACCTAACATGATTGCCGCGTCGGAAACGAATAAGATTACGACGAATAAAATAGACGGTTTTTATTTTAGCCGGTCAATGTCTCCTGATGTTGGCGTGGAGGGTTCACTGGGTGGGTACTCACTCAAGTCAACTGCAACCATCAGTGGAATTACATTCCCGTACAATATAACCGGATCGATGAAGACGATCAAGAATAATCTCGATGGCAGTGGGGCGTATCTACCGGTTAATAATAATGTTTTCCCGAAAGGTGATATAGTTTTTGAATTTACATTTCAGGGAGTCACCCAAAAGTTTATCGTAACGAAAACAGGTTAATTCTGTTTATTAACAAGATAGATACACAAGATGAATAATCCTTTGTTTAAAGGATTATTTTTTTTATCTTTACGGAATAAACGAAGGTATTTATGATCATTGAGAATAAAACAACGGAGAATGGCGATGTGCTTCATATCAGCACCGATGTACCCGTTTGGGGTTTAGTTTTGTTATACGGTTTCATAGATAACACATCCGGCGAAACGACCGATATGTATTATCAGAAGAAGTTCCGCTATTCAAAAGATATAGGGACGAATTGGAGTGATTGGCAAAATCTGACGGCCGCGAACTTACAGAACGTTCCGATCAAAGAAAAGGAATCATTTTTATTCGAATATACATATGAACACGAAGGGCAGAACGGAGAACTCTACTTTAACTGGGTTCAGCTTGAAGGTGAGGTTCGTCAAGGTGATGATACGATATATTCGAAAACAGATTTCAAGCAATTTTTCGATGTTAATGATATCAATGTTCTGGGCTGGGCGTTTAACGTGCTCGAAAAATTATATGAATTAGGAATACTTCCTAAATACGTGCAAAGAGATTACACGGAGAATAGCAAGGATTTTATCGATTATTGGTTATCGATAACTCATTTTTTCGCCCTGATCGTTTACATGGCACGACAGTTTGAGGACATACCGGGAAACAACATTCTGTTCAATCTATTTCTGGAAGGAAGGGGGTTGGCGCTTTCCGGGGAGGAAACCCAATTACAGAGAAATTATCTCTTCTCGCATTACATAGATGAATTTCGAAAAAGGGGAACTCGTAATATTATAGACACGGAAGGGGTGGTGAATGGAGAATTTTTGAGACTGAGTAATTATAACCCGGAAGAGGAATTCATGTTTTTTAACTTGGTGAGACAAGATCTGGGTTGGTGTTGTGATTTCTCCTCGCCCATGTGGATCGGAACGGAGCAGATCGTTAACGCGATGAAAGCGTATGAATACACTGAATCGATTAAGGATATATCGAAGTATCCTGTCGTTGGTTCAGTTGATGTTTTTCAACACGGACTCTATGAATGGTTGAGGTTGGCAACATCTGCCGGGACGAACGGTATTGAAGCACCTGTTGACAAGGAAAAATTGTTGAAGATCTCGCCTTCCATACCCTATGAGATTTATTTCAGGGTGATCGCCCTTTCCGGCGAGGCAACCGCGCCCGATCACTTGAATTTCGGTGTGAAGGGTTATGATGAGAATCTCTCACCCTTGGATTTTTCCAACGCGCAGACCGGGCAGCCTCAGAATTCATTTTACGACAAGGACACCCCGCGAGTGATAAACCAGATCGGTGTTGAATATTGGTTTCGTGCAGTTATATTAAGAGCGGATGAATATCCGAACCCGAATGTGAAGCTTAACTTCCTAAACGGGACACCCTTGTTATCCCACAAGGATATGCGATATTTCACGCCCGTTATAACACAAACATATCAGAGCGGCGATAAGGCCCTTCTAATACGAGATATCAAGGTAAAACCGCTACAATTATCGATCGAGCGGGGATACTTGAGTTCGATATTACCGATAGCGACTTACTTTTATAATAATTCCGGGAGAGAGGAATCATATATTAAGAACTTCACGGAGCAATACCTTTTAAGTTACAAGAATAACGTTCTGCTACCAACTTATTTAACAGGTGTTGATATTATGTTCTTCGTTCTCACAGTTAACTGGGTTCCAACAGCCGGGGGTGTTGTTGTGGGTGCCGGGACGTACAGGGCCGGGGATATCGCGACTATCAGAATCACGCCTAGTGTTGGTTATCAGATAGATTCGGTCGAGATAGACGGGGAGATGAAACCAGTTTCGAATCAATATCTCGTTTCGATGGGTAAAAATATAGTGGCGAACGTCGTGTTCAAAAAATCATTGATGAATTTTGTCACGTCAAAACGTGCGTTTTCTTTCGAGGGAACCCAGTATGATGGGAAGCTGGTTGTTGATTGGGGGGATGGTGTGACGACAACCGACGTTCTAACACATCGGTATACTGATAATCAGGCCCAACACGTTATCGTGATCAATGACGGGGACATAACGACATTGAACGTACCCGATAACGAAATTATATCGGCGAGCTTTACCAATATGCCGAACATCGATGTTCTTAACATGGACAATAATTTGTTAACCCAGATAGATATATCATCGTTAACAAAGGTGACATCGATTTCATTGAAGAACAACAAATTATCCAATCTATCTCTAACTGCGAATCCGAATGTGAATTACTTGGATTTGGGAAGAAATAACTTCTCGTCGCTTGATTTGAGTAACCTCGTATCGTTAAAAAATTTACTTTTGAACGATAACAAGCTAACCTCTCTCAACGTTTCGTCGAATGTCGCTCTTATCAATATGAATATTGATAATAATCAACTGACATCTTTGAATCTAGGTAACGCAACGAGTTTGAAATCGATTACGGCGTACAACAATAAGCTAACCGCGTTCACGGTTCCATCATCGAACATCCTAGTCGATTTGAATATAGGAAAGAACAACCTTTCTACGGGTAATTTCACGGGGGCGGGTTACCCGAAACTCGTTACCCTGTTGATAGCGGATATGCCCGCGATGACCTCGTTAACAGTCACCGGGGTGAGTCTTCTAACGACGTTGACTGCGAGTAAGTGTCCCGCGATGACAACTGCGAAAGTGACCGACAATTCGAAATTACCTTCTGTCGATATATCCGGGTGTGGTAGTTTATTAACGGCTGATTGTGGCGATAACCCGGTTTTGACGAACGTGAATGTTTTGAATGATAGTAAATTGCAGAGTTTAAGGACTGATAATACATCGATTTCAACTATGATCGATTTAAGTACAAACAGTAACCTTGCCACTCTGTCGATGGATAACAATAAGTTAACAACGTTCTCAGCCCCGTATTGCACGAAACTTGCGAATTTGAGTTTATCCAACAATCAATTGACATCGATAACATTAACGAATAACACTGAGTTGAAGAATGTTGATGTTGATAATAATCAATTAACATCACTTAACCTCAGTTCCCACCCCGGCGTACGGGGATTGAACTGTTCACATAATTTATTGACGGACAGTTCGGCTGCAAGTATTGTGACAAGTAATAATCTCGTCAATGTCGATGCTAGTTATAATAACTTCACCCAGTTTACCATCAGCAATAAACCCCAACTTAAATTTGTCAAGTTACATGATTGCCCCGTTTTAAAAACGGCAACCGCGACGAATAATGCGTTGATGGAAACACTGGATGTTTCAAACAACCCCGTACTTGAAACCTTAAACGGGTATAATAATGCCCTGGAGACGGTTAATATATCGACGGATAACGCGTTGAAATTTGTTTATCTATATAACAATCAAATTCACACATTTAATTATACGGGATGTAAAAATATCGTGAATTTGAACCTGAATCAGAACTTGTTGACCTCGTTTGATCCAAACGCAATAGGTGAGTCATTGCAGGTATTAAATATCAGTGAAAACCTACTGACCACATTGAATTTAACGAACACGGTGAATTTAACGACATTGAATTGTGATAATAACAATCTCACCAATCTAACATTCACACCGGAGGGTGGTTCAACAGCGGAGAATGTCGAGGATGTGGTTAATTCAATGACCACCCCGATTCATATAGCGTATCTGCTTAACGGAAACATGGATAAAATGAATAAGAGTTTACTCGAATTTTCATCAATTGTCGGGCAGCCGCGCTATGTCGAAGGTTACGAAGAAGGTAGATCCGCTCTCCAAATGGGAAGCACTTATGCCGAGTTACCTTTAACAATGAGTTCGAATGTAACGTCGGAAGTTTCAGGTAGTTTTATGATTTATCCAACGGATGTCACTTCTTATCAGGGGCTATGTGGTGGTGCGTTTTTCGGGTTAAATACAGGACAATTTGGATGGGCGATTGGATGGGGGCAAAATACGTTCCAAAATAAATTAACGGTCGATCTTTATACGAGATCGGGGCGTCAAACCTGTCAAGCGATCCAGCTAACTCCTAACCGATGGCAACATGTCATGTTCAGGTTTAAATGGAATGGTGGCCCATGGCTAACCGAGATATATGTTGACGGTGTTAAATACACGGCATCAACAACACCCGGAGGCGACACGTTATCGTATGATGGATTACTTGGACTTACCGGAACCGAGCATATATCATTCGGCCGGGGATATCAATCAGGGTGGAAGTTGTTTAAAGGAAGAGCGCAGGATGTTATCATAACTGATAGATACTTTTCCGATAGTGATGTTCAATTGCTGATCAATTACTATAAAAATGTCGGTGCGCTCCGTTTTCCTAAACTTGAACTTGTTAACTGTTCACATAACGAATTAACTACGTTAGATCTATCTACCATTGATTATGTGAGAAAATTCAATTGCTCGTATAATCAACTGGGAAAAAATCAATCATCAGGTCAACCTTCGATAACATTTGGAAAAGCGTTGGCAGCGGGTAATAAACTAGAAGATTTTAACGCGAGCAATAATCAGTTGAAATTTATCGATTTAGCGAATAATTCAAATTTGATAAGTGTTAATCTGAATGATAACCCGGATCTTGTTTTCGATAACGAGGGTTGGTGGGATGCGATCACGAAGGTTCAAGTCTGGCTATCATCAAACACATCGATAACAGAGTTCGGTGTTGTAACGCCATCTCTTGTTAAATTGGATTTGAGTAAGAATAAATCATTAACGCGTCTGATTATTCTGACTAGTACAAATCTTGAGTATCTTGATTTATCTGATTCAACGAATATACTGGAGCCATGGGTTTACGCATCCATGCTGCAATCAAGTAAAATGAAGGAATTGTATTTGAGAAACCTAACACAATTTAAGCCTTCGGATGCATACGATGGGATACTCCCGTTATATTTCATGGAGGGGCTCGAAGTGATTGATATTAGTGGTTCAACCGCGATTCGAACGGAGGTTCAAAAATCTAGTGGCGGTACGGTAAAATACTGTGCTAATTTAAGATGGATGTCTGTCGAGAATTGTAAACAATTGGAGAGAGTGGAAGTTTTCTCCTCGACAAAAATAGAATATTTGAATTTTGCAGGATGTTCATCCGTTACTGATATGGTGGTTTCATCAGAGACACCTTCATACAAGGAAATTCACGCGGAGAATTCTTATATTGTTACCCAGTATACCGGTAATTATAATGCCTTCCTGAATTATTTAAACTCGACAACTGGCGGTAAGTATTATTATTCAAATGATGATATTTATCTGAGGGAAGGGGGTTCAAAGAGAGCTGATGTACTTGCAAAGGGTTGGAATTTAATTTTGGTTGATTAAAAAACGAAATAATATATGAGTAAATTAAATTATAACAGAAGAACGTTTCTTTCAAAGGAGGAGCTACAAAAAAGTCAGGAGTTTCTCTCCGAACTGGGTTTCTGCAAGACCCTGTTGATGGGGATAACGAAATCATGGGGGATAGTATCATCAGCGGGGGGATCGAGTTCGACAGAGCTAAGAGTGACAGCTGATTCGAATCCCGGCACGATTAAAATAGCCCCGGGGTATATCGTTACGAAGAACAAACAGTTAATCACAGTACCTGAAATACGATATCTAGAAGTTCCCAACAACGGGATACCTTATTATGTCTTTCTAGCATATGATATCGTTCACTGGGAGGATGGGTACGTATCGGTCGATGTGAATGGAAATTTGAACGGGCTAAACACTGATTTCTTAAACGTTCTAAGAGGGCAGGGAAGTCAGGCACCGATCAGTATTAAGTTTGAGAAAGAAGACGGGTCAGATCCTTTGAATAACGGCATATACGAAGTTGTTGATGTCGTGAACGGAACTTCCGCGATTATTAATTCATATAATAGTTTGGTTGCCGAGCAGAATCTAAAAATGGTTGTTCTCGGTACATTACCCATCGGTACTAATTTCTCGGACGAGCAGAAAGAGGGGTTGTATTCATATGATAGATATAACGCGTCGAAGTTATTGACTGAATCGGTTAATGGCGGCCCTCCAGCGTATGTTCAGGATATCGAATTCCTTTTAGCAAAAGTTGTTAATAATAACGGAGTGATCACGGTTAGTGATCAGGATACGTTACGTAAGTATTGGACCATTTAAGAGAAGAAAAATGAAATTGTGTTATACAACGAGTTTGAATTCGGGTCAAGGGCCTAATAGACCGAGTGGATCGATCGGCGGTTATATATCAGAGTTAACCGTGAGAAATGATGAGTTTGATAATTTATTCGGTGAAATCTCCGTGTACGGGGCATCGAAAGCTAAAACTGAATACCGGGCCCTCGTCCTCGTTAACGATTCCGATCAGGAGGCGACGGATGTGACATTGTATATGACAACGGCGGGTGAATTGAATCAAGGAATCCTCCTGATCGCCCCTGTTGCCATGAATGTTGATAAGGAGGGGAGACCTGTCATGGAAAGAATCCCGGATATCTATTCAAAACCTTTTGTCGGAGATTTTCAAACGACTGATTCCGAGAATAAACTTAATATAGGGGCGATACCTCCCAATGGATCTATCGGTATATGGGTGTGCAGGCAGATAGATACCGATAATGTGATGAAAGATTATAGGGATGTGGCAAAACCGATGGAGAATAAATTGTATTGGTTTGAGAGTGTGAAGAAGGAAACGGATGAGAGTTGGCAATTAAATGTTGAGTGGAATTAAAAGATATAAAAGGAGGAAAATTCCTCCTTTTATTGTTGGCAAATAGATAAACATTGTGTATCTTTATCCTGTTAAAGTAATATTAATACCAATTAATTATGGCAGTGAAAAGATTAAATAATGCCGAGAGAGAGGCTATTAGGAACAAACTTCTTGAACCGACTCGGAAAGAAGTGAATGAAATTCGTAAAAACATAAAAGATGAGATTTCGTCTTTTATACAAAGTAAAGCTCCCGATGAGGTGATTAAGTTTCATGAAAAATATCCCGGTTTAATTTCGAAAGATTCTGAGTGGCACGGTCCTCGTGATTTTTTCAATATTAAAGGTGATTGGTCGAGATTACCTGAACGTAAAAAAATCGACGGGATGTATGTCGAATCGATTGACTTTTCTGATATACCATACAGGTATGATTTTGAGAGAAAATCAAAGGCAAATGTCATCGAGCTTATATCTGGGGATGAGGCTGTTTTAAACAAAGTGTTCGAGCTTGTTTTAACATGGGCTCGGTTAACCCACAGGATTTTCAGTCTAAAAAATCAGATCGATTGCGCATTATCAGGGATAACAACAGAAAATTCATTGAAGGATAATTTTCCTGAAGCATACGAGGCCTATTTGAAAGTGAGGGGTCTTGGATCTAACGATCCTTGTACGAACATTGAATCTTTGAGAGCCGAATTAGGTCGGTTCAAAAAATAGGTGATGGTTCCTGTATATAAGATAATTCGTGTTTTTGAGTATTTATACCAAAGAAAGTACCTACAACCCGAATATCGTTTACCTAGAACTTCACGAAATCTAAGGATGCTCGCGAAGTTCACGAGGTTGATACCAGTTAGTAGCGGAGATAGTTTTATATGGAATTATTCCGTGTATGCTTTTTGGTGCTATGAGGGCCTCCTAACACGACGCCACATCGAATTGAATTGGATTTATAGTGAAAAAATGTATTTACGCTATAATGAAAGGACGGAGGAGCAAATATATTACCTCCAACAATACAAGGAGTCTAAAACGATAAAAAACCCTCTCAGAGAAAGTTATTCGTTGAAGCTGTCGGAGGATTATAAAAACAAACAGCGTAAAATGTATTGGAACACATCACGGGGGTATTTGAATTGTTTGGATTTCGGAGGTGTTCTTTACGATGAGACAAGTCCGTTTTGCAAGAATTGTAAATATAAAAAACATTGTTGTTAACATGGAGGAGTATATATTAAATCAGATTGAAATTACTTTTGGTGGAATGATTAGTGAGGGATTATCAATCACAACCTGTAATTGGAACGAAATATATGCTAAAGAGTAGAGGTGTTTGTCATAAATGCGGGAGGGAGACCTATATAGTGAATAAGAAGTACGGGTTATGCGGTTATTGTAACAGGGAGAGATTAGGCATCATCATCATTCACACCCGGACGGTTGAATCCCACCCCTATAAAACGAAAACCTCGTAAGGCAACGGGTGAGAGGGATTTGTTTCTTAAAATATGGAAATTGAGGCCTCATTATTGTGAACATTGTGGTTGTTATCTGGGAGAAGAACCTCGAGTACAATTTTTTGCACATGTGAAGGGTAAGGGTGCTCACACGGAGGAAAGATTGAACGAGGATAATATCAAGTTATGGTGCATTGATTGTCATTACACCCATGATTTCAGATCACGCGAGGCTTTTTTGAAAAGAAAAAAGGAATAAACTTTGTTTATTGAATTTAAAATCGTATTTTTACATCATGAATGAGGAAGTTATCAAGAATATGACGGATCTCCATTGCGAAGTGTTCGGCGATCGATATATCAATCCGATATCCAACGGTGATATCAGAATAATCACGTTATTGTTGGAGATTCTTAAAAAATGTGGGAAAGAAGAAGTTTCTCGTGTTTTTGAGAAGTACAAGATGGTGAGTGATAAGGATATCGAAGAGAAATTAACGAGGTTATCGTTAAACATACCCACTAAAAAATTAGTGGGTGGGGTTTCGGTGTCAACTAAAGGGACGGCTCTTTTGTTTAGAGATTTTAATTATACCTGTATCAAGGTATCTGAGATTTTCTCGTGGGAGAAAACCGAGGATGAAAATGGGAATCCGGCCATATTGTTGAACGGAGGGAGTTTAGACGTCACACGTCGACCGTTAATTTACAACACCGTATTATCGTATACGGATGAACACGACCGTGATGATGATTTTGATTTAATAGTAAGAAGAAAGAATGGATAATAAGTTTGTTTTGGAGGGAGTTACTCTTTCAACATTGAGAGATTGGTTAAATGAGAATAAAATGAAAACCCCCGTTTCCACGGAAGGGTCGGGTGTAGCGAAGGAATTCACTATTCACGATGTGAAAGCGTATTGCAACAGGGGTCGCCTACCTAAGTATTTGGGAGGAAATAAGATTGAAAAGGTGATCTCAAAAAAAGATCCAAGAATAAAAACGTATAATTTATTGAAAGAAAATGGCGAAAAGTAGTGTAAAATATGTAATCGTTCAAGATTATGAGACAGGGGGGTTGCCCGATAAAGACCATCAACCGTTCATTGATATAGCGTTATGCGAGGTAGCATGCGTTGTCGTTGATATGGAAAAGTTGGAGGTGATTGAAGAGTACCAATCGTTATTTAAGCCC